>Ga0307948_1000232_pt1:0-22500 | contig 38547 bp, 42 predicted proteins | sample OrgLakmetagen280_FD_201824 | JGI IMG/M metagenome (GOLD analysis project Ga0307948, IMG submission 201824) | Saline water microbial communities from Organic Lake, Antarctica - #280 | ecosystem: Environmental > Aquatic > Non-marine Saline and Alkaline > Saline | place: Antarctica: Organic...
TGCGTATATGTACATGCCTATATACTTCTGGCCGACCCTACTCATGCTAGTACACATGCCCCTCTGCCTGTGTAGGGCCCAGGGATGCATGCAGGCTTTGCTGTGAGCACAGCCAACCAGAGCCTGGCCAAGAAGCGGCAGCAGCTGCAGGCGCAGAGGGCGGCAGAGGTGGCCTTAAAGTACCAAGCAGACCTCCATTTAGCCATTGTAGCCGCAACAGCTGCAGCAGGTGCTTAGTCTGATCGAAGGTGTTTTTTGCAACGAAATCGCTTAGCCTGATCAACATTCAAATCGATTTGCAACATGGATGGAATGCAATTTGCCATAAAAACTTTAGAGATGCCCTCTGATGCAAAAAACGGTTGAGGGGGGATTGTGTGTTCTCCTCTGTGTGGCTGGATTAGCTCAGATCCTTTTTGTTACAATGTCAGAGCATGTCCGACACACTTGGTCAGGGGCTGCAAGACCTCAGGGGTGAGTCAGTCACAAATTCAGTCCTCGCTGGTGTTTGCCCGGTTTATGCTAGGCCCCTTTTTGTGAGTGTAAAAGTTCCAAAAAGCTTGCCTCAGCCTACCTTGTGAGCGCACAAAAATGACCACCTTGATTGCCCTCTCCCTTTCCTTTCCTTAACCTTCTGCTGATCAAATCAAGGAACACGCTGGTTGTGTCAGGACTACAGTGACGAGCAAATATCATAAACCCTCGCCTTGCATGTGCAGGTGCACTGCAAAATGTGCTGAGCTGGCCGCACGCATGCAATGCCCTTCTGTCCCATCCCACCGTACTCACGAGCGTGGAAAAAGCCCTCCTAGCAATGCCCTTGCTGCACCACCACATGCTGACCCCCCCACGCACAGACCCACCCAACCAAGGTGATTTCTAGCTGTTTTGTTTCCTCGTCATCCAGTGGCTGGAAAGGGTGGGAGTACTTCTTGTCAGACTTCAAAGCATACTTTGTAAGGTCTAGCCGTATGTATGCTGGATTCCTTGTGATGCAAATGCTGAATACGTCTCAGGCTCGCTTCCACCCCCAACAACTGCGCTGCTTATTCCATCACCTCTTGCATGAGCACAAACAATGCATATACCTGAGCGTCACTGTCATTTATTCACACAGTATGAACATAAATAACGCATATGCTGAGTGTCACTATCAACTATTTCCACACATCAACAACGTTGTCTCCATCCTCAGCGGCTTCCCCACAAGCTGAATCGCACATCACGCTGTCAGCTCTACGTTGTTGCCTTCTGGGGTGTGTGGCTAATATTGCAGCACTGGAGGAAGGCAGGAGTATGGTGAGTTGGCCTCCTATTTTCATACTTTGAACTTTGAACAGGCATTAAAACCACAAAAGGCATCACGTCCTACCGCCTGTGCAGTGGTAGCCCTTGCCCTTCCTTGTGCCTAATAGCCTGGAGCACAGGATTGCTGTGCTGTGTTTGACGCATGCACCACACCACGATGTACCCAGCTTTTTCCCTCTGCCTAGGTCCTGCCCGTTCATGCATTCTTCTGCTCTTCCCTCTGCACACCCATCTTCTCTTCCAAACACTCACCCACCAAAATTCCTCCTTTTCTGCCGCTTATCAATAAACATACCCTCCTGGACTTTCTATTGCACCTAGCTCAGAAACACACGCTCATCGCACACAGGTTTTGCTACGGCACTCCCTCTTGGAGGTGCTTGTATCAGCCCTCGATGGTGAAAGCAGCTCACCTGCACCTAGCCAGAATAGGGGCGGCATCCCCCTCATAAAAGGCCTCCCGTTGCCCAGCACCACTGCCAAAGGAAAGGACAGCATGCTGGGTCCTAGCCCCAAACCTCCTCCTGCATCCACTGGACAAGGGCAGCAGCAGCAGCAGCAGCAGCAGCAGCATGTTGAACAGCCACAAGAGCAGCAGCAGCAGCAGCGGCAGCAACAGATTGCATCCGTGGCCCTAGGAGCCATCAGTAACCTGCTCATGCTCATGCCCACCGGCGGTGGCTTGCAATTGTCCCCTCCCCCACCACGACCACACCCAGCTAGACCCACCTCCAGTCAATCCTGGCAGGCAGAGGCAAACATACCGCATTACATTCCGGAAGACCAGCAGGCGGATGAGGGGATAGAAGGGAGGCTGAAGCCAGGTGCAGGGACAGGAGGCCCAGCTGGAAGTGCTTTGTCTACACCGGCCATGCTTGCAGGGCAGTCGGAGGCGCAAGGCCGGCCAGTTTCTCCGTCATTGTTGTCAGTGAGCGGAGATAGGGGAGGTATGGCACTGACGTCGTCAGGGCCGCCCCACGCACCCTCTCTGACCTCCATGGTGGACAATATGCCTGGAAGCCAAGGTGACAGTTTGCCTGTGGCTGCAGTTACGGCAAAGGTTGTAAGCAGAGGTTTGTAATGCTGTTTCAACGTCCAGGGAGTTTCTGGGTCCTTAAAATTGTATTGTCAGCAGGAATGAATGCTGATGCCGGGCAAGCTGACGTATGCATTATTATAAAACAAATGTAGCCATCAGTGAGTGCTCTTCCTGCTCACAAATACCTACATACGTTGCAATGTATCCGACTTGGCAACCAGCTTCATTCACTCCCTTACGTGTTTTAGGACCTGGAGAAGCAGCAAGGCGAGCTACTTCACCAAAAGGAGGAGGGGGAGGTCCATCACGCACAGGCAGCTACAACCCCCAGCATTTGCTACAGCCTCACCTCCAGTCTTACCCACAAGCAAACAAGCGTACGCTGGGAGGGAAATACAATGTGGAGGAGGCTCGCAGTGGGCGCACGGTAGGTCTTGTCTGGGGCCACGTGCTGTTGTTGTTCCTCCCTGTGATGTCCTGGAAGGAAAGGTGTGCAGCGACTGGGCAGGACTCTGAAGTACATGCACACACGTGTAACAGTGCCCTTGGTCAGAGAAGAGCCTGTAACCTGGTCTGTTTGTTGGCATAACCCACATTCCAGTCAGCCAGAACGCAACGCAAAGTAGCAGCATATACATTATGGATTTCGTTGCAGATTGCAGTGCATAAGGCAGCTTCTTCCCTCCTTGTGACCGTGATGATTCATGGAAGGGATCTGTGCGCATGCTAACTCTGGGCCCTTTAAGGACTGACCTTCTGTCTGTTTTTCCCACATACCTACAAGAAGAGCGTAGCCGTCGTAATTGCACAGTGCAACTTCTCGTACTACTTGCCTGCTTGCTACCGCCACCTTCATAGAAAAAACAAACAATTTTGCGGCCGTGCTGCAGGTGCTGCTGGAACTCATGCGGCAGAAGCAGCAAGTGCCAACGACCCTGCGCACTCTGTCACTTGCGACCGGTCCGAGAGTGAATGCCACTGGCCCAAAACCCTCCCTCGAGTCCTCCCATACTCAACCCTCAGGCGGCAACACAAAAGGTCCAGCATCACCAGGGGATTCTACCTGCAAAACTCTGGTTCCTGCTCGTCAGCAACAGCATGCTGCGCAGTCGCACCACTTGCTCTCAACACCGCCATTGGTCCTACCTACTGGCTCAGTGTCTTTGCCTGTCCAAGTTCAACACAGCGCACAGGTAGAGAATATGTACAGTCATATCTGCTCCATTAAAAGGAACTTTTCACCATCAAGTACGATTCCATGGTTTGCAACCAGTGCATAGACTAACCCATGATGCGGTGTTATACGATCGTCTTATTATACAGCAGTGAAGAAACGGGTACTTAAGGTGATATTCCGAACCATGACAGTATACAGTGCAGTTTTCCCACCTTATGCAAACACTTCCAGGGATCCTTCACCAATAATGCTTCTTGCTTGCACTGTATGTTTTGCAGAATGTCAATGGAGACAGCAGCATGGGAAACAGCGAGAGGGGCTGGGGAGAGGCCATTCGTGAAGTTGCTCACATGGCAAACTGGGTTATACGACAAGTGCAAAATCAAGGGTAAAAAGTTTTACCTTGCTGTAGTGCTCCCCCTTTGGCATTCCCCCTTTCGCCTCTGAAATGCCTCCGTTTTTCTAAAATGTATGTACTCATATGTATCATAATACTTCAGCCTGAAAGCCGCTATTTATTAGTGCATTGCTTGTATGTGGCATTCTGCATCATCCTTAGGTTGTGCAATCCAGTAACAGTTTCCTTGCTTGATATATGCCTGGCATAAGCCAATAGTGTCCACGCAATCTTCATTTCTTCTTGTCTTGCTCAGGCCCAAACCATGGCCGGGTGCTTCTTATTATTCAATTCATGCGTTACTTTCTGCGTTACTTTCAGCTTCATTTGTTCAGGTTCGATATTATTTCATGTTCCATTATAGATGTCAGACCAAACCCCAGTCCAAAATATGCATCAGCTCAATAAAAAGAAAAAAGATAACACTACGCAGGCAGTGAAAATCACTCCCCACATCAATTAAGGAAAAGTACCGTAAAGCTCCTCCACCGCGAGAAGGAAAGGAAAAATCAATGGGGATAAAGAGGGTTGCAGGCTTGGCCTGAAACCGGCTCCTGATGAGAGTTAATAGTACTGGAAAGGGCACGTCTGGTATGGACAAGTTTAGCAGCAAAATTCACAGAGTGCATATGGAGCTTGGAGGCAAGCTTCTTAACTCTTTGAGAATCAAGACCCAGTTCCTTGAAAGGCTTCAGAGTGTGAGTGTTGTAGATGGTGCCACCCACACCCAAAAGGATGATGCGGAGAGTAACGGAGGCTCCTTGGAGAATGTTGCAGAGATCTTTGTGTTGTTTTTTTGCGGCGTTTAGCTGGTTCTGAGGTCCTCACAATACTTGATCTCGACTAGATTTTGGGTTACCGTCCAAAGGCATCACCATTACCAATATTACAGGCACTACTCGCTTGGTGGACAAAAACCCCCTTGACTGTAAAAAAATGAATGACTGGTTATTACATAATTTGTCACTGCTGCTTGTCAGGTTCGCAGTGTTTATTTGCCAGCTTGATAACATTTACCAAAACACTCCTCCTCCACACAATGATACTGAGACCACCATGTACCGCTTGGGTTTCAGTCGAGATGGTTACAATAAGGGCATATCTGTCCACTTTAAGCGGGCAATGGAAAGGACCAAAGCAAATAACCCCCCCCCTCTCTCTCTCTCTCTCTCTCTCTCTCTCTCTTCTCTTTTTCACAACCAAGTGCTATGCGTTAATGCAAAGCTGTGGAGTCAATCTGAAAACGAGACGGCTGTATAAGCTTTATGCTCAATCACATTAGCATGGCTCTCACCACCATAAATTTCTGCTGCTGCTGGGATTGCTGCTGCAAGGATCATTTCAGCGGGCAATAAACCTGCACCAAAAGGGAGTAGTCTTTGTCCCGGACTCTATTGTGGATTCATTGGAAATATAGAAATGGCGACTCCTGTTAAAATGAGTACCCTGCGTTTTAATTAAAGCTGCTCCCAGTTTTGAGCTCTTATTCGTGTCCTGCGCACCTCCCTGCTGCCATTCAGTCCACCTGTCACTCAAACACAAAAAGTCTTTAATCTTTATTAGTTTGTATGGACTGCACATCTTGCAGGAGTGGATGAAGAGTAGTGCTGGGGAGAAGCGCAACGGGAGGCCCTTGTGTTTTAGTCTAAAAGGCGAGAGGGAAGCGGAAGGGAAGCCTCAGGGGGTTCAGGATGGGATGAAAGACCGCCTGGACATTGTTTGTGCTGTATTGGATTGGCACCACCACACAATGGTTGCAGATAGCCAGCCACACAGCAACCTATCTGACCTGCACTTCTTAGAGACAAGCTCTGTTTTCCTTCTTCCTGCTGGCGTGGTGGAAAACAAGTTTCACAGCCTAAGAGCGTGATATGAGGCCAAACTTGCGTGGTGCTTGATTCCTTAATTTATCAAATATTCTGTCGTCTGTATAGGCAATGTTCAGCATCCGCTTTAAGGGATCAATGTAAGAATTAAGCTGCACATTGACGACGAGTTCTGTGTCTTAAAAGACAGAAACTTAATGAAAATGCTTGTTTCCAGGTGAATTTAAGCCTCCATGTAAACAAATAAGCTTTCGGCGTTTGCTTGCAAATCAAAACCTCAATAACGCATCGCATCAAGCCCTGGACGTTTACATGCTGTGTCCGATCCACTGATAGGTATTTCGCGCGTACGTATATAAACTGTTGTGCTTGCGCAAAGCAGGCAACCTCAAAACCTGACTGAGCTCACTGCCACCGCCAATCATCGTGGCTGGGTGCTAAGCGCATCACTGCTGGCCGTCTGCCTCTGATGCAGCTTTAGCCCTGCATTATTGAAACAGAGGAGCAAAATTCGCTTTATCAAAGTGCTCATCGTGTCGGCAGAGTGGTCTGCCTCAAACAGGGACACTTATGTGTTGCAGTGCTAGTATACCAGCGTTTTTGGTTGGTAAGGATCATGCCATCAGTCGCAAGGCAAAACAGGGACCGCAGCAACGTTGCTGTTCACTTACTTTCTCTCAGCTATCTTCCTCTCCATGTTAGCAGCCTTGCGCAGCTGCAGCAGCGAGAAACAAAAGCAAACTTAGGAAGGGAAAGAACGGCCATTTGCACACAGCATGAAAATGCTTACTCAAAGGTCAAGGATATGACTCATCAATCAAAGATGAAGAACCTTGTCCTAAAGTCAAGGATACAACTCGTCGTTGAAACACACGCGCAATTCATTTGAATCAACCTTACTTGTGGCTTTGCTAGCTGATACATCAGTTTGCAACAACCATTGCGTCCCTGCATTTTTTTCTAGATCCTAGCTGATGCACCGCACATGGTGTTTCTGAAACGCCCCGTAAGGCTACAGCCCAAACCAAAACATACGCACCCTCTCCTTCTCCCTGTGTGCCGGGTTCAGCTTGCGCTTCTCCCGCTCTGCCTTGGCCTTGCTCATGCCCTCGTAGGAAGGCGCTGCAGCTGAGTTGTCCTGCTGCTGCTGCTGCTGCTGCTGCTGCTGCTGCTGCTGAGGCTGCTGAGGCTGCTGCTGCTGGGGCTGCTGTGGGACACGCTTTGGGGCATGGGCTACTGCAGCTGGAGGTGCAGCCACGTTTTGCACAGGCCTCTTCACGTCATGCCCCAACGACACCTGCTGCATCTGTGCGGCTAGGTCTGTGTGTGTTGGGGACAGGAAAAGAATAAGGGGAAGCAAGAATGGGCAGGTACGTGTGTGTTATGTGCCTGGTTGGTATACGTAGGTGTGTTAATATTGCATGCGTATGTGCGTGTGATTTTGTGTGTGACACGAGTGAGGGTGTGTGTGTTTTTCGTGTGAGTGTCTGTGAGCAATTGTATTTAAATGACCTATTTTTGCTCGTCCATGTGCGCAAGCATGCTCGTGTCCATGCAAGAGCATTAGTGATTACCTTGTGCAATGCTCTCGCACACTTGCTGCTCAAGTACTATGATTTGCTTGTGGGCAGCGTCGCTCCCAGCAAGCATGCCATCCAAGGCTTGCGAGCGCTCTGCTAGTGAGCGTATGATAGTATCCAGCTTCTGCGCATGCATGCATGGCATTGCAACCATTAAGGTTCATGAACAGGCGCTCATTTAGGTTCATGAACAGGAACATGTGCAGGACAGCAGTGGGAGACTGATCCCGAGTTTGCACGAGGAGATACACACTCAAACATGCACAATCGATTCCGTCCATGCTCACTAATCACACATTAAGGCAAAACATCACGCACCTGCAGCTTGACGCTCCGGAAGTCAGCGGAACTCAAACCGCTGGCCATCGTGTGAATAATAAGGTGAATTAAAACAAGACGAAATTGAAAAAATGTTACTGCCTGCGATAATCAGGAAAAACAAAAAAGGTGACATAAATAATAAGAGGAATCATTGTTTGAACGGACCACGGCGGATGCACAGTTTGATACAAGAACTCGGTGCCCCTTGAGTCGAGCGCCAGTGATGTTGCAAACGTGGACAAACGGTATTCCATAGGTATAAAAACAGAAGCAGATGGGTTGTCCAGGCACACGCCCTTTCTGGCTGCCTTCCTCCCGCTCTGTTAATAATATTGAGGCACGAATGCACTTCCAATCAATTAGCATACACACTCGTCCTCCTTTTTCCAAGTGCTGGAATCAGCCCGTGAAACATGAGATCAATAGTCTTGGCCACATGCCAGATCTGCACGCTGCCCCAGCTTCTCATGCGTAGGACGGAATTGCTTACAAGATCTTAAGTGTCAGCCCCAAGCTGTTGCTGTGCATGTTTTCGTGCGGGACCAGTGGCCAATAAACATAGAATGAAATTTTCAACTGCACTTGGTAGGCTAAGCAGGGGGTCATCCATTTAAAACCTCACATACTGACGGGGTATTAGAAGGTTGTGCTGTAGTGAAGTTTGATGCATTAGTCCTTGGAGCCCTGGATCTCGTTCTCCACTGTCTTAAAATAGACCACTGGTCGGGACAATCATCCGGCACACTGCTTTCTTGTTTATCAACCAGATACTTATATGTTTGTCAAAAGGGCGGCTTAGCTTTCTGAATTGCAACTGGATTAAATCACATTTTTGCTCAATTATAATACGGAGCAGACAATGATGCAGCATTGTAGGTAGCGTACAGCCACAAGATGAGCACCGGCACAGTTAACCTATACTGCTTGCATTACTTTTTTGCAGTGTTATACTGTATAACACTTTGGTAAGGAACTGCAGAGGTAAGGAATTGCAGATCAGGAAACTACAGAGTACTCTGCAGTCTGCTGCAGAAGTACTCATGTTCTTGGAGGCGAGTGCAACCGAATGTCAGTTGGAATTGTCTTGCCACAGCTTGCGCTGTAAGAACCATTCTTTATACACCTGGTCTTCAGTCAGCGTCTAGGTTTAGTTTTCCCTCTTCCTTGCCTCTCAACCTTTGCTTCTTGCTGCATTAGTTGGCAGGTTTGGGTGCCAACGGCCCAGCTGCTGACTTCCTTGTTCTCTTCTAGGCAGGGGCCTCAATTTTTTAGCCAGTTCAGTGTCTCAGTTTTTGTGGATGGTTGGCCATGTGTAAATTCTCCTCCAACATTCGGTGGAGGCGAGCCGGAATAGATCCGCTAATTAGGAAAAAAAAGGAAGGCTGAGATAAACATCCTCTTCCATGCACTGTCCCTTTGCATACTCTGTCATATTAAAAGAGGACTGCATTGGCTTGTTACAATGTGCAAGCTCTTTATTGTTGTAGTATTAAATCATTCTTGCGTACATGAATTGCAGGGTTGGAGTACACAGTTCACTGTCATGGGTTGGAAACTTTGCATAAAACCAACACGGAAAACGCTGAAGTACTGAAGTAGAGTTATTACGCCCTGTTTGATAAATGAAACGGGAAAATTACTTTAATCATTTTAGATCGGCATTGGCAAAGCAGGCGACTGCCATTCGCAAGGCAAATTGGACTTCCGAAGCAAGTGCATCACAACCTTGCCTCCCCATCAGAGCATTTTGCGCCTTGGTTGGGGCTAGATAGTAAAGTTTTGATGATTGAGAGGGGTGAGGAAGAGGCCTTGTACCGTTTTTACAGGGCTAGAGATTCTCTCACTCACTCTTTCCCCCACAAATTTTCTTGCCTCAGCTACCCCCAAAGTAAGAGAGTGCATTGAATAAGAAACTGGGCTTTTTGGCTAGGACAGCGCAGTGCCACATAAAAAGGTTGCTGACAAACTGGCATTTTCCCCTCCCTGCCAGTTAATTGCATTAGGGTTTAAAGAAAAAAGATTTCATGTTTGAGCAGCGTGCCCAAAAAAACAAATGCCCAAATTGCTAGGTTCTGAAGAACCCCATGATGTGTAGGTGTGTTATGATTGTTGAGGTACATATCGGAACCAACGTGTTTGCTCGCCAATGGTGTGTAAGACCTCCAATATGTACTTCAACCATGATAGCATGGCCGGCACATTTAGGGAGAGACGCTAGAAGAATGCCCGCACCACCAGGCAGGCCCCAACCCATTGTGATAAATTTTGTATGGTTTGTGTGCTCTAGACCCACAGCTTGACTGCAGTGGCATACAGTCAGTTTTTTTACGACTCCATCAGAAGCAGGAGTTTTTACATCTGTGAAGGGGGAACGATCAATAAAAGGAAACGAAAATATCAGGAAAAGGAAAAAGGGAATCAGGCAGGCAGCTTAGCCGTTGACACCCAAGTCTGCCCGCAGAAAGAAAGCACCAAACACAGCAGGGAGAACACAAAGCGACTGCACTACAACAAGGAAAGAAAAAAACCTGCCCTCCAAAACCCAGATATAGTAGAGAGGACAAAAAAAAGGGGAGCATGCACTTTTGTCATCACACAAGCCTGCAAATAATCGCCTGCAAATAATTTGACTTTTTTTTCAAGCAGAGCTCGTAAGTTTTAAGTTGTGCCGATGATCCTTAAGTACCTTTTCGGTTTCTTTCACCGACTCTCACTAAATTAGCATAGAAGGGCCCCTGCAGGGCCTGCCCAGATTTTGGTGTCCTGGTCTCGTGACTGTTTCCCCCGTAAATCTTAATTACTGCTTATTACCGCTTGTACATGAAATTGCTTATTACTGCTTGTACATTCGTGTCTGAGCTGATGCTTTCTTACGAAGCATTTCACAGGAAAATGTATGTCGCGCTTCGGGATTTGTTTACAGAACCGGGGGTTGGATAAATCGAGTTGGATAAAAATTTGGAACTTGGAGTTCGAGAAATGATGGAAGTCGAGTCTGACCGATATGTAGAACACACAGCATTTAATTTTGCCTAATTACAATATCACATTTCAAGGATTCCCAGCAGGTTTGTCCTCATCAGATGCTTGTAACCTCGGTCTGACACACTACAGCGGAATAATGGGAAAGTCCGTTGAAGAAAAGAGGAACGAGCTCATTGCTAAGTATCAAGAACGTAAGTGGGACAGGATCAAACTGGAACCGTTGCAGATTGCTTGAACCAGTTGTTCGCACACTCCTGTGCATTTGGTACGTAATGTAGGTGCGCACGTGTCTCTCGAAACGGCCACCTCTGCCGTCGACGCCGTCGTTCAGGAGATCTACCACTCATACGACGCATGGTTCTATGTTCTACAGGGCCGTCCACAGCAGTGGAGCAGCCCCATCAGGGCAGCAAACAAGGTAAGAGCGGCAGGCTTCCTTACACAATGCAAGATGCAGGGACAATTAATTCCAGTCGAATGTGCATGAACGACACACATGCAGGCTCTGGAGGAGCTTTTACTGCGTCGTTCTGACTCCAACTTTGAGGCAGCACCACCATCAGCAGCACCAATAACGCCCAACGCTACACAGACACCAGCAACACCAGTAACACGTGGTGTAGCAGCACCTACTCCGGTGGGTGTGCACAATTTATTTCTAACTAACTGTTTAAATTAGCAGGAATGAATTGTGTATTGAAAACGTGCTGGCTTGTCGTAGCACCGTTGAAATAAAATGTTTCAACCATCTCATTATTAAAACATCGTAAAGCACCTCCTTGACAGCTTACGACACATGTGCAGGACGCTCTTCAAACAGGGATGGTGCATTTACAGGAGAAGCGTGAAATTGCTGTCCTGGCCTTTGATGTGGACGAGATCGAGCGTTTGGACAGTGCACTGGTTGCTTTGAAGGTAGAAATCATGCCTGTTGTCCTTTTTTGTTTCTGCTCTGCAGATAGGAACACGTGCAGATGTTTAGCATCGCCAGGGTCTAGTGATCGATTTGCAAATTAGCCACCAAAGACGGCTGACCTGGTTCAAAGAGCACAGAGACGGACTTGCACGCCACCCCATCAAACCCAACTCGAACAAATATTATTTCCCGTTGCACCTTCAGAGCCTTGCACTGTTGCCAAACCACATCTCGAAGCTAGAGGTGGAGATTGACAACGCTGTAGCAAAGCGGGCATGGAAGGAGGCTGATCGACTGGAGGACATTCTGAACGGCCTGAAGGTATCTTGCTACGAGTAAAACCAGGAGCAGACAGGCACTCCCTCATTCACTGATATTTGCAGCTGTCAATATTTAAAAGGCAGCACTTTGTAACCTGTACTTCAGGCCTTTAAAGACAGCCTTGCGGATCTGCAGACAGAAGTGCAAGAAGCCTTGGAGGTTAAGGCTTATGACGCACTGCGAGAGATCAAGGTAATTTGTGGAGGGAAGCCTTACAGCTTGGCAAAGCGGTCTTGTAATCTTGAATGATGCGGGGGCCATTTGCACAGCATCAAGCAGGCGCAATTAAATGCCACATGCAAAGAGATTTCAGAAGAATTAATGCAATATTATAAAGTTGCTTAAAAAGACTAAGAAGGTTGTCTGCGTGCTGGACTGTTGACAGAACTCCTGCTTGTTCTTTATTGTTTACCTGTTGTACACAACACACAACTTGCTTTGGCAGGAACGTGTTTTCCAAAAGAGGAAGGAAATCGAAGTGGTGTGTATGCGCATTGAGGCAGCAGCGGTAGAAGCTGAGGCTGCCAATCCTAGCAAAGGCAAAGCTGTTGCTGGTGGCTCCCCCACTTCTCTTGGCAAACGCAAGGAGAGGGAGGGGGCGGAGGAGGAGGAGGAGGAGGGTGGGGTGGGCAGCAGGGCAGGAGGTGCAGGGCCGTCAGGGGTCAGTGGAAGGGTCAGTGGAGGGGTCAGCGAGCCGGCTGGACCTGAGCAGCAGGTAGATTATGTTGGCGGGTGATGATCGGTGAGAGGAAATGATGTTTGGTATGCCTTAAACATTGTACTACAATAGTTACAAAATCATTTATTTGACAAGTAAGCCCAGTTGTGTGTGCTATGCTTTACGTTGACAACAGAATCAGGATGAGGGAGACGGGAGTGTTAATCAACCAAAAGCTCTTGCACTTCACACCAACGGTTTTGCGTCTCAGACCAGCCTATTCAATTTGCTTGCTGGCTGCAGGTTCCTGCTTTTGAGCCCCAGCATGGAAATGGATTTGTAGCTCGGTTCCTGGGACGAGCCTAATCTTCCACACCACGTTCTATGATTTGCAACGAGCATTTTTTGTCCTAAATGCTGAAAATTTTGTTGCTGAATTAATTGTGCAATTGAATCAGTTTGTCTCAGCTTGAATCCTGTGCAATGTTCGTCTTTGTTTGCTTTACATGATGTTTGCAAGTTCCATATTTCTGAAACATGCCAATTGGCCAATTGATCCTTTTTCAGAGAAGATTTCCCCTTTGAGGCAGGTAGCAGTCACATCCTGAACATCTCAGACAGTGGTGAGTAAGTTTTTACCACAAGATCTGTGACACATGACATGGGTTTTGATGCCCTGAAGTAGTGCATAGGAAATACCACACTAGTACCGTCCTCAAGGTTTGGCCTTTTCTTATCAAAGGAGACTGCGAAAAGAATGAAAAAAATTACGCAAGCAGTGAAAACCACTCACTACATTTATTACGGAAAAGGAGCCACTTTGGTACCGGGTACTGTGGATGTCCTCCACCGCAAAAGCAATTTGAACATTACTTGAATAAAAATATAAATATGCTACAAAAAAGTGGAGCAGGAAGCAACTCAGAGGGAGAGCAACTGAGAAGCACTGCCAGCCAACAGCATCCCAAAAGTAGAGCATCGACCTAAAATCTCAACATCATCAACTTGACATCCTGCTCACTGGCTGAGATCAAGTATCGCAAGGAAGCTGAATTTCAGAATCACGTTAACGCCATTAAGGATATAGAAACCTCGCTCCGCACCATTCTCGATAGAGTTTCCATTACTCTGCACAACATCATCCTCATGAGTGTTAATGGCATCATCTAGTATTGCGGTCACATTGAAGAGCCTTTAAGAATTTGCGCATAGGATAAGTAGATTTGTGCGTGAGCATACTTTTGCGGACAGACTCCACACTTCTTTGTGGCTTGGTAAGAGGTGTGTTAATCCTGCTGGCATGTGTGGATCTTTCCTGTGGTTCAGATCAACTTTTTTGCTGAAACACACCCAGATCAGCAATTTCCCGGACCGGGTAACATGGCACCAGCGCAGCTCAATGAGATTTGCAAATACTTTGAACAAGTTTGTTTTTTACTACCTAGTTCTCAAACCGAATAACAAGGTATACGCATTTTGTTCTACATACACGGCATGTCATGTCTATTTAAGAGGACTATGGCAAAAATTTTGCTGTGCGCTCAGCATTTCAGATTGGCATGTGACACGCATTTTTGCCACATACTCAGCATGTCATGCCTATTTAAGAGGACTATGGCAATACTTGTGCTTTACGCTCAGCATTTCATATTGGCTTATGATCTTGTGCTCATCGCCTAGTAAATTGTTTGCAATGTGTGCAATGTACTTTGTGCTTAAAAGTATTGGTCACTGTAGCATACATAGAATTTTCTTGCAACTAATTAGTTATAACTCCTCTTGACTCATTGAGGTGTGACACAAAACAGCAATATAATGTGCTTTCCAGACGTAATTGTCCATTATTGAAGTAGATGGAGGCATTTTAAGGAAGATACAGAAAGTTGCTTACAAATAAGTAGAAAATTTGAAAAAGTTCAGAAAAGCAACTCCACTAGTTAGCACCACGCCCATGCATACGTCTGGTACACCAAGAACTTGCACCACACTCCAACAACACGTGCTAAGTTCTCTCACATAAACAACTACTGTCTACGATCGAGCATTCACCAAAGTAAGGGCTATGATGATCACAAGGCCAAACCTTAATTATCGGACCCGGGCCATACCCTGCCCATGCGCACGTCAAAGACACCAAGGACTCACACCACGCTCCAATAACACGTGCTTAGTGCTCTCACGTAAACAACTACTGTCCACGATTGAGCGATCACCACACTAAGGGATTAACACACAATATTACAAGGCCCGACCTTAATCATCGGACTCAGGCCATACCCTGCCCTTGCGTACGTCCGGCACACCAAGGATTCGCTCCATGCTCAAATATCACGTGCTTAGTGCTCTCACGTAAAAAACTACTGTCCACAATCGAGCGATCACCACACCAAGGGCTTTACACACTGATCACAAGGCCCAACCTTTAATGTCAGACCAGGCCACCCCCCGCCCTTGCGTACATCCAGTATAGCAAGGACTCACACCATGCTCCAACAACATGTGCTTAGTTCCCTCACGTAAACAGCTACTGTATACAATCGAGCATTGGCTCTGCCATTTTCCCTGTTCATAAAAAGCTACGATCTCCAATCCACCATCAGCAACAGTGAGAATTCACACAACCTTGCAGAGCACCAAAACAAACAATACACAAATCCCAGCATTAAATCATACGAGGGCCATACATTCCCCCACCCCCTTGACAACACACAGAAACTCAGGCATGCGATTACACCAGGGCTGTGCATGTGCATGTGCATGTGCACTCCCTGTAGACTACACAACTGAGAGATAACTCAGAACACTTGAACCACATCACGCCCACTTCACAAAATCTGACCAATGTCACAAGGTACCTGCAAGGGGCACGTTAGATACAAAAGCAGGTTAACTCAGGCGTCAATGACCTTACGCAAGATAGCATGGTTAAGCATTCGCCTGGATGGGTAACATGTCGTTAGGGTAATTGAGTGATTGGTTGATGTTACGCATGGCGAATATGCAAAAAAAAATCACAATCGTTGCTAAGGTCTGCTTGCTGGGTCACTTGCGTGGCAGTGAAGATACATGGAAATAAGTCTTCTTCTGTTTGCCCTACTTTTTACGCTTTGGGGTGGACTGCGACAGGAAGTCAGCACGGACTTCCAAATTCCACAAATCTAACTCGACCAATAATTATGAACCTAGCTCAAACCCTAAAATCCTGCTTAGTGCCGAAATCCATCCCCTGTGCAAAACCCGTGCATGCGCATAAGGAACAAGGGTTGCCAAAAAGCAGACGTCTATTTAAAATACCGGTCTAAACATTTGAGAGTATATGCATCGTTTCAGTCTTATTTAGCTGCAGACGTCTCAGCTGTAGCCTGCGCGCATGGAGTTAGTCTGCGCCGTGTCTGGCGTCCTTACTTACTTCAGGAACGCAGTCTCCATAGAACTTTTTTGTTTGTCTTGTCCAGAACCCTGTATCTCATGCTCACACGGACGCCAATTTGCCGAGAGTCTGTCTGGTCCGTCTGTTGGCAAAAGGCTGCAAAGCACTTAGTCAGGACCAACCTTTGATACTTAATGCAAGGAAACAGTCGGTCATAATGCAAGGAAACAGAGGCTGCCGGGTCCAGAACCCGAGCCTGCAGCTATTGATAATAGCCCAGGACTACCCCAAGAATCTATTAGGTCGTTATCTGATGAGGAGAGGGAGATGTTCTGGTGTTACAGGATGAGTGGTGTTTGGAGACGCTGAATTGGTGGACCCTCCTGACATGCAAAACAACATACTGCCGTCACCTTATTTTCTAGTAATGAACGTATGCCGAATACTGTACCATGGTAAGTTCATCTTGCTCTTTATGACACTTTATGCGCAATGTCAGTAGGCTCCGCTTACATGCACATACTTTGACAGTGGAGTCAGCAGCGTGACTTGAAGGGTGTTCTTGCATTTGTGGCCAGTGCCCTAGCCCGTGTCTAGAACGAGGTGCACGCTCTTTTATTCTTCCAAGATCATCAGGTTTGTGAGCTGAGGAAACATTTCTCCTTTGCTTTTGTTTTCCCTTTCGTTTTCTAAATACCTCTTCTCAGCGGCCTGACCTTACTTGGCTGCTGCATCAAGTCAACAACTAACTCGTTTTTATTCCCTTTCTTAGCAGAACACTAGATCTCTGAACCTCTTATCAGGAGGCTGCTGAAAAAAATATCCTGGCAGTCACGTGTATATTTTGGGCCTCCGGCCCAAAACGCACCCCCCTTCCCAACCCCCCTTCCTGCCCCCCCCCACTTATAAAAAGGGTGTCAATCTGCTCAAAATGTAAGCAGCTACCTTCAAACATTGCCAAATTTATTTGGCAAGAGAACTGTGCAGGTTAATACCTGAAGAGTTAAAGGGCAAAAACTGAGATGTGCACGCTCTTGCACTGACCACCTTTTTTTTCTACCTGCCTCGTGATGTCATCCGTAGCACGCACAGCTTGTTTCAGACTTCGTGGTCACACCCTACGTTTTGAGACAGCGACATGGAATCAAAGTAATTCTCCCACCTGTGACCTGTGTGATGCTGATGATGATGTGCAAGATGAGCAGCATGTTCTTTTTCATTGCGCCAATCCACGTGATTTCTCTCTGCAGGAAATATGCACCTCTGCTTCCCCCAACAGGAGCTCACAATGTGTTTACTTTCTTGAGCCAGAACAATAACAAGCTTTATTTTTTTTCCATGAACTAATTGCGTTTTATGAGCAGACTAGCGGTCGCACTTCTTGACTGAAGACCTTTCTTTGTAAACCTTATGGATCAATTTGTGGCCGAGACCGGTTAGCAGCCGATCAGCCTAACAACCTGGCTGGCTAGGGGTCACCCCCCATTGTAACTTACAACCTTGTTGTAGCCTTCAAGGATCTGGGGCTTGACTCTTGAGAAGCTAGTAGCTTTCAAGCTCCATGTGCAGTCATGAATCTATGCTGCTAAACTTGTTATTACCAGACATGCCCTATCTTGTACAAACTCTCACCAGGAGCCGTTTTCAGGCCAAGCCTGCAGCCATCCTGTTCATCATTGTTTCCTCTTCCTTTCTGTGGCGGAGGAGTTTTACAGTAGTTGCTTGGCTCTAAAGTGACTCCGTTTCCTTGGCCAATGAAGAAAGTGATTTTCAATTATGCTATCTTTCTTGTACTCTGCAACAGCATATAGGAAACAGCGCACAACCAGCATCTTCTCATTCAGTGTCTGCAAGTGCCAGTTGAAAAATGTCTGGGCAACATGTTTGGTTATGCGTATAAGTAAAGAACAACATCCAGAAATTGCTGAACAGGATGTTAATTACCCAAAAGAGCTAGATCTTTGTCAAAGTTGTCCCTGGAACATGCCATCATTCCCACACCCTGTCTCTCTCTGTAAAGTAGCAACGATTACTGCATTCATGGGAGAAACTCAGCTTCAAACATGTCGTCTCCAATCGTGTCGCACATCTCCAATAGATCTGCAAATACCAGAGCAAGAGACTTGTTAAATGTTTGCAAGCAAGAGAGTAGGGGGTAGGCAGCAGCTTGAGTAGCGATGAGCAGCTTGTGAATATTAAGGCATCAGCAGGTGGTAACAGGCAAAGCAAGTGCGGCACATATGCTGCTTCCAGCACTCTCTAGCAGATCCCAAGGACCTGCAACGCAAGGCCTGCTGAGAACGAGGTCAGTTGCACAATCTCACACCTTTTGCCTGCTCCTTGAGCAGTTCATCCAGAAGGATATCAGCCACATCCTCCACCACATCCACTGGGTTCATGTTGGGGCTACTGGTACTCACTAAGTCACCATCCCTGCGCCGCTGGTGCTCCAGGAAGGCCCTGTGTTTGCGAGAAAAAGACCGTGTTTACATAGGGATTAGAGTAGGCCTGGACCATACAAAGCACAGCAGTTCTGTTAAATTTTTGATGAATAGGTGGGATCACAAGCCCACCTTCTACCCGCCAAGATGCTCTCCAGTGTACGATCGTCGATCGGATCACTGCTTTGCTGCTGGGCAGATCCATGCGCTGCATGCTGCGACGTCAGCTGTGTGGTAATCGGGTCAATGCTGTGCTGCTGCCTCGCCACGGCCGTGCCATCCTTTTTGAGGTGGGGCACATCAGCGTCTGCCGCTGCTGATCTGGAGGCTGTCTGTTCATGCTCAGCACTGTTCTTGTTACATCCTGCCCCTGCAGGAGTTGGAACAGAAGCATTCAGAAGAATGCACAAATTCCAGGACATGCCAGAGCAATTGCTGGGCGTGGTACAGAAATGCATCACGCTGGTTTGATGTGAACAGCACAGACTGTCGTGTCGTTTTCCAACTTGCATCATTGGACAACAAATAAGCAGCGACACAGTCGGCACAGCAATTATCCCTGATTTTGCGCCAATCTGTCTTTTGCATACCCATGGTGTGCACTTGGCCGTCATAAACAGAGATTGCCTCCTGGTGGTTCACACGAGGCCCAATCAGCCACTTCTGCCTGCGTGCCCAGACATGTGCACTTTGTAATGTATTACAGGTATTTCATCAGCGTGTACAGAACATTGTATCGTCATCGGACAACATGACACCCTGTAAGGTAAGTCTGATGCCGGATCTGTTTTAAGCCAGCATGTCTTACGGGGCAGTGACTGCCGTGCTGATTCATGCACAGTGCAGTTGATACTTTGCAGCCCACAGGTACCTAACACAATGCGCCACTTGTAGGTATACAATGCAGGCATCTGACACCACAAGTAACCCTAGTGCACACAAGCAGGAGTCAGGTTTGCCCACCTTAATGCGCTCTCCTGCTCTTCCATGCGCTGCAGCCGCCCCATGAGGAGGTGAACATCCACTGCGCTCAAGCTCTCATCCTGCGGCTGTTTCTGCAAAAAGCTCACGCCGCCTGCTCTTAGCTGCTGCTGATGCTGCTGATGCTGCAGGAGGAGTAAATGGTGCTGGCCCATGCCCTGTGTGATGGGGTGCCTTACGTGTTTGTATACAATGCAGTTTGCAGTGCTGCATGAAACTAGGATGCTGACATTCATGGATTGTGTGTGAGTGTGTAAAAGGGTCGTCCAGGTCCTTAAATATGCATGCCATATGCTTTAGCAGGTCTGTGCACAAAAGTATAGGGCTACAAATAGTCATACAGCGTAAGAACGGGCCAGCATTGCGTGGGTATGTGTGTGTGCGTGTGTGTGTGCGTGTGCGTATGTGTGCGTTGCTGACGCCGATCAAAAACAAAGTGGTGCCCTTCCTTGCCTGAGGGTCTAAAGCTGCTCCTGTCGCTGCTGGCAGCTGTGCTGTGGCATGCTGCTCCTGCTGCTGCTGCAGCTGCTGCTCCAGGCAAGAAGTGAGAGCAGCCAGGCGCTCCTCCAGAAGGTCCCTGAAATGAAAAAATACGATTCCTGCCAATTGCTGGACCAAAGTGCATGCGCTCCAAAACAGCTGCTCGTTTCTAGCTCGACTCCAATTTTCCTGTAAGTACTTTAAAATCCTGGCGCAATCTTCCAAGATGCCATTAATTAAAAGCTTCACAATGTCAGCCAAGGTACTGACGACCGCAAAACTGCATGCAAAAAATCATCATACTGCTTTGAAACTCTAGCAAGCCCCTGTGCACTAGCTCAAAATAATCAATCAACATCACTGTGCATGAATGTGTGATCCGCCCTTAATTGCGGCAAATCAATCAACAGAGGCTCTGTTATGCAAACCCTTACCTAGCGGTGTGCCGGTGGGCCTCTGCATCCCTGCTCATGATCTGCTGGGCTTCATCCTCAACATCTGCTTGTGGGGGGCATGCTGCTCCTATTTGCACACATTATGAACGAGTTTGAAAATACAGGCTTGAAAAGATGTACACGGTGATTTTTGTAAACAAAGAAGAAAGGTTTGATGTGCGAAGCGTTGTATGCGTCGAGCGTCAGATTTGTTTGCCCGAAGGGCGCATATTACGGAGCGCTTGTGTCGGATTTTTGTACGAGCGGACGAGACTAGTTGACGAAACGGGTAAATTGAGCCCATAACTTGAAATGAAATGTTGCGGAGTTTCTTTAACTTTGAGCGGGTCCAGGTCTTTGTTCTGTATCCCCAGCTCGCGCAGAACAAGTGAGATTAATAAAGCCACACGTACGCACACCCACCACGGCCCATCTGCTGCTGCTGCTGCTCTGGAGGTGCGCGAGAGGCACGGGTTGCCATGTAATGCTGCTTCAACGCTCGTACACGGTCCTGAAGGTGCACAGGACAGATATGAGAAAAGTAAAGTACAAGTGCGTGATCAAATTTGTGAGCCCCCTTTGCAATGCGTAGATGTACATAAGAGAACAGAATTGGCGTTTGAAAAATTAGCAGCAATTCAAAGCAGCACCTGGTTTCAACTTCAAGCAGCTCAGAGGAGGAGATCATTAAAATGGAGGACAAGCTGGAGGTCACCCCCCCAATGAGGCCATTTGCTTTGTTGTAAAGGCTACACTCCCAAAACAAATTTAGGTAGGCTTTCAAGGAGGTTCAACCTGCTACTACTTTCAGCCCAAACATCCGTATTTGTACCAAGACGTATGCAAAAAAAAGTCCCCTCACCGGCTATTGATTTATTGCAAGGCATTTTGACCGAGTCAGATCACACACGGCTCCCCTCACCCTCAAGCGCATAACACCATGTGCCTGTGGCTGCTGGTATTGCTGCGGTGGGGACGCCCATCCTCCCTCCCTAGCTTGAGCCCTCTGAGCGTCCTTGCCCTGCATGGCGTGAATCAAACGCTGCAGCCCTTCCCCGTGTCGCTGCCCATTCTGCTCCTCCCCCCCTTGCCCAAGCAGCATGTCCCTCAGCAATGCCTTGAGCTGCACGTGTGTGTGTGCGTGCATGCGTTTGTGTATGTATGCGTATGTGTGTATGCGTGTGTGTATGTGTGTGTGTAAGAGCAGAAGCATAAGCTGCTCATTTCCCGTTCCTATTGACGTACTTATTGCCTGAGCTAAATCAATACATTCAAGTGGGTTTACATGGATCAGGTTGACTTAAATTGTTGTACAGAAGGTAGCCAATTCATGCACATCATGCACATGCGCAGCACACATGTCAATCCCCCCCTCCACACACACACACACACACACACACACACCTGCCGTCTCTGCTCATGCCGTCTGGAGTGGCTGTGGTCATGCCTCCGGCTGCGATGCCCTTCCCTTTTACTTATCTGGGAGGAGTGGCGGTGGTCTTGGTGCACAGGTAAAAAGCCCTGCCTGCCTCCTTCCTGGTGTTGCTGCGGCACATCACCAGGCAAAGCTGCACGCACAAACCAAGCTCCTGCAACCGGCTCTGGGAGAGGGGACTGCTGAGGGTGTGAGCCACCCTCTCCTAAGCTGTGGGTGATCTGGAAAGACAAAGGGTGCCTGTCGGAAGAGGGCCGTGCGTGTCTGCTGGGGAGGTAGGGCAGTGGGGGAGGGCCTTGGGGTTGATTGGTTAGGCGCTCAAGGGCAGCCTGGATCAGGGCCTTAGCAGGACAAGGAGGGAATCAGGGAAAGGAGGTGATTTTGTTGTTTTCAAGTTTGAGTGAGTGTGTGTGTGTGTGCACGCGTGTGTGCATGTGCCTCTTTGTGTTTCTGTGTGTCTGCCATCGTATTGCAGTGACGCATACTTGCAGACAACAAGTACGTCAGCTTCCCTTCCCAATCGGCAGTTTGGTTAAACATTTGTTGATGCAGTCCCGTGGATCTCGTGTCAGGCATCAAATGTTGAGGACACTCACCTGCTGCTGCGCCACTTGCAAATTGGTGGCCTGCACGGCAGTTGCTAGGCCATCATGCTTTTGCAGGAGCTGCTGTGCCAGGTACAATACCTGACTCTGTTTGAAAGGCAAACAAAATAAAGTTCTAATTCAGATGGGCACAAGCTATAATTATCATCCACGTAGATCAAAGCTCCCATTAATTGTGCTAAGTGCGGTTGTGGAAATGGTGCCACAGGCAGTACGAATGAGCAGG
>Ga0307948_1000232_pt1:27500-38547 | contig 38547 bp, 42 predicted proteins | sample OrgLakmetagen280_FD_201824 | JGI IMG/M metagenome (GOLD analysis project Ga0307948, IMG submission 201824) | Saline water microbial communities from Organic Lake, Antarctica - #280 | ecosystem: Environmental > Aquatic > Non-marine Saline and Alkaline > Saline | place: Antarctica...
CAAACACCAAGTAAAGGATATCACCCCTAGATTTGGGATTATGTTACGTATGGGCATGCTGTGTGGCTTTGCGTGCTATGCGGACCCATTACCCACTGGCAAGAAACATACTTTATCTGTGTTGTTGCTGTCAAACTCCATATGGGAATGACGTGTCGTGCTCCTGGTTGTCAGCTTTTCTTTTTAGACTCTTATTGTCGGTGCTTTTGTATTGTGCAGGACGGGGGGTGCCACGTACTTGCGTGATCATGTACGGATCCGTCTTTTTAGCTTTTTGTTTGATATTGGCCCTAACGAGTGTTTCTCTTGAAAAGAAAAAACTACGCAGGCAGCAGGCAGTGAAAAACCTTTCCCCATAATAATTAAGGAAAATGAGCCACTTTAGTACCGGGTACCATAAAACGCCTCCACCAAAAGAAAAAGATCAAGATCAATGGGGATCAGGAGGAGGGTTGCAGGCATGACCTGAAACCGACTCCTAATGAGAGTTGATAATAGTGCTGGAAAGGGCACGTCTAGTATGGACAAGTTTGGCAACGTAGTTGACAGAATGAACGTGAAGCTTGGAAGCAAATTTTGACCTCGTAGTAGGGAGTTTGCTATTTCCCCTTGACCTAGCTATGTAATACGCCAACAACAAACAGTTTTTTACCTCTTTGAGAATCACCTTGAAACAAAGCTCCAGCATGTGACTGTTATAGATGGTGCCTCTTGCTTTATAACCCTAAGGGTTTACTCCTGCAGCAACGGCGCCTGCTCATGTAGCCAGAAGTGGAATCGTTACCTAAGAAGGCCGCCTTGACTTGAGGTCTTTGCTTGAAGCACAGGAGCGACTCGTTGTCTAGTTGTAGCCACGAATTATTGCAAGCAACGGCGAATTACCTTGGTAGAAAAAGCTTTACTGGAACATGCCAAAACAGCCATTAATTAAAGAAGGTATTTTCAAGACTAAGGAACCCCTGCTTGTTTAAAGATCACTGTCAGATCAGTTCAGTCACCATAGATTAAATTAGATTAGACTTCAAAGTACAGCCATTATAAGATTCAGCACATCAACTAAGAATGATTTTTCTACCAAGGAAACCTTTCTTGGTCTCAAGGCGCCCCAAATTGTCAACAAGAGACTAGCACCAGCTTATTACATATGAGACAAGCAAACATTTTGAACTGAACCCGAACTGCTTGTCACGCAATTTGTCACTGCCACTGATTGGGCATGAATGACACCACTTTTTTTTTTGAGGTGTAGGAAGCTGTATTTGAAAAACCCACCCTTTTTGATACCTCTTGAGTTGCAGGACAGTCTGTCTCTCCTTCCTCCCCATTGATTTTTAACGAGCCTATGACACCATTCCAAGGGATGCACTATGGAAACACCTTAGGCGTACTCGCGTGTCTGCGCCTTTGTTGTCTGTGATTCAAGACATGTACAACCGTGATGAGTATGTCTTCAAGGATGGTGATAAGACTGCTCGTGTGCATCCGACTCGTGGGGTTAAATAAGGCTGCCCCCTGTCTCCTCTGCTCTTTCCCCTTTATATTAACGATATCGACGACATTGCTGAGGGTGTATCAGGGGCTATCACCGGAACCGCGGTTGTGCACGTCTCACCCATGTTGTATGCATGCAGATGATCTGACTTTGCTGACTAATGAGCCCCGTGATATGCTAATCATGCTGAGTCGGTTGGCTGAGTATGCCAGGAATAAAACATCTAATTGTCAACACTTTCAAGTCCAAAGTTGTGCACTTCAACTCCGCGGGTGAAAATTTTCCCGTTTATGATGTTGGCGGTGCCACCCTTCATCACAAAGATTCTTTTCTACAGGACCTTGAACATGGCTAAGTCTGCTGAACACACGGCCCGTCCTTTTCTTGCCTCTGCCTATAGGATACGTAGATTTGTGCGTGAACACGCTTTGGTAGACAGGCCACACACTTCATTGTGGCCCGCTAAAACGTATGTTATTCCTGCTGGCATGTCTGGTAGTCAAGTATGGGGTACTCATTTTTTGCAGGCAGGCAGGGAGTTCTCTAGCCCGCTGTCTATGCTTCATTTGCATTTTCTGAAGGGCACGTTAGGTGTGAAGCAGTCTACCGCCCGCTAATTGCGCTGTTCTTTGAGAATGTGGACATGAACCGTTGCAATTCTACTGGTTTCGGTCAGCTGTCAAGCTTTTCAATAGTATGCTTAATACCAATAGTGACACTTTGTGGAGGGTAGTCCAGGCTGATCTCAATTTACAGCCTCGTTCAAGTGCCTGCTGGACAGCTCAATTGCTGAGCCCTTTTCAAGGACTGCGTGGGTTTGAGTTATATTTACGAGCTGCTCAAACCAGGCGTGCTTTTTCCAAGCAAGAGTTTACTGCAGATTTGAAGCAGCCATAGGATGAGAGGTGTCTGGAGAGACGCTGAGTTGGTGGACCCCAACACGCACAACAACAAACTGGCCACTTATCATTCTTCTTGGTTTGCCACCCCTTTTTCTAGTAATGAGCGTATGCCGATTAATGTACCACGGTATTTCCATTTTGATCTGTCCAAACAATTTTTGCGCAATTTAAGTAGACCGCTTGTGCGCGCATACTTTGAAAGTTGAGGCAGCAGCGTGGCTTGAAGAAGTTCTTGCGTATGTGACCAATGTCCTGGTGAAGATGAACATGTTCAGAACGAGGTGCATGCTCTTTTAATTTGCCAAGACCATCGAGTTTGTGAGCTGAGGAAACACTTTTCCTTTCTGTTTTCACCTTTTTTTGAGAATTTTTCAGCAGCTCAACCCTTTTTGTTGCTACAGGTCAACAACCAACTTGTTCATGATTTCCTTTCTCAGCAGAACAATAGACTTTTTCTTTTTCTTTCTAAGCTTATGGATTTATTGTGGCTGGCCGAGACCAGTCAGCGGCCGATCAGCCAGCCAAACAACCTGGCTGAAGGTCACCCCCCATTGTAACCATTGTAACCATTTCAGCAGCCCAACCCTTTTTGCTGCAACAGGTCAACAACCAACTTGTTCATGATTTCCTTTCTCAGCAGAACAATAGACTTTTTCATTTTCTTTCTAAGCTTATGGATTTATTGTGGCTGGCCGAGACCAGTCAGCAGCCGATCAGCCAGCCAAACAACCTGGCTGAAGGTCACCCACCCCCCATTGTAACTATCAGCGTGTCTGAAAAACCTAAGGATCTTACGAATCACGATTTTTGTTTAATAGGGAAGCTGAAGTAATTATCAAGGGATTAGCAAATCAAAAGCCGCTATAAACAATATCTGTCATCGGCAGAACATGTCCATTACTTTTCGTTAAGGCCTCATATGAATAGGTAGGTAAAAATGATGCATTGCAAATAAGTCCAAAATGATAGATGTAAGAGCGCAAATAAAGAAGAAGGACAATGCGAAAAGCTGCTTTAAAAATCTACAAATCTTGTGTTCAATACAAAATACCTCATTTATGGGTGGTTGCAATTGCAGCAGTTGCGAGCCTGGCTTGGTGGGCATGCATATGTGCGTGCATGTGATGGATCGGGGGCGTGCCCATCTGCATTGGCGACAGGGATTGGGCGTACAGACTGCCACCCCCATGCATCAGACCATGGTGGTAGTCAACTACAAGGGGGGAGTTGCCCAGGGGCGGGGAGCCACTGCAATAGACAAGAGGGTAAGTGCGTATTTGTGTGCATTTGCGCGTGCGTGTGTATGTATGTGTGTTTGCATGTATGTACGTGAATGTATATGTGTCCGTGCATGTATGTTTGATTCTGGTGCACAAGTGTGCACTTGGTAATGTCTGTACGTACTTGGAACCCCTCTGCTGGCTGTTTGTCAGAAACATTCTGAATAGGTTAATAGTATGAAAGAGGAGGAACGGAGGAAGGCAGGTGCTGCAGCAAGGCCAGACAATATATCTGAAAGGAGGTCGTCCTAACTTGTTTTCTCAATAGGTCAAAGGGTGTGGCATTATGCTAGATCAAAACAGCTTTCATCGTTACAGTGCAAAAATAACGCTGAGTATGCACAGATAGAACAGCAATGATGTAAGACAACAAATGGCACACCAAATAAAAGAGGATGAGGCGCAGCAAGGCTTTTTTACCCAAAACCACAATCCACGTTACTCCAAAAATCCATCTATCAAGGTAAGCCAGGTGTAATTGTAAAATGCCAGCATAAAATGTTTACAAAGAAAGCAGCTGCCGGGGTTGGCACATGCCAGCTTGCACCCACCCGTTGCTGCTAGATGTCACGCCTTGCACGTTTCCTCCCGGGCTGTAGGAGGTGCCCATGGCATCGTAGCCATTGCTGCTGCCCGCCTGCTTGTTGCGGCCTAACGAGCGCTGATGAGGGTGGTGCTGGTGGTGGTGGTTGAGAAGGGAGTAGTGGCTGAGGTGGGGTTGGTGGTGGTGAGATGCTAGGGGGCGGGCAATGCTGCTACTAGCATGAGGAAGGCCACTGGCGTGTGTCTTGAGCCTGGACATGTGCGTGAGTGTGTTTATGTTTGCGTGATGTTTGTATCGGTGGGGCAGCAAGCGTGGCCTGCCCATACGTCCTTTACGCAGCTTTGCTGAGAAAGTGCCCATCCCGTAAAATGAAATTTCATGTGTACGCACACTGAAGCGCAGAAGGCATATGATAAGGGTTAGAATGTGTTGCAGCCAATTTAGTAGGGATCAGCCTACGGTCATTCCAAACAGGCTGATTCCTGCATACACCCAGCTGCCATGATAACAAACACATCAACATACCCATAGTCACTCCACCATCCCAATCTACACCTACATCTAAAAGATTACCTTCAAATCGACACACACGCACACCTCTCCCCTCCCCCCCCCAAACACAAACACACCTGGGGCGGCTGAGCATGGCATCTGACGGCATTGAGCCATCCCCCCTAAGGGAGCCATCTTCTGTGTGGTCTTCGTCATCGGAGGAGGAGGCAGAAGAAGAGCTGTTGTGGCCATCCTGGTCCATGTCCAATTCCTGTGAGCATGCGTGCGAGAGCAGCCGTGTGGTGAAGTTACCCTCCTTGATCGCTTGTCGTTGCATCCGTCATACCAACCTCCCAGTGCATCTCATCTTCATCTTTTTGAAACTCCATATTCAACTTCAAACTGCATGAAATGCATAAATGTGAATTGCACCCTCCTCTTCTCACTTGCTCACAACATTTACCAACCCCTCCTTTCCCCTCACACATCGGCCTTCCTACATCATCTATCCCTCCTCCTCTTTGCCCTCCCTCCATCGTCCACCCTCACACCTTCACCCCCTCCCGTGCTGATTTCCCTGCACCATCTACTTTAATTCTTCTCATTCTCAAATCACTGTTACACCCCTCCCATTTTCCTCACACACCTGCCTCCCTGTGCCGTCTTCCTCCTCCTCCTCCTCCTCCTCGTCCTCTGACTCGACTTCTTCGTCGCTGTCTACTGCCGTCCCGGGGGCTGGGTGCGATGCAGTGGACCGAGGGTGTCCGTGACGCCACCTGTAGTGTGAAGCACATGATCAATGATTGAGCAGCGCTTTAAAAAAATCGACTGAGCAATGTGGTAACAAAATTAGCAGTTGTGTAGTGTGCAGTGTGGCGATGAATTAGATGACTGAGTATAGCGTCTACGAAGTTAGATCACCGCGGCTTGTTTTAATCCATAATTTACAGTTAGGAAGAAGAATTGTCACTCATAGATGTGTAACCACAATTAATGAGGGCGTGGGACAGGCATTAAAGCCTCTGTCAAGGAACCACTAAAGATTCAAAGTACATTGAAACTTATCAATAATTGGGACAGTGCACAGAATTGGGGAGTGCAGTGGAATGAGTATACTAATGTCACCACTTTCAGTAGGTAAGAAATAAGCACAATACCTGCCGTTTGCCCATGCACAGATCTAACCAGCAGGAGGCCTGAGTTGAGCAACTTAGTAACAGAGGAACGCTTTGTAAAGCTGCACTTTGCAAAAGATCAAATAGTAGTGTACCATTGCTGATTATGGTAAAAAATGCAGCAAAATACGCACGGAGCTTTGGGAACATTTCTTTAAATTATTTAAATCCCTGAAGAATGAAGATGGCAAAAGGAAAGGCGATGAGCATTTGACAAACTCTGCTCACATTTCATGTTTTAAGTAAGAATGCGTGTGCAAGTATGAACTTTTAAGTGTCACACGCAGCTGATGCCTCATTTGTTAGGTCAAAGGGCTTACTACAATGCCACTACAATGCCATTCAATTCCAAAGTGTCACTGTATAGAGCTCTGACTAACCCACACACCTGATGTATGAGGTGGGGAGGGCTAAAGCAGCAGAGGATCGCTTCAGCAAATACGGGTCAAAGGGGAAAAACATCTCCAGGGGGCGCTGTGAGCGTTGCAAGATATCGTCCTGCAGGTTGTGCCAAGCACGTAAAGCTCAGTGTTAGCACAATAAACAAGCCCAACTTCCTCTCCTAATTTGCACTAACTTCATGTGCACATTGCATATAACATATAGATCAAGCTCACGTGACAAAGCACGACTTCTAAACACCTTACACCTGATGCTCGGTATTAAGCCTAACTACAGCTTGTAAAGGCCTGTGCAAAACCCATTCTCTGCTACCACCACTTACACACAAGCGAACACACAGACACGCACCTACACACTACACACCCTACCCAGCTCACCGTTTGCACGCTGCTCCCTGCCAGGCTGGCGATGCCTGCAGCATGCACCTGGTGCTTGAACTCAGCCACCACGCTGGGTAGGCACACATTTAGGGGCCGTAAAGGGTGCTGCAGCAGCGGCAGCACTCGCTCCTTCACTAAGAGCCTCACAGAGCTAGCCAAGCAGGAACGGGGCTTTTGGAGGGATGCTGATTTAGAGGAATGCTGCTGGTCTTGCTGCGGTGGCGGCGGGGAAGGCTGTAAGAGAGTCTCCATGTGGTAGCACAGGACATACAGGATGGCTTGCACAGACGCGTATAGCACCTGCGCAGCACGAGTGTTGTGCTTGTGTGCACGTGCGTTCCTTTTACTGAAGGTGAGACATGAAGATGCTGGACAGGGACATGAAATTGAAGAACCTTAACAACTACAATATCTTTTAAGCCATGAAACAGGGTCAGCGGAGCCGTACCCAGTGGACCACAAGTATCTGGACATTGATTTGACAACTCTTCACGCAAGTTCCTGCGTGACCAGCTTGTGCGGCTCTGGGTGCTAAGCATTGCAGGAGCGCCCTTGATAAAGCATACAATCAAAAATGTGGAAGCGTGTGAGATACCTGGTGCTTGGCAGTGAGGGAGCTGATAGCATCAGCCTCGGCTTCTAGTGCAGCAGCCGCACTGCTTTTGGAGCCGAGCACCACGTTGCTGCTGCTACGGGTGAGGCCTTTGGTAGGCACTGTCACGGATCTGTACAGGTAGGCACACAGTTTGGGTGCATATGTGTCTTGTTCATTGTGTTAGGACTAAATTGTCCACCACTCCTCACCTGTTCATCAGCAAAGAGAACGAGACGCAGCAGTCTGAAGGCTATTAAAGTGCTTCTGCAAATAAGCCCAATCCATGAAAAATTCTACGATTCAATGTTTACCAGACCCTACTTCTAGGCATGGCCGACTTGTGTAAGCCAACTTTGTAAGATGTGACAAATACCTTAAAACCTCGTGGCCGTCGCACAAGGCATCAGCAGAAAGGGCAGGGAGGCGCAGGCACACATAAAAAAGACACGACCTCTGACAAAACAAAAACTATGCGATAAGCACCTGCAGTAGTCGTGACAGAAGCAGGTAAGCTGCTCCAGTGCTTGCAAGACGAGAGCATGGGGTAAAAAGGCCGCTCGCGCCAGGAAGCTGGCAAGATAGGCAGCACAGGCGCTGCGTGTAATGCTGGGCTGATGTTGGTCCTGCAAAGGGGGAGGAGAGGCTAGGTTGGTATTCAAAAGCGAGCTTGACTGAGCTTAATGAGAGGATTGGCGGTGATGCTGGGTAAATGGAAATATGTGCAACCGTCTCAGGAAAATTTTTGGTCCTGTTCGAATTTGAGGGCTGCTTCAAGGGGGAAGGGGAGGGTATGCAGTATGCAACTTCTTTTTTGCAGCAGTTTGTAGACAATCATTCAAAATCTTTGCGGGTTGCTGTTGGAAAGGTGCACTATTTCAATGCAACTGCATCCGTTCATATTGTAAATCGGTTACCAACCAAAACAGTAGATTCCCTCCCATCCCATCATTTTAATATTTGGGTTTGACAAAGGACGCTAAGCAAATGACAAAGGCTTGCACCGAACCGTTCAATCTTTTGCCGGAATACCTAGGTAGATTTGTTCAAGATCCCAAAAGGTGCTAAGGGGATTGAAGTCCCTTGAACAAATCACAAGGACATGAAATAGCTTACAGGTTGCTTCAATGCCTTTCAGAGGTTCGTCAGAGCACACTGCCCTCTAGAAGTCTTGCCTTTCTGTGCTCCTCCCCTCCATAGCAGCGTTTGAAAGGCTGCAACCCGTACCCACACACAGCTCCCTCGCTACCCCCTCGTGCTTTTGGTGGTAGTACCCTTGATTGCGGGTCAGAAAGAATTCAAACGAGGGTGCTGACCCAGAAACACTGCCCCTGTTTAGCATCAAGACCTCCGGCTCCGGCTCCGGCTCCGGCTCTGGCTCCTTCTCCCAATCCTCTGATGAACCACAGCTGAAAGAAATGCTACCGGCCATGCTGGTGTCTGTGTGTGGAGCCACTGGCAGTTTTTTGGGGACCATTCTGGCTGCAGTTTGCTGTGTATACTCAAGTCCCTTCTCTCCTCTCCCACTGACAGTGTACACTGTTAAAAAGCTTGTCACTTTACAATATGATAAACTCCCTTTCCCTCTAAAGGTGCAGTATTTTAAGGATGGAAGGGAGCACAGCTATGCCCGCAGCTTTATTAAGGTAACCCTGCAGCAGACGAGCAGGACATGAACGGCAAAGCAACAAAACTTGATTCGCTGCATCGTATTCTAGCACTAGCACCAAAGAAGCCGGGGCCCGTGGCGTGCGGCAGGGTTTAGTAGGAAGCTGAGGAGGGACAACAACAGGTGCGGACAAAGGGCCTTCCATGGCTTTGGACACAGCACGAGCGCTTAAGACGGCCAGCCAAAGTAGCAGGAGCGTGAGGGAGCTGAGTGCCCCTCACACATGTTTAACATACCTGATACACACAGGGCAAGGAATCACGCAGGATTGAAGCAGGGAAAAAGTGGACGGTCTGGGTTTAAAACATTGCCTTGAGGAGCACAGGGCAGTCCTAGGGAGCAACGGCGGTGGCAATAGAATAAGCAGAGGCGTCCACACAGCTGAAGGAATAGGACACTTGTTTTTGAGCAGAAAATGTCAAGTCAAGATGGGAAGAAGGAGGGGTAGTCTTTGAGTGATCAGGTGGCTTAAGAAGGTGTGCGATTTTAAAGTAAGAGAATGCAATTAGCACTCGTAAGTAGGCCTGTCTGCCTGCACTACAGCCGCAGTTTTAAAAGGCTATGGCTTTGAACAAGATTCCCCTGTGCCCCATTATGTTGTGCAGTCTGGTGCTCTAGTAGACGCAGCATGCTCAAGTGCTGCAGACCTTATTCTCTTCAGTGCCCAATTCTTACGTGAAGGCGTTGCATTCTTGCAACTTAGACCCTGCACGTCGCCATGTTCTCTGTACTCAATTTACTGCTAGAGGATTTTCAAACATCAACCTGAAAGGCTTCATACTCACGACTTTATTGGCTGTCTCAGCTTATACACAAAACCTATGGTCAACTTGCTCTCCTGCTCATCTGTCAAACATCACAACAGACGTCACCCCCCTGGTGCCACACCTGCTGCGGCAGAGAAAAGAGCAGCTCCTCTGATGCAGCATCTCAACCACACACAACCTTTGCACCACACACACCTTGAGGCGGCTGAGTAGAAAGTCCACAAAGTGGCGGGCACACAGATCAGGCTGCTCAAGGCACATATAGAACACGAGAAACTGGGAGAACTTGGAGCGGTGGGTGTTGAGGATGGTGCGCTCAAAGATGGCCAGCAGGGCTTGCCATGCTTGCTGGGGTCCCCCGGGTTGCTGGTAGCAGCGCCTGGGGGCAAACACGTGCACACACAGAGAGTGAGAGATTCCATGTGTGGTTAGGTCTGGTTGAGGAGGGCGCCTTTATTGACAGCTAGCAGACAGTCATGTGTTGACAGGATACTTTAGATGGACAAAGATTATTATATGCACACACATTCCTGTGCCCGTACCTGTGTAGGTGCGAAAATGCCAGCTCCATCATCGAATCCAGCTTGTTGGCTGTTTCGTCAACAGCAGGCTTTTCAGACGCCGAGGCATCTGCATGGACATGTACACAACAAAAAGCACTCGAGCAGCCACGTTGGGCTACGCAGAGGAGGGGACAGGAAGGAAGAAGGGAAGGCGTAGGCAGAGGGGCCAATCATTCAATTGTAAAAATTTAGAACATCTGCCCTCCTCTACTTCCCTTGCCGGCTGGTGAATTGTTGCTGGGCAGCACAGCCCCAAAAAATCCACTCCAATACACGTAAAACGTTTTACTGAGTCTACCTGTAGCATTGGGACTAAGAACAGTTGCAGTGCCTATTCAGTACAGCCAACCAACCTGCGTACATATATAGACAGCATTTAATCAATCCTAAAGTGCTGTTGTGCAGGTGCCTCAACCACTCGTTCGTTAAGATCTTATAGAATCTTCTACTTGTTGCTACACGCCACTGCCTCCTTATCCACTGACACCTCAAACCAAAGCCTACACTATGTCAGCAATTCATGTTCATCCAGGACTTTGCGCTGCCTGTTCATCCAGGACTACGCACTGCCTGTAAATGCCAACTCACCTGCGGCATCATTGCTAGGCGCCACAGCCGCCCCTTCCCACCCCCCACGTGCCCCAATTTCCTGCTGCTGCTGCTGCTGCTGCTGCTGCTGGGGGTGCTGCAAGTGAGGATTGTGCAGCTGGCCATTGATGTCCAGCTCGGACATACCCTCCAGCTCAAAGATGTCCTCCTGCTCCTCCTGCTCGGATTCCCCCTCCTCCT
>Ga0307948_1000238_pt1 | contig 38261 bp, 41 predicted proteins | sample OrgLakmetagen280_FD_201824 | JGI IMG/M metagenome (GOLD analysis project Ga0307948, IMG submission 201824) | Saline water microbial communities from Organic Lake, Antarctica - #280 | ecosystem: Environmental > Aquatic > Non-marine Saline and Alkaline > Saline | place: Antarctica: Organic Lake...
CGCGGAAAGCGGGACCGGAGAGGTGTTCGCTCATGACTATTCCACGTTCTGGACCTGCTCGCGCAGCCGGTCGACGGCCGCTTTCATGGCGAGACCGGCGCGCGTGAGCGCAGCATCGGCCGCCTTGGAGCAGAGCGTGTTGGCCTCCCGGTTGAATTCCTGGGAGAGAAAATCGAGCTTGCGCCCGCACGGGGATCCGCCAGCCAGAAGGCCGCGAGCCGTATCGATATGGGCTTTGAGCCGGTCCAGCTCTTCGCGGACATCGGCCTTCAAGGCGAGGGTTGCGGCCTCCTGAGCGAGCCGGTCAGGGTCGAGACCGCCGGGCAGAAGCTCGTCGAACTTCGCCTTCACCCGGTCGCGAATGGCCTCCGGCAGCGCGGCGGCGCTGGCGGCCGCCTCCTCGCGCAGGCCTTCGATCTCGGCGATATGCTCTTCAAGCATTTCGGCGAGCGCCGCGCCTTCCGCCTCGCGCGCGGACTGAAGCCCGCCCAGCGCTTCGCCCGCAGCTTCAAGCGCGGCGGCGGCGAGGACTTCCGGTTCCACCAGCGCCTCGGCGTCTTCGGATGCGATGACACCTTTCAGCGCCAGAAGCTCACCTGCGCTGGCCTGGGCCGCCAGCCCGGCGTCAGACAGGCGCCTGGCCGCTTCGGCGTAGGCTTTCAGGCGGTCATGGTCGATGACGACGCCGGCCGCGCCTTCAGGCGCGGCGTAGCTGACGCTGACATTCACCGAGCCGCGCGAGAAGCGCGCCTTGATCATGTCCCGCAAGGCCGTCTCGATCGGCTCAAGCCCCGGGGCGAGGCGAAGACGGACGTCCAGGCCTTTGCCGTTGACGCTGCGCGTCTCGACCTCGATGCGCCCGAATTCGCCCGAGCGGTCGGCCCGGCCAAATCCGGTCATGCCTGAAAGCGGCGCAGCCATCAGTTCCCCGCCCGGCGTTGTCGCTCGATCCGGCGCCAGTTGGCGACATTGCGATTATGCTCGGCATAGGTCTCGGAAAAGGCGTGCCCGCCCGTGCCGTCGGCCACGAAGAACAGATAGTCGCTGTCGGGCGGATCAAGCACGGCCCGGATCGACGCCTCGCCTGGATTGGCGATGGGCGTCGGGGTGAGGCCCCTGAAATGGTATGTGTTGTAGGGGTTTGAGGCGTTGTCCAGCTCGGAGCGGTAGATCCCGCGGCCCAGCGGCTCGCCCTGGCTGATCCCGTAGATGATGGTGGGGTCCGACTGCAGCATCATGCCCCGGCGCAGACGGTTTACGAACACGGACGCCACCAGCGGCCGCTCGGCGCCCACGCCGGTCTCCTTCTCCACGATGGACGCGATCGTGATCGCCTCCTGCGGCGTATCATAGGGCAGGTCGTCGGCGCGCTGCGGCCAGAGCTCGTCCAGCAGAGCGGTCTGGGCGCCCGCCATGCGGTCGAGCACGGCCTGCCGGCTGGTTCCGCGATCCACCATATAGGTTTCCGGCAGAAGCGAGCCTTCGGCCGGAGCCGCCGCGATCTCGCCGGTGAGCACGGGCGAGGCCTCCAGAATGCGCACGATCATGGCGCTGGTGAGCCCCTCGGCCACCGTAACCGGATACTGGATCGTGTCGCCGTCACGCAGGACCTCATAGATCTGCGCCATGGACGCCCCTTCAGGTATGGCGAATTCGCCGGCCTTGAGATCGCGGTCGCCGCCATCGATCGTCACCATCAGGCGAAATATGCGCGCGTCTGAAATCAGGCCCTCGCGCTCCAGCTGATTGGCGATGGCGATGAGGCCGGAGCCGCGCGGCAGCTGCACGGTTTCTTCGGCGCCCACAGGGCCGGACGCTTCAAACTGCGTGTTCAGCCAGGTCCAGCCGCCCCACGCCATCAGGCCGGCGATAAGCGCCAGCGCGATCAGCGTTCCGGCAAGCCAGACGAGAATGCGGCCCAGCGCGCCGGACGTCTTCTTTTCGGAAGGATTGGAGTCGCCGTCCATCGCGGAGGCTCCCTGGCGCTAGTCGACGCGCTTGAAAACGACCGAGGCGTTGGTGCCGCCAAAGCCGAACGAGTTGGACAGCACCGCGTCGATCCGCTTCTCCACCGCCTTGTGGGGCGCCAGATTGATTTTCGTCTCGACGGACGGATTGTCCAGATTCAGCGTCGGAGGGCAAATCCCGTCGCGCATGGCCAGGATGGAGAAGATCGCCTCAACCGCGCCGGCGGCGCCCAGAAGATGGCCGACGGAACTCTTGGTGGAGCTCATCACCAACCCGTCAGCAGCGTCGCCGAACAGGCGCTCGACCGCGCGCAGCTCGATCTCGTCGCCCTTCGGCGTCGATGTGCCATGGGCGTTCACGTAATCAATATCGGCCGGGCTCAGACCCGCGCTCTTCAGCGCGGCGGTCATGGCGCGGAAACCGCCGTCGCCGTCATCGGCCGGGGCGGTGATGTGATGGGCGTCGCCGGACATGCCGTAACCGGCGACTTCGGCGTAAATCGTCGCGCCGCGCGCCTTGGCCGCTTCGTACTCTTCCAGGACGACGACGCCGGCGCCCTCGCCCATGACGAAGCCGTCGCGATCCTTGTCCCACGGCCGCGAGGCGGCTTTGGGATTGTCGTTGAAATCGGTGGACAGGGCGCGCGCCGCGCCGAATCCGCCATAACCCAGCCGGGTGACCGCCGCTTCGGCGCCGCCGGCCACCATCATGTCCGCATCGCCAAAGGCGATCAGCCGCGCGGCGTCTCCGATGGCGTGGGCGCCGGTGGAGCAGGCGGTGACGACGGAGTGGTTGGGACCCTTCAGGCCATGGCGGATCGAGATCTGGCCAGAGGCCAGATTGATCAGCATGGCCGGAATCACGAAGGGAGACAGCTTGCGCGGACCCCGCTCGTGCAGGGTGACCGACGCGTCATAAATGGTCTGCAGCCCGCCAATGCCGGAGCCCACAAGGACGCCGGCGCGCTCGAGCGCCTCTTCGTCCCTGGCTTCCCAGCCCGATGACTTGAGCGCCTCGTCGGCGGCCGCGATCGCATAGAGGATGAACTCGTCGATCCGCTTGCGGTCGCGCGCCGGCATGACCGCTTCGGGATCGAACGATCCCTCCACGCCCTCGCCGCCGCCATTGCGGCCGTCCACGCGCGGGATGATGCCCGCGACATGGCTCGCCAGATCGTCCACTTCGAAATGTTCGATGCGGGCAAGACCGGATTCGCCAGCCAGAAGCCGGCGCCAGACGAGTTCGGTTCCGCAGCCGAGCGGGGACACGATCCCCAGCCCGGTGACGACGACGCGGCGCTTGATCATGCGTGCCGAGCCTTAGCCCTGCTTCTCGGAAATGAACTTCACCGCGTCGCCGACGGTCTGGATGTGCTCGGCGGCGTCGTCGGGAATTTCGATGTCGAACTCTTCTTCGAACGCCATCACGAGCTCGACATTATCGAGGGAGTCGGCTCCGAGATCGTCGATGAACGAGGCCTTTTCGACAACCTTGTCTTCTTCAACGTCGAGGTGCTCGACAACGATCTTCTTAACGCGATCAAAAACGTCGGACATGTCGGACCCTTTTTCCAATGTCTCGGCGGTCGGCTCTTATTGGCTTTCCGCATCTTTCTTATGCAATAACAGGCAGCAAGGCCGCCCCCGGGATCGTGCGGGCTGATAACACGCCCATCTCACCTACGCCAGCAGGTAGAGGTCTGGCAAGACGGTGCGTTCATCACGCCGCTGCGGCCTAGATCATCGCCATACCGCCATTGACGTGCAAGGTCTGGCCGGTGACGTAGCCCGCCTCCTCGCTGGCAAGGTACAGGCAGGCGTTGGCGATGTCCTCGCCGGTGCCCAGCTTGCCGGCGGGTATCGTCCCCAGAATCAGCTTTTTCTGGTCCTCGGTGAGCGCGTCGGTCATGGGCGATTCGATGAAGCCCGGCGCCACGCAATTGGCCGTCACGCCGCGTGACGCGACCTCCTGGGCGAGCGCCTTGGTGAAGCCGATCATGCCTGCCTTGGAGGCGGCGTAATTGGTCTGTCCGGCGTTGCCGGTCACGCCCACCACCGAGGTGATTCCGATGATGCGCCCGAAGCGCGCCTTCATCATGGGACGCAGGCACGCCTTGGACAGCCGGTAATGGGCTTCAAGATTGACCTTGATGACCATGTCCCAGTCTTCGTCTTTCATCCGCATGAGGAGCTGGTCGCGGGTGACGCCGGCGTTGGAGATCAGGATGTCCAGCCCGCCCAGCGCTTCGCTGGCCTGTTTGGGCAGCGCATCCACCGAATCGGCGTCGGCCAGGTTCGCCGGGCAGATCTCCACCCGGTCTCCCAGCTCGTCAGCGAGGGTTTTCAGCTTCTCTTCGCGCGTGCCCGACAGGGCGACGCTGGCGCCCGCCGCGTGGAGCTTGCGGGCGATTTCAGAGCCGAGTCCGCCGGTGGCGCCGGTGACGAGGGCTTTCTTGCCGGTCAGGTCGAACATGTGGATTTATCCCTTTAACGAAGTCGCGAAGCCTTCGAGATCGTCCGCCGTCACCAGCGCGATCCCTTCCGCCTCCTTAATATGACGCTTGATCATGGGAGTCAGCACTTTCGCCCCGGCCTCGGCGAACCGGTCGACTCCTTGAGCGTGCATGAAATCGACGCTCTCGCGCCAGCGCACCTTGCCGGTGACCTGCTCGACCAGCTGGTTGCGGATCGTCGCGGCGTCGGACACCGCGGTGGCGGAGACATTGGTGACCACCGGCACGACGGGATCCTTGATGTCGGCCTTGCCCAGCGCCTCTTTCATGACGTCGGCGGCGGGAAGCATCAGCGGGCAATGAAACGGCGCGGAGACCGAGAGCATGATCGCCTTCTTCACGCCGCCGGCCTTGGCCGCCTCCAGCGTCGCCTCGACGGCGGACTTGGCGCCCGAGATCACGATCTGACCGGGCGCGTTGTCATTGGCGATGGTCACGACGCCATGGGCGGACCCGGCGTCGACGGCCCTGGCCGCCGTCTCCATGTCTGCGCCGAGCAGCGCCGCCATGGCGCCCTCTCCGGACGGCACGGCGGCCTGCATGGACCGGCCGCGCAGCTTCAGAAGCGTTGCGGCCTCGGTGAGCGACAGCGCGCCGGCCGCGCACAGGGCCGAGTATTCGCCAAGGCTGTGGCCGGCGACGAACTTGGCCGCCGTGACGTCGACGCCGAACTCTTCCTTCAGCACCCGCATGGCGGCCACCGACACCGCCATGATCGCCGGCTGGGCGTTCTCGGTGAGCGTCAGCTCCTCGATCGGGCCCTCCTGCATCAGCTTGAAGAGCTTCTGGTCGAGCGCGGCGTCGACTTCATCAAACACCGCGCGCGCCACAGAAAACTGCTGGCTGAGCGGACCGCCCATACCCACGGACTGGCTGCCCTGACCGGGAAATGTGAATGCAAGCGCCATGAAACGCGCCTCCCTGAAAATTTTTGTGTGGTCTTTGAGCGCGGGATAGACCGTGCGGGGGCGCGCTGGCAAGGCGCGGCAGCAAGCCGGCCCGTCTTGTCTATTTTGGCTAATTCGACTAACATCGCCCCTTAAATCCGGAGACTATGTATGCACACGGTCCGCGCATCAGACGCCAAGAACAAGTTTGGAGAGCTCGTCGACCGTGTCCAGCGCGAACCGGTGCGCATTGAACGCCATGGCCGCGGCGTGGCGGTGCTGGTCTCGGAGGCGGACTACGCCGAGATCGAGCAGCTGAGGCTGGAGGCACTGCGCGCCAAGATCGACCGGGGGGCCGCCGATTTCGAGGCGGGGCGAACCTTCAGCCATGAAGACGTGTTTGCGCAGGTCTTCAGCGAGATCAAAAAAGACTGAAATTGGCGCTCCGCATTGAATATGCCGACGAAGCCCGCGGCGACTTAATCGCAATCGCCAGGCAAAGCCGGGCTCAGTGGGGCGAAGCCCACGCCAGGGCCTTCTTCGAGGGCCTTGAGCAGTCGATCGCTCAACTGGCCGCCTTGCCGCACACCGGCCAGCCGGCGGACGACATCAGAAAAGGCCTTCGCCGCAGGGTCTACAGGGCGCTGACGATCTTCTACACGCTCGAAACCGATAGCCTCCGCATCCTCGCGGTCCTTCACGGTCGTCAGGATGCACCCTCCACGCTCGAAAACCGCCCCTGACGTCCCGCCCCGCTTGCCCTCTCCGCCGCATTCGCGTATGACCCGCCGCTCACCGGCTGCGGTCCCCTGACCGTCATCCGTTCTTCAATGACGAAGGGCGGAGGTTTCAGGGGAACCGACGCGGATGGTCCGGCCCTTCGGCCCTCCCGCGCCGCAGCCTTGAAGAAGGGACGAAAGTCTATGAACAAGTACGAACACGTGTTCATCTCGCGGCCGGACGCATCGCCGGCGCAGGTGGAAACCACGCTCGAGGAGCTCAAAGCCCTCGTCGAGGAAAAGGGCGGCAAGGTCAACAAGACCGAGTACTGGGGTCTTCGCACCCTGGCGTACCGCATGAACAAGAACCGCAAGGGTCATTACGGCTATCTCGACATGGAAGCCGGCAACGACGTCCTTGATGCGCTCGACTACAAGCAGAAATACGCCGACGACGTCATGCGCTACATGACCGTCAAGGTCGAAGAGCTCACCGAAGAGCCCAGCGCCGTGCTGCGCAAGGGCGACGACCGCAAGCGTCGTGACCGTGACGGCCGCCCTGAGCGCGGCGATCGTCCCGACCGTGGCGACCGTGACCGTGGTGATCGCGGCGACCGCGGCGACCGCGGCGACCGGCGCTAGGAGGACCGACAATGGCTGACCAGATTTCCAACATCCCTGCCCGCCGCGCCTTCCAGCGCCGCCGCAAGGTTTGCCCGTTCTCCGGCGATAACGCGCCGAAGATCGACTACAAAGACGTGAAGCTGCTCCAGCGCTACATGTCCGAGCGCGGTAAGATCGTGCCCTCGCGCATCACCGCCGTTTCGGCCAAGAAGCAGCGTGAACTGGCCCGCGCCATCAAGCGTGCGCGCGTGCTGGCTCTGCTGCCCTATTCGGTCGATTAAGGAGGAAGTCCAATGCAAGTCGTTCTCATCGAACGCGTCGACAAGCTCGGCGCCATCGGCGACGTGGTGGACGTGAAGCCGGGCTTCGCCCGCAACTTCCTCCTGCCGCAAAACAAGGCCCTTCGGGCGACCGAGGCCAATATGGCCCGGTTCGAGCGCGAGCGCGAAGCGCTTGAGAAGCTCAACGCCGAGCGCGCCGAAAAGGCACGCGACGAAGGCTCTCACCTGGACGGCGCGAAATTCGTGCTGATCCGTCAGGCCTCCGAGAGCGGTCAGCTCTACGGGTCGGTGTCCACCCGCGATATCGCGGATGCGACCACCACCGACGCGCTGACCATCACCCGCGGCATGGTGGACCTGAATACGGCCATCAAGACGCTGGGCCTGCACGAAGTGCGCCTGGTCCTGCACCCGGACGTGGACGTGATCGTCACCATCAACGTGGCGCGCACCGAAGACGAAGCCGAGCGTCAGGCCAAGGGCGAGGACGTGATCCGCTCCGCCGCCGACGAAGACCGCGCGCTGGCCGAAGCCCAGGCCGCCGCCCTGTTTGAAGACGGGTCCGAGCCGGACGAACTCGCCGAAGGCGAGGACGACGGCGAAGGCGAAGCCGCCGAGGACGAGGAAAACGCGTAAGCGTCTCCTGTCATCGCGTTTCAGATCACGGGCGGTCCCTTCCGGGGCCGCCCGTTTTCGTTGGAGTTCCCCATGACGCGCGCGAGCGATACGATCCGCCCTGCCCATTGCGGCGACATGGCGGGCCTGGCCGCCCTGATCCACGCCGCCGTGCACCAGGGCGCGGCCGGCGCCTACACGGCGCAGCAGCGCGCCGCCTGGTCGCCGGCGCCGAGGACCGCCTCGGCCATGGCCGAGCGGCTGTCCGGCCAGATCATCCTGGCTGCGGAGGACGCACGCGGGCTGTCAGGAGTCTTCACGCTCACTGCGGATGGCGAGACCGACTTCGCCTATGTGCGCCCCGACCGCAAAGGCGACGGGCTCGCCGGCCGGCTCTACGACGCCGTCCTCGCCGAAGCGCGGCGGCGAGCGCTCACCGGCCTCACCGTTCAGGCCAGCCATATCGCCCGGCGCTTCTTTGAAAAGCGCGGCTGGACGCTGGTCGAGACACAGACGGTCCGGCCGAACGGCGTGGCGATGGAGAATCACCGCATGATGCTCAATCTTTCGCGCTGACGGGTTATCCACAGCGCGTCGCACACTGCGAGCTCAGCCGGCGTGGCGCCCTTCGCGCCTAGAAGCCGAGCAAGAAGCAGGTTTCGGACTTCTCCACAGCCCGATGTGGAAATTTGAGACTCCGCCGCTGGAAAGATCAAGACTGCAATGTGCGTGAAGGCTTCGCTATTGGAGCATTATGACAGCTGATCCTCTCCACGAGCCTGGAAACATCCCCGCCTCCGAGCCCTTCGCTCCGCCGCACAATATCGAGGCGGAGCAAGCGCTGCTGGGCGCCTTGTTGTTCGACAACGAGGTGTATCAGCGCGTCGGCGACTGGCTGAAACCCGACCATTTCTACGACCCCCTGCACGCGCGCATCTACGAGACCGCGAGCCAGCTCGTCATTGGCGGTTCGCTGGCAGACGCCGTGGTGCTCAAGAGCAAGTTCGAGCGCGATCCGGGCATGGCCGAGATCGGCGGGCCGGTTTACCTCGCCGATCTGATGCGCGAGGCGCCGGAGCCTGCGTCAGCGCCGGAATACGGCCGGCTGATCTATGATCTCGCCCTGCGCCGCGAGCTGATCCGTTTTGGCGAGGAAGTCAGCCACAACGCGATCGGCTCGGTGGATTCGGTGCCCGCCACCAGCGTGCTGGAGGAAGCCGAGCGCTCGCTCTTCGCGCTGGCCGAAACCGGCGGAACGCAGAAAACGCTGCGGCCCTTCCATGAGGCGCTGGAGGAATCCATCGCTATGGCGTCGGCCGCCTATCAGCGCGGCGGCGGACTGTCGGGGATTTCCTCAGGCCTCAAGAGCCTGGACGCAAAGCTGGGGGGCATGCACCGCTCCGACCTGATCATTCTCGCCGGCCGCCCGTCCATGGGTAAGACCTCGCTGGCGACCAATATCGCGTTCTCGGTGGCCCAGGCCTACAAGGCCGAGGAAAGCTCGGACGGTCACCGCAAGACCACAGACGGCGGCGTCGTCGCGTTCTTCTCGCTGGAGATGAGTCAGGAACAGCTCGCCACGCGTCTGATCGCCGACTATTCAGGCATTTCCAGCTACCATATCCGCCAGGGCAAGATCGACGCGGCCCAGTTTGAGGACATTCGCGACGCGGTGTCCGAGATCAACACGATCCCGCTTTATATCGACGACACCGGCGGCCTCTCCATCGGCGCGATGACGGCGCGCGCCCGGCGGCTGAAGCGCCAGCGCGGGCTCGACATGGTCGTGGTGGACTATCTCCAGCTCCTCACCGGCTCGGGCAAGACCGACAGCCGGGTGCAGGAAATCTCCGAGATCACCCAGGCGCTCAAATCCCTGGCCAAAGAGCTCAACGTCCCGGTCATCGCGCTGTCCCAGCTGTCGCGTCAGGTGGAGAACCGCGACGACAAGAAGCCCCAGCTCTCCGACCTTCGCGAATCCGGCTCCATCGAGCAGGACGCCGACGTGGTCATGTTCGTTTATCGCGAAAGCTATTACCTGGAGCGCCTGGAGCCGAAAGAAGGCACCGAAGAGCATCTCAAATGGGAAGACGAGATGCGCGAGATCCGCAATCAGGCCGACGTGATCATTGGCAAGCAGCGTCACGGTCCCATCGGCTCGGTGAAAGTGGCGTTCGATCCTGAACGCACCAAATTCTCCGATCTCGAACTCAGCTACCAGCCGCGCGAGTACGACTAGCCCGCGCCAGCGCGAAACTTGCCATGGATAGCGCAAACAAAGTGAGCAGCCGGGCGGTGAAGAACACCCCCGCCGGCAGATCCTGCACCGCTCGCCAGAGCGGCCCCGGCAGCACCGCGTCCAGCACGGCGGCGATACCGGCGAGCAGGTCGGGCCCGCTCTCCAGGTAAGCGCCCAGCGAAACGGCGAAGCCCGCCCCCCTGAGCGTGAGATGGCCCAGCGCCGCCGCGTCGGCGAGTGCGCCCACAAGGCACAGCCAGGCGAACGCAGCGGCGATGGGAGCCATCAGGCGTCCTCCCGACCCAGCTCGGTGCGCAGCCGCTCGACCCTGAGCTCAAGCCGGCGCAGCTCCAGCATCAGCCGGTTCTCCGCCATGAAGGGGGTCAGCGAGGTCTTCACCACCAGCGCCATCACCAGCAGCACCGCCGCGGGCAGCCCGGTCTTTAGTGCGAGCAGCGGATCGTTGGCCTGGAAGAACAACCAGGCCATCCACACCCCGCCTGCAAACAAGCCGATCTGCGCGGCCATCGTGAGAAGGCTCATCCAGCCGCGCGGACCCTTGAACAGGGATAGCCCGATTTCGAAAAAGCCGGGCTCATGGCCGAACACGCTTTCCGGCGCGGTGCGCTCTTCTTCCAGCGCCCGGTCGATCATGCGGTCGAGATCATTCATTTGCTCCTCCTGTGAGCCTTTCACGCAGCTTGCGCCGCGCGTGCATGAGGCGGGTCTTGATCGTCCCCGCCGGCACGTCGAGCGCGGCGGCGGTTTCCGCCACGCTCAATCCTTCAAAGTGATAGAGCGCGATCGCGGCGCGCTGATCGCCCGGCAGCGACGCCATGGCGGCGCGCACCTTGGCGAGATCCGCGTCGCGGTCGGCGTCTGTCAGGGGCGCGGGCTCCGGTTCGGCGGCGGCCGCCTCGCCGATCACCCGGTCACGCCGCGCCCGCCCGATCGCCTGGGCGCAGCAGCGCGTGACGATCTGAAAGGCGAATGCGGGAAAGGCCGCCTCGTCGCGCAGGCGCGGCATGGCGCGTGAAATCCTGAGCCAGGCCTCCTGCACCGCGTCCTGGGCCATCTGGGCATCCGAGGTTAGCCGCCAGGCGTGGCCCATGAGGCGCGGCTGGAACCGCGCCACCAGGTCGCGCTCGGCCCGCCTGTCTCCGGCGCGCGCAGCGGCGACCAGATAGGCGTCCAGAGCTCTGTTCAGATCACGCTTGGCCACCGGCCTCTCCCTTCGTTCAGAAGCAAGGTGCGCAGCAGGCGGGATTTGGTTCAATACAGAAGAGAATTTTCCTCCTACAGCGCCCGGGGGGCGACGCGGCGGCCATGATGGGCCATATCTACATCAAACCTTCCGCAGCCCGTCAGCGTTCATGACCCCTACCGATCAAAGCTTCCCGGACGACCGGGTCTCGCCGCGCCTGGTGATCGATCTCGACGCCGTGGCGCGCAATTACCAAAGCCTCGCCGAACGCGCCGCCAGCGCGGAGACCGCCGCCGTGGTGAAAGCGCAGGCCTATGGTCTCGGCGCGGCGCAGGTCGCCCGCCGACTCCTGCGCGAGGGATGCCGAAGCTTCTTTGTCGCCACGCCCGAAGAAGGCGCTGATCTGCGCCGGGCGTTTGGCGGCGGCGAAGTCGATATCTGGGTGTTCAACGGCTATCGCGCCGATACGCGCTCGCTGTTCATGGAGCATCGCCTGGGCGCGATTCTCAATTGCGAGGCGGATCTGGACGCCGCGCGGCAGGAGCCTCCCGGACCCGTGGCGCTTCATGTGGACACCGGCATGAACCGGTTGGGCCTGTCGCCCGAGCACGCCGCAGCGCTGACCTCTGATCAGCTGGAAAACCTCGATCTGCGCATGGTGATGAGCCATCTGGCCTGCTCGGAAGACGCGGGCGCCGCCATGAACGCGGCGCAGCTCAAACGCTTTGAGGCCATCGCAGATCACTTTCCCGGCGTGCGGCGCTCGCTTTGCAGCACGGGCGGCGTGCTGCTGGGACCCGACTACCATTTCGATCTGGTGCGGCCGGGCATCGGGCTCTACGGCGCCACCGCGAACCCCGGCGAAGATCATGGACTTGAGCCGGTCGTTCGGCTGGAGGCTCCGGTGCTGCAGCTGCGCCGGCTTGAGCCCGGCGACAGCACCGGCTATGGCGCGACCTATGTGGCCGACCGGCCACGGCTCGTGGCTACGGTGGCCGCCGGCTACGCCGACGGGTTGCCGCGCGCGCTCTCCGGGGCAGGATATGCTCGCTTCAACGGCGCGAAAGCGCCTGTCCTCGGTCGTGTTTCGATGGATCTTACAGTGCTCGACGTCACCGATTGCGAAGACGATGTCCGCGCCGGCGCCCCGGCGGCGTTCCTGGGCGCCGATCTCGACGCGATGGCGCAGATCGCGGGCACCCTGCCCTACGAGATCCTGACCGGGCTCGGCCGCCGGGCCGCGCGGGTCTATGAGGGCGCGGCGTGAACCCGGTGCGCGCCCTCGGCGCCGGCCTGCTGGCGCTTCTGCAAAGCGCCGGCGCGGTGACCCGCTTCGCGCTGGAGACGGTGTTCGCCGCGGTGCGCCCGCCCTTTTTCGGCGGCCAGCTTCTGCAGCAGCTGTTCCGGCTGGGCTTTCTGTCGCTGCCCGTGGTGGGCCTCACCGCCCTCTTCACCGGGGCCGCGCTGGCGCTCAACATCTATACCGGCGGCTCGCGCTTCAATGCCGAGAGCTTTGTTCCCAACATCGTCTCGCTGGGCATCGTGCGCGAGCTTGGCCCCGTAATCGCCGCGCTCATGGTGTCGGGACGGGTCAGCTCCGGCATCGCGGCGGAGATCGGCGCCATGCGCGCCACCGAGCAGATCGACGCCCTGCACACGCTGGCCACCGACCCCATGCGCTACCTCATCGCGCCGCGGGTGATCGCCGGGGTGATCGTTCTGCCGCTGCTGGTGATCATCGCCAATCTGATCGGCATTCTGGGCGGGTTCGCGGTGTCGGTGCAGACGCTGGACTTCGACCCCAGCGTCTACATCAAGAACACCCTGGACATCCTGGAGCGCTGGGACGTGCTGTCCGGCCTCATCAAGGCGGCCGTGTTCGGGTTTTTGCTCACCCTCATGGGGTGTTACCACGGCTATCACGCCGAGGGCGGCGCCCAGGGGGTCGGCCAGGCGGCCACCAACGCCGTCGTTTCGGCCGCCGTGCTGATCTTTGCGGCGAACTTCCTGCTCACCTCGCTTTTCGTGTGATCTGATGACCGCCCAGGACCAAAGCCCGGTGAAAATCGCCTGGAAAGACGTGACGGTCCGCTTTGGATCGACAACCGTGCTGGACCGCTTCAGCCTGGAGGCCCATGAGGGCCGCTCGCTGGTGATTATCGGCGGGTCGGGCGTGGGCAAGTCGGTGACCATCAAGACCGCGCTGGGGCTGATCAGACCCAGCTCCGGAAAGGTCGAGATCGACGGCCATGCGGTGAAGCATAACCGCGAGGATGATCCGGGCGTCGCTCAGATCGGCATGCTGTTCCAGTCCGGCGCCCTGTTTGACTCCCTACCGGTCTGGAAAAACGTCGCCTTCCGCCTGCTCCACGCCGAGCACATGAAGGCAGACGAGGCGCGCGAGCGGGCGCTGGAGGCCCTGGACCAGGTGGATCTGGATCGCGAAAACGCCGACAAGCGCCCCAACTCTTTGTCCGGCGGCATGCTGAAACGCGCCGCCCTTGCCCGCGCCATCGTCGGGCGGCCGAAAATCCTGTTCTTCGACGAGCCCACCACAGGCCTCGATCCCGTCACCGCCGACGTGATCAACAAGCTGATCAAGCGTCAGGTGAAGCACTTCAACGCCACCGCCGTTTCGATCACCCACGACATGGCCAGCATGCGCACCATCGCCGACGATGTGGCCATGATCAAAGACGGCAAAATCCTATGGCGCGGCCCGCTGAGCGAGGTGGAGAGCTGCGAAAACGCAGAAGTTTGCCGCTTTGTGAGGGGCGAGAGCGAGGACGAGTAAACCGCCCTCACCTTGAAGTGCGCGCCGCTTCCCGCGCCGCTGTCCCGGGACACGCTCACGAGCGCCCCGAATCACTTCAGTTCCGCTATCCTTGGCGCAAATTCGCCCCCAGGATTCGCCATGCCCCGTTCCGACACCGTTTATGTCTGCCAGTCCTGCGGGTCGGTGCACGCCAAGTGGGCGGGGCGGTGCGATGGGTGCGGGTCGTGGAACACGCTGCAGGAGGAAAGCGACCAGCGCGCCCCCATGGGCACGGCGGCCAAGGCCGTCTCGAAGGCCCGGCGCTCCAAGCTTGAGCTGTTTGATCTGGGCAGTGAGACCGATGATCCGCCGCGCTTTGAAACCGGGCTGGCCGAGCTGGACCGGGTGGCCGGCGGCGGTTTCGTGCCGGGATCGGCGATTCTGGTGGGCGGCGATCCGGGGATCGGCAAATCGACGCTTTTGCTGCAGGCCGTGGCGCGTCTGGCGTTGAACGGCGCCAAGGCGGTTTATGTGTCCGGCGAGGAGGCCGCCGATCAGGTGCGCCGGCGCGCCCGGCGCCTGGGCCTGGCCGACGCCCCCGTGGCGCTGGCGGCGGAAACCTCGCTGGAGGTGATTCTGGATGGCCTCAAGAACGAAACGCCGGACATCGCGGTGATCGATTCGGTGCAGACGCTGTGGTCGGATCAACTCACCGCCGCGCCCGGCACGGTGGCCCAGGTGCGCGCCTGCGCCCAGGAGCTGGTGCGTTTCGCCAAGAAGCGCAACACGGTGATTGTCCTGGTGGGCCATGTCACCAAGGACGGCCAGATCGCCGGGCCGCGCGTGGTGGAGCACATGGTGGACGCCGTGCTCTATTTTGAAGGTGATCGCAGCCACCAGTTCCGGATCCTGAGGGCGGTGAAGAACCGGTTCGGCCCCACCGACGAGATCGGCGTGTTTGAAATGGCCGAGGCCGGCTTGCAGGAAGTCACAAACCCGTCCGCCCTGTTCCTGACCGGGCGCGGCGATGAAGGATCGGGCGCTGCGGTGTTCGCCGGCATGGAGGGGACGCGCCCTGTGCTGACCGAAATTCAGGCGCTGGTGGCGCCGGCGGCCTTCGGCACGCCCCGTCGCGCGGTCGTGGGCTGGGATTCAGGTCGCCTGGCCATGGTGCTGGCGGTGCTGGAGGCCCGATGCGGGCTTGGCTTTGGCGGTCGCGACGTTTATCTCAACGTCGCAGGCGGGCTGAAAATCTCCGAGCCCGCGGCGGATCTGGCGGTGGCTGCAGCCTTGATTTCCTCCTATCTCGACTCCCCCCTGCCCCACAGCGGGGTCGTGTTCGGCGAAATCGCCCTGTCCGGCGATGTGCGCCCGGTGGGCCGGTCGGAGGCTCGCCTCAAAGAAGCCGCCAAGCTGGGATTCAAGCAGGCCCTCGCCCCGTGCGGCATTGATGCGCCGGGGATGACGGTGAACGGCGTCGATTCGGTTCAGGCGCTCGTGCGCCGGCTCGGCCAGGACGCGGCCTAGTCCGCACCAGGCTTTTAAGGGAGGTTGATCATGGACGCCGGATTTTCAGCCTTCGATCTCTTCGCCGTCGCGGTTCTGTTTTTCTCCGGGCTGATGGCCCTGATGCGCGGCTTCGTGCGCGAGGCGCTGACGGTGACGGCCTTCGTGGCCGCCGCGCTCGCCGCGCTGTGGGCGCGCCCGGTCTTCGCCGATGTGCTGGAAGGCCCGGTGGGCGGCTCGCTGACGGCGAACGCCATCGCCATGGTAACGGTCTTCATTCTGGTTTATCTGGCGGTCAGCTTCGTGACGAGCTCGCTGCAAAAAAACGTGAAGCGCGGCGAAGACGTGCCGACCCTTGACCGCACTCTGGGCTTTGTGTTCGGCGTGGCGCGTGGACTGGTCCTGCTGGGCCTTCTGGTGGTGGTGTTCGTCAACGCCACAGGGGGAACCGCCCCGGCCTGGATGCGCAGTTCGCAGGTCTATCCGCTCGCGCGGGCCACCGCCGGCCTGCTGCAGCATCTCGCCCCCGCAGGCAGTCCGATCGATCCGGACACTGCACAAAACGGGGGTCAAGACATTGACGAAGACCCGATCGGTCGCCTTATCCAGCAGCGAACAGCCGAGGATGACGAGGGATGAACTTGCCAACCCTGACATACGACGCCGCGACCGACCGGGCCCGGGAGGAATGCGGCGTTTTCGGCGTTCGCGGCGCGGACGAAGCCGCGGTGCTTTGCGCCTTCGGGCTTCACGCCCTGCAGCACCGGGGCCAGGAGGCCTGCGGGATCACCAGCTATAACGAGGGCCGCTTCCATTCGGAGCGGCATCTGGGGCTGGTGGGCGACCACTTCACCGATCCCAAGCGGCTGGCGGGTCTGGCCGGCGCGGTGGCCATCGGCCATGTGCGCTATTCCACCTCCGGCGGCGCGGTTCTGCGCAATGTTCAGCCGCTCTACGCCGATGTGCGCGGCGGCGGCGTGGCGCTGGCCCATAACGGCAATTTGACCAACGCCCGCGCCCTGCGCGAAGAACTCACCAATCAGGGCGCGATCTTCCAGTCGACCTCCGACACCGAGGTGATCCTTCAGCTCGCCGCGAAATCGCGCAAGACCAAGGCGGTCGACCGGCTGATCGCAGCGCTGCGTCAGGTGGAAGGCGCCTTCGCGCTGGTCGCCATGACCAATGACAAGCTTGTGGGCGCGCGCGACCCGCTGGGCATCCGGCCTCTGGTCATGGGCAAGCTGGACGGCGCGGTGATCTTCGCCAGCGAGACCTGCGCGCTGGACATGATCGGCGCCACCTTCCTGCGCGAGGTGGAGCCCGGCGAGATGGTGATCGCCACCGACGAGGGCATTGAAAGCCGCCGCTATGCGCCGGCCGTCCCGGCACGCCCCTGCGCGTTCGAGTACATCTATTTCGCACGGCCCGACTCAGTGATCGACGGCATCTCCGTCTACGAGGCGCGCAAGCGCATGGGCCGGCGCCTGGCTGAAGAGGCGCCCGCGGACATCGACGTGGTGGTGCCCGTGCCCGACAGCGGCATGGCCGCCGCGCTCGGCTTTGCAGAAGCCATCGGCAAGCCGTTCGATCTCGGGATCATCCGCGCCCACTTCGCCGGACGCACCTTCATTCAGCCCACACAGGCCAAGCGTGATCTTGGCGTGCGCCGCAAGCACTCCGCCAACGCCTCGGTCCTGAAAGGCCAACGCGTGCTGCTGGTGGACGATTCCATCGTGCGCGGCACCACGTCGAAGAAGATCGTGGCCATGGTGCGTGAGGCCGGAGCCAAGGAAGTGCATATGCGCTCGGCCTGCCCGCCCATCACGCACCCCGATTTCTACGGCATCGACATGCCCATGCGCGAAGAGCTGATGGCCGCCAGCCACGACCCCGAACGCATGCGGGCCATGCTGGAGGCGGACTCGCTCGGCTTCCTGTCCGTGGAGGGCCTGTACTGGGCCGTGCGCGGGGAAGCGCGCAATGACGCGCGTCCCCAGCTCGCCGATCACTATTTCACCGGGGATTACCCCACACGGCTTGCGGACCGCGATCGTTCGCAGTCCGACAAGGAAACTCAACTCTCATTCCTGGTTGACGCATGACGAATTCTCGCCCGCTTGAGGGCCGCGTAGCGTTGGTGACCGGCGCATCGCGCGGCATCGGCTATTCGGTCGCCCTGAAACTCGCCGAAGCCGGCGCCCACGTGATCGCCACCGCGCGCACCCAGGGCGGGCTGGAGGATCTGGACGACGCCATCGAGAAGGCGGGCGGATCGACCACGCTGGTCCCCATGGACCTGCAAGCTCCGGACTCCATCGAAAAACTGGCCGAGGCGGTCGCGGAGCGCTGGGGCAAGCTGGACTGTCTGGTGGTGAACGCCGGCGTGCTGGGCATCCTCACACCGGCCGCGCAGATTCCGTCGAAAGTCTGGAACGAGGTTCTGGGGGTCAATCTGATCGCCCCGGCCCGCTTCATCCGCGCCTTTGAAGGCCTGCTCAGAAAATCCGACGCCGGCCGCGCCGTGTTCACCACATCCGGAGTCGGCAGCCGCAAAGCCAAGGGATACTGGGCCGCCTACGGCGCGTCCAAGGCCGGGCTCGACAATCTGGTGCAGAGCTGGGCGTTCGAACTTGAGGACTCCCCTGTGCGGGTGAATTTGCTCAATCCTGGAGCGGTGCGCACGCGCATGCGCGCCAAGGCGGCGCCGGGCGAAGACCCCATGTCCCTGCCCCATCCCGACGACATCGCTCCCCACTTCGTCGCGCTGTGCAGCCCGAGCGAAACCCGCAACGGCGAGATCATCGACGCGCAATAGCGGGGGCGGCGGACCGAACCCTGCCAAGGCTCGCGCGCGTCACCCCACCAGGGGAGAGACAAACGCGCCTCTAATCCGCCAGCACCACAAGAACCGCGCCGTCGGCGACCTGCGCGCCCTCGGTGACGGGCACCGATTCCACCACACCATCGGCCGGTGAGGAAAGCGCGTGCTCCATCTTCATGGCTTCGAGCACCACAAGGGTCTGCCCCTTTTTCACGGCGTCGCCCGCCTTCACAGGCAGAGACAGCACCTTGCCGGGCATGGGCGCCTTGATCTGGCCGCCGGCGTCCAGCGCATCAGCCAGAGCCGCCGGGTTGTAGCGCTCGATAAGGTGGGTTTCGCCGCGCGCATTGACGAGCACCGCGCGGCCATGGCGTTCAAAGCGGGCGCTGACCGGATCGCGGTCCAGCTCGGCGAAGAGCTCCCCGGCGCCGTAGCTCGGGCGATCAAGAACCAGTGTCTGATCGCCCACTTGGGCCTCAAGCCGGTCCGGGCTGAAGATCAGGCGGACGGCGCGGCGCTCCCCGCCCGCATCCAGGCCGATCTCGAAGACCGGCGCGCCGTTCACGCGGAAGCCGTCGCGCACATCCCAGGGATCGGCGCTCGCCGGCGCCAGGGGGCCGCCTTCGGTCATGGCCAGCGCGGCCGCGGCGTAGGACAGGGCCGGCGCGTCCTTGGGCGCCAGCTCGTCCAGGCGCTCATCGATGAAGCGCGTGTCCACATCGCCGGCGCGGAAATCGGCGTGATCCAGCGCCCGGCGCAGGAAGCCGGCGTTGGTCTTCACCGGCCAGACCATCAACTCGTCATCGAGAAACTCGACCAGCTGGTCGATCACCGCCTCGCGGGTCTCGGCGGCGACGATGATCTTGGCGATCATGGGATCGTAGTGAAGGGTGACCTCGCCGCCCTCCTCCACGCCGGATTCAATGCGTACGCCGAACTCGGGAAGGTTCAATCGGTCCAGCTTGCCGATGGACGGTAAAAAGCCGCTCGCCGGGTCTTCGGCGTACAGGCGCAGCTCCATGGCCGAGCCGTGAAGGGCGATCTCGTCCTGGCCCGGAAGCGCACCGCCGGCGGCCACATGGAGCTGCAGGGCGACCAGATCATAGCCGGTGACCTCTTCGGTCACCGGATGCTCTACTTGAAGGCGGGTGTTCATCTCCATGAAATAGAAGCCGTCTTCGCGCAGCGCCCCGGAGCCGTCGACGATGAACTCGATCGTGCCGGCGCCCACATAGTCCACCGCTTTGGCCGCGCGCACCGCGGCGTCGCACATGGCGGCGCGCACAGCCTCGGTCATGCCGGGCGCAGGCGCTTCCTCGATGACCTTCTGGTGGCGGCGCTGCAGCGAGCAGTCGCGTTCAAAGAAGTGGACGACGTTTCCATGGCTGTCGCCGAAGACCTGGACCTCGATATGGCGAGGGCTGGAGATGAATTTCTCGATCAGCACCCGCTCGTCGCCGAAGCTGGAGGACGCCTCGCGCTTGCAGCTGTCGAGGGCTTCGAGGAATTTATCCCCCGCCTCGACCTTGCGCATGCCCTTGCCGCCGCCGCCCGCGACCGCCTTGATCAGGACCGGGTAGCCGATTTTGTCGGCCTCGTCCTTCAGATAGGCCGGATCCTGGCCCTCGCCGTGATAGCCGGGCGTCACCGGCACCCCGGCGCTCTCCATGAGCTTTTTGGCGCGGTCCTTGAGGCCCATGGCCTCGATGCTTTCAGGGCTCGGCCCGACAAAGACGATCCCGGCCTCGGCGCAGGCGCGCGCGAACCCGGCGTTCTCCGACAGAAAGCCATAGCCGGGGTGGATCGCGTCGGCGCCGGTGGATCTGGCCGCCTCGATGATCAGATCGGCCTTGAGATAGCTCTCGCGCGCCGGCGCCGGGCCCAGGCGCACCGCCTCGCCCGCATCGCGCACATGGGGCGCGTTCGCGTCGGCGTCCGAATACACCGCTACGGTGTCAATCCCCAGCGCGTGCGCGGTGCGCATGACGCGGCGGGCGATTTCGCCGCGATTGGCGATGAGCAGCTTCTTGATCATGGACGTCCCGGAGCCGGTTCGAAGATGGGCCCGCGTTGTGCGCCATGCCGCGCCAAGGTTCAAGCACCGGGGGCTCCCCCAGTGGCTTACAGGGGGCTTTCTGGGGGCGGCTTGGCCTACTTCGCCTCTTCGCGGTCGCGCACCGCCGCGGCGAGCACGAAGCTGATCAGCATCAGAAGATACCAGCTGCCCAGCTTGGCGATATGCACCGGGCGCCAGGCCAGTTCCTGACCTGGATAACTCCAGGCGCGGGCGAACGTGCCGATATTTTCTGCAAACCAGATGAACAGCGCCACCAGCACCAGGCCCAGAAGCAGCGGCATGGGGCGATGCTTTTCGTCGGGACGAAACCACACCACGCAGGGCGCGTAGATCAGCGCGCTGGCCAGAAACAGCCCCCATCGCAGATCAACGGTGAAATGGTGGGTGAAGAAGTTCACATAGACCGCGACGGCCAGGCCCGCCTGCAGCCAGAGCGGCGGGAACCGGTCAAAGCGAAACTCGAAGATCCGCCAGACCCGGGCGAGATAGCTGCCCACGGCCGCATACATGAACCCGGAAAACAGCGGCACGCCCATGATCTGCAAAACCGCTGCATCCACTTCGGGATAGACCCAGCTCCCCACATGGACCTTGAAGATCTCCATGAGGGTGCCGACCAGGTGGAACACAAGGATCACCCGCGCCTCGGCCAGCGTCTCCAGACGCAAGGCCAGCATGGCGATCTGGATGAGCACCGCCCCCAGCGTGACGGCGTCATAGCGCGCCAGCGCCGCGTCGTCGGGCCAGAACAGGAAGCTCGCCAGCAGGAGCGCCAGCATCAGGCCGCCGAACAGGCACGCCCAGGCCTGCTTGATCCCGAAGGCGGCAAACTCGAACAGCGCCCCGGTGACCGGGCCGCGCACGAAAGCGTCGTGCAGCCGTGTTCGAAAGGCGTGAAGCGCGCGCTCGGTGCGCGGCGGCAGCGCCATGGCTACTCGGCCCAGCCCGGCTTTCGCTTCTCCAGGAAGGCGGTGAGGCCTTCACGGCCCTCTTCGGAGACCCGGCGGTCGGCGATCTGATGGGCGGTCTTGCGCAACAGTGAGTCGTTGATTTCATGGTCGGCGACCATGTCCACCAGCTTCTTGGCGTCATGGACGGCGCCCGGCGCGGTGGAGAAGGCGAGCGTGGCCAGGTGCTCCATCATGTCGTCCAGCTCATCCACGCTGTCGACCACATACTGGGCGAGGCCCATCTGGTGCGCGAAGGTCCCGTCGAACCCCTCGCCCGTGGCGAACAGGGCGCGGGCGTAGCGCGGGCCGATCGCCTTGACGACGAACGGCGAGATCGTCGCCGGCGTCAGGCCCAGGCGCACTTCGGAGAAGCGGATCTTGGCGTCCTTGACCGCAACGGCCACGTCGCACGCCGCCATCAGGCCGGCGCCGCCGCCCATGGCCGCGCCCTGCACCAGCGCCACGGTGAGCTGGGGCAGGTCGTAAAGCTTGTGCAGCATGCGCGCGAGACCCAGCGCGTCTTCGAGATTGTCGTCATGGGTCCAGTCGGCGGCCGCCTTCATCCATTCAAGATCGGCCCCGGCGGAGAAGCTCTTGCCCGTCCCGCGCAGGATCACGATGCGCACCTCGTCGGCGTTGGCGCGCAGGGTCTCGAAAATATCGGAGAGCCGGGCGATGATGTCCGCGTTGAACGCGTTGTGCTTTTCGGGCCGGTTCAGGGTGATCACTGCGGCGCCGCCGGGCGTCACCTCCAGCAGGACTTCATCTTCAATCGCCATGGCCGACCTCGTTGAGAAAATGCGTGAACCCCTTCCTACTGCGCGCGGGCCACAAGAAAAAGCCCGCCGCGGCCGAAGAGGCCGGGCGGGCTGTCATTTTCGGGTCGGGCGGAGTCGCCGCCTAGCGCGGCAGAATGATCGACTTGATCAGGTAGAGCACGCTCAGGCCGACCAGATAGGCGGCCGCTGCGAACGCCAGATACTGCCAGTAGACCATGTCGGTCACAGGCGGCAGGGAGAAGCTGGCCCCGCCGCGCACCATGGGCAGCACCTGATCAACCACCACATGGACGATGACGCTGGCCACGGTGAAGATCAGAATGGCGCCGTAAGACGGCATCAGCAGCGCCATCACAAGAGCGATGACCCCCAGCTGCAGACCGAAGAACAACCAGTTGACGCCCCCTTCGCCAGTCAGCGGAGCAAAGGCCTCAACGCCGTTCATGAGCCAGGCCCATACCGGCTCGACATACGGCATGACCGGATCGAGAAATTCCATAGTTATACCCCCTCGGTTAGCGGCTCATCGGCCGCCCACGTGGCGAGAGCCTGCCAAACCATTAACAAAATGCAAGAAAAACAATGATCCGGTGACGATTTAATTGTGCGCCGTCGCGAAAATCCCACGATTTTTTGAAAGCATTCAGCGTTTGAGCAGCAGTCTGCGCGCCAGCATGAGCAAGGCGAGCACCACCAGATAGCCGGCGAGAAGGCTGGCGACATAGCGCCAGAACGGCGATTCCAGCACGTCAGGCAGCAAAAGCGGCGCGCCGCGCGTGATGACCGGCGCGAGCGCGTCAACCAGAACATGGACGACTGTAGCACCCACCGTGAAAACCGGCAGCCTGCGCCAGCTCGGCATGATCAGCGCCGCCACCAGCGCGATGATCAGCCCCTGAACCGCATTTACGCGGTCAAAGCCGGATTGAAAGAAAACCAGAATGTCGTTGAGAATATCCATCTCACGCCTCCCATGCCGGATCACGCGATCCGCCTCTGCGCCAGCATCGCCAGATTGGGCTTGCAGGGCAAGGCCGGGGGCGTGACGGGGCCTTGAAGCCGGCCTACATCCGGAACACGCCGAACTTTGTATCCTCGATCGGGGCGTTCAGGGCGGCGGACAGCGCCAGGGCCAGCGTGCGGCGGGTGTCTTCAGGCGCGATGACGCCGTCATCCCAGAGCCGCGCGGTGGAGAAATAGGGCGAGCCCTCTTCATCGTATTTCTCGCGGATCGGCGCCTTGAAGGCGGCTTCGTCCTCGGCCGGCCAGTCTTCGCCGCGCAGCTCCATGCCGTCGCGCTTGACCGTGGCGAGCACGCTGGCCGCCTGCTCGCCGCCCATCACCGAGATGCGCGCGTTGGGCCACATGAACAGAAAGCGCGGACCGAAGGCGCGCCCGCACATGCCGTAATTGCCGGCGCCGTAGGAGCCGCCGATCACCAGGGTGATCTTGGGCACTCTGGCGGTGGAGACGGCGGTGACGAGCTTGGCGCCGTCCTTGGCGATGCCGCCGGCCTCGTATTTGGAGCCCACCATGAAGCCTGTGATGTTCTGCAGGAACAGGAGCGGGATCTTGCGCTGGGCACACAGCTCGATGAAGTGAGCGCCCTTCAGGGCGCTTTCAGAGAACAGCACGCCGTTATTGGCGACGATCCCCACCGGCATGCCGTGCAGGCGGGCGAATCCGGTGACGAGCGTCTCGCCATAGAGCTTCTTGAACTCGTCGAAATGCGAGCCGTCCACCAGGCGCGCGATCACCTCGCGCACATCATAGGGTTGGCGCACGTCCTTGGGGATGACGCCGTTCAGCGTCGCCGGATCGAGCGCAGGCTCTTCCGGCTCCTCCAGGAAGACCTGTTTCGGCTTCACGGTGTTCAGCCCCGCCACGATGCGCCGGGCGATCTGAAGGGCGTGGTCGTCGTCGGCGGCGTAATGGTCGACCACGCCGGAGGTGCGCGCATGAACGTCGGCGCCGCCGAGATCCTCGGCCGAGATCACCTCGCCGGTGGCCGCCTTCACCAGCGGCGGACCGCCCAGAAAGATCGTGCCCTGATTGCGTACGATGATGCTCTCATCGCTCATGGCCGGCACATAGGCGCCGCCGGCGGTGCAGCTACCCATCACCACCGCGATCTGCGGGATGCCGGCGCTGGAAAGATTGGCCTGATTGAAGAAGATGCGCCCGAAATGGTCCCGGTCGGGAAAGACTTCGGCCTGGTGAGGCAGGTTCGCGCCGCCGCTATCCACCAGATAGACGCAGGGAAGATGATTTTCCCGCGCAATTTCCTGGGCGCGCAGATGCTTCTTCACGGTCATGGGATAGTAGGTGCCGCCCTTCACCGTGGCGTCATTGCACACGATGACGCATTCGCGCCCCGACACGCGGCCGATACCGGTGATCATGCCGGCGCCGTGGACATCGCCCTCATAAAGGCCGTCGGCGGCCAGCGCGGACAGCTCCAGGAAGGGCGAGCCCGGATCCAGCAGGCGCTGCACACGGTCGCGGGACAATAGCTTGCCGCGCTTGAGATGCTTCTCCCGCGCACGCTCGTTTCCGCCCAGGGCTGCGGTGGCGGTCTTTGTCTTCAGCTCGGCGACCAGCGCCTGCATGGCTTCGGCGTTGGCCTTGAAGGCCTCTGAGTTCACATCGAGCTCTGAAGTCAGTCGGGTCATGGCGCGCCTTCGCGAAGGATAATCCAAGCGCGTCGCTTAGCCCGGACGCGGGCAAAGCTCAACGGCGCGGGCGCCGGAGAAGGCTTGATACGGACCGCGGCGGGGGCGAAGCTGCGCGCCCGGTTTCGCTCTGGAGACACCATGTCTGATTATTCCAGCTTCGCCCTGTCCTTGGACGGCCCGATTGCGCGCCTCACCCTGAATCGCCCCGACAAGCGCAACACCATGACGCCGGCCTTCTGGCGCGAATTGCCCGAAGCGGTGATGGCGCTGTCGGACGCGGGCGAGACGCGGGTGTTGATTCTCGACGCTGAAGGGCCGGTGTTCTCCGCCGGCATGGACATCTCGGTGTTCACCAATCCCGATGCGCTGAAGACCGACGGCCCGGCGGCGCGCGAAGCCTTCATGACCGCCGCCACGGCCCTGCAGGACGCGTTCACCGCGTTCGAGCGCGCGCGCTTTCCGGTGATCGCCGCTGTCCAGGGGCCTTGCGTGGGCGGCGCGGTGGACATGATCACCGCCTGCGATCTGCGCTACGGGACGCCGGACGCCTGGATGCGCATCGAGGAAACCAATATCGCCATGTTCGCCGATGTGGGCACGCTGCAGCGCCTGCCCGGCCTCATCCCCGAAGGCGTGGCGCGAGAGCTGGCCTATACCGGCGAAACGCTGAGCCCGGAGCGCGCGGAAAAACTCGGGCTTTACAACGGAGTGCTGGCTGATCCTGAGAGTTTGCGCGCGCATGTGGACGCGGTCGCCGAGAAGATCGCCAGCAAGGCGCCGCTGACGATTTCCGGCGTGAAGCGCTCCTTCCTCTACGCGCGCGATCACACCATCGCCGACAGCCTGGAGCACGCCATGACGCTGCAGGCGAGCCTATGGAGCACAGACGATATCATGGAGGCGATCACGGCGCGCGGCGAAAAGCGCGAGGGGAATTTCGCAGCGCTGAAGCCGGTCAAACGCATGGGACAAGGCTGATCGAGATCCGCCGCCCCTCCCGACAGGGCCAAACAATCCTTAAGCATTAGCGCCTATACCCCGTAGCGAATATTCGGGGGTGCGCATGTTTCTCATCAATCAGAACGTCAACAGCTTCCGCAAGGCGCGCGGACGGCGCCTGTCAGCGTTTCTCGAAGCGCGCGCAGCGGAGCTGGGGCGCAAGCTTGTGATCCTGGATGTCGGCGGTCAGGCGATCTTCTGGGACAATGTCTCGCTGGACTGCGTCGAGCGCATTGATCTGGTGAACCTCACCGAAAGCGAGCTTGATTCCAGCAGCATGACGCAAGGCGACGTGGAGTTCCGGCGTCTGATCGGCAATGGCTGTGCGCTTACCGGGATCGCTGACAAGGCCTATGACGTGTGCCACTCCAATTCGGTGGTCGAGCATGTGGGCCTGTGGCGTGACATGGAGAACTTCACCGCCGAGGCGCGCCGGGTGGCGCAGGCCGGCTGGATGCAGACCCCGGCCTGGGAGTTTCCCATCGAGCCTCACCTGCGCCAGCCCTTCATTCACTGGTTCTCGCGGCCCATCCAGCGCAAGTTCATGAACAAGCCTGAATGGATGCCGAACCCGACCGCCAACGAGCGGCGGATCTATATCGAAGACTTCAACCTGCTTTCGAAGGTGGAGTTTCAGGCTCTCATGCCCGAAGCCGACCTCTGGACCGAGCGACTCGCAGGTCTTCCGAAATCCTATGTTCTGAGCTGGGTCAGCGAAGCCCCTTGAGCGCGGCCCCGGTGTGCTGTCTCTTGGTGGCCAGGCTCTAGAACAAGGCTTGGCCCGGCTTCATGGTTGATCTCAATCTCGGTTTCCTGCCCTTCCTGAATCGGGTGGAAAAAGCGGCTCTGAGAGCCGTGGAAACCGAGGTGGAATGGTTCTGCCTGCCGTCCGGGGCGATCCTGTTTGAAGAGGGCGAGCCCGCCGACGCCTTCTACCTGGTGCGTTCGGGCGCGCTGGCGGCGTTCCGCACCGGCGCCGACGGCCGCCCGGAGCTGGTGGGTCATATCCGCAAGGGCGAGCCCATTGGCGAGATGGCTCTGGTGGAGGACCGCAACCACTCCGCCAGCGTCTATGCGCTTCGCGACAGCGAGCTGATGCGCCTGCCCAAGCACGCGTTTGACCGGCTGACGCGCAAGCACGCCTCGCTGATGCACGAGCTGGCGCGCATGATGCTGTTCCGCCTGCGCGGCGGCTCGCTCAATCAGCGCGCCGAGCCGAAGGTCTTCGCGCTGATCTCCACCTCGCCCACCATCGATCTCGAGTTTCGCACCGCCGAGCTTCAGGAGACGCTCAAAGCTCTGGGCGTGAAGGCGGCGGTGCTGGGCTATGAAATGAACGAAGCCTCCAGCCGCAAGCTGGACGCCATCGAGGCCGAGCATGATGTCGTGCTGCTCCATGCGCGCCTGGCCGATTCAGACTGGGCGCGTCAGGCGATGGGACGGGCCGACCGGATCTGGCTCATGGCGCGCGCCGACGCGCGGCCCTCCACCCCGTTGATGCCGGACGACCCCTCGCCTGCGGCGCGGCTGAAGCTGATCGACGTGGTGATGGTCCACCATGGCGGCGACCGGCGCGCCGCGAGCCCGCGGGACTGGGTTGAAGCCGCCGACGCGGCGCGCTGCTTCCACTGGCGCCAGGGCATGCCGGGCGATGTCCGCCACCTGGCCCGCACCATCGCGGGGCGCTCCGTCGGGCTGGTGCTGTCGGGCGGCGGCTCGCGCGCCTACGCCCATATCGGCGCGATCCGCGCGTTTCGCGACGCCGGTGTCGAGTTTGATTTCTTCGGCGGCTCGTCCATGGGCGGCATCATCGCGGCCGGCGCAGCCATGGGCTGGGACGATAACGAGCTGGAAGACCGCATGCGGGCCGCCTTCGTCACGACCAATCCTTTGTCGGACTGGACGCTGCCGGTGGTCTCGCTCATGCGCGGCAAGCGCGTGGATCAACGCCTGGCCGAACATTTCGGAGACACCGGCATCAACGATCTCTCCCGCCCGTTCTTCTGCGTCTCCTCCAACCTGTCCGACGCCACGGTGAAGGTGCATCGCAGCGGGCGCCTGCGCGACGCGCTGCGCGCCTCCATCGCAATTCCCGGCCTGCTTCCCCCCGTGGTTCAGGGAGAGAATGTTCTGGTGGACGGGGCCGTGTTCAATAATTTCCCGGTCCAGGAGATGAAGGCGTTTCACCGCGGCATGAATCTTGGCTGCGACGTGACGCGCACCAACACGATTAATCCGCGCGACTTTGTCGATGCGCCGAACTTCTTCGGCTGGGCCCTCAAGTACGGCCTGTCGGAAGCCCCGCCCATCGCCTCGCTTCTGATGCGCGCCGCAACCGTGGGCGCCATGGAGCAGCACGCCCAGTTCCGCAACGCGGCGGATCTGCTGGTCCTGCCCGATCTTGATCTGGATCTGCGAGAATGGAAGCGCTTCGACGACGCGCTGGAGGCCGGCTATCGCGCCGGCGTGGAAGCGCTGAAAGCGGCGCCGACAGAGACCAGCCTGCTGCTCAGCCGGACGCGCAGCGTCACGGTTTAGGAGAGACCCTGGGAGAGCACGCCCGGGTTGGGATGGTAGGTCTGCTGCGTCTTCAAACGCTCAGGCTCCACATTGCCGAAGCCCGGCAGACCCCCATTGTCCTTGAGCATGCGCGCCATGTGCATGAGGTTCCAGCTCATGAACACGGCGTTGCGCTGGGTGAAGGCGTGCCTGACCCCGTCGCTTTCCTTGTCGGCGTAGCTGGGACCCGGGCCGATCTCGCCGATCCAGCCGGTTTCGGCCTGGGGCGGGATGACATAGCCGATATGGGACAGGGCGTGGAGCATGGTCATGCAGATGTGCTTGACCCCGTCCTCATTGCCGGTGACCACGCAGCCGCCGGTTTTGCCGTAATAGGTGTACTGGCCCTTCTCGTTGGTCTGGCCGGAATGGGCGTAGAGGCGCTCCAGCAGCAGTCGCGCCACCGAGCTTTCCTCGCCAAGCCAGATCGGCGTTCCGATCACGAGAATATCGGCCGCGCGCACGCGCTCCCAGATCTTCGGCCAGTCGTCGCGCTCCCAGCCCGCTTCGGTCATGTCCGGCTGAACGCCGAAGGCGATCTGGTGATCCACCAGGCGCACGCTGTCCACGCTGACGCCCGCCCCGGTCATGATCTGGCGGCACACATCCATCAGCGCGTCGGTGTTGGAGGCGTCCGGTGAGCGCTTCAGCGTGCAGTTTACAAAAAGCGCTGTGAGATCGCTGTACTGGGCGGGAGGCGGTTGCAGACTGGTGTCAGACATGGGGCGAGGCTCCGTTTCGGTTCACCTCGCCCCAACGCGTAGACTCTTGTGCTTGTTTCCAGGCTTAGGCCGCCACGTCCCAGTCCGGCGCCCAGTCAGGATCAACAATACGGTGGTTTTCGCTGCGCAAGCCGCTGATGCGGCCCATTTCCTCGGCGGACAGCTCGAAGTCAAAGACCTCGAAATTACTCGCCAGGTGATCGGCCGACGAAGAGCGCGGGATGGCGCTCACGCGCTCCTGCTGAATCAACCAGCGCAGCGAGACCTGGGCCGGCGATTTGTCGTGGGCCCCGGCGATGTCCTTCATGACCGGATTATCGAACACCTCGCCCTGGGCGAGGGGCGAATAGGCGGTGAGCGCCATATCGTATTTCGCCACCGCGTCCAGCACCGGCGTCTGGTCGAGGAAGGGGTGGCACTCCACCTGATTGCACACCAGCGGCGCCTTGGACGTGGCCACGGCCTCGCCAAGCCAGGTGGTGGTGAAGTTGGACACGCCGATATGGGACGTCATCCCGCCGTCACGGCAGGCATTGAGCGCGCCGAGCGTCTCGCTCAGCGGAACGTCGTCTTTCGGCCAGTGCAGCAGCAGCAGGTCGACATTATCGACTTTCAGCCTGGACAGGCTCTCCTTCACGCTGGCTTCAAGGTCACCAGCCGCGAAACGCTCGATCCACACCTTCGTGGTGAGGAAGATATCATCGCGCGCGACGCCGGAGTCGGCGATTGCGCGTCCGACTTCAGCCTCGTTGCCATAAGCCTGGGCAGTGTCGATATGGCGATAGCCGGTTTTTAGTGCCGCCGCTACGCCGTCATAGGCGTCGCCGTCGTTCAGCTTCCAGGTCCCGAAGCCGAGCTTGGGAATGGATGCGCCCTGCACATCGACGGTGGTTTTCGTATTGAGCGTCATGAAGACCTCCTTTGTCGGTCTCTGCTTCACCCCCGGCTAACGCGCAGGACGCTGCGGCGTTTCCTATCGGCTATGCTCGAAAGACCTGGAGAGGTTGTGCAGCGCCGCCGCGCGTCTCATAAATCGCAGTGATCGTTCACACCAAAAGCTCCGCAGGCTGCCGCCTCGGAGGTCTGAGCATGAAGAGCGCGGGAGATCCCGGGCAGTGGCTTGGCGTGACTAGGCTAGGCTAGGCGATGGCGTGGCAGCACGTCGCCTCCCGCAACTCCATACAGCGCCTGGATGACATGGCCCGGCGATCTTACGCCGCTAAAGCCGCCCGCCGGTTTCAGGACGCGTCGTCCTATGGCGGGGCGCCGGGCCGTCATCGTGGCGCCACGCTTCACGCGCGGAAGACGTCTGCAGCCGCCTTGGTCCCGTGTGTGAAGCCCGGACAGTATGAGGGCGGTGAGCAAGGGGGCGGATAAGATTCTGTGTACATGCCCTAAATAGAAAGTGTCCCAAGAAATGCTTTTTCAGCGGCCCCCATAGGTGGAGGTCAGTTTCTCGCGGTACCATCGATCATGGAAATCATTCACATCCTCCATCTGCCTCGTCATTACACCCAGCCACCCCCCGCTCCATGATTGGTAGGCGCGCTCGCCGGAAAGTTCGAACACGTGCTCGGGCAGCATACGAATTAGAATCACGGGATTCTCGTACGAGTATGTACGACCCAATTCTTCGAAATAGCGGCCCTCTAGGTAAAAGCGACGCTCACCATTGAACGACAGGTACACTCGTTCCAGCCTCCGGTCCGATAGAACTTCAGCCGCAACGAAAAGCGTTCTCATCACGTCCAATGCCGCCGCCTCGGAGCCGACTTCCCTCAAATCGAAATCGATTGTCGCGAGCGCTAGGGGCGTTGAATATCGAACACTAATCGATACAGACTCGTTCCGCGGGTCTGAAGAAAGCGCCTCAACGACAGGTGACGACAGAGAATATTGCCTCCAGAGGTGCCCAGAACCGGCAGCTATAGCAACACATAGTAGCCCGGTGACCGCCCACGCATAACGTTTCATTCCTGTGCCCACCCGCACGTTTCCATTAGAGGTCGCAGAGCCGCGGCCATTCCGGAAGTGTCAAAAATTGCTACCACAGGATTTTCTCCGTAGGGCGTCGTCCGAAATACGACACGATCCGCTTCCATCATTTCCCGCAAAAGGTTGCCGGCCCATGCGGGCGCAAAAGTCGCGCGCTTGTCTGTCGATACGCCCCATCGCTCGGTTTGAGCTTGGCGCTCACCAACGCGCACGGTGACCCGCTTCCACTCAGAGTAAACGCTTGTGCTGTCATCACCGACATAGTCATTCCAGTTAATGTATGCCTCAGTTCTATTAGACATGCATCGTGCAATGAAAGTGACCGGTTCACCGAAAGAGCTGCGCCCTTGATCAGATATCAGAAAGGCTGTCACGCGACGAGTGTCGTCGATCGGATTACTGTCAACATTGACGATCCAGTTTCCGCTTCCCGCCTCCGACTCCTCAGCTTCCTCTGTGTCTGATCCAGAAATCCCATCGAAACAGTCTAGCCGGTCAAGTTGCCTTGATATTGAAGCACATCTGTCGATGACTTCGGACCGCGCGCTCAAGTCCGACTCCAGCGCGTCAATACGCTGCCTGAGGCGTGTTATCTCACCCTGCTCGGGCTCACGACGTGACCCCTTTTCCTGGGTTGCAGTCTCCTCATCACCCAAAGGCGCGTCGGCTTCATTCGCATCGGCGCAACCAGATATCAGCATCGCAGTAAGTACTATCAAATATCGCATGACGCTCAGCCCCAGACCGTTGAATTCAACCACCATATAACAGAAATATGCAATTATTTACAACCTTCGAGGGGGCGCGCGTGATATCAAAAACCCCGGCGCAACCGCGCCGGGGTTTTCCGTGTGATAGCCGCCCTCGCCTACCTTGTGGCGTTGAACAGCTCACGGCCGATGAGCATGCGGCGCACTTCGCTGGTGCCGGCGCCGATCTCGTAGAGCTTGGCGTCGCGTAGCAGGCGGCCGGTGGGGTATTCTTTGATATAGCCGTTACCGCCCAGGATCTGGATCGCGTCCAGCGCCGATTGAGTCGCGGCTTCGGCGGCGAACAGGATCGCGCCGGCGGCGTCCTGGCGGCTGGTCTTGCCGCGATCGCAGGCTTGCGCCACCGCATAGACATAGGCGCGGCTGGCGTTCATGCGGGTGTACATGTCGGCGATCTTGCCCTGGATCAGCTGGAACTCGCCGATCGCCTGGCCGAACTGTTTGCGCTCGTGCACATAGGGCATCACCACGTCCATGCAGGCCTGCATGATGCCAAGCGGCCCCGCCGCCAGCACCGCGCGCTCATAGTCGAGCCCGCTCATCAGGACGCGCACGCCGCCGCCGATATGACCGAGCACGTTGTCCTCGGGCACTTCACAGTCGTCAAACACCAACTCGCCGGTTTCAGAGCCGCGCATCCCCAGCTTGTCGAGCTTCTGGGCGACGGAGAACCCCTTCATGCCCTTCTCGATGAGGAAGGCGGTGATCCCCTTGGAGCCCGCGGCCGGATCGGTCTTGGCGTAGACCACCAGCGTGTCCGCGCTCGGCCCGTTGGTGATCCACATCTTCGAGCCGTTGAGGACGTAGCGGTCGCCCTTCTTTTCGGCTTTCAGCTTCATGGAGACCACGTCGGAGCCCGCGCCGGTCTCACTCATGGCCAGGGCGCCGATATGCTCGCCGCTGATCAGCTTGGGCAGATACTTGGCGCGCTGGGCGTCATTGCCGTTGATGCGGATCTGGTTGACGCACAGGTTCGAGTGGGCGCCATAGCTCAGGCCCACCGATGCGCTCGCCCTCGAGATTTCCTCCATGGCGATGCAGTGTTCGAGATAGCCGAGCCCCGTCCCGCCGAGCTCTTCCTCCACGGTGATGCCCAGGAGGCCCAGCTCGCCGAGCTGCGGCCAGAGATCGGCCGGGAACTCGTCTTTCTGGTCAATGTCGTGCGCACGAGGCGCGATCTTGTCGGAGGCGAAAGACCGCACAGTGTCGCGCAGCATTTCAGCCGTTTCGCCGAGGGGAAACTCGAGCGTGGGATATTGGTTCGAGATCATGAAACGCGAGATACCACGCCGGGGCGGACGGTCAAGCTGGGCGCGCCGGAGCCTAGCCCTTCTTGCTCGTCATCTTGCCGACCACGACCCAGCCTGAAGACACCAGCAGCAGCACGCCGCCGGCGAACAGGCCGGGCGGGATCCAGTTATAGCCGAGACCGGCGGACAGATAGGCGTCGAGATTGGCCATGATCTGCCAGGCGCCCAGCCCGGTGAGCGCGGTTCCGGCCACCAGATTGGCGCCGTGCACCCAGTCGCCGCGGCCTTCCACAGCGCCCGGCGGGGTTTCATCGGCCTCGTAGCGGGCCTCGGGACCGGCGACGAGCGCAGGTTCCAGGTCGGCCTCGTCTTCGACGGCGTCCTCGGCCTCGCCCTCTTCGGGATGGTCGGGACCGATGCTCTCGCCGCTCATGCCGGACGCGGCGGCGGGCGCTTCGGCCGGATGGGGCGGCGCATTTTCAGTCTTCGGGACAGGTCCCACCGAAACGGTGGCGTAAACCGGCCCCGGAGCGGCGCTCGCCACGGCCTTACCCGGGCCGACGGCCTCCTCCGGCGCAGGCTCTTGAGCCGCCTCTTCGCCGGGCTGCGCCTCGGCGTCCGCGGTCTCGACCTCGGCCTCGACGGGCGCCGGATCAGGCGTCGCCACGGGCTCGTCTTCGTCTTCGTCCTCGTCGTAGAAGTCCCAGCCCACCACGTCCGGCTGCAGGAACGAATAGCCCAGCTGCGTGGTGGAAAGATCGCGCGCCGGTGTCGGCGCGGCGTCCGGCTGCGGCTCAGGCTCCGGAGCCGTTTCGGGAGCGCTCTCGGGGCGGCGCACGCCGGCGACGGACACCGACTGGGAGATATCGCCGGCCATGCGGCTCATCACGGCCTGAATGGCGGCGTCCTGGGCGGCCTTTCGCGCGCCGGCCTCGTCTTCATCGACGGCGGCCTGTTCGGCCTGCGGCGCTTCAATGAACTCAGCCGCGTCGAAAGCCTCGCTGGCGTCCGGCGATTCAGGATCGGCTTCAGCCTCGACCGGCTGCGGCTCGGCCTCGGCTTCGGCTTCGGCTTCGGGCTCGGCTTCGGGCTCGGCTTCGATGGTTTCAGCGGCCGTGTCGGCTTCGGGGGTCTCGGGCGTCTCAGGAACGGCCTGCACCGTCTCGGCCACAGCCTCAGAACCGGGCGCGGCGGCGGGCGCGATTTCTTCAGGGTATTCGAACGCGATGTCCACATCCACCAGATGACGCGGCTCGGCGACCGGCTCGGCGATCGGCTCCGGTTCAGCTTGATGCTGCGGCTCTTCAGCCCCGGACTCAGACTCAGCTTCGGGCTGGGCTTCAGTTTGCGGCGCCGCATCGACGGCGGCCGGCGCCTCGGACAGGCCGAGCATGAGCGCCTTTTCGGCGGCGCGACGCTTCACCAGCAGATCAGAGGTGACCAGGCGCCCGTCCTCGTCCGCCCGCACCCAGGTTTCAAGCGCGGCGGCGGCCGCTTCAAGCTTGCCGGCTTTGGCCAGGCGCGCCACATCGGACACCTTGAAGGCGTTCAGGCCCACCGAGGCTGCGAAACTGACAAGCGCGTCGCGCACTGGCGCAGGAAGGTCCTCGCCCAGCGCGGCGTGCACGGCGGTCTCCGCCTGGAGCACGTCATAAACCAGCAGCAGCTCGGCGTTCTCGCGCGACAAGGACACGCCGGACTTCGCCGCGGCCGTGTGGCCGTAACCCACGACCCAGCGCTTGCCGCGGCGCACGGCCTCGCCATGGAAGGGCTCATAGGCCTTGATCAGTTCGCGCGCAGCGCGGGTGGATTTCAAACGCGGTTTCATCGCTGTCCCGTTTCAGAACGGCCGGTTTCAAGCACAGCCGGCGCGATGCAAGCGCAGGGCCGTCAGGGCGCGGGGCGGATCACATCCACTGATTCCACTGCGGTGAAGGGCGCGAAAAAGCCTGCGCCCGCGCCGCCGCCGATGAGCCAGATCTCACCATCCAGCGTCGCCGCTGCGGCTTCCGTGCGCGCCGCCGGCATGGGCGCACCTTCGCGCCAGGCGCCGTCGGCCAGCTCGAGATGGTCGCCAAGCGTGCGCCGCATGTCGGCGCTGCGCCCGCCGAATACGTGCACGACGCCGTCAATCTCGGCCGCCGCATGCCCGGCTCGCGGCTGCGGCAGCGCCGGACCGGCGCGCCACGTCTCGGCTTGCGGATCGTAGACATCCACCAGCGCGCTCGCCGCACCATCCGCTGCGCCGCCGATCAGCCAGATCTCGCCGCCCATCTCGATCGCGGCGGCGCCGCGGCGATTGGCGCGCAGGGGCGCGGCTATCGCCGACCAGCCGGCCGCCTCGGGATCAAATACGAACATGCCCGGCGCGCCGTCCTCGCCGCCAAGCGCATACAGCTTGCCGTCGGCCTCGACCATGGAGAACGAGGCTTTCGGCCCCGGCAGCGCGGGTTCGGGGCTCCACTCGTTTTCAGCCTCGTCATAGCTCCAGACCTGAGCGGAAGGCTCCGGCCCGCCCTCGTCCGAATAACCGCCGGCCACCCAGACGCGGCCGTCGAACGTGGCCATGGCGAACCGCTCCAGGCCCACCGGCAGGGGTTCGCGCGGGCTCCAGCGACCAGTGTCGCGATCATAAACCTCGAAATCGTCGCGCGGCGCGGTCAGGCCGGCACCGCCGGCCGCATAGATCTTGCCGTCCAGCGCCGCCGCCGACAGGCCCGAGCGGGCGTGGGCCAGATCGGGCCCGGTGCGCCACGGCCCCGACAGGGTGAAGCCGGACGCCGCCGGAGCGGGGCTCACTTCAGGCCCGGCCGCGTCTTGCGCCATGGCCTGCGGCTCCGCCACGACCATCATGGCCGCGAACATCATCACAGAAAGGATCACTGTCATCGCCTTCATGGCGCCATCACCTCTTCTTCGCCCCCAGGCTCATATCCGTGAAAGGGAGCACTCCGATTAAAGCAGAACAAGGGCGCCGAGTCCGAGAAACACGAAGAAGCCCACGACGTCAGTGACCGTGGTCACGAACACCGAGCTGGCCACCGCCGGGTCCGCGCCCATGCGCCTCAGCCCCAGCGGCACCAGGATTCCGGCGAGCCCCGCGCACGCCAGCGTGATCACCATGGAGATCGCAATCACGCCGCCCAGCGCCCAGTCCTGGAACCAGAGCCCGGCCACGATCCCCATCACAATGGCGAAGATCACCCCGTTCACCGCGCCGGCGGCCAGTTCACGCCAGATCACCCGCATGGAGTTGGACATGGTCAGATCGCGCGAGGCGATGGAGCGGACCGCCACGGCCAGAGACTGGGTTCCGGCGTTGCCGCCCATGGAGGCGACGATGGGCATCAGCACCGCAAGCGCCACCAGCTGCGTGATCGCCTCGTCGAACAGGGCGATGATAGCCGACGCGAATACGGCGGTACCCAGATTGACCAGCAGCCAGGGCGCGCGCGCCTTGACGCTGCTGAACACCGTGTCGGACTGACCCGCATCGTTCACGCCGGCGAGCGCGAGCATGTCCTCCTTGTTCTCCTCCTGGATGACGTCGACGATATCGTCCACCGTCAGCATCCCGGCCAGCCGCCCGTCATCATCGACCACCGGCGCGGAGATCAGGTGGTATTTCTCGAACAGATAGGCGGCGTCCTCCTGATCGTCCTCGGGGCGGATGATGATCTTGGTGGGATCCATGATCTCCGACAGCGGCACCGCGCGCTGGCTGCGCATCAGCTTGCTCACCGGCACGGCCCCGATGGGCTTGAAACCTTCATCGATGACGAAGACCTCGAAAAACAGGTCCGGCAGGTCCTCGCCGGCCATGCGCATGTGGTCGATCGTGTCGCCCACCGTCCAGAATTGCGGCGCCGCGACGAACTCGCGCTGCATCAGGCGGCCGGCGGTCTCCTCCTCGAAGGCCAGCGAGCGCTCCAGGTATTGCCGGTCCTCGGCCGACACCGCGGCGAGCACCGCGGCGCGCTTTTCGTCATCAAGCTCCTCGACCACCAGCGTCATGTCGTCGGAATCAAGATCGGCCAGCGCTTCGGCGATGTGCACGGGATCCAGCGCGTCCACCACATCGCCGCGCGTGTCCACGGCCAGCTCGGCGAGCACGTCGCCGGTGAACAGGTCCGGAGCCAGGCGCGCAAGCTGGTCCTGCTGCTCCCAGGCCAGCTGCTCGATCAGGTCGGCGATATCGGCCGGGTGCATCTCCAGCAGCAGTTCGCGCGCATAGGAGGCGTCCTGGTCCGAAGCCGCGCCGGAGAGCTCCTGAACCAGCCGGTGATGGGCGTCCGGATCGTCGGCGCGCTCGGCGGGTTCTTCGTAGAGCTCGGCGGGATCGGCCATGGGCATGCCCCCTAAACGGCGATGAATGAAGATAAATGAGGATAGACACGCTGCGCCGCGAAAGCGAGGCGGGCCGTCAGGGCGCAAGACGATCGCACCCCGGACCAGAACGCAAAAAACCCGCCCGGCGTTGCGCCGGACGGGTCTGAAGCATCACAAGGATGGTGCGGCCGAGAAGACTTGAACTTCCACGGGTTTTACCCCACAGCGACCTCAACGCTGCGCGTCTACCAATTCCGCCACGGCCGCGAAATAGGAGGCAGGCTGGTACCAAGTCCTTGGGGGTTTGTGAAGCCCTGATCTGCGCATGAACGCGCGGATTTACGCAGCGAAATACTCGTGCACGTCAGCCGCGGTAGTGATCGCCACGGCGACCCGATCACCCTGGATGACGATTTCGCCGCGCGCGATAGGATGGTTATTGGCCAGGATCCAGACTTCATCATGTTCTGCAGCGTCAAGCGGGATCACCGCGCCACGGCCCATGCGCAGGAATTGATGGATCGGCATCCGGGAGCGGCCGAGCAGTACACTGATTTCAACCTGAACGGCGCCGAGCTGACTCATGGCGGAACGAAGCACCCTGCCCTATCTATTGCGAAGATTCGTATTCGCGGATTGACCCAAATCTGTGCCATCCCGGTTTCTGACCCGTTAAGAGACTGCTCACCATGTCGAACCGCCTTCCCCCCGTCGGCTGGGCTGTCAGCGCCAAGCGCGTGCCCTACCAGAGCGCCGTCGCGGCCATGGAAGCGCGCGCAGAGGCCATCGCAAAGGGCGAAGCCGGCGAGCTGATCTGGCTGCTGGAGCATGATCCGCTCTATACTGCGGGCACCAGCGCTAAGGACGCCGACCTGCGCGAACCCGGGCGCTTTCCCGTTTTCCAGACCGGGCGCGGCGGCGAATACACTTATCACGGGCCAGGTCAGCGCGTCGCTTACGTGATGCTGGATCTGACGCGCCGGGGCCGCGACGCCCGCAAATTCGTGAACGATCTGGAGCGCTGG
>Ga0307948_1000243_pt1 | contig 37973 bp, 34 predicted proteins | sample OrgLakmetagen280_FD_201824 | JGI IMG/M metagenome (GOLD analysis project Ga0307948, IMG submission 201824) | Saline water microbial communities from Organic Lake, Antarctica - #280 | ecosystem: Environmental > Aquatic > Non-marine Saline and Alkaline > Saline | place: Antarctica: Organic Lake...
AAGCGGCCCAAAAATGCCGTCTATTTTCCGGATCAGGAGTTGAACAATGGAACAAGTGACGATTTTTGGCCGTACGTCCTGCGGTTTTTGCGCCCTTGCAAAACAGCTTTGCGAGACCAACAAGTTAGACTACCGCTATGTCGACATTGAGGCAGAAGGAATCAGTAAGCACGACCTGTCCCAGACTACCGGTAAGCCGGTGCATACGGTCCCCCAGATTTTTGTGGGTCAGCAACATATTGGTGGATTTGATCACTTCTCCGACTTCCTCGAAAGGGCTGGCGCAACGTCCAACTGATCAGCCACTCATAAAAAAGGCGCCATCAGAGTTAATCTGTGGCGCCTTTTTCGTTCTGCAGGCCCGTCAGATCTGGAAGTCGGCCTTCAGTTTCTTTTCGACCAGCTGGTTTTTCAGCTTGGCTACCCGCGGAAGGCCATTGTCGAACGGCGGAAAGTTCTCACCGTAGATCAGCGGCTCCAGGTAATCCCGGCAATCCTGTGTGATGCCATAGCCATCGTCCGTAATGTAGTGGATGGGCATCTTCTTTTCCTGATTGGCAACTTCACTCAACGGCGCTTCGCCAATGTGCCAGCGATACGGGCGCGACTGCTCGCGAACGATGGTGGGCATCAGCGCCTGTTTTCCGGCCAGGGCCATTTCGACAGCTGCCCTGCCGACGGCATAAGCCTGCTCAACATCCGTTGCTGAGGCAATGTGGCGGGCGCTGCGCTGAAGGTAATCGGCCACCGCCCAGTGGTATTTGAAACCCAGGGCCTGCCTTACCATGTTGGCCAGCGCCGGTGCGACGCCACCGAGCTGAGTATGGCCGAAGGCATCTTTTGCCCCGGCGTCGGCCAGGAAACGACCGTCTTCGAATTGCGCTCCCTCGGAGGCAACCACAACACAATAGCCGTATTCCTTCACGCAGAATTCCACCCTCTCAAGAAACCGACTGCGTTCGAATGGCACTTCCGGGAACAGTATGATGTGGGGTGGCTCACCTTCGCCTGCGCCGGCGAGGCCGCCGGACGCAGCAATCCATCCGGCATGCCGGCCCATGACTTCCAGGATGAACACCTTGGTTGAGGTATCGCACATGGAGCGGATGTCAAGGCTGGCTTCCAGGGTGGATGTGGCGATGTATTTCGCCACCGAACCGAAGCCCGGGCAGCAATCCGTGAAGGGCAGGTCATTGTCGACGGTTTTCGGAACACCGATACAGGTCATGGGGTAGCCCATTTTTTCCGCAAGCTGGGAGACCTTGAACGCAGTATCCTGAGAGTCGCCGCCGCCATTGTAGAAAAAGTAGCCGATATCGTGGGCACGGAATACTTCAATCAGGCGCTCGTATTCGCGGCGGTTTTCCGAGAAGTTTTTCAGCTTGTGGCGACAGGAGCCGAAGGCCCCGCCCGGTGTGTGAATCAGGGCCTGAATGTCCTCGTCGTTTTCAAGGCTGGTATCTATCAGTTCTTCCTTGAGTGCACCGATGATGCCGTTTCGTCCAGCGTAGACCTTGCCTATTTGTTCAGGATGCTTGCGCGCGGTCTGGATAACGCCACAGGCGCTGGCGTTAATAACGGCGGTGACGCCGCCTGACTGGGCGTAGAATGCGTTTCGAATGGCCATTTCGGGGAGAAGCTCCTGCAGTTTCATCAGATGCCGCAGATGATACGTCAATCGTCGTTTTTTTTCATGAGCCAAACGTTATAACTCAGCGCTTGACGGCCCGAAGACTATGCGGGAGGCTTTGCAGGTTTCCATCGACCGGTCAAGCGCAAGAGGCTATCAGCACAATGCATATTCACATCCTGGGAATCTGTGGCACCTTCATGGGCAGCCTGGCTGTTATGGCGCGGGAGCTGGGGCATCAGGTGACCGGGTCTGATCAGGGCGTTTATCCGCCCATGAGCACCCAGCTTGAAGCCCAGGGTATTGGGCTGATGGAAGGCTACAGCGCTGATCATCTCAAGCCCACCCCGGATCTGGTTCTGATCGGTAATGCCATGTCCCGTGGCAACCCCGAAGTAGAGGTCGTGCTTAATCGCAATATTGATTACATGTCCGGTCCGGAGTGGCTGTCCCGGGAAGTGCTGCGCCATCGGTGGGTGATGGCGGTTGCGGGCACCCACGGCAAAACCACCACGACGGCCATGTTGTTGTGGATTCTGGAGCAGGCGGGTTTCGATGCCGGCTATCTGGTGGGTGGTGTGCCCAATGATTTCCCGGTTTCCGCACGGCTGGGCAGCAGCGATTTCTTCGTGATTGAGGCGGACGAGTACGACAGCGCGTTTTTCGATAAGCGCTCCAAGTTTGTCCACTACCGGCCCCACACGCTTATCCTGAACAATCTGGAGTTCGATCACGCGGATATTTTCGACAATGTCGAGGCCATTGAGCGCCAGTTTCACCACCTGGTGCGAACGGTACCTTCAAACGGGCTGATTGTGCGGCCAGCGTTGGATCAGCACCTGGACAAGGCGCTGGAACTGGGCTGCTGGACCAACATCCAGGAAACATCTGTGGGCAGTGAAGTACCCTATATGAGCGACTGGCGGGCAGAGCTGCTCAAAGAGGATGGCAGCCATTTCATGGTGGTTCACCGTGAGCAGCCGGTGGCTGCGGTCAAGTGGTCCCAGACCGGGCTGCACAGCGTAAGAAACGGACTGGCCGCGATTGCCGCCGCTCGTCACGTTGGGGTGACGCCGGATCACGCAGTTGCCGCTCTGAGCCGGTTTTCCGGGGTCAAACGCCGGATGGAGTTACTGGCCGATGTGGGCGGAATCCAGGTGTATGACGATTTTGCCCATCATCCGACCGCCATAGCGTCCACCCTGGAAGGGCTTCGCAACAAAGTGGGTGCTGAGTCGATCCTGGCTCTTATAGAGCCGCGTTCCAACACCATGCAGCAGGGTGTTCACCAGCAAACGCTATTGCCCAGCGCTGCCGCTGCCGACCGGGTGGTGTGGGCCAACCTTAACCAATTGGACTGGCTGCCGGATCTGATCGCTTCCAGTGATGATCCGGATCCGCAGCGCCATAGTGTGGAGTCCAGTCTGGAGGCACTGGTTGAGCGAGTTGCGGGTCAGGCAGTGGCACCCTGTCATATCGTCATCATGAGCAATGGAGGTTTTGGTGGAATTCACCAGAAGCTGATTGCTGAACTGGAACGTAGATCTGGTTGAACCTGCCTGAAATGGACCACAAAATATGACCGATGCTTCCAACCAAAAACGTGTAATCAACCTGGCCTTCACCGGTGCATCCGGTGCCCAGTATGGTTTGCGACTGTTACAGTGCCTGGTGGCCGCAGGGTGCCAGGTACACGTGATGATCAGCAAGGCGGCGCAGATCGTGATCGCGACGGAAACTGATCTGAAACTACCCGGCAATACCGCGGCCATGCAGGAAGCCTTGTCAGCCTATGCGACCGCTGAGGCCGGGCAAGTGATTGTTTTCGGTCGGGAAGACTGGTTCTCGCCACCGGCCTCCGGTTCCGGAGCGAAAGCGCCACTGATCGTTTGTCCGTGCAGCACCGGGACTCTCTCGGCACTGGCCACCGGTGCCAGCAATAACCTGATAGAGCGGGCGGGCGACGTGGCCCTCAAGGAACGTCGGATGCTTATTCTGGTGCCGCGGGAAGCGCCTTATTCGGAAGTTCATCTTGAGAATATGCTGCGCCTGACTCGCATGGGCGCCATCATCATGCCGGCCAGCCCCGGGTTTTATCACCAGCCCAAATCCGTTGCCGATCTGGTTGATTTCATCGTGGCTCGGCTACTCGACCACCTGGACCTGCCCCAGGACCTGATGCCCCGCTGGGGCGAAGACCGCCTGGCAGCCAAAAAAGCGGACTGATCAGCCCTTCTTAACGATGGTTTTGGTCAGCCCGATTGACGCTTTTCATCATTGAGCGGTGCCGCACCTCCGGACAAAACTGGTTGTTCGACAACAACACAGTTTTGCTGAGGCTCATCATGATTCCACGCACCCTTTTTGACGCCGACCTTGAAGGCTTTCGGGACTCGGTCCGTAAATTCCTCCAGCAGGAGGCGGCCCCCTACCATGCCCAGTGGGAAAAAGACGGACAGGTAAGCCGGGAGCTCTGGACCAAAGCGGGTGAGCTTGGGTTCCTTTGCCCGACAATGCCGGAGGAATACGGCGGCGCGGGCGCAGATTTCCGGTACAGCGCGGTGATTATGGAAGAGGTTTCCGGTGCCGGGCTCTCCGGCATCGGCTGGACCCTGCATTCGGATATCGTGGCGCCCTATATCCTGAACTACGGGTCGGATGCGCAGAAAGCACACTACCTTCCCAAGCTGGTCTCCGGCGAGATGATTGGCGCCATAGCCATGACCGAACCCGGCGCAGGCTCCGACCTTCAGGGCATCAAGACCACGGCGGTGAAGGATGCCTCCGGTGAGCACTACCTGCTCAACGGTAGCAAAACTTTTATCACCAACGGCCAGATGGCGGATCTGGTCATCGTGGTGGCCAAAACCGACCCAAAAGAAGGTGCAAAGGGCATCAGCCTGTTCATGGTGGAAGCCGCCTGGGAGGGGTTCGAGAAGGGGCAGAACCTGAACAAGGTGGGTATGAAGGCCCAGGATACCTCCGAGCTGTTCTTTCAGGACGTAAAATTGCCCGCAGACAAGCTGCTGGGTGCCATGGAAGGGCAGGGCTTCTTCCAGCTTATGCAGGAATTGCCTGCTGAGCGCCTGCAGGTGGGGCTAACCGCCGTTGCCGCCGCCGAAGCCGCCTGGCAGTGGACGCTGGATTACGTCAAAGATCGCAAAGCCTTCGGTAAACCGGTTATCAAATTCCAGAACACCCGTTTCAAGCTGGCGGAACTCAAGGCGGAAATCACCGCAGCCCGGGTATTTTGTGACCGGTGCCTCGAGCTGCACCTGGATAAGAAGCTGGATATTCCAACAGCGGCCATGCTGAAACAGTACACCACCGATCTTCAGTGCAAAGTGATGGATGAATGTGTGCAGTTGCACGGCGGCTACGGCTATATGTGGGAGTACCCCATTGCCAGAGCCTGGGCAGATTCCCGTGTTCAGAGAATTTATGCCGGTACCAATGAAATCATGAAGGAAATCGTCGCCCGCTCATTCTGATCATTCCGCGATGCGCCGTTGCCAGTCGGGGCGGCGCCTAATCGTTACCAAAGTTTACAAATTGCCAAACCTATCAAGGTTCAAATCGGCAACATCCCTTAAAGTAGCGGCACAACCTCTAACAAGGATAATGGTTGCCGCGATGAAACGTCTGCTCCCCGTTACGATAATGCTGTTCCCGCTTCTGTTGACCGGCTGTGAGAAGGAATCTGATTCCTCTCCGGCGGATGGCCGGGACTTTGATGCCCAAACTTACATCGCAGGCACGCTCTATACCGGTCGTGTCATCGATGGCTACCTGCAGAATGCCAGGGTCTGGCTGGACCTGGATGGGGACGGCCAGCACACCCCGGGGCCGCTCACGCTGGAAAACGAATCAGGCGTTGAGCTGGAGTTGCCGGGTGGCGAGCCAACGGCGATGACCGGTGAGGATGGCAAGTTTTCATTGGATGTGTCGGAACTGGAGCAAGACCCGCTGGTGTCGCCGGATCTCGACCCGAGGGATTATCCGCTGATTGCACTTGCGCTGCCCGGGCAGACGGTAGAGCAGACCGATGCCGGTAATCAGCTGCTGGATCAGGCTTTCATGCTCAGCGCGCCTCCCGGCGTGCGCAACGTAACGCCGCTCACAACTCTGGTTCGTCAGCGCCGGATCAATGGCATCGGGGAATTTTTTGTGGGCACCAGCGCGCTCGCGCTAGCGTTGGGCAACATCAACATGGTTAGCGATTATGTCCGTTCTGGCGATGAGCGTGCTCAAGCTTATGCCGGGGCGTTTGCCCGTTTTCTGGCGTCTCAGCTGCCGCAGGACTACGAAGATATCCTGCGCGACGGTGATGGTCTTGGGCGGTTCCTGAGCGCCGAAGCGGTTGGCCTGATGGGTATTTCATTTGCCCGGAACGCGCTCACGATTATCGGGATAGTTGACGAGGCGGCGGCGGGAGGTGACTACGCTGCGGTGGATGTTGCTAGCCTCAACCTGCCGGAAATCGAACTGGAGCTGGATGATTCTGTGATTGTCAGCGGCCAGACGGTCTTTGCCCGTGGTGATCTGCCCGGTTCTTTTTTCAGTCTGGACGCGCTGGCGGAGCTGGGTTTCAACTACGCGGAGGACGGTCGTTTGACGTCGGTTGTCGCGAACGGCTGTATGACGCCATCTTTGACGGAGATCGTCCGGGTTATCAATGCCGACGGAAAAATCGCGGCCACCGAAACCCAGTGGGTACCGACCCTGTCACTGAATCAGCAAAGCGGCACCTTTTATGATGAGGCGGGCACGGACGAGCGCCTGACCTTCGACTGGGAAAGCGGCACCGCTGCCTTCGAAACCAGAACTACCTGTCACGGTCTGGAGGATGCTTCAGAATTGGGTGGTCCACCCGAAATCGAATATCATTGGACGCTGACTAACGGCAAGGTGAGTGCCCTGACGGCCACCAGTGCTGGCAAAACCGAGGTGTTGACGCCGGATTACGCGTTCAGCTCGGATTTTTTTATCGGGTATACCCGCACGGTTAATGGCGCTGATGAGGAAATCGTCGACCTGGTATCAGAACCGCAATCCTGTATCGCGGACATTGTCGAAGCTGATGCTGATGAGGCGCAGGTGGTCTCTGCATTCCAGCCGTTTACTCTATCCGGCACCCTGGAAATACCCACTGGTTTTACCAATCTGGGGCTGGAGCTGGACACCCGTAACGGGTTCAATCGCCCGCTGCGGTATGCGTTTCAGAATGAGGAATTTCAGAAAACGGAAGGCGTGAGCAGCAGTGTCGGGTTCGAGTGGCGATTCTATTATCCAACGGCAGCGTCCGATGCGTTCGTTGCCGACCAGCCCAACCTGATAAGTACGGCTTATCTCGCGCGATACGGCGGGGACGAAGACTGCGGACAAGACTTTGGCTCGATTCCGACGGCAGGCTACGCTCGAGTGCAATATTCCTACCAGCGCCTGTCTGAATACCTGGCGGGGCAGATTCAGTAGCCCCGTTATCGACAATGACTATTCAGGGGGCAAGGAGGCGACCTGGATACCATTAATAGGGTGTGAATAACTTGGTGGTTCTTGAGGCGCAATTCTTGCGCAATTCATGCCATTTCCTGGGGGAAGAAATGGTGCCGAGGAGAGGACTTGAACCTCCACGCCCTTGCGAGCACTAGCACCTGAAGCTAGCGTGTCTACCAATTTCACCACCTCGGCAGGTGATTTGCAGTTTATCCGTTGGGCTTCAATGCGATCAGCGTGCTTTGCGTGCTTTAGATCATTGAATTTTCGGACATTCTGCCGCAGCAACGGGAGCACCGTTGTCCGATTGCGCGTACTTTAATCATTCGCCAAAAAACTGTCAAATGTTTTTTCTTCGTCAATCGCGCTGATTCACACCCTTATTTTGATGGCTTGTTAGCCAGCAGGAGGCTGGCAGCGTTATACTTCGGGTAAACATGACATCAACGACACACTTAAGTCACCGGCTGCTTTGGAGCAGCTGGCACAAGGACACGAATGGTTTCCAGAAAAAAATCCGGTCAAGACCCCCATGCCCAGCGTGAGGCGAGCAACTACGATAATCCGATTCACAGTCGGGAGTTTATTCTTGCGCACCTGAAAGAGCGTGGGGCGCCGGCGACCCATGAGACGCTTTGCTCTGAGTTTGGCCTCGATTCTGATGAGAGCATCGAAGCACTGCGGCGTCGGTTGATCGCCATGTGCCGCGATGGCCAGATGATCTGCAATCGCCGTGACGCCTACCTGCCGCTCGAAGAGGCGGACCTGGTGTCTGGTCGGGTGATTGGCCACAAAGACGGCTTCGGGTTTCTGGTGCCGGACGGCGACGGCAGCGACCTGTTTCTGACGGCCCGCCAGATGCGGCTGGTATTTCACGGTGACCGTGTTGCTGCCCGGGTTGAACGGGTAGATGATCGGGGTCGTCGTGAGGGCGCGATTGTAGAGGTGCTGGAATACCGCACAACGCAGACCGTCGGCCGGTTATTCCAGGAAAGCGGAATTTCCTTTGTGGTGCCCGAAAATGCCCGGATCAATCACGAAGTGCTGATACCTGCCGAGCATATCAACGGTGCAAAGCATGGCCAGTACGTGGTGGTCGACATACTGCGACAGCCTTCCATGCGCACGCAGCCGCTCGGGAAAGTAGCTGAGGTGCTGGGTGAGCACATGGCGCCGGGTATGGAAATCGACGTCGCCATTCGCTCCTACGATATTCCCCACAGCTGGCCGCCGGCAGCGGGTGAGCAAGCGGCAGCGATCGCTGACGAGGTCACGGAACAGGACAAGCTGAATCGCGTCGATATCCGGAATGTAAATCTGGTGACGATTGACGATGAGACGGCCCGGGATTTCGACGATGCAATCTATTGCGAGCCGCGCCCCAAAGGCGGTTACCGGCTGATTGTCGCCATCGCCGATGTGTCCCACTACGTGCGCCCGGAGTCGCCCCTTGACGAGGAAGCCATCAACCGGGGCACCTCGGTGTATTTCCCGGACCACGTTGTGCCAATGTTGCCGGAGAAGCTGTCCAATGGGCTTTGCTCCCTCAACCCGGGAGTTGACCGCCTGTGCATGGTGGCGGATATGACGTTGAGCGCCGCCGGCAATATCAGCGGTTACCGGTTTTATCAGGCGGTCATGCACAGCAAGGCTCGCCTGACCTACAACAAAGTCAGCGATATGCTGGAGCGTCCGGATTCCGAGCCGGGTTACCGGCTGTGTGAGCAGTACGCCGAGGTGCTGCCGGATCTCCATAACCTGTATGGGTTGTACAAACTGTTGCGCAAGGCCCGCACTGAGCGCGGCGCCATTGATTTCGAAACCACGGAAACCCGTGTGGTCTTCGATGCCAGTCGCAAGATCGAGGAAATTGTGCCGGTGACCCGGAACGACGCTCACAAAATTGTCGAAGAATGCATGCTGTGCGCCAACGTGGCGACAGCGCGTTTTCTGAAAAAGCACAAGGTGCCTTCTCTCTATCGGGTGCACGATGGGCCTTCAGAAGAGCGCCTGAGCGCGGTCCGTTTGTTCGTAGGCGAGCTGGGACTTCAGCTTGGCGGCGGTGACAAGCCGACGTCGTCGGATTATCAGGCCCTGCTGTCCAGCATTTCCGAACGCAGCGATGCCAACGTCATCCAGACGGTGATGCTACGTTCGCTCAGCCAGGCGGTGTACAGCCCTGATGAGGGTGGCCACTTCGGTCTGGGTTTTACCAGCTATGCCCACTTTACCTCGCCCATCCGCCGCTACCCGGACCTGATTGTTCATCGTGGCATCAAGTCCGTTATTCACGGCGAGCAGGGCTCGAAGGATATTGTGGCTCCGCCAGTGCTCGATCCGGAATTGGCCGTTTATCCTTACGATCACGCCCGCATGCAGAAGTTGGGCGAGCATTGCTCAGTGACAGAGCGCCGGGCGGACGATGCGACCCGAGATGTGATGGCCTGGCTCAAATGCGAGTATCTGAGAGATCAGGTGGGCGAGGAGTACAACGGCGTTATTGCTTCAGTGGTGCCTTTCGGATTCTTTGTCGAGCTGTCAGGCGTTTATATTGAAGGCCTGGTTCATGTTTCCACGCTTTCCGGTGATTTCTTCCACCATGATGCTGCCAAGCATCGCCTGATCGGTGAGCGCACGGCTCAGAGTTTCCGCCTGGGCGACGACGTGCGCGTCAAGGTTGTTCGTGTCGGTATGGAAGATCGGAAGATTGATCTGGAGCTAACCAGTGAGCCACAGCATCGCCAGGCGGACCGGGACGCACTCACTATCGCCAAGCGAGCGCCAAAAGATAAAGACAAGGGCCGAGGCAAAAGCCGGAGTAAGCCCGGGGCCGGCGCTAAAACGACTGATAAACCCGCCCGCCCACGCAAACCCAAGCAAGAGGCGCCGCCTGCCAGCAGCGATGGCGGAATGTCAGCACGGGACAAGCTGGTCGCCGATGCGGCCAAGCTTGCTCTGGACGGCAAGGGCAAGAAAGACAAAAGCAAAAGCGCCGGTAGCGACCGCAAGCGAAAGCCAGGAAAGCCAGGGAAGTAATTCGTGTCTGAAGACTTTATTTTTGGCTGGCATGCGGTCGAAGCCGTGCTTAAGCAGGAGCCCGGGCGTTTGCAGCAGGTCTGGATCCAGACAGGCCGCCAGGACAAGCGTGTGCAGAGCGTCACCGAATCGCTGGATAGTCTCGGGGTTGGCTGGCAGATTGTGCACCGCAAAGAGCTGGACAAGCGGGTCTCTGGCGTTCATCAGGGCGTAGTGGCCCAGGTAGCGGAGAGCCGTGAGTGGACCGAAGACGATCTGTTACAGGTACTGGCCGGGCAGGATGCGCCTATTTTTCTGCTTATTCTTGATGGCGTCACCGATCCCCATAATCTCGGCGCCTGCCTGCGGACCGCCGATGCGGTTGGCGTGCAGGCGGTGATTGTGCCCAAAGACAAATCCGCCTCGCTTTCACCTACGGTCAGAAAAGTGGCCTGTGGCGCAGCTGAGACCGTGCCTTTGGTGAGGGTTACCAACCTGGCCAGATTCATGCGCGGGCTTCGTGATGACGGTGTCTGGCTGATCGGCACCGCAGGCGAGGCCGGGAGCACTCTCTATCAGGCTGATTTCAAAGGGCCTGTTGCTCTGGTCATGGGCGCTGAAGGCAAGGGGTTGCGTCGGCTTACCCGTGAGCACTGTGATCTGCTGATCAACATTCCCATGCAAGGCCATGTCGCCAGCCTGAATGTGTCGGTGGCTACCGGGGTCTGTCTGTACGAAGCACTTCGACAACGGCTTGCATAGAACGCCCGACACCCCTAGAATACCGCACCCCTTTTTGTACGGGGTGGCGTCGTATTGTCTTCTTATTATAGTCAATTCGGTGTCGGCTTTTACTGAAAAGCAAAAGAAATCGGCAGCTTGTCTGCCACCTCCTTGCTTCTTGCTGGACCCGTACTGAACTTGTTTCAGTGCGTTGAATTCTGCAGGGGGCTGTCCAAACCGTAGGGAGAACTCATGCGTCACTACGAAATCGTATTTATGGTACACCCGGATCAGAGCGAGCAAGTGCCCGCGATGATCGAGCGTTATACCAACGTCATCACTGAAGATGGCGGACAGGTACATCGTCTGGAAGATTGGGGCCGTCGTCACCTGGCATACCCGATCAACAAGATTCACAAAGCCCATTACGTACTGATGAACGTTGAGTGTTCACAGGCCGCAATGGACGAGTTGACTCACAACTTCCGATTCAATGATGCCATCATCCGCGACATGATCCTGCGCCGTGACGGCGCCGACACCGATCTGTCACCGATGAAAGCTTCCGAGTCCCGTGAAGACCGTCGTGGAGGCGATGAACGCCCGCGTCGTTCGGCCGAGTCTGACGAGAACCGTCAGACCGAGACCGAAACCGAAACCCAGGACGACGAAGAGTAAAACCATCACCGGAGTTGAGGAGTTAAGTTATGGCTCGTTTTTTCAGACGTCGTAAGTTCTGCCGCTTCACGGCAGAAGGTGTGAAAGAGATCGATTACAAAGATCTGGACACACTGAAAGGTTACATTACTGAAACCGGCAAAATCGTGCCCAGCCGTATCACCGGCACCAAAGCACGTTATCAGCGTCAGCTGGCTACCGCGATCAAGCGTGCCCGCTACCTGGCACTGCTGCCGTACTCGGACAGCCACGATACCTAAGTAACAGAATCACAGGACTCGGGACCATGCGTGCACTGGCACAATTTGTAATGCGCGGTCCCCTGCAGGCAGGCGGGGTTGCCGTTGTTACGACAGCGATACCCCTGTTGTTCTGGATCGGCGCAGCAGTTATTGGCCTGGTTATTCTCAGGCTTGGCGTCAGGCAGGGGCTCAATATTGGTCTCTGGGCACTGCTCCCGGCTCTCGGTTGGGGCTGGTTGGGGCAAGATCCGACGGCTCTGGCAGTGTTGCTTCAGGTAATGCTGATTGCATCAGTGCTCAGATCATCGCTGACCTGGGACAGAGCTCTGCTGTCGGGCAGCCTGCTGGCCATCATAACCAGCCTGTTGCTGCCCATGCTGTACCCCGAACTGATCGATAGTCTGGTTCAGGCAGGCGTACAGTTTTACGAGCAGGTTAACGCCGAAATGGCCAAGAGCTTCGGAGATAATCTGGAGGTCGTCATTCGGCAAACCATGAACGCCAGCATGGCGGGCACCTACCTGTTAACAGGTGTGGGCATGACCATGCTGGCGAGATCCTGGCAGGCAGGGCTTTACAACCCCGGGGGATTTCGCACAGAGTTTCATGCTCTGCGGTTGTCTCCGGTCATCGCCGTAATCTGCGTGGCGATCATGGTGGGCGGTTCTTTGATAGGGCTGAACCCCATGCTGATGGGTTGGGCTGGCGGGCTGCCGCTGATTATGGCGGGGCTGGGTCTGGTTCATGGCGCTGTAGGTCGTAAAGGGTTGAGCGTTCAGTGGCTGGTGTTGTTTTACATGGCACTGGTGTTTCTGGGCCCGAGTCTGATGATTGTGTTGTTGGTTCTGGCGTTTGTGGATAGCTGGTTGGACATCCGGGGGCGAATGAAGCCATCGGGTCCGGCTGAATAAAGCACGAAGAGGTTAACGAGATGGAAGTTATTCTGCTCGAAAAAGTAGCAAACCTTGGTTCACTTGGTGACAAGGTCAAGGTAAAGGCTGGTTACGGTCGTAATTTTCTGCTGCCCTACGGCAAGGCTGTTCCCGCGACTGCGGACAACCTGAAGGCGTTCGAAGAGCGCCGCGCCGAGCTTGAAAAAGCTGCCACTGAAAAGCTGGCCGCTGCCCAGGCTCGCGGTGAGGCCCTGAACGGTGTATCGGTAACGATCACCTCCAAGGCTGGCGAAGAAGGCAAGCTGTTCGGTTCTATCGGTGCGCGTGACGTCGCTGATGCGATTACCGCTGCCGGTACTGAGGTAGAAAAAAGCGAAGTTCGTCTGCCGGAAGGCCCCCTGCGTGTTGTGGGTGAGTACGAAATTGAGCTGCAGCTGCACTCGGATGTTTCCGTTTCAATCAACCTGGCGGTCGTTGCTGAATAAGCGGCCAGAAGGATTGACGGTAACACCGGGCCTTCGGATCTGCTGAGGCAGGTTTCGAAGGCCCTGAGCAAGACAGGCCCGGTTCCACTTACATGTGGAATTCCGGGCCTGTTGCGTTCTGGTGTATGCTAGTCGCTACTGCAACCCGGACGAAGACGTACACATGGCCAACCCCAATTTTCAAGCGGTTTCCAGCGATCCGGAAACCAGCCGCATCAAAGTCCCGCCCCATTCCGTTGAAGCCGAGCAGGCGGTACTCGGTGGCCTGATGCTGGACAATCGCCGGTTTGATGAGATTTCCGAGATTATTTCCGCCGTTGATTTTTATCGTCAGGATCATCGTCTGATTTTCGGAGCCGCAGAGCGCCTGGCGGGCGAAAGTGAACCATTGGACGTGGTTACGCTGGCTGAGTTTCTTGATCGCGCCGGGGATATCGAGGATGCGGGCGGATTGTCTTACCTTGCAGAGCTGGCGGAAAAGACGCCGGGTGCTGCCAATATCCGTGCCTACGCAGACATTGTTCGCGAGCGCTCGATCCTGCGCCAGTTGGTGGAAGTGTCGGGAAAAATTGCCGACTCAGCGTTTAATCCGCAGGGCCGCAACAGTAATGAAGTTCTCGATGAAGCCGAGCGCAATGTATTCCAGATTGCCGAGTCGAGGGTCAAGGAGGGGACGGGTCCCCAGACCATTAACCCGATCCTGACCAAAGCCCTTGGTCGCATTGAGGCGCTGTTCGAGTCCGGTGAGACTACGACCGGCCTGACGACCGGCTTCAAGGATCTGGATGAGTGGACGTCCGGTATGCAGCCGTCGGATTTGCTGATTGTCGCCGGCCGCCCGTCCATGGGTAAAACCACCTTTGCCATGAACATTGTCGAGAACGCCTTGATTACCACCGGGGCGCCGATTCTCGTGTTCAGTATGGAGATGCCGGCCGATGCACTGGTGATGCGTATGCTCTCGTCTCTGGGGCGCATAGACCAGAGCCGCATCCGCAGCGGACGTCTGGAAGAGGATGACTGGCCACGGCTGACCTCTGCCGTCAGCCTGCTCAAGGACAAACCACTGTATATTGACGATACGCCGGGGCTGAGTCCTACGGAGATGCGTTCACGCGCCCGCCGTATCACCCGTGAGAATGGTGGTCATCTGGGGCTGATCATGGTGGATTACCTTCAGTTGATGCGGGTGCCCGGCAATACCGAAGGCCGTACTGCGGAAATTTCTGAAATCTCACGGTCGCTGAAAGGTCTTGCCAAGGAATTGAGCTGCCCGGTGGTGGCGCTTTCTCAGCTTAACCGAAGTCTGGAGCAGCGTCCGAACAAACGGCCGGTGAATTCCGACCTTCGTGAATCCGGTGCCATCGAGCAGGACGCTGACGTCATCATGTTTGTCTATCGTGACGAAGTTTACAACGAAGACACCTCTGACAAGGGCATTGCCGAGATCATCATCGGCAAGCAGCGGAACGGTCCCATCGGTACCGTCCGCCTCGCGTTCATGGGCAAGTACACCAAGTTTGAGGACCTGGCCCATGGCGATTACGGCGGTGATTACTGATGCCAAGAGCCACAGTTGCCAGAATCGACATGGATGCGCTGCGCCACAACTACCGCAAAGCGTCTGAGTTAGCCGGTGATGCCCGCGCGATGGCGGTGATCAAGGCAGATGGCTATGGCCATGGGATTCGCGACGTTGCCCGGGCATTGCAGGACGACGCGCCAAAGTTCGCCGTGGCCTGTATCGAAGAAGCACTGGTGATCCGTGAAGCAGGTATCCGTGTGCCTGTGGTTCTGCTTCAGGGCCCCCACAGCCCGGAGGATGTTGTCACCAGTGCCCGTGAGAACTTCGAGCTGGTTATTCACAGTGACCATCAGTTGCCATGGCTGGCCGGGGCGGAAGCGACACCGGTGCTGTGGATAAAAGTAAACACCGGCATGAATCGCCTGGGCTTTTCACCTGAGCATATCGACGGTGTCATGTCTTCGTTATCGTCGGCCGGGATTGTGCGACGAGTGACGGGATTCGTGACGCATTTCGCCTGTGCGGATGACGCGGGTAGTGATCGCACCACTGAGCAGACTGAGTGCTTTCTGCGGGCCGTAGAACCATGGCCGGAACTGGCTAAAAGCCTGGGCAATTCTGCCGCCCATTTTCATGACGGACAGGCGTTGTTCGACTGGAGCCGCCCAGGGATTATGCTCTACGGGGCGTCGCCACTGATTGGCAGGTTGGGCCCCGATCTGGGCCTGCGGCCGGTGATGACGCTGGAGGCTGAGCTGACCAGCGTACGCACCCTCAAGGCCGGTGAGTTCGTGGGTTATGGCGCTTCCTGGACCGCTTCTGAGGACACCCGGATGGGCATTGTTGCCATTGGTTACGGCGACGGTTATCCGCGCCACGCGGGCACTGATACGCCCGCGTGGGTTAACGGGCGTCGCATTCGCCTGATCGGGCGTGTCTCCATGGATATGCTGGCAGTGGATCTGACTCAGGTGCCGGATGCTCAGCCTGGCGACAAAGTAGAGTTATGGGGCCGGCATGTGTCCGTGGACGAAGTGGCCCAACACGCAGGCACCATTGGTTATGAGCTGCTGACAGGCGTTACTGTGAGGGTGCCTCGGGTTCGTGAATGATTTCCTCGATGAAGTCGAGGATCGCCGCCAGGCTCCGGTCATCCAGTTTTTTCAGAACTTTGTACACCACCATTTTGCTGCCCTTGAACATGCTGCTGATGCCCATTTTTGCCATGCCCATCAGCATGCTTCCGGCGTTGAGTCGGCGCAGAGGCTCCAGAAAGAAGAAGTCCAGGCCGTTATCGGTCAGGTCCACAATCAGAGCAAACAGCTTGTCGATGGCTTCCTTGTCCGCTTTACCGCGCTGGCGTAATTCATCAACCGTGTAGAGCGCACGGGTACGCAGTTCATCGGGAATAGGGGCAACAATGTGGCTTTGTTGTTTAAGCATGGCAAGTCCTGTTGTTGTATGCTTTGAGAGTGAGTGAATACAGTACAATCGTAGGCGAACGAAACCAAGAGATTCAAACGGAGGCAGTAAACGCTGTGCACGTGCTTGTTGTTCATGACTATGGCCCCCTCGGCAGGGTCCTGCTGGAAAATCTGCGTGAAACGCACCTGCAGGTGAGTCCATTACTGATCAGCGAACTGGACAGCGTGGAGCGCTCTACACTGGTGGACTGGATTCCGGACGATACGGATCTGATCGTCAATGCGTTGTGGCTTGCCGACCCGGAACTTGCCGAGAGTGACCCGGAGTTCGCCCACAGGGCGTCTTTTTCGTTGCCAGTGGCGCTGGCCGAATACGCCAGCGAGCATGGCATGTCATTGCTTCAGCTCTCCTCCAGCTATGTCTTCGATGGTCGCAAACAGAGCGCCTATATAGCGTCGAACCCCGGGCAGCCGGTTAACGAGCTGGGAGGCTGGCAGTGGGAGGGTGAGCAGGCGATCCGCACCCTGCTGACGCGCCATATACTGTTACGCACGGGCTGGAGCCTTGGGCGTTTCTTGCGCAAGATGCAGGGCGTGGCTTCGGCCTCTGAAACCATCAAACTGCCGGGCAAATGTCGCGGTCAGCCAGTCACCGTCAGTGACCTTGCCAGAGTGATGACGGCCATCGTCAAGCAGATTGATTGTGGTGCTGAAGTCTGGGGCACCTATCAGTACGCCGGGGCGGAAGATATTTCGCTCTATGAGCTGGGGCTGGCAATGGCAGGCCTGCCCGGTATTCCCAGCGGCCTGCGTGTGGTCGATGAGATGCCAGGCTGGGCGACTCTGGAACCGGTGAATGCCACCATGATCTGCACCAAAATACGAAACACCTTTGGTATAAAACAGCTCCCGTGGCGTTCCGGGCTGTCGGAAGAGCTGCGATTGCTGTCCCAGCCCGAGCGGCAGTCTGAACTCACCGGTGAGTCCACCGGCTAGCGGGAAAACCGGTCAGACAGTCTCTTGGGCTTCTGAGGTTTCCCGCTCGATCATTGCGGGGGTCTCCAGCGACATCCGCCCCAGCTTGCCGGATCGGAATTCGTTCAGCAGCACTTCTGACACCTTGTGCAGGTCAGGAACACCACCCTTCCGCAAAAAACGCCGTTTTGCGGCAATACCATCCATCAGGGCGAGCCCATCTTCTGGCCGTTCATCAAAGCCGTATCGTTCGAGTACCTGATCGGTGTAAGCGTCCAGCAGATAATCGGCCGCAAACAGCGCCACATCCTCGAACTCGATCACGGCACTGCGAATCGCGCCGCTGATAGCCAGCCGGTAGCCGCAGGCCGCCGGTGACAGCTTGGGCCACAGGAATCCCGGCGTATCGTACAGGAGCACGTTATCAGGCAGTTTGATGGCTTGCTGGGCCCGGGTCACCGCGGGCTCATTGCCGGTTTTCGCGACAGGGCGACCGGCAAGGGTATTAATCAGCGTGGACTTCCCGACGTTCGGAATGCCCAGAATCATTACCCTCAGGGCGCTTTTCTGACGATCGTGCCCCGGTGTCATTTCAGTCGCCAGCCGGATTATATCGAGAGCCTCGCCACGCTGGTTTTGGGTCATGGTAATGGCTCTGACTCCACGCTCTTTTTCCAGCCATGCCTGCCATTGTGCGGTCACATCCGGGTCGGCCAGGTCGCGCTTGTTCAGCACTTTGATCACCGGAGTATCGCCTCGCAGTGCCGGCACCAGCGGATTTTCACTGGAAAAAGGCAGGCGGGCGTCAAGAACCTCAATGATCAGGTCCATCTGTGGCATTACTTTTTTGATCTCCTTGCGGGCTTTATGCATGTGCCCGGGAAACCAGTTAATCGCCATGGGGGTGACTCCCGTTATGAGTGCGTCATGATTAGAGGAAGGGCTGAACCGCGCCATTATGGACGGGAATGACTAAATTTTCACATTTCTGTCAGCCCGCGTATGGCGGGCGCTTTGGCAGGCTTCAATGGGACGTGTGTACAAAAATCGGGGGGACAGGGTGAAATCGGGGTTGGTTTTGTACTAGGGTGTAGGGCTTGAAAAACCCAATACGCTAATCAATTGTTTGTGGAGACCTTTATGAAACTTGTGAAACTGTTCGGAATCGCTTTGATTGCGCTGGGCCTGAGTGCTCCGGCTATAGCCCAACAGTCCGGCGGCCAGCCAGACCAGGTAGATCAATTGGCCCAGATGGTGGGTCTCAGTGACGATCAGCAGACAGAAATCCGTGGCATCCTGGACGGCATGCAGGCGGAAATTCAGGCACTGAATGGCCAGGCACAGCAGCTGCAGCAGCAAATTCAGGGCCAGATCAAGCCGGATTACGATGAAGAGGCGATTCGTGAGAATGCGAAAGAGCTTGGTGAAGTCACTGGTGAAATCGCAGCGCTATCTACGTTGATGCAAGCGAAGGTAGACAGCGTCTTTACCGAAGAGCAGCGCGAAAAGCTGAATAAGCGCATGCAGCAAATGCAGAAAATGCAGCAACAGCGCCAGATGCAGCAGCAGATGCAGTGATACCCGCCTCTTCCGGGTTAGCCCCCCGGAGGCTGAAAAACCGCCCTGGTCTATGGCCACGGCGGTTTCTTTATGGCCTACCCCCGAAGACCAAACGGCTTGACCAGCACAATAAGCCGAGGCAATAACGTAAGGGCCCCCACCAGAGCCATAAACATAGCGAAGCCAGTAAACAATCCGAAGTAGATGGTCGGAATGAAGTTCGACAGTACCAGAATCGAAAACCCGGTAATGATCGTCAGCGAGGTAAAGAACATTGCCTGCCCTATACTTCGGTGGCAGCGGTGCATAGTGGCGATGTAGTCACCGTCTTTCTCGAATTCCGTCTTGAAACGGTGGATGTAGTGAATGGTATCGTCCACCGCAATCCCCACCGTAATCGCCGCCACCGTAATGGTCATCATATCCAGCGGGATCCCCAGCCAGCCCATCAGTCCCAGCACCGAGCCCGCGGCGATCAGGTTGGGCGCCATGCCAATCAGCGCCAGCTTTATCGACCGGAACAGAATCAGGAACATGACCATGATCGCCAGGAACACTAAGCCCAACGTCTTGACCTGGGAATCGAACAGGCTCTGCAGCATGTTGTTGTACATCACTGTCATGCCCGTGAGCTGGATCTGGTCGTTCTCGAAGCCCATTTCCCCGGTCAGATGGTTGCGTATGCGGTCCAGCAGCTCCTGGCGTCGCAGGTCCGGAGAGGTCTCCAGGATGCGGATACTGAAACGCGCCTGGTCGTGTTCCTCACTGATGTAGGGCGTCAGCAGTATATCCGTCAGGTCGTCGGGCACTGCGGAAGGCACAAACGCCAGCTCCAGGGCATTCAGGGGCTGGCCACCGTTAACCTGGGCAAGAATGTCCAGCGTGGTGCTGATGGACTGTACTTTGCCGGTTTCCGGCAGGCTGTCCAGGTATTGGTGGACGTTACTGAGGCGGTTCATCTTCTGATAAGTGAACCAGGTATCCCGGTATTCCTCCGCCTGGTCGCAATCTCCTGCAAACGGATCGCAGTCGCTGGCAAAGGGGTCGCCTCCGGCCTTGCTTTCCGGGGGCTTCTCGTCCGTGATTACCACGTCCAGAGGGGTGGTGCCGCCCAACCGGTCGTCGATGACGATCATGCCCTGGTGGATTTCAGTGCTGGACTTGAAGTAGTCGATAAAGCTGTTTTCCACCGTCAGGCGGCTGAGGCCGATGACGCAGAGCAACGCAATGATGGCAGAACCGAACAGGACGGTTTTGCCAAAGTGCTCGGTAAACCGGGCAAACAGATCGGTAAAGGGGACCCGATCCGAACGCACCCGGTCGTCCAATGGCGGTGGCATTAGCGCGAGCAGGGCCGGAAATATTATGAACGTGATGAAGAAGGCCACCGTAAGGCCGATGGTCATCATCCAGCCGAAATCGATCACCGGGCGGATGTCGCTGAACGTGAGTGAACCGAAAGCGACGATGGTGGTAATGGCCATGTAGAAACAGGGTTTGATCATGGCCAGCAGAGTGCGCCGCAGGGTGTCCCGGGATTCTGCTTCAGGGTCGTCGTGCTGGAACTCCCGGTAGCGGACGATCAGGTGGATGGTCAGCGACAGGGTCATGATCAGCAGCAGCGAAACGAAGTTGGAGGAGATCACTGTGACCGGCCAGCGCGCCCAGCTCAGGTAACCGATCATCAGCCACACCGTGAAGCTGCAACACAGCAGCGGCACCAGCACCCAGCGCCACTGGCGGAAGATGATCGCCAGGGTGAGTACCAGGAACAGCAGTACGCCAATACCGAAGGTGGACAGGTCGTTTTGGATAAAGCGAATCATGTCGGCGACGATCATTGGCACGCCGCCCAGATAAATCTCCGCCCGATCCCGGTAGCTGTCCAGAATGCTTCTCACCTGACCGATGGTGCGGTCCCGCTCTTCCCCCTGGGCCTTGGTAAAGTCGATAAAGGCCTGGTTGACGGTTTCCAGTTGTTGCTGTTCTTCCACCGTGGCTTCGCCACTATCGACCGCGTCCCGCAGGTTATTGCGTTCACGAAGCAGTTCGAAATAGCGTTCCGGGGTGGGCAGGTTGACCTGTATGGCGGTGGTGCGTGCGTCTTCGCTGATCAGCAGGTTGGGATAGAGCGGGTTACCAAGCAGCGCCTTTCGGGCGGTGTCCGGGTCAACGCCGTCCTGGTCGATGGTTTTAATCTCCGAGTCCACGGTATCCAGGGTCAGGTTCGGGCTGTGGAGCAGGGGGACATTGAGAATGCTGTTGGTGGAATTGACGTTGTTCAAAGCCGCCAGGTCGTCTCGTAGCGATGCAAGCAGGCCCAGGCCGCTTTCGCTGAATAACTCTTCGTGGGGCGTGTAGGTGACTACCAGGAAATCATCGGAGTTGGTAAAGCGGCGGTTTACTTCCCGGTACTGCTCCAGTGACCGGTCGTTTTCCAGTACCAGAGACTCGGCGGAAGCGTCCAGGCGGAACTGGTCCAGCCGCAGGCTGGCGATCACCAACAACCCGGCGAACAGCAGTAACACCAGAACAGGATGGGGGAAAATCAGCCGGTCATAAAACGATCGAATCCAGGACATCGTGAGAGTTACCCTTCACAGTGAAAAAGAGTGAAGAGTGTGCCATAAACCGCTAGTCGACGCTGACCCTGATTGATGCTTTCGCCAGGGAATCGATCAAGCGCCTCAGGCGCTGGCGGATTCTGTGGCGGCAGTGCCCTTGTGGTAAGCGCACCGCCGCCGCAACCTGGATCAGAAGTACAGGTTGAACATCACGTTTGCGGTACCCAGTTGGAAGTTGGTGTCGCTGTTAGCACTTCCATCGTCGGCAATTTCGAGGCCAACCTGGCCACTGATGGAGATAGCCTTGGTGATCATCGCCTCGGCACCAAAGAAACCACCAATACCGAAGCCGGTGTCTGCTGCGTTGATAATGCCTGCTGAGGCGCCGGCAAAGGGGCGAACGTTCTGGGAAATGTTATCGAGATAGAAGCGAGCGCCACCGCCAATACCGAAAATAGTATCTGTGTTGCCGCCGTTGTCAGCAATCGAAACATAGCCAAAAGGCATCAGTTGGTCGCTGGTCCGCATTCCAACTATGTAGGAGGGCGCTGAAGCTGTAACCTGGCTGGAACTGACTCCAAAACCACCGAAACTAAGTCCAAAAGGGTTGAAGCCCATCATCAGGTTGTTGGACCCGGATTCCTGTGCTGTCGCGACGCCTGAGAGTGTCAGGGCTGCTGCGGCAGACAGTGCAATAAAAGTTTTCTTGATCATGTAAGCATCCATAGCTGTTGTCTCGTGTTCCTCAACGAAAGGGTTGGCTCCGGGAATCTGTACTTAAGGGGATTGCAAAGTAACCATTCCCGGACTTCCATGCTGCCAGAGGCTGGCAGTGCGGAGATTGTCCGGTTTTTCTCGGTGTGATTCAAGGCACAAATGTGTTTCCCCGGTCCTGAACCGGTGCAGAGCGGGAAAAGCGGTTATTCGACCTGGGTGACCGCTATCTGGCCTGGGGGGGTGGAACCCGGGATTTCCGGCACCGCCAGCCCCAGATTATTCTTCTCAAACACCCGGTCGGCACGATAGCTTGAGCGCACCAAGGGGCCTGATGGTACTTCCATGAAGCCTTTTTCGAGGCCGATTTCGCGATAGCGGTTGAAGTCTTCCGGGGTAACGTATTCCTCCACCGGTAAGTGGTTCGGGGTCGGGCGCAGGTACTGGCCCAGGGTCAGAATATCGACACCAATGGCCCGCAGGTCATCCATGGTTTCCAATATTTCCTCCTCGGTTTCGCCCAGCCCCAGCATCAGGCTGGTTTTGGTCAGCACGTTCGGGCGGTACTGTTTGGCGTGGGCGAGAACGCTGAGGGTTTTTTCATAGCCGGCGCGGGGGTCCCGAACACGCGTGGTCAGGCGCTTGACGGTTTCCACGTTCTGGGCAAATACGTCCAGACCAGAGTCCACGACCTTCTCAACCTGTTCCATCACCGCATCAAAGTCTGGAGTCAGGGCCTCTACCGCTACATGCGGCGTGCGCTCTTTGATAGCCGATACGCATGCCGCGTAATGTGCGGCACCACCATCATCCAGATCGTCCCGGTCGACCGATGTGAGAACGATGTAGCGCAGCCCCATCAGTTCCACGGATTTTGCAGTGTTTTCTGGCTCTTCCTGGTCCAGCCAGCCGTTGGGGTTGCCGGTGTCCACGGCGCAGAAGCGGCAGGCGCGGGTACAGACGGAGCCCATCACCATGATGGTGGCTGTGCCGTTGGTCCAGCATTCACCGATATTGGGGCAGTGGGATTCCTGGCATACCGTGCTCAGGCGGTGCTCGCTCACGTTCTTGCGGACGGCCTCATAGCGCTCACCACCGGGCATGCGCACTCGCAGCCAGGAAGGTTTGCGCTGGGTCTTGGTGTCGATAATGCCCGAACCTGAGCGCTTGATTCCGTCCTTGATGGCGGAAAAGCCATGCTCGTTCCGGAATTTCGAACCGCTGGTGACGCGGGGCTTGGCACTGTCGCTCATGGCAGTGGGACTCTCCTAGGTTCGCTGAAGCTGATTCCTGGAATCACTGAAGCTCAGGTAATAGCGCTGAGACTTATATCAATAAATTATAGAATATTTAGAAGGGTAATCCGGCGCCACTAAGGTTACAAGGCGGATAAGGATAATCACGGGGAAAGCCGGGCACGACATTAGTCGCACCCGGCAAGCTCTTATCAGGCTATGGCTTTGTCCAGCGCCTGGGTAATGTCGGCAATGATATCGTCCACATGCTCAATGCCGATGGACAGGCGCACGAGATCTTCACTGACGCCCGCGCTGGCCAGCTCTTCAGGATTGAGCTGGCGGTGAGTTGTTGTCGCCGGGTGACAGGCCAGCGATTTGGCATCGCCAATGTTGACCAGCCGGTAGATCAGGTCCAGCGCATCAATGAATTTCGCGCCAGCCTCAAGACCACCGGTGATGCCGAAGCTCAGTATCCCTGAGGCGCGGCCGCCACAAATTTTGTCGCAGGTAGCCTTGTAGGGGCTGTCTGACAGGGTGGCGTAGTTGACCCATTCCACGGACGGGTGCTGCTGCAGGAAGTTGGCGACTTTTTCCGCGTTCTCGCAGTGACGCTCCATTCGCAGGCCCAGAGTTTCCAGGCCCTGCATGATTAAAAACGCATTGAAAGGCGACAGCGCGGCGCCGGTGCTGCGCAACGGAACCACCCGGCAGCGGCCGATAAAGGCCGCGGCGCCCAGTGCTTCGGTGTACACCACGCCGTGATAGGACGGGTCCGGTTCGTTGAGCATGGGGAACTTCGCTTTGTTGGCGGCCCAGTCAAATTTGCCGGAATCAACCACGACGCCAGCAACCGTGGTGCCGTGTCCGCCGATGTACTTGGTCAGCGAGTGCACCACGATGTCGGCACCGTGCTCGATGGGGCGGCAGATAAAGGGCGTGGCAACGGTGTTGTCCACAATCAACGGGATACCGTGTTTGTGGGCAATGTCGGCCCAGCGCTGAATGTCGACGACGTTGCCAGCCGGGTTGCCGATGGATTCGCAGAAGAGGGCGCGGGTGTTGTCGTCAATGGCTTTTTCCACCGCGTCAAAATCATCGTGGCGGACCATTTTGCAGGTGATGCCCTGATTGGGCAGTGAATGTGCGAACAGGTTGTAAGTGCCGCCGTAAAGCTGGCCTGTGCTGACGATGTTATTGCCCACTTTACAGATGGTCTGCAGAGCATAAAGAATAGCGGCCATTCCGGAGGCTACCGCCAGCGCACCGACACCGCCTTCAAGCTGGGCCATACGCTCTTCGAGGACCGCATTGGTAGGGTTCATGATCCGGGTATAAATGTTGCCCTGCACCTTCAGGTCAAACAGGTCAGCACCGTGCTGGGTGTCGTCAAAGGTATAGGATGTGGTCTGGTAAATTGGTGTGGTGGCGGCGTTGGTCGTGGGATCGCCGTTAAAGCCCGCATGCAGGGCCAGGGTTTCCAGTTTCATGGTGTTGCTTCCTTTTGTTGGTCTTATTCCGCCGGACGGAATGCGCAAGAGTATGCCATAAGCAAGAACTGACCGGCAGTCCGGTTCCATGGCAGGTGAGGTTCCTGGCGCGTGAAGAAGAGCAGGAGGCTGCGAAGCGCCCGAGTCGCGCCGAGAATGAATGGCATACAGATATAAAAAAGCCCGGCTCTCGCGAGTCGGGCTTTATCAAGTCTGGTAGCAAGGGGCGGAGTTGAACCGCCGACCCCGGCATTATGAGTGCCGTGCTCTAACCAACTGAGCTACCTTGCCATTTCGTTGCGGGGCTTTCTTTACAGAGTCAGGCCCAAACGAGGCGGATATTTTCGTGATTTGAACCTTGTCTGTCAAGGCTGTTGGCCGGTTTTCTTGGCAAAGCCGACCGAATCAGACGTTGAAACGGAAGTGGATAACGTCGCCGTCCTTTACGATGTAGTCCTTGCCTTCCAGTCGCCATTTCCCGGCGTCTTTGGCGCCGGCTTCGCCGTTGTACTTAACGAAGTCGTCGTAGCTGACGACTTCGGCCCGGATGAAGCCGCGTTCAAAGTCTGTATGGATGACGCCTGCCGCCTGGGGGCCGGTTGCACCGATTCTGACGGTCCAGGCGCGCACTTCTTTCACGCCCGCGGTGAAGTAGGTCTGCAGGTCCAGAAGGCTATAGCCGCCGCGAATAACACGGTCCAGGCCGGGCTCTTCCATGCCCATTTCTTCCAGGAACATCGACTTTTCATCGTCTTCCAGTTCGGAAATCTCGGCTTCCATCTTGTTGCAGATGGGCACGACGACTGCGTTTTCAGAGTCGGCAATTTTCCGAACCGTATCCAGGTGCGGATTGTTTTCAAAGCCGTCTTCGCTGACGTTGGCGATGTACATGGTTGGTTTAACAGTCAGCAGGCAAAGCTCACGGATTAGCGCCATCTGATCCTTGTCCAGGTTCATGCTGCGAACCGGCGTGCCCTCGTTGAGCACCGGCAGCAACTGCTCGAACATTTCCAACTGGGCTTTGGCCTCTTTGTCGCCGCCCTTGGCGACGCGCTGAACCCGCTTTATGGCTTTCTCGACGGTTTCCAGGTCCGCCAGAGCCAACTCTGTGTTGATGATCTCTATGTCTGAGGCGGGGTCAATCTTGTTGGCAACGTGAATGACATTGTCGTCCTCAAAGCAGCGCACCACATGGGCAATGGCGTCAGTCTGGCGGATGTTGGCCAGAAACTGGTTGCCGAGGCCTTCACCCTTCGAGGCACCTTCCACCAAGCCTGCGATATCCACGAATTCCATAGTGGTTGCCACCACCTTTTCAGGCTTCACGATCTCCGCCAGTTTGTTCAGGCGGGGATCAGGCATGGCCACAACGCCGGCGTTGGGTTCGATGGTGCAGAAGGGAAAGTTTTCTGCGCCAATGCCCGATTTGGTCAGTGCGTTGAACAGGGTGGATTTGCCGACGTTGGGAAGGCCGACGATGCCGCAGTTAAATCCCATGAAGTGCCTCTGCTGGGTCTAAAAAATTTGGCCGGATTATACCGGTGTCCGCGAGTGGGTGCGAGTGAGCGGTTATTCAGGGTGTCGGTTTGAAGCTGTGCAGCCGATTCATGGCTGCGGAGAGTTTGCCGTCAGCGGCGTCTGGCAGTACCCGAATGATTTCATCGGTCACCGCATTGAACTCTTCGGTTTCTTGCTTGCCGAGGCGTCCGAGTACATAGCCGGTCACTTTGCGGCTGTCGCCGGGGTGGCCGATACCGATGCGCAGTCGCTGAAACTCGTTGGTGCCCAGGTGAGCGATGGTATCCCGCAGGCCGTTGTGTCCGCCATGTCCGCCGCCTTTTTTAAGTTTGGCGGTGCCGGGAGGGATATCGAGTTCGTCGTGAGCGACGAGAATTTGCTGTGGTTCTATCTTGAAAAAATCAGCCAGAGCTTTGATGGATAGCCCGCTGCGATTCATAAAGGTGGAAGGATTCAACAGATGCAGGTCAAGACCCTGCCATTGAATGCGGGCGTAGAGCCCGTGGTACTTCTTTTCAGGGCGAAGCGTCTGGCCCGCTTCACGGGCCAGCGCGTCGACGAACAGGGCGCCGGCATTGTGGCGGGTACTGGCATAGTCAGGACCTGGGTTTCCCAAGCCAACAACCATGACGATATCCTGAGCCATCTGCCGTTGCTCCCTTCAGTACTGGAGTTATTACTCCTTGCCGCCGTCCTTGTCTTCGCCTTTCTTGGCTTTCTTTTCCGGTTTTTCTGGCTCTTCACTTTCCTCGGTGTCTTCGTCTTCTTCGACTTTCGCAGCGCGAGGCTTGTGAATGGCGGCCACTGGCAGGTCGTGATCTTCACCGTGGGCCAGGGCAGCGATGGTGACGCCCTTCGGCAGTTTAAGATCGCTCAGGTGAATCACCTGATCCATCTCGATGGCGACCATGTCCACTTCAATATACTCTGGCAGGTCTTTTGGCAGACAGACCACTTCCACTTCGTTGATCTGGTGCGTTACCACGCCACCTTCCAGTTTCACAGCCGGTGCAGTGTCTTCGTTGATGAAGTGCAGCGGTACGTTAACGTGGATCTCGTGGTCCTTATCGACACGCAGGAAGTCAGCGTGAGTCAGCAGCGGCTTGTAAGGATGACGCTGAAGATCTTTCAGAATGACGCTTTCTTTCTTGCCGTCCAGCTCGATCGTCAGGATGTGCGAGAAAAACGCTTCGTTCTCCAGAGCTTTTTTCAGCTCGTTGTGCCAGATAGAGATAGAAGTGGCTTCTTTATTCTCACCATAAATGATGGCGGGAATCTTCTTTTCCTCGCGACGCAGGCGGCGGCTCGCACCTCTCCCCTGATCGTCACGAGGAAATGCTTCAATTACGAATTCCTGAGACATGGTATTAACCTCAATCGTCACCTGAAGAGCCCGCGACCAGGCGTGAAATCAGGTGATGTTTCTGAAAAGCCGGATTTTCCGGCTGACTATAAAAGAGTCGGGAGCCTGTGTAGGCTCCCGACCCGGTAACTGCTTGTTCTGCCAACCAAAAGCGTCGCTTTACGGCAGGTCAGACATTCTCGAACATGGCGCTGATGGACTCTTCGTTACTAACGCGACGAATAGATTCGGCCAGTAGTCCCGCCATTTCAAGGACGCGGATTCTATCACAATTCTTTGCTTTGTCACCCAATGGAATGGTATCGCACACTACCAGCTCATCAAGTTGTGACGCGTTGATGTTATCAACCGCCGGGCCTGACAGCACCGGGTGGGTGATATAGGCGACCACTTTGGCGGCGCCGTGTTCTTTAAGTGCATTGGCCGCCTTGCAAAGGGTGCCGGCAGTATCAATGATGTCGTCTACCAGTATGCAGGTCTTGTCTTTCACATCACCGATGATGTGCATGACCTGGGAAACGTTAGCCTTGGGACGGCGTTTATCGATGATGGCCAGGTCGGCGTCGTCCAGCTTCTTTGCAACGGCACGGGCGCGGACAACACCGCCTACGTCCGGAGAAACAACAACGAAATTCTCGAATCTTTGCTTCTCGATGTCCTGCAGCATCACCGGTGTCGCGTAGATGTTGTCCACCGGGATGTCGAAAAAGCCCTGAATCTGGTCGGCGTGCAGATCGACGGTCAGCACGCGGTCCACGCCGATGCTGGAAATCATGTCCGCGACCACTTTGGCGCTGATGGCAACCCTTGTAGAGCGAACCCGACGATCTTGACGGGCGTAGCCGTAGTAAGGGATCACCGCCGTTACCCGCGTTGCCGAGGCGCGACGCAGCGCGTCTGACATCACGATCAACTCCATCAGGTTGTCGTTCGTCGGGTTACAGGTTGGCTGGATAATGAAGACATCGTGACCGCGAACATTTTCGTTGATTTCGACGGTGGTTTCGCCGTCGCTGAAGGTTCCAACGGTGGCCTGGCCCATGGGTATATGGAGTTTCTGGGCGATAGCTTTGGCAAGCTCTGGATTGGCATTACCGGTAAAAATCATCAGTTTGGACACGACGGCATCCTTCTCGGTATCGGAGGTTGATTCAGAGGAAGAAAGGTGGCTGGGGTGGCAGGATTCGAACCTGCGCATGACGGGATCAAAACCCGTTGCCTTACCACTTGGCCACACCCCAGTATCAGTATCGTGCTTTTTTGGCATCAGCTCAGCTCTGTCAGCTTTTTGTGAAGTGGTGAAATGTTCACCCCTTTAGCGACGAACCCATTGATGCCGGAGGGTTTCCTTGCCCAGATATTTCGGGCTTTGGATTCTGTTGGGAAACGTCCAAAAATGCAAGCCCCGGTTCCGGTTAATCTTGCAGGTCCGAATTGTGCCAGCCACTCCAGGCCCTGGTGAACCTCAGGATACAGTCTGCAAACCACATCCTCACAGTCGTTTCGGTACCTCGAGGCGTCTCCTTCAAAAGCGGGCGCCATTTTGATTCTGGGGGTGTTTCTTGTCAACCCTTGCTGGGAAAAAATCTCCCGTGTGCTGATGTTGCAACCGGGTTTTAACACCACAAACCAGTCTTCAGGGGGGCTGGCCGGCGTCAGTTTTTCACCCACGCCTTCTCCCCAGGCGGCATGTCCATGCACAAACACGGGTACGTCTGCGCCCAGGCTCAAACCGAGTTCAGCCAGTTGGGGCAGGCTGAACCCAAGGCCCCATAAACGGTTGAGTGCCAGCAGGGTTGTGGCAGCATTCGAACTGCCACCGCCCAGACCGCCTCCCATGGGCAACTGTTTGTGGATACTGATGGTTGCGCCGGGCACCGGGCTGGCTGCCGCATCTGCCAATAACCGGGCTGCCCTGATAACCAGATTGTCGTCGTCTGCCAGGTCCGGAAGTGACTCTGCCAGAGCTATGTGGCCGTCACTGCGCGAAGTAAAGGTGACGTCGTCACCATAATCGAGAAACTGAAACAGGGTCTGAAGCTCGTGATAACCGTCACCTCGCTTGCCCAGGATGTGCAGAAACAGGTTGAGCTTGGCCGGTGATGGCAGGGTCAGGCTGCTCATGGTGATGCGTCTCCGGTCGCTTGCCAGGCAGACACCACAAGGCGGACGCGCTTCTCGCCTTTCACTGCGGTCAGGCGGGCGGGCAGGGCGGGGTAGCCCTCGATAAAGCGTTCCCATCGGTCATAGCGGATCTCCCAGCCCTGCTGTCGGATCAGCGCAAGCTGTCCCCGCTCATCAAATAGCAGTCGGTAGCGGCCATCAGAGCCTGGCAGGCCTTTGACCCAGCGGGTCAGGTTGCCAAGCGGCAGCTGCCAGCCAGTCGCGGCTTCTACCAGCGCTTCCGGGTCGCCGGACTGGTAGCGGTCCCCGCTGGGCATGGTCAGTTCGATAAAATCCGGTGTGCCTTGCAGGCGGGTGCTGCCCATGCCCAGGAAAGACGAAGAAAGGCCGATGTCGTAGGCGTTGCCGCTCTGGGTCCAGTGATTCACGATTGCAGTGCCGCTGTCGGAGGGCTGACGCACCGCCAGTTTCCCGGCTAGTCGCCACTGGGTAAGGCCGTTCAGGCGCTCCTGTTGCCCGGCCCAGCTAGCGGGTTGCTGCGCCGTCAGCCCCTCTGGCAGGGGCTCCAGATCGATGGATGCGCAGCCGCTGATCAATAACAGCAGCGCAAGAGCACTGGTGCGCAGACTCACTGGGTTGTATCCCCTGTTACCCGCTCGATGGTTTCCCGCAAGATGGGGTGCTCAGGGTCGGTCTCTAACCCTTTTTCCCAGATCATCCGGGCCTGGCTTTGATCGCCGGTTTTCCAGAATACTTCGCCAAGGTGGGCGGCCACTTCCGGATCGGGGAAGGCTTCCCAGGCACGGATGAGGTAATCCAGCGCCTGCTCGGTATCGCCTTTCTTGAAGAGTACCCAGCCCATGCTGTCGAGAATGGCCGGGTTTTCCGGATCCATTGCCAGCGCTTTTTCGATCAGCGTGCGGGCTTCGTCATAACGGTCAGAGCGGGTAGCTATGATGTAGCCAAGGGCGTTCAGGGCCACAGCATTGCCAGGGTCAGCCTCCAGGATGGTTCTTAAATCCGCTTCGGCATCTTCGTAGCGGCCTGTGGAATCCAGTTGCATGGCCCGGGCATAACGTAGCCGGACATTGTCCGGATAGGCTTCAAGGGCGGCATTGGCGGCTTCCAGCGCACGGGATTTCTCGCCCTTGTCGATCAGCAGGTTCACCTCCAGCAGCCAGAAATTTTCTGCCTGTTCGGGGTTGCCTTCGCGCAGTGTCTGGATGTTTGCCAGTGCGCCTTCAAGGTTGCCCTCTTCTGCTTTTAGTTCGCTGGCGCGCGCCAGGGCCGGGAAGTAGTAAGTTCCGGATCCAACATTCTGGTAGTAGCCAATGGCCTGCTCAGAGCGGTCATTCTGGTCGGCTATCCGGCCCAGATAATAGTGGGCTTCATTGGTGTGATGACCCTGCTCGATCAGGCGTGTCAGTTCACTTTCCGCAAGTCCGGTTTCGCCGTTTTCGAGGGCAACCAGAGCATGGGACAACCGCAGGCCCGGAACGTCGGGGAATCCGGCTACCAGACGTTTGAATTCGTCCTGGGCCAGGCGTAGCTCGCCTTCCCCGATCAGCATTCGACCGTAAAGGGTGCCCATTTGTCGGTTATCCGGAAACCGGCGCGAATTGCGCTGCAAATAATTCAGGGCCTGGGTTTTCTGGCCGGTTTCGTAAAGCAGGTCGCCCTTCAGAACCAGTGCAGGCTGGAAGTTCGGATTCTGCTCCAGCAGCGGCTGCAGTTGCGCCAACGCCTGCTCAGGGTCCCCGGTCACCTTCAGCAGCAGGGCAATGCTGAACTGAAGTTCGGGCGTGTCCGGATGGCGTTGTTCCAGTTGCAGGTAGAGCGCCAGCAGCTCCTGCTGCTTTTCAGCCGGCAGATTGCCGGCCATGGCCGCCAGGCTGTCAAAGTCGGCGTCGCCCCCGAGATTCATGATGGTTTCCATGTGTCCCAGTGCGACCTCAAGCTCGTTCTGCTTGACGGCCTGAATCGCCAGAACCCGATGGGCCTGAAGGTTTTCCGGCTCAATCTCCACCCACAGATTGGCGAGCTGGCGCTGGGCGTTGTCGGCGTTCAATGACTGGGCAATGAGCAAGGTGCGCTTGATCACACCAATATCCCGGGATTGCTTTGCGGCCTGGAGGTAATTCACCAGAACCACGTCATAACGCCCACGCTGGGCCGCAATCTCACCGGATAGCAGCAGATAAAGAACTTCCGGTTCAAAATCCGCGTACTCTATCGGCTTGCTGGCCGGAGATTCGCCCGCCGACCTGTTCTGCTGCTGACTCTGACTGTTGCCCGAGGGAGTCTCGGTGTCGGGTGCGCTGTCGAACGCGGCACAGCCAGCCAATGAAAGGCCAAAAAGACAGGTAATAAGCGTTAAAGCAGGCTTTTGCATGCAATGTCCCATGATCAGGTGAGGCTGGAATCAACAAGCCTGTATCATGGCATAAGCTCCCGGGGTTGCCCAACCTGTCCGCACTTTCCGACATATGGCCAGGTTAAACGCTCAGCGTGTGGGCATTCGGGTAGCGGCAGGGGCTCCCGATCGTTAAAATACCGGTATTCGTTTCTTGCTATAAGGCAGTAGTCACTCGAAATGGCATTAGTCACTCTAGGAATCAATCACCGCACCGCTCCGATTGAGCTGCGTGAGCGCGTTGCGTTCTCGCCGGACCGGATGGCTGATGCCTTTGCCGAGCTGAAGGCCTTTTCCGGTGCTTCCGAGGCGGTCATTCTGTCTACCTGCAATCGCACGGAGCTCTACCTTGCGGGTGACGATGACTGCGCGCCGTCGGTGCTGCGCTGGCTGGCGGGATTTCATGATTTGCCTGCCGGGGATCTGGAAGAAGCACTGTACGTTTACCGCGATGCGGAAGCCGTGCGGCACTTGATGCGAGTCGCAGCGGGGCTGGACTCTATGGTTCTGGGCGAGCCGCAGATTCTCGGCCAGCTGAAAGATGCTTACGCCATAGCCCGCCAATATGAGGCCAGCGGCGGATTTCTTTCCCGCCTGTTCGAACACACCTTTTCCGTTGCCAAGCGAGTACGGACGGAAACGGCGATTGGCGAGAACCCGATTTCGGTGGCTTACGCAGCAGTCAGCATGGCCCGACATATATTCTCGGATATGTCCCAGCATAAAGCGCTGTTGATCGGCGCGGGCAAAACCATTGAACTGGTATCCCGCCACCTGGCCGACGCCGGTGTGAAAGATTTCCTCGTAGCCAACCGCACCCTTGAACGGGCACAGGTGCTGGCTCACGCCCGGGGCGGCAAGGGCATCCTGCTTTCCGAAATCCCGGGGCACCTGGCCGATGTGGATATCATCATTTCCTCGACCGGCAGCCCACTGCCGATTCTGGGCAAGGGTGCGGTCGAGCGCACGCTGAAAAAGCGTAAGCACCGGCCCTACTTTATGGTGGACATTGCGGTTCCCAGGGATATTGAACCGGAAGTGGCCTCCCTTGCGGACGTATTTCTCTACACCGTGGACGACCTTCGCCAGGTTATCGAAGAGAACGTTCGCTCTCGGGAAGGCGCCGCCAGAGAAGCGGAAAACCTGATAGCCGATGGTGTGGACCGGTTTCTCAGCCAGTTACGGGCGCTGGACGCCGTATCCACCCTGAAACAGTTCCGCCAGCGGGCAGAGATCCTGCGGGATGTTGAAACCGAAAAAGCCCTGCGGGCATTACGCAACGGTGCAGACCCGGAAACGGTTTTGCGTAGCATGGCGCGGGGGCTTACCAACAAACTTCTGCACGAACCCTCCATTCAGGTCCGTAAAGCGACGACAGAAGGCCGAATCGAAGTCACCCAGTGGCTGAGAGAGCTGCACCAACTGGATTCGCCGGAAACCGACGAACTGATCATCCCGGAAAAACTATGAAGTTATCCATTCAGTCCCGCCTCGAGCAGCTTAACGACCGCTTCGAGGAAGTCAGTGCGTTGCTGAGCGATCAGGGCACCATCGCCAATCAGGACAAATTTCGGGATCTGTCCAAGGAATTTGCGGAAATCGAGCCGATTGTTGGGTGCTTCAAAGCCTGGCAGCAGGCACGGGCTGATGCGGAAGACGCGACCGAGCTTGCCCGGGACGGCGACGCCGATATGCGCGCCATGGCAGAAGAGGAGATTGAAGCGGCCAGCCAGAAGAGTGAAGCGCTGGACGAAGAGCTTCAGCGCCTGATGCTGCCCAAAGACCCCAATGACGGCAAGAACGTGTTTCTGGAAATTCGTGCCGGTACCGGCGGCGATGAGGCCGCCATTTTTGCCGGTGATCTGTTCAAAATGTATATGCGCTATGCCGAAAAGCATCGCTGGCAGGTAGAAGTGCTGAACGAGAGTGAGGGCGACCATGGCGGTTATAAGGAACTGATTGCCCGGGTGGCAGGCAGCGCCGTTTATGGCACGCTTAAATTCGAGTCGGGCGCCCATCGGGTGCAGCGGGTGCCGGAAACCGAATCCCAGGGGCGAATTCACACCTCGGCCTGCACGGTCGCTGTGATGCCGGAAGCCGACGAAGCCGAAGCCGTTGATATCAGCAAATCCGACCTGCGGGTTGATACCTTCCGTGCATCGGGTGCGGGCGGCCAGCACGTTAACAAAACGGACTCGGCCATCCGCATTACTCACCTGCCCAGCGGTATTGTGGTGGAGTGTCAGGAAGAGCGTTCCCAGCACAAGAACCGCGCCAAAGCCATGAGCTTTCTGGCCTCGCGGTTGCAGAACGAAGAGCTTGAACGCCAACAGAAATCCATGGCGGCAACCCGCAAAAGCCTGGTCGGCAGTGGCGACCGTTCAGAACGTATTCGCACCTATAATTTTCCGCAGGGCCGGGTGACTGACCACCGGATCAATCTGACGCTCTATAAGCTGGATGAAGTTATGTCCGGCGACCTGGACTCGGTGATCGGGCCGCTGAAACAGGAGCATCAGGCCGACCTTCTGGCCTCGTTAGCCGATGACTGACCCGGTTGATTCCTGCGAGCGATTGTTAGCGGCGGCCACGGCTGCCATTGGCGGTGATTCCCCGCGGCTGGATGCCGAATTGCTGCTCAGCTACATCACCGGCTGGACCCGGACCGGCTTCCGGGCCTGGCCAAAGCGGGCGCCAACCCCGGAGCAGGTATCCGGATTTCAGGGGCTGGTCCGGCAGCGCATCGAAGGCCGGCCTGTCGCCCATTTGCTGGGCGAGCAGGAATTCTGGTCACTGCCATTAAAAGTGAATGCCTCCACCCTGATTCCGCGCCCAGACACCGAGTGCCTGGTCGAAACCGCACTGACTTTATCGTTGTTGGCAAACGCTCAGGTGCTGGACCTTGGAACCGGCACCGGAGCCATTGCGCTGGCCCTGGCCAGTGAGCGACCCGGCTGGAGGATTCGGGCCTGTGATGCGGCTGCAGATGCCGTCGCCCTGGCTACCCGAAACGCCTCCGAGCTTGGTTTGAGGGTGGATGTCCGGTTAAGTCACTGGTTCAACCAACTTCCTGCGGAGCGATACGACCTGATTGTTTCCAACCCGCCTTACATTGCCTCGGGTGATGCCCATCTTGCCGAGGGTGATGTCCGGTTCGAGCCGGACACGGCCCTGATATCCGGGGCGGATGGGTTGGATGACATTCGTGCCATTGTCTCTTCCGCGCCTGCCTGGCTGAGCAAAGGGGGCTATCTGTTGCTTGAGCATGGCTACAATCAGGGCGAGCCGGTGCGCGATTTACTCGTGGGCGCGGGTTTCGAAGATGTCGAAACCCGTCAGGATTATGGGCGTCGGGATCGATTAACACTGGGTCACCAGCCACATTGATTGCACGGCTTTGCGAGTTGCCTGGGTCTGCGAGTCGCCTGAATTTAGGAGTTGCGTGAATGTTGAATGATGAGGAATTGCTTCGTTACAGCCGCCAGATTCTGCTGCCAAGCTTCGACATTGCGGGCCAGGCCAGGCTGAAGTCCGCCCGGGCTCTGGTGGTCGGTGCCGGCGGGCTGGGATGTCCGGTTGCGCTTTATCTTGGCGCCGCCGGCGTGGGTCATCTCACAGTGGTGGATGACGATCAGATCGAGTTGGCGAATCTTCAGCGCCAGATTGCGTTTGAGCAAGACGGTATTGGCGAGAATAAAGCCGAACAGTTGGTGAATCGGGTTCGCGCGATGAATCCTGAGATTTCCGTGGAGGCGATCAATGCGCGGTTAAATGGCGATGAGCTTGACCAGCAAGTTGCTGCCGCCAGACTTGTGGTCGATTGCAGCGATAACTTTGCGACCCGCTTTGCCTTGAACCGCGCTTGTGTGGCGTCGTCTGTGCCTTTGGTCTCCGGCGCCGCAATAAGGGGTGAAGGGCAACTCACCGTTTTTGATACTCGCGATCCGGCCAGCCCCTGTTACCACTGCCTGTATCCCGAGCAGGGCAATGAGGAACTGAGCTGTTCTGAAGCGGGCGTGATTGGCCCACTGGTGGGCATGATCGGCGCGTCACAGGCCATGGAGGCGATCAAGGTTGTCAGCGGAGTGGGTAGGCCGCTGATTGGTCGCCTGCTGATTCTGGACGCCTGGCAGATGGAGTGGCGGGAGATGAAGCTGGCGAAAGACCCGGGTTGCCCGGTTTGTTCTCATCGCCAGACCATAGGGTAAATCAGGCTGACCGGAGGTATCCCTCAGCTCGCCCCCTGGATGTTTGGGCGAACTGCAATCCACCCAGTTCCTTTCCCGGAAACTGGTGATACATGAACGCCACCCGATCATTATCACGGCAATTTACTAGCGTTTTACACAATCATCATCCCGGGTATAGCTGTGAGTCCAGGCCTGCTCAACAGAGTCGTCATGGGGGCCGTCAGATCACACGGCCTCCACCGAACTGCCTACGCGTTGTTTCGGCAGGCGTTTATGGCGGCATGCAAGGGTTTGGGGAGAGCCCACCGAAAATCCGTTGGCTTCAGTGGGCTCGTAGCCAAGGGTGGTTGCGATCTCGGTCCCAACTTCCAGGTTTTGCTATCAACCCTCAACGCATCAACCCAGGCCCAGGAAGGACAGGATAGCGATGACGATAACGACTGCGCCGACGATATAAACGATATTGTTCATGAGAATCACCTTTGACGTGGGATCAAGGATCGAAGGGTCCTTGGAACATCCAATTCCAACATACTCGCGCCGCCCACCCTCGTTCAGTGCGGAGGCGCACACAGGTGCGATTAAATCGACATAGTTTTGCTTGTAAGGTCGCAGATGACGCCATTTACTCCGGCAAGTGCTCCAGAATCTTATCGAGGGTGACGGGGAAATCGCGAACGCGTACGCCCGCGGCGTGATAGACGGCGTTGGCGACTGCGGCTCCAGCGCCGCAGATGCTCAATTCACCAATGCCCTTGGAACCCAGCCGGTTCGAACGGGGGTCAGGCTCCTCCCGGAAATGAATATCGATAGCCGGCATATCGCGGTTCACCGGCAGGTGATATTCCGCCAGATCACGATTCATGAAGGTGCCGTAGCGATCATCCAGCATCAATTCTTCCAGTAACGCGTAGGACTGCCCCCAAACCATGCCGCCGAGCAATTGGGAGCGGGCGGTTTTAGGGTTGAGAATGCGACCGGCCGAAAACACGCCGAGCAGCCTCTGAACCCTGACTTCACCGGTGTCGCGATCAACGTGGACCTCGGCAAACTGGGCGCCGTAGGAATGCTGAGAATAATTATCGTGATCGTCCCCGGGTTCAACCTCGCCGTCGGTTTCCAGGTAGGCCTCTCCGGACTTGTTGAGCAACTCGGTGAGCGACAGCGTTTTGTCCCCCCAAATAACCTGGCCGTTTTCGAACCGCGCATTTTCGGCCGGTTCATCGCCCTTGTTGCTCTGTGCCCGCGCAATATCCAGCACTTTGGTGCGCATGTTTTCGCAGGCGTCCAGCAGTGCCGAGCCGGAACTGGCCGCGCCAAAGGAACCGCCGGAGCCACAGCTCGGTGGGTAGCGGCTATCGCCCAGTTCAATGTTGATTCGATCCGCAGGAAGGCCCATGGTTTCGGAGGCTATCTGGGTCAGAATGGTATAGGTACCGGTGCCGATATCCGTCATGTCCGCCCAAGCGGTGAGTGTGCCGTCTGCGCTCAGGCGAATCCGGGTTTTCGAGGGCACCAGCATATTGACCCGGATGGTGCTGGCGACACCGTAGCCGATGAGCTGACGGCCCTGGAACCGGTTACCCGGCTGTTGCTCACGGCTTTGCCAGCCAAATTTTTCAGCGCCTTCGCGCAAGCACTCTGCCAGATCATGACTGGCAAATGGCTGCCCCGTACTGGGATCCTTATCGGGCATGTTCGCAAGACGGAAGGCCA
>Ga0307948_1000270_pt1 | contig 36308 bp, 28 predicted proteins | sample OrgLakmetagen280_FD_201824 | JGI IMG/M metagenome (GOLD analysis project Ga0307948, IMG submission 201824) | Saline water microbial communities from Organic Lake, Antarctica - #280 | ecosystem: Environmental > Aquatic > Non-marine Saline and Alkaline > Saline | place: Antarctica: Organic Lake...
GGTATTCATCATTGTGAAATGCTTTGATATAAGCCGTTTGAATATTGATGAAATTCGGATGACTCAAATAGGCGATGGTCTGCCCTTTCTTAACATTCGTTCCTTCAATGACATCAATAGAAACAATGTTTCCACCTAATATAGCGGTGATTGTTGCTTCGTGTTGGGGTGGAACGCGGAGATTTCCGTTGGTGTAAACAATACCTTCAAAAGTGTGGCTTTGCATTGTGTCGAGTTCAATTTTTAAACTCTTGAATTTTTGTGGAGAAAGATGAACTTCATCACTTGCATGGTCTTGGTGTTCTTCCTGCTGTTTTGTTTCGTTTGTTTCGCTCGTTGTGCATGCAGAAAACGACAACAGCAAAAGTGAGCTTATTATATATGTGAATTGCTTTTTCATTTTTAATATTTTTATGTCAATTATTTCGATTCTTGATAGTATTCAATTAAATAGCGTTGGATGAGGTATTTATCTAAAGCGCTCCATGCATCAATTTCTATGCGAATTGCAGTCCTTACGGTTTGTAAAAATTGTGTGTAATCAATCGCGCCTTCTTCAAATGCGGTAATTGCACTTTTTCTTTGCAACTGTGCCATCGGTAAAGCTTCTTCTTGATAATAAACCCAAGTGTTTCGCCATTTTTGGTAGTCCTCATAAGTGGAATTAACCTCCATCTCAAACTCCATTTCTTGTTGCTGATAATTCTCTTTAGCAATTTTTCTAGCAATTTTTGCAGCTTGAGTTTTCCCCAATTGACGATTAAATATCAATGGAATGTTTACACCGATTTGATAGGTGTAAAAACCTTTTTGTGCGGCTATGGTTTGCTCTCCTAATTGACCACTAAAAGTGGGTAAATATTGAGCCTGTTGCTTTCTGATTTTGGCATCTGCAATGTTAATTTGTTGCGCATAATAGGACAGCAATGGATGATCTGAAATACTATCGGCATTTAATTCTATAATACCGATAAAGTTATCTACTTCGATTTTTGGAACAGTGAAAACTGTATCACTCACCAACCAAAGATTTAACTTTTTTATGGCCATCAGATAATCGTGGTGTTTTTGATCTCTTTTTATCCTTAATTCATTGGCTTCGTTGGCCGTTGACAAATACGAAAGATTGGAAATATCTTCGACCTCATACCGTATTTTTTCTGTTTCTTTAATTTTAGAAAAAACAGAATCTAAAGCCTGATAAACCTTATAAATCGACTGACTGGTATAAACTTCTGCCCAAGCTTTTTTCACTTCATATCGTATAGAAAGCTGAGATAACTCCAGTGCTTTTTCTGCCAGCATCACTTGTTGATTTTGTAGTTTTATTGCTGGTGCAATTCCAAAAATATCGATTCCTTGCTGCTGTATTCCAATTCTTGTATAAACACCATCAGTTCCATTTCCAGCTTCTTCTTTTCCGCTGTAAATCATGGTGTTACCAAAATTCCAAGCGGTTTTTTTCAGGACTTCTTGTTGCTCGATTTCCAATTGTTTTGCTTTCAACATGGGCAAACGTTTTAAGGCTTGCTCTTGGGCTTCTTCAATTGATATCGGTTGCCATTTTCCTTCGATTGTATTTTGTGCTTTTACCATCGGAGTTAGTAAGATAAATACAACTCCAACTCCCATTGCTAGTGATATGTTTTGCTTATTTCTTGTCTTTCTTTTTTCTAAATACATGTAAAGAATAGGTAATATAATCAGCGTAAGTAGTGTTGCGCTAATCATTCCGCCAATTACAACTGTAGCGAGTGGACGCTGAACTTCAGCTCCTGCAGAAGCAGAAAAAGCCATTGGTAAGAACCCGAAAATATCCGTTGTTGCAGTCAGCATAATCGGACGAATCCTTTCTCTGGTGCCCGTATAAATTCTTTCTTTAATGTCTGTTATTCCTTCTTTTTTTAGTGAATTAAAACGATTTATTAAAACCAAACCATTGAGCACGGCGACTCCGAAAAGTACAATAAACCCAACACCTGCAGAAATACTAAAAGGCATATCTCTCAACCATAAAGCATAAACTCCACCAATAGCCGCAAGCGGAATGGCAATATAAATCATGACAGATTGTGTGACTGATTTTAAAGCGAAATAAAGTAATATAAAAATCAAAACCAGTGCAATTGGAACAACGACCATTAAACGTTTACTTGCACTTTCTAGATTCTCAAATTCTCCCCCGTAGGAAATATTATATCCAGGTGGAAGTATTAATTCATCTGCTACTTTTTGTTGAATGTCATTGACTACCGATTTTACGTCTCGACCTCTTGTGTTGACCCCAATATAAGTTTGACGATAGGTGTCATCTCTTGAAATTTGCATTGGTCCAGGTTCGTATTCAATCTTTGCAAATTCCTTTAACCTCACTTGAGATCCGTTCGGCAAATCAACAAATAATTGTCGAATATCATCAATTGACTGACGGTGTTTTTCGCCATATCGGACCACCAAATCAAAGCGTCTTTCTCCTTCGTAAATTGTTCCTGCAATACCTCCTGCAAGCGCAGTGCTTAAATAGGTGTTCAATTGTTCAATAGAAACTCCATACTGTGCCACTTTATCTCTATCAAATTTTATATTTATTTGAGGTAATCCTGAAGTCCGTTCGGCATTTACATCTCCAACTCCATCTATGGTTTGAACCAAAGTAGCGAGTTCAGCAGCTTTTTCATTCAGTATTTCCAAATCTTCACCATAAATTTTAATGGCAACATCTTCTCTAACTCCTGTGAGTAATTCGTTAAAACGCAATTCAATGGGCTGACTAAATACAATATTCACACCGACAAGAACTTCCGACAATTTAGCTTTCATTTTCTCGATGAGTTCCTCTTGTGTAGTTGCCGTTACCCATTTATCATGGTCTTTTTCGAGAATGATAAACATGTCAGCGATATCCATAGGCATTGGATCTGTTGGGATATCAGCAACTCCGATTCTTGAGCCTGCAGATTTTACTTCAGGAAAGTTTTCTAATAAAGTCATTTCAATTTTCTTTGAAGTAGCTATCATTTCTTCTAAGCTACTACCTGGTCGAATTAAAGCTTGAATCGCTAAATCTCCTTCTTTCAATTGTGGAATAAATTCTCCACCCATCCTTGAAAAAGTAAAAACTGTCATTCCTAAGATAAGAACTGCAAGTGCAATAACTGCTAACTTGAATTTCATAGCAGCTTCCAAAATCGGATGATAAACTTTATTGATTCCGCCGATGATTGCATTACTAAACTGCTCTAATCGTACTTCAAATTTTGCGTATAAGCTTTTCTTGTTTTTAACAGGACGCATAAACAAGGCAGACATCATTGGAACATAGGTTAAACATAAAATAATTGAACCAATCATTGCAAATCCAAATGTATAGGCCATTGGTTGAAACATTTTTCCTTCAACTCCCGTCAGGAATAAAATAGGCATAAAGACTATTAAAATAATGATTTGACCAAAAAATGCAGATTCCATCATGGTGTTACTCGCTTCAATTGCGACATTGTCCATTTCTTTTTGTGAAAAGTTGACGGTTCCTTTCCGCATTCGTTTTTGAATTTCGTAAACTGTTCCTTCAATAATTATTACTGCACCGTCGATAATAATTCCAAAATCAATAGCACCTAAACTCATTAAATTGGCCCAAACACCAAATTGTTTCATCAAGATAAATGCGAACAATAAGGCCAGTGGAATTGTCGTGGCTGTAATAAGTCCACCTCGAAAACTACCCAATAAAATCACTAAGGCAAATATCACAATCAACGCACCCTCAATTAAGTTGGTCGCAACTGTAGCTGTCGTTCTGCCAATTAATTCACTTCGGTCTAGAAATGGAACGATTTTCAATCCTTCTGGCAGCGATGATTGAATTTTATCAATGCGTTCTTTTACATTGCTAATTACTTTGTTTGGATTGGCGTCTTTTAGCATTAAGACCATTCCACCGACAGATTCTTCTCCATCTTTTGTGAATGCTCCATAGCGAACTTGGTGTCCAAATCCTACTTTTTCAGCAACATCTGCAATTGTAACAGGAATACCATTTTCAGACTTTACTCGAATTTTACGAATGTCATCCAAAGAACGAATCAGACCTTCACCACGAATAAAATTCGCCATTTTATTGCGTTCAATGTAGGCTCCTCCAGTATTGGTGTTGTTTTCTTCAAGTGCTTTGTAAACATCGCCAATGTTAACATTCATTGATTTGAGTTTATTTGGATCAATACTCACTTCGTATTGTTTGACATATCCTCCAAAGGCGTTAACTCCTACGACTCCCTCAATTAGTGTTAATTGTCGGGCAATAATCCAATCCTGAACAGATCGCAAATCTGTAATGGTGTAAAGTGAATCGTAGCCAGATTCCACTTCTATGTTGTATTGATAGATTTCTCCTAAACCTGTTGTGATAGGACCCATACTAGGTGCACCAAATTTATTAGGGATATTTTGACGAACGTCAATGAGTTTTTCTTGTACCAATTGTCGGGCTTGGTAAGTCCCTATTTCGTCCTTAAAAACAATAGTCACCACTGATAATCCGAATCGAGAAATCGAACGAATTTCTTCAACACCTGGCAGATTCCCCATTTCTAATTCAACAGGATAAGTCACGAATTGCTCGATGTCTTCTGTAGAAAGATTTGGTGAAACCGTCATTACCTGAACTTGATTATTGGTAATATCAGGCACTGAGCCTAAGTTGATGGTGCGCATGGAGAAAATTCCAAAGCCGATAATAGCCAAGGTCATTAAACCAATGATTAACTTGTTTTTTATGGAAAATGATATAATTCTATAAATCATTTCTTCTTGAATTTATCGCTAACAAATCATTTTAAGAATGTTAGCAGGAATGTTTGGATGTTTAAATCACAATTATTCAATTAATATTTATGAAAATACGGTAATGTATTTCCTGTAATTTTAGATTTTATATTTATAAAGTCTAAAGTAAATCGCCTGAGAGACAATTTAAATTACACAAAAAAGAGTGGGGGACCACGTTGCTGCTGACCTAGTCGGTCGGGTGGAGAATAATTAGGAGTAGAATAATCGACAAGTTCTTTAGAACTTTCAAATTCAGGAATAAAAGACTCAGGATGTTTTAAAATAGCTACAAATACCAATGATTTAAAATCAGGTGTATGGGCATGAATACTTGCGAAAAAACCAAATTCGCATTTTTCTTTTGGATTATCTACATCATCAAAAATATGTTGTAAAATATTGATTAATGAAGTTTTATCGTCGTGGTCTTCATGACCAATATGTGCAATTCTATGATTGTTGTTAGAGGTACCGTGAAAGTGGTTGGTGTGAATAGAAATAATGTGCTTTTGGTGCTCATATTCGCTTTCACATCGCGGCATAAGATTATTGGTAAGTCCAACCAAATAGCCAACAATTAATAAAACCGATATGAACCAACGAATTGTTTTCATGTTATTGCAAATGTATGAATTAATAAATACTATTTTCAAATCAATAATTTGCTTTAGTATAATTTGTTCTGATTTTAAATAACTTTTTTCATCATTAACTCGATCCAAGTTGGAATTCCGCTAATTGCACCTATGTCCCAAATGTTAGCATTTTCAGCAATGGCCTGTATACGCTCTTCCCAATCCTCAATTTTTGAAATATCATCACCCGGTTTATAATAACCTTTAAACCAGAAAGGTATATTTTTGGTACTAATTCCGCTGATCTCACCTTCTAAGTAATTGTCATTCTCTGCTCAATTGGCAAAACTCCCCAACATCATGATTTCTTTCTCAAATAAATCTGAATCAAAATCAAAATTACTCAATGCAGTAACTTGTCTAATTCCGGCTTGCTTTATTATGTCTAGCATATCATCTGCTATTGGAATTCGCTTGCTTACTTTACCAGTTGTTCCAGAACTTAATGCAAAGAATTCAGGTAATCCCGGCCACGTTATATTTTCTTCATCATTGTGATAGCGATGGCAACATTCTCTTGTGATTTTATCATAATCAAAATAGGGGATTGAGTTCGAAAAGGCTTCTTCAAAATGCTTAGATTCCAAAATTCCGTCAAAATTGTAATGTTTTCCAAATTATGTGTTTTTGGCTTGGTTGAGCATATCTTTAAGTACAGCTTTTTGCGCTTCAATAGGATTAACTTCGCGGGTAATAAAATCCTTGAAGTCGATCAATCCTTTTATCATGTTTCCAAATACAGGCATTTCGTTATGTGTTTTGATATGAAAATTAACAATTTAACACTAATTTATTCAGAGAAATAAAATATCATTATACCAAGTTAAATTTATAAAACCAACATTATAGGTTTAAATTGATTTTAGATGTCAAAAAAGATCAAATTTTAGATTTAGCTAAATTTTAAAAACACTTTATTTATTCTTTAATTATACTTTTCATATTTTACCAAATCACTCAATTTCCTTCATCATTAGTGCTTAACAATCTTTAACACAGAACAGATTGGGCTTGACTTAACATTCAACATCTTTGTGATTCAGAATAAAAAATTATGGAAGAAAATACACCATCTTTAGTTACATCTGCCGATTCAATTCGGTTGCTGACAGAAAAAATTCAAAATGAATCTCCACTTATTGATATGATTAATAGGGAGTTGTCAAGTGTGATAGTTGGTCAAGATAGAATGTTGGAACGCTTGTTAATAGCACTTTTGGCAGATGGACATATCTTATTGGAAGGAGTTCCAGGTTTGGCAAAAACCTTAGCGATTAATACCCTTGCCGATGTAATTGGAGGACAGTTTAGTAGAATTCAATTTACTCCAGATTTGTTGCCTGCCGACGTTACAGGAACGCAAATATATAATCAAAAAACACAAGCATTTTCCGTAACTAAAGGTCCAGTTTTCGCTAACTTTATTTTAGCAGATGAAATCAATAGAGCTCCAGCGAAAGTTCAATCGGCTTTGCTAGAAGCGATGCAAGAAAGACAAGTTACAATTGGAGACGAGACATTTAAATTGCCGAGTCCATTTTTAGTAATGGCAACACAAAACCCAATTGAGCAAGAAGGAACTTATCCTTTACCAGAGGCTCAGGTTGATCGATTTATGTTGAAGGTAAGATTGGATTATCCGAATCCTGAAGAGGAAATGCAGATTTTACGAAGCAATGTCAGAAAAGGAGGTTTAAACAAAGCAAAAGCAGTCGTGAAACCAACAGATATTTTGCGTTTACGTGAATTAGTGAGAGAAGTCTATTTGGATGAGAAAATTGAGAAATATATCATCGATATTGTTTTTGCGACGAGAGATCCAGAGAAATATGACCTGACGAATCTGACACCATTAATTTCTTTTGGAGCTTCTCCCCGAGCAAGTATCAATCTTGCCTTAGCTGGGAAAGCGAATGCTTTTTTACAAGGACGCGCTTATGTTATTCCAGAAGATATTCGAAGTATTGCTGTTGATGTTATTCAGCATAGATTGGGATTGACCTATGAAGCGGAGGCGGAAGGTGTCGATGCAAAAGCAATTATTGAGAAAGTATTGGCGAGAGTCGAAGTTCCGTAAAAAGCGAAGATGGAAACCAAAAAGCTGCTGAAAAAAGTACGAGAGATAGAGATCAAAACGCGTGGACTCACCAAACAGGTGTTTTCAGGTGAATACCATTCTGCCTTTAAAGGTAGGGGAATGACTTTTTCAGAGCTTAAGAACTATCAATATGGAGATGATGTAAGAAATATCGATTGGAATGTTACGGCACGATTCAACGAGCCATTTGTTAAAGTTTTTGAGGAAGAACGTGAGCTTTCGGTGTTTTTGGTTTTGGATATTTCAGGGTCTAGTAATTTTGGAACCACTACGAAATCAAAAAGAGAACTTATGCTAGAAGTAGCCGCTGTTTTGGCTTTCTCAGCAGTAGCAAATAACGATAAAGTCGGAGCTGTTTTAGTTACGGATGAGGTAGAGAAATTTATTCCACCGAAAAAAGGGCGTTCACATGCATTAATGATTTTAAGAGAATTGATTCAATTTGAACCTAAAAGCAAAGGAACACATCTCAACGAAGGGTTACGGTATTTTAGGAATGTAGTTAATAAAAGAGCTATTTGCTTTCTGATTAGCGATTTTTACGATGAAAATGACTTTTTTGAAGGTTTGAAAATAGCCAATAGAAAGCATGATATGGTTGCTTTACGCTTGTATGATCCTGCTGAAAAAGAATTACCCAATTTGGGATTAATTAAAATGTTTGACGCAGAGAAAAATGTCGTAAAGTGGGTCAATACAAGTGCTAAGAAAGTACGAGAAAAATATAAAAATCAATATCTTGAGTTAGAAGAAACTTTAGATATTCAATTTAGAAAATCAGGAGTAGATTATGCGAATCTTTCTACAGAGGGGAAATATTTAGCAGAATTAAACAAACTCTTTTTAATTAGAAGCAGATGATAAAGTGGTGTTTAAATATCATTTTTATGTTGGGGATTTCATTTTCCTTCGGACAACAATTGAACATTCATTTGGATAAGGAAGAAGTTCAAATTGGTGAGCCATTTATATTAACTTATTCTGTCATCAGTAAAAGGAAACTTGATAGTATAATTTACTTCTCAAATAAAGAATCCTTTCCAGGGAAAAATAGTGCTGCGAATCAAGTGGAAGGAGTGAGCACAAAATACAATTTAGAAATATTAAAAACGTTTTCCGATACCAATTATCAAGATGGAAAAGAATTTATTTGGAAGGGAAGTTATCAATTAGTCGCATGGGATAGTGCTTATGTGGTAATTCCGCCGGAAATAATTTATATTGAAGATAGCTTACATTTATTTCCAGCAGGATTGATTTACGTCATGAGTCCAACAGCTGATCCAAGCAAACCAATTTATGACATCAATGAATCCTTTACTGCGTTGCCAGATGAAAGCGCTTTCCTGAAATTTATAAAAAGCAATTGGTGGTGGTTATCAATTCTAGCCATATCACTTATCGGTTTGGTTATTTATATAGTTAAGAAGTCAAGGAAAGAGCAAGAACCATTAAGTCTAAGACAAAAAACACTTGTTCAAATAGATCAATTGGAAAAAAGCAAGGCCTATGAAATCAATTTGAAAGAATATTATTATGACTTATCAATAATTTTAAGAAGATTTTTCGCTTCTCATTATCATTTAAGAATTATGGATAAAACAACCATAGAAATTGAAGCTGTTTTGGCGGAAAATGAATTAGATAATAAAATGATTCTATTGACCAGAAAATTATTAATGCAATCTGATTTGGTGAAATTTGCTCAATCTGTTCCTGCATTAAGTGAAATTGAAAATGTGACCAACGATGCACGACGCGTGGTAAATAAAATTGCAGATTTAGACCTCAAAAATGAATAACAGTTTGTTTCTTCATATCAGATTTTGGGAATATGAATTCTTAGCTCCACAATGGTTGTGGCTATTGCTTTTGGTTCCTGTTTTATTGTTCTTTCGTTATTTTCGATTAGAAAGAAGCGAAGGTGTATTCAAGTTTTCTAAACCTATAAGTCAATTAAAATCCATTGAATTTACGCCAATTAGAGGGTTGATTTGGGCGATTTATTCATGCATTGGATTTGGTTTAATATTGTTGATTTTTGCCATGTCCCGACCCGTTTTGCCATTCTCAAATGATACTGATAGTCAGTATGACGACGGAATTGATATTATGATTTCTATGGATGTTTCCATGAGTATGCTAGCCACAGATTTCTTGCCTAATCGTTTAGAAGCAGCTAAAGAAGTCGCTAAAGAGTTTATTGACGGAAGAACAACTGATAGAATTGGATTTGTAGTTTTTGAAGGGGAAGCCTACACTGCTTGCCCTCCAACACGAAATTACGATTACCTGAAGCAAACCATTGATGCCATTCAATCGGGACAAATCAATCCAGGAACAGCAATTGGAACAGGATTAGGAACGGCCGTTGCGCGATTAAGAACGGATAGCTTAACTTCAAAAGTTATAATTTTATTGACAGACGGAGATTCTAACCGAGGCGAAATCACACCGATGGCAGCCGCTGAATTAGCAAAAAATAAAGGCATTACTTTATATACAATTGGAGTGGGTAAAAAAGGTATTGTAAAAATGCCAATTAATACTCCTTTCGGACAAATATATAGAGAAACACAAGTGAATATTGATGAAGAACTACTCGAGAAAATGGCCGTTTCAACAGGAGGTGAATATTTCAGAGCATTAGATAAGAGTTCATTACGATCTATTTATAAAATCATTGACGAAATGGAAACACGTAAAATGGTCAATAATACAATTAAGCGCGAACCACCGTACCGTACGCACTACTTTTTGTTTTATGGGTTGATTTTTATTTTTTTCGGTTTTGTTACAGAACAATTATTACTAAAGAAAAATGCCTAAGAGAAAACGAACATATAAATATCGTCTTCCCTTTTTTGGGGGGATAGTCTTAGGGTCTGAACTTTTGTTCTGGGTTGTTATCTTACAACTTATGCGGATCTTTGGTGTTTTTTCAACTGATTCTGTAGGAGAAGTTTTGTCATTCCTTCATTTAAAATATGCTTGGTTTTTTCTTTTACTCCCTCTATTGATTGGTGTATTTTACTATCAGATCTACAAGCGCAATCAAATGGTTGATCGGCTAGGAAGTCCAAAAATACAATCTACTTTTTTACGTCGCGTTTCGACAACAAAGGTTTTTTGGAGGTTTTTCTTTATTCGAAATGCATTGGTATTTATTATTTTCGCTTTGATGCAACCCGTACTAGGAACCAAAGATGTTAAAGGTCAAAGTAATGGAGTTGAATTAATCTTCGCGGTTGATGTCTCAAATTCTATGAATACCAGAGATATTAATGGTGGAGAAACACGTTTAGAAGTTGCCAAAAGAACAATGAATCAATTGGTTAATCAATCTACTTCGTCTCGTGTTGGCTTATTGATTTTCGCAGGAAATGCTTATCCGCAGTTGCCTCTGACTGCAGATAAAGAAGCAGCCAAGATGTATATCGATGAATTAAATACGAACTTTATTTCTAATCAAGGAACAAATATTGCCGCAGCATTGGAGGAGTCTAGTATTTTCTTCTCCAATCGTAAAACTAAAAAAGTGTTGGTTTTGATTACAGATGGAGAAAATCATGAAGGCGGAATGCAAGAAGCTTATGATGCCCTTAAAGATAAGAATATAGATGTTTTGATTCTTGGATTAGGGACTGAAAAGGGGGGGATTGTTCCAAGAAGTGAAGCTCCTAATTCTGTTTCTCTAAAAGATGACTTGGGAAGATCGGTGATTTCAAAAGTGAACTTAAAAATGTTAGAGGATATTTCAAATAATTTATATGGCGAAGTAATGTTGTCAAATGAATCTTTTCCAAACGTTTCTCAATTTTTAACTCATATTAACAGCAGTTCATCATCTAACGAAGTAAATTTGAAGTTCAAAGTAAAAGAAAATAGATATCAGTGGCCACTATCGGTAGCAATTTTATCAATATTTCTTTTATTTATCAATGAGTCAATTCCAGAATCCAAAAGACAAACAAATGATACGTAGTATTTTATTAATAACGTTAATATCTACCCTGACAGGCTTTGTAGCTTCGCAGTCCTGGGAAGATTCTTTGCGTATTGGTAAGGAATACTTTCAAAATAAACAATTTGATAAGGCATATAGGACATTATTGGAAGCTCAAAAATTAGCACCTAGTAATGTTGATTTATCTCAAGATATTGGAAACGCAGCATACAGAAGTCAAAATTTTGATATGGCAGAGAAAGCGTTTCGTTCAGCTGCTTCTAAAAATGAAAACCAATCTCAAAGTGCGAAGAGTTGGCACAATGTAGGGAATAGTCAAATGAAAGCTAAAAACTATAAAGCTTCTATTGAGAGTTACAAAAAATCATTGCGCAAAGATCCAACGGACGATAAAACTAGGTATAATCTTGCGGAGGCACAACGCAGACTGAAAGTTCAAGAAGAACAAGAACAGAAAAATGATGAACAAAATCAGAACGAGAGTGATCAGAATCAAAAATCTGAGAGTAATCAACAAGACCAAAACAAGAAAGGCAATCAAGGGGATAAAAACGAAAATCAAAAACGAAATCCAGCAGGTCAGCAAGGTGAGAATCCAGACCAGAAATCAAATGCGCAACCAGAGTCAAAGTTGTCAAATCAAAAAACAGAGCGATTGCTAGAGGAATTATTGAAACAGGAAATGCAAACCAAAAGGAAAGTCCAAGGCTCAGAATCAGTTAAGAATCAAGAACAGGTCAATTCAGGGAAAAGATGGTAAGAGTGTTTTTCTTAAATATCACCTTGTTGGTAACAACATTTTTGTCTTTCGCTCAAGATGCTTTCGTAGAATTAGAGATTAATCCGAAAACTATAGAAACAGGGCAGTCTATTTCAGTGATGATAAAAGCGAATGTTGATGGCCAAATGGATATGAACTTGCCCGACGCGTTTATTCAGTCAGGTGCTGTTCAATCTGGAATGTCTTCTTCTATCGTTTATCTAGATGGTCAAAAAAAAGCTGTCCGATACAATTATCAAGCATTTACAGGGTATTTTGAAGATGCGGGCACATACTTAATTGGGCCTATTGTAATTAAGACCAAAGATGGAAAAGTTCAATCGGAGCATCAAACAGTGCATGTCATTAAGCGTCAGAATATGATTAGCGATGACCCAAGTAAGAACATGAATCAAATGATTTTTGGAATCATAGAGCAATCCAAAAAAGAACTTTACGAAGGTGAGCCTCTCATTTTAGAAGGTAAAGTGTATTCTCAAGTGGAAGTCTTACAGTTGGATGCTTTTAGTAAATTTGATTTCGATGGACCATCTGATAATCATCTTATTTCGAATCCAAATCACGCGAGTAGCTCTTATACTGTAATAAACGGTAAAAATATTCAGACTTTTAGAATGGGGAAAACGGTTGTTTTTCCTGAAAAAATTGGAGCGTATAATATTAAGCCTTTTCAATGTATAATATTATATAACGATCCCAGAACAAATTATCCTGAAAGAGCTAAAATTGTTTCTAATGAAGCCAATGTCAAAATTAAACCTTTACCAGAAGGGATGCCTAAACATTTTATCGGAGCAGTGGGGAATTTTAAAGTTTCGGCGAGTTTATCCAATAAAAGTTTAGAGCAAGGAAAAGTGGTTGAGCTAAGAGTGAAAATTCGAGGGGAAGGAAATTTGCATAACATTGAGGAGCCGAAGATATATTTACCGAACGGACTTGTTTTTTATGGTGATCCAGAAATCACAGATTCTATTAATTTCACTTTGCGGGGTTCCGAAGGAAGTAAATCCTTTACGTATTTTATTCAAGTAAATCGTTCAGGAAGTGTACAAATTAATCCAATTCAAATTGCTTTCTTTAATCCAAAAAGTGGGCGTTATGAAACTTCAAAGTGTAAGATTAAGACCTTGAATGTAAAATCAAATGGTGAAGAAATAAAACAAATGCCATCCATATTTAAAGAAGAGGTGAGAACACCAACAATGCAACCTTACATCACAGAGAAAGTTGGTGTTGATCATTCAGCAGATCCATTGTTTAATGGATGGCAAGGAGCAGTTCTGTTATTTTCTCCGATCATGTTGGGATTGGTTTTAGGTTTTGGAGTTCGAATCAAAAAACAAAACGAAGAACACAACAATATTAAGAAATCACTTATTCAGCATAGAGCTCAGGCATTGGCAAGTCTAAATAAGTTACGCGAAGAAAATACGAACATTGATAAATTAGATGAACTTACACGATTGTTGGTAGGTTTTTTAGCAAGTGAATTTAAAGTCGATAAAGGCGAAATTTCAAGATCATTTTTGAAATCTAAAATACCGAATGAAATTTCTGTTGAAACGCATGACATGCTCATCTTTGTATTTAATGAGATGGATTCAATGAAATATGGAGGAAGTATTAATAATTCAGATATTTCTCATTTAAAAGACGAAGTTGAAGAAATTATAAAAACATTTGAGGAATGAGAGCGGTATATTTATTATTAATCTTGTTGTTTTCTTTTTCTCTTCAAGGTAAAACGAAAGATTTACTATTCGAAAAGGGTTTAGATGAAATAATGCAAGAAGAATATGAAGAAGCACAAGCGGTTTTTCTTCAAGATGCCAAACTACAACCTTCCTTTTCTTCTTATTATAATTTAGGAGTAGCATCTGGTAGTTTAGAAGAATGGAGTAAAGCAAAATGGGCTTTTGAATCTTCTTTGAAGTATAGACCGCTTAGTGGAGATGCGCAATTTAACGCCAAGTTTGCCACACAAAAAATAGGAGAAAACAAAGTTTGGAAACATCCATATCCTTGGTTAGAAAGAGTGATTATTGGATTTGGGGCGACTACATGGACCATCTTTGTTTGTATTTCTTCTCTATTTCTAGGATTTCTTATCTTCAACATTGTATCAAAACGTAAATCCAATACTATAAAATGGTGCTTGCGCTTGATTGTTCCTTCAATTCTTTTATTTGTCATTTCTTTTTACGGGATTTATTCCATTAATGAGCACTATAACAAAGAGCGTTATGCAATATTGAAAAACCAGAAAACAAAATTCTATATTTCTCCAAACGGGGTTCAAATTAAAGAAGACATTGATCCAGCTATTCGATTAGAATTGATGAAGTATTTTAAAGATAGCACATGGATTCAAGTTAGATCTCAAGGAAAAAACTACTTGTGGATTGAAAGTGAGAATTTGTATACCTATTAGTTACTTTTGTTTAACCTAACAAGCTTGTTTATATTTGATTCTCCTTTTTTGATATCAAAAAATAAATTAATAAAGTTTCAAATTAAGCTTTCCTAATCTTTTTCACCTTTTAATCTTTCTAATATTTTTATTACTATCATTTTTGAAAACTAAAGTTTTTATAAATGAATGTATCACCTCCTTTTACTGCGTTTTTAAGTTACTTTTCAAGGTTTCTATACCGCCATTCCCCCCACCTGTTAACATGGATTTAATATACCTTTAATTTTCACGAAACAGGAAAAGTATTTTTCTGTCGCACCTTTGTATCAAATAATTAAAGAAGCAAAAAAGATGAGAAAAAGAAATTTAAAAGTAGGCGGGTTATTAGTTCTCGCAACACTAACTTTAGCAACAACATCTTGTAAAAAAGAAGGTTGTACAGATGAAACGGCACTTAACTACAGTGAAGAAGCGAAGAAAGATGATGGATCATGTAACTATGCAGATGATGTAGTTGATGAATCAACAGTAATGGTTTCTTCGAACATTACAGAAAACACAACATGGACAAAAGACAAGACGTATATTCTTAATACACGTGTTGCAGTGCTTTCAGGAGCAACATTAACAATTGAGCCAGGAACAGTAATTAAAGGTGAAGTTGGAACAGGAGCAAATGCAACTGCATTAATTGTTGCTAGAGGTGGCAAATTAATGGCAGAAGGAACAGCAACTGAACCAATTATTTTCACAACAGTAGCAGATGAAATCATGTCAGGTCAAATTGAAAGTCCAAACATGGATCCAACATTAAATGGTTTATGGGGCGGTATTATCGTCTTGGGTAATGCTCCAATTTCTGCAGATGCTCAGTCTGTTCAGATTGAAGGAATTCCTGCTTCAGATCAAAACGGTCTTTATGGAGGTAGCAATGTAGCTGATAACTCAGGAGTTTTAAAATATATTTCAATTCGTCATGGTGGAGCAAATATCGGAGAAGGAAATGAAATCAATGGTTTAACACTTGGAGGAGTTGGAAATGGAACTACAATTGAATATATAGAAATTGTCTCTAATCAAGATGATGGTATAGAATGGTTCGGTGGAACAGTTAACGTTTCAAACGTTGTTGTTTGGAATACTGGAGATGATGCCATCGATACAGATCAAGCTTGGGCTGGGACATTAGATAACTTTATTGTTGTCAACCCAGGAGATGAGTGTTTCGAACTTGATGGACCAGAAGGTTCAGGAACAGGAAGTCACACAATTACTAATGGTACTGTTGCTGCTTTTGGAGCGGATGGACTAGTAGATTTAGATCCGAACTCAAACTTAACAATGTCTAATGTATATTTCTTTGAGTTGACTGCAGGTCAGGATTTTGATGAGTTACCAGATGCAAGTGGATCATTTACAGGTTTAAACCTTGAAGCTACAATACCATCAGGTGAAGCGGTTACAGATTACTTCAAAGCAGGTTCTGATATGTATGTAACAAGTGTTGCAACTGGATCAAACACAGTTGGGGCTAATGCAGGTATATTAACAAGCTGGTCATGGGCCGGTGTTAGTGGTGCACTAGCAGGATTCTAGTATATAAATATAAACAAAATAAAGACCAGGACTTGCAATGTGCGGGTTCTGGTTTTAATAGTAAAATCGAAAACTTACGAAAATGCGCTTTAAAAGTTTAACATTAACATTTGTTTTGTCCCTATTAGCTGCTACACTATTTGGACAAAATGGAAACATTACAGGGGGAGTAATTGATGCAAACACCAGGGAATATATACCAGGTGTAAAAATTAAAGTTGAAAATGAGAAAAATGGAGCATATACCGATATAGACGGTAAATATGACATTTCTATAGCACCAGGAAGCTATAATCTCGTTATAACCTTCATTTCTTATGATACTATACGTGTCAATGATGTTGGTGTAAAAGTGAACGAAATGATTGTTCTTGAAGATTTCATTCTCGGAGAAGCTAAAATAAAAGACTTTGAAGACGTTACTATTACAGCCAAACGTAAAACAAATACTGATGTAGCTGTTCTTGCATTAAAAAAGAACTCTGCTAATATGATTGACGGCGTTTCTGCTGCAAGTATCAGTAAAAGTGGAGATTCAGATGCCGCTTCTGCAATGAAGAGGGTTCCTGGAGTTTCTCTATTAGATGGGAAATATATTTACATCCGTGGTTTAGGAGATCGTTACAATAAAACAGTACTTAACGGAATGGACATACCTGGATTGGATCCGGATCGAAACACGATTCAAATGGATATTTTTCCAACGGGTATGATTGATAATCTTATTGTCAATAAATCATTCCTTGCCAATTTACCAGCTGACTTTACAGGTGGGATAATTGATATAAAACTAAAAAGTTTTCCAACAGAGAAGACACGTTCTTTCTCGGTAGGGACAGCATATAATCCAAATTATCACCTGAGAAATGATTACCTTTCTTACGAAGGAGGTCAGATGGATTTCTTAGGTTTTGACGATGGTACCCGTGAAATTCCAGCAATAAATAATATCCCTCAGTTTGGTGAAGTTGTTGGAAATCCAAATGGGAGAGATGCAGAGCGTTACAAAGAAATCTTAGGGAATTTCAATCCTAATCTTTCAGCTATGCGAACGTCTAGTTTAATGGATCTTTCTTTATCTGCCACAGTGGGTGATCAACGTAAACTTAAAAATTATAAATTAGGTTATAATGTAGTTTTCTCATACAAAAACAGCACTTCTTATTATGAAGATGCGAAGTTTGGTAGATATGGACTTTCTGCAGACCCATCGGTTAACGAAATGGAGGTAAGAGAAATTCAAGAAGGAGACTATGGAGTAAATAATGTCTTTGCAAGCGCTATGGCAGCAATTGGTTTGAGATCAAATACAGCCAATTACACTTTACATGTTATGCATTTACAAAATGGTGAGTCTAAAGCTGGTATTTTTGATTTTTACAATGAAGATCAAGGTGCTATCTTCTATGGTTTCCAACACAATTTAGAATATAGTCAACGTTCTTTAACAACCGCTCAATTATCAGGTGCATACAATTTTCAAGAGACTGGTTGGTCATGGGACTGGAGAGTTGCACCAACATATTCATCTATTGAAGATCCAGATATTCGCTTTACACGCTATGAAGACCGTGGAGATAAATTTACGATATCATCAGAATCAGGTTTTCCTGAAAGGATATGGAGAGATCTTAAGGAACGTAACCTTGCGGGTCAGTTAAATGCCAATAAAGATTTTAAATTATGGGGTAGAGATGCTGATTTGAAGTTTGGAAGTGCTTATACTTATAAAGATCGCGCATTTAATATTCGTACGTTCATGTTGAATATTCGTGATGTGGATAACCTAGGTCTTGAGGGGAATCCTGACGAACTATTTGAACAAGATAACCTTTGGGGGAATACTGGGAGTGCTGGAACGGGTACTACATTTGATGCTTCGTTTGTTCCAAACAATCCGAATGAATTTGATGCTAGTGTGAATAACATTGCTGGATATGTTTCAACGCAGTTCAGCCCAATTCAAAATTTTAAAGCAATTATTGGTATTCGCTCAGAATATTATACGCAGCGTTATACAGGTCAAGATCAGTTGGGTACTAATGTTTTGAATAATGACAAAGTACTTCAAAATCTTGGTCTTTTCCCATCGTTAAACCTTGTGTATGCAGTAACTGAAAAACAAAATATTCGTTTAGCTTATGGTAAAACAACAGCACGTCCATCTTTTAAAGAATTGTCTTATGCTGAAATATTTGACCCATTAGCAGGTAGAACATTTATCGGGGGTTTATTCCGCGATGCAGATGATGGACAAGGTATTGTTTATTGGGATGGTAACTTGGTAAGTACCGACATTCACAATTTTGATGCAAGATGGGAAATTTACCCATCACCTTCACAGATTATTTCGGTAAGTGGATTCTATAAAAAATTCATTAATCCAATTGAGATTATTCAATTCGCAACGCAAGCTGGAGCATTTCAACCAAGAAACGTGGGGAATGGAGAAGTTATTGGAGGTGAAATAGAATTAAGACAATCATTGAACTTTATCACTGAACGACTGCAAAACTTTAGTTTAAGTGTGAATTACACTTTGACAAGTTCTAGAATTGAATTGAGTCGCACCGAATACGAAAGTCGTGTTGCCAACGCACGTAAAGGACAAATAGTTAAAGAATTCAGAGACATGGCAGGTCAGGCACCTTATATAGTGAACGCAGGGTTTATGTTTAACGGTTCAGAAAGAGGTTTCTTCAGGAATCTTGAAGCGGCAGTGTTCTATAATATGCAAGGTCAAACATTAGAATTCGCTGGAATTGTGGATCGTCCAGATATTTATACAGTTCCTTTTCACAGTTTGAATTTAAATGCATCAAAGAAATTAGGTCGCAAAGAAAATATGAAAGTAGGTTTGAAAGTATCTAATTTACTTAATGACAAGAGAGAATCAGTGTATAAGTCTTTCGGAGCCCAAGATCAAGTTTTTCAATCATTAGGAATCGGAACTACTGTAAGCTTGAAGTTTAGCATGACTTTTTAACTTAAGAGCGCAAATCGTAAGTTAATTTAAAACGCCCGCCGTAGCAGTGGGCGTTTTTTCTTTTATATATAAGTACCATAAAACTTGTGATAGTTTACAAAATTCAGTTTTTTTGTAAAAATAGAAATCAAAAATGCATGCTGGTTTTAGCAATTTTATAGTACATATGTAAAGCATGCAATAAATCAATTCAAATAATGAAAAATATTTTAATATTAGGAGCAGGGTTGTCAGCTTCCTCACTAATACGTTATCTACTCCAAAATGCGGAGAAGGAACAATGGCAATTGACAATCGTAGATCAAAACAAAGCAGAAATTGAAGAAAAAATCAATGGATCAAAATATGCTGAAGCAATGGTCTTTAATGCTCTGGATCCAGCCGAAAGGCGATCAGAAATTGAAAAAGCGGATATCGTAATCAGTATGCTTCCTGCACGCTTCCATGTTGATGTTGCAAAGGACTGTATTCAAATGAAGAAAAATTTGATCACACCTTCTTACGTTTCTCCAGAAATGAAAGCCCTGAATGATGAGGCAAAAGAAGCTGGAATCATCATCATGAACGAAATTGGAGTTGATCCTGGAATTGATCATATGAGCGCAATGCGTGTAATTGATTCAATCAGAGACGAAGGTGGTGAAATGAATATATTTGAATCTTTTACAGGTGGTTTAGTTGCCCCTGAAAGTGATGATAATCCTTGGAATTATAAATTTACTTGGAATCCAAGAAATGTAGTTTTAGCGGGTCAAGGTGGAACAGCACAATTTATTCAAGAAGGGCTTTACAAATACATTCCTTATTATAAATTATTCCGTCGTACAGAAATTATCGATATTGAAGGATATGGTCGTTTTGAAGGATATGCGAATAGAAACTCATTGATGTACCGTGAACTATATGGCTTGGAAGGAATTCCAACAATTTACCGTGGAACTTTGAGAAGAGTTGGTTTCTCTAGAGCTTGGGATGTTTTCGTTCAACTAGGGGCAACAGATGATACCTATACCTTAGAGGGAAGTGAAAACATGACCAAACGTGATTTTATTAATTCATTCTTGCCTTATAATCACAGCGATTCAGTAGAGTTGAAGCTGCGTCATTACGTGAAAATTGATCTTGATGATTCTTTATGGGACAAACTAGTTTGGCTGGGTATTTTTGATAATAAGGAGAAAATTGGTCTTAAGAATGCTACTCCAGCACAAATGCTGCAAAAGATTCTGGAAGAGAAATGGGAATTGAAACCAGATGATAAGGACATGATTGTGATGTATCATAAGTTTGTTTACCTCTTGAAGGGGCAACTGAAAGAAATCACTTCTGAAATGGTAAATATTGGAGAAGATCAAACTTTTACTTCAATGAGTAACACCGTTGGTCTGCCACTTGGTATTTGCGTGAAGAAAATTTTAAATGAAACAATTCAATTGAAAGGAGTTGTTATCCCAACGCACCGAGAAGTTTACAATCCTATTTTAAACGAATTAGAAGATTACGGGATTGTATTCAAAGAGAAAAAAATAGATCCACCTCGTTTATATAATGAAGAAGAAACATGGAAGTAAATCATTTATAATATTTTTAAAATGTAGGTACGCGATTTATCGCGTACCTATGTTTTAAAATTTATCGCGTACCTACATTTTAAAATTTAACGCGTACCAGCGTTTTACCATTAATTACGTCCCTGCGTATTTCACCATTAATTAGGTCCTTTCCCATTATATAATTAAACGTTTCCATGCGTTTTACATTTTTTTCCAGATCACATTTTCACATCCACATAAAACTTCACCCCAACGATAATTACTATATAAATAAAACTTGGAAGTGCAACTAAATTTGCGATAAGAATTGCCAATACAGCTCCCGCTAATGCAATGTAAAGTGCTTTTCTTCTGGAGAAAATCAAATTTTTCCATGCGTACTTTTGATAGAATCCAGTTTTGATAAACATTGTTTTGTATTGCTGATAATTTCCAAAAATAACCAATGGCAGTAGAATATATCCTTGTGGTATCGGAATACCGGCTTCTTCATAACTTAGGAATTCTATAATTTGGTTTGAAAAATTAATAGAAGGAACAATAAAGAAAATCGCAAAATGGGAAATTATAATTACCAGCAGCATCAAGACAGAATTGAATATTAAGCGACCATACCTTGTTGAAAAAGGAAATCTAATTTTCTGAAATTGAATGATTTTATTGACCTTGATATAGACGAAAACTTCAGTTGCTATAAAATCAATAAAGTAAAACAAGAGTATAAAGTAAATTCCCCAATCGAAAAAAAGCAGACCCATTATTGGGATTACTGCCTCTCCAATTGCATTTACTAGTTTTAAACGATTCATTTGAATCTAATATTTATTGCGTAGTTTTTGAGCAGCTTCTTTCGCTGGTAAAAAATCTTTATCTATTTTCAACGCTTCTGAGAAAGCTCTAGCTGCTTCTGAAAATCTATCTTGCACAAAGTAAGTTTCTCCTAGTTGATACCATGCTGATGGGTATTCTGGATGAATACGTAATGCTTGTTCATAGAAATAGGCTGCACTATCCAATTCCTTTTGATAATACTGTTTAATGTACGCTTGATTGAAATCAGCGATATAGAATTCAGGCTGAATATTTTTTATTTTTCTGTATTCTTTTAAAGCAGATTCGTACTCCTCTAAATCCTGATAACTTTTTGCTACTCCATAAATTGCATTTATATTTTTTGGTTTTAAATCAACAGCGTTTGCGTAATATTCAAGTGCTAACTTATGGTTTTCCATAGCCGTTAATAACCACCCTGTGTTTAAGTGCCCAATGAAAAAATCAGGGTCAACTTGAAGCGCTGTTTGATAACTTGAAAGTGCCAAATCATTTTTCTCTAATGTTTTGTATATTGAGCCTTTCAAAACATATCCATCACGATAACGCTCGTCAATTCTTAACGCATCGTTAATGTATTTAATAGCTGTTTTAAAATCACCTGTTAATGAATAAGTGTTTGCCAACTCTACCAATGTTTGCGGGTCTTTTGGTTGCAGTGATAGAATATACTGATAATGCCTTTTAGCTCCTTCAATATCTGAAATAGGCGTTTCTGGTTTATTAATTAGCGTCCAAGCATAAAGTTGACGTGCTTTTATATTGGTCGAATCAATTCTAAATGCTTTTGCTCCGGCGTTTAAGGCGCAAGCAAAGTTTAGATTATCCTTGCAAATATTCCCTTGTCTAATTAAAAGATTGATGTCATTTGGATTTTTCTCCAAACTATCTGTGATTTCATGAAATTCATTTCTTTCAGTCTTAACTTCTTCTTTCACAAAGAACTGTTGGCCATCTGATTCATCTTTTGATGTGCATGAAAACAATAATCCGAGTCCTAAAAAGGTATATAAAACAGTGTTTTTAATCATAATTTTCTTCAATTAGCTAGACAAAGGTAGTCAATTCTATATTCTAAAAGTTCACATTTTACGCAGAAGCATATTTGAATTCTACGTTTCACTCAATGGAGAAGGCTCAATTTTTCTGGCACGAAGCATTTCTCTTTTTCCTGGTGGTCCTGGAATTTTCTCCACCTTAAATCCAAGACTCATTAAATTTCTGCGAACATCTCCTTTAGCACAATACGTAACAAAAATACCATTGGTTGATAAAGCGTCATACATTTTTTGTAAAACTTCAATTGTCCACATGAAAGGTTGAGCGCGTGGACCAAATGCATCAAAATAGACAAGGTCGTAAACTCCTTTTTCGGGAATAAAATCTTCCATTTTTTGTTTAATCTTCATTAAGGTAAACTGTTCATTGATTTCTATAGTTTCTTCCCACTTCGCTAAATGAAGTTTTTGAAAAGATTCACTAAACGGAATAATTCCTTCTAATTCATCATATTTTAAAAGCTCAACTTCTTCCATTGTAACGGGATATGCATCTAAACCTGTGTAGTGAACAGTTTTATTTTCATTTCTTCCAGCTATTAAAGTGATAATTGCATTCAGTCCAGTACCAAAGCCAATTTCTAAGATATTACATGAATTCGTTTTTACTTCATCCCAGCCACTTTTGATGAAAACATGCAACGATTCTTGAAGCGCGCCATGAGTAGAATGGTAATTTTCATATATTTCTGGAATATATATTGATTTTGATCCATCTTTAGTGGTAATTATTTCTCGCTTCATGATTATCGTATTTAAGAAATGAATTTTTTTTACTTTCTTTTATAGAAGTTGTATATCATAACTTTGTTTGTGCAAAACTAATGATTGTTTTGGAGAAAAAAATAATTAAGTAAAAGCGCTAATCAAGGCTCTAGGCGAATAAAAGTTATCCACCATTATAGAGTTTTACACAATATTAAAAGATGATGACATTAAAACCGAGAATCGAATTGGTTTTAAATATATTTGCAATATGGAGAAGCAGGACAAGAAAGATGGAAAAACGAGTGTTGTTAGAAGTACACGCACAAGCAAAAGTCCTATGGATGTTGGACGAATACCGCCTCAAGCGACCGATTTAGAGCAAGCTGTTTTGGGTGCCATGATGATTGATGGGACTGCCATGAATAACGTGATTGATATTCTGCGTACAAAGGATGCTTTCTATGACCCTAAGCATCAGGCTATTTTTGAAGCAATGTCAGAATTGTATACTACAACAACTCCAATTGACTTGCTAACAGTTACTGAACAATTACGTAAATTGGGAAGTTTGGAAAAGGCGGGAGGTGCTTATTATTTGTCCACACTAACAAATAAAGTTGCTTCTGCTGCCCATGTTGAACACCACAGTAGAATTATTATTGAAAAATATATCCAACGTGAAATAATTGGAATTTCTAGTGAAATTTTAAAAGAAGCATACGATGAAACCAAAGACGTTTTTGGTGTGCTTTCTAAAGCCGAGGAAGAACTGTTTGCAATAGCTCAAAACAATATGAAGAAGAGCTACGACACCATGCAAACTGCCATGAAAGGCGCAATTGAAGAAATTGAAAGTGCCCGAGGTAATAAGGATGGTGTTTCTGGAGTTCCATCTGGATTTAAAGATTTGGACCGCATGACTTCAGGTTGGCAGCGTTCAGACATGATTGTAATTGCAGCGCGTCCTGCGATGGGTAAAACAGCTTTCGTTTTGTCAATGGCACGAAATACAGCGGTTGATTATAATATGGGTGTTGCGTTTTTCTCGTTGGAGATGTCAAGTGTTCAATTGGTAAAACGTTTGATTTCTTCAGAAGCCCAAATCGATGCTGAAAAATTAAGAAAAGGAAATATTGAGGACCATGAATTTCAAATGATTCATACAAAAATTGCACGTTTATCTAAAGCTCCAATTTACATTGACGATACACCAGGGATTTCAATTTTTGAACTCCGTGCAAAGTGCCGTCGAATGAAACAAAAGCACAATATTGAATTGGTGATTATTGACTACCTTCAGTTGATGACCGCTGGAACAAATAAAGGTGGAGGAAATCGAGAGCAAGAGATTTCACAAATTTCTCGATCGATAAAAGAAATTGCTAAAGAATTAAATATTCCAGTTATTGCTTTGTCTCAGCTAAGTCGTTCTGTTGAACAACGTGGTGGAGATAAAAGACCGATTCTTTCCGATTTACGTGAATCGGGAGCGATTGAGCAGGATGCCGATATCGTTTCGTTTATTTACCGTGCTGAATATTACGGTTTATTGGAAGATGATAAAGGTCCAACACAAGGAATGGGAGATATTATCATAGCGAAACACAGAAATGGTTCTACAGATACGGTGAGGTTGAGGTTTATTGGAAAGTTTGCGAAATTTGATAACGTTGAATCTTTCGGAATAGACGATGATAATCAACAGCCTGGAACATTGCCTGTTGGGCACGATTTCGACACCTCAGAAGTGGAGAACCGTATGGTTATTTCTAGTAGAATGGATGATATCGACGATGATGATTTCGATATTTCAGAGAATGATTCGGATGAAGCTCCATTTTAATTGCTGAGTCAGTAATTTTTTAATTACTTTGTTCTATCTAGTTTTAAAAAGCAATGTCGAATATTTTAAGCTTAAAACGATGTAAAAAAAATCATTATGCGGTATATTTTAACAACATTATTAGCACTTTTATTGGGTTCGCAATTATATGCATCCCAAATTTTAGTGCCTATGGATAAAACACAAGCCAACCACTTAAAAGCCTATGGAATTGCTTATTTTGTTCTGGAAAATGACGTGACTATGGAATGGTTGCTGAATTATCGCGGAGGTTCTTTTTTATTACCGCATTTATCCGCTATTGAAAATGAATTAGTAATCAGGGGAGTCAGTTACGAAATTGTTGCCGATGGTCAAGTCAATACAATTAAACGAAATATTTCTTCTCCTGAAGTGAATCAAGAGGTTGTGCAATTGGAAGTCGCTCCAAAAATTGCAGTTTATACTCCTGGTGGTAAACAACCTTGGGATGATGCTGTAACCTTGGTGATGGAGTATGCTGAAATACCTTATGATAAAGTTTATGACAGTACTGTAATTGCAGGAGGGCTAAAAGAGTACGATTGGCTCCATTTGCACCATGAAGATTTTACGGGTCAATATGGTAAGTTTTATGCAGCATATCGAAATGCGCCTTGGTACCGCGAACAAGTTGCTAGATTAGAAGCAAGTGCAAAAAAATTAGGATTTGGTAAAGTTTCGGAGATGAAATTAGCCGTTGCCGAAACCATTAAAAATTATGTTTTCTCAGGCGGTTTCCTATTTACAATGTGCAGTGGGACCGATAGTTTTGATATTGGATTGGCAGCTCATGAAACGGATATTGTTGAAAACATGTTTGACGGAGATGGAATGGATCCGAATTATAAATCGAAGTTAGATTTTGAAAAATCCTTGGCCTTTGAAAACTATGAAATCATTGAAAATCCGATGGAATACGAGTATTCTACAATTGATGGGACAAATAGACACCGAAAGGTTTCTGAAAAAGACGACATATTTACATTGTTTGAATTTTCAGCAAAGTGGGATGTTGTGCCAACGATGTTATCGCAAAATCACACTTCAATTATCAAGAATTTCTATGGTCAAACAACTGATTTTGTGAAAGACTTTATCAAGCCCTCTGTTACCATTATGGGAGAATCTAAAGCAATTGAAACAGTGAAGTATGTGCATGGAGAATTAGGACTAGGGACATGGACTTTTTATGGTGGACATGATCCAGAAGATTATCAGCATAGGGTAGGAGATCCGCATACTGATTTGAGTTTGCATCCTAATTCACCTGGTTACCGTTTGATTTTAAACAATGTTCTTTTTCCAGCTGCGAAGAAGAAAAAACGTAAAACTTAGAAAATTTGGGTTTCCTATTTAAAAAAGAGTACCGTATAGGTCTTTTGCTTGTGCTTGTTTTTGGTTTGTTCCTGTTGTTCGTTGATCAAACGTCTGAACAAATTATAACTTATTTCACAAATACTGTATTTTATTATGAATTCCCTGCTTATTTGAAATTGGTGTATTTAGTTTTGTTAATTGTCACAATTGCTATGCTAGCAACACTGGACAGAAGTACTATTTCATCAGTTCAAGAAAAGAAAGATGCTTTTAATTCATTCGTAATATCTAGTGTTTCATCCTTTTTTCCGGGTTGGATAATTCATTTGTATTTCGTTATTCAAACCGTTGAAAATAGAGCCAGTTTTATGGAACTAGAGGATCAATTTTGGATTTATCATTGTGCAGATTTGACATTGGTGGTTGGTTTTGCATTTGCTGGATTTATGAAATTGAGACCGGCGATTCATTCTTAAAGTAATTACGAATTACGAATGTTTTAATTACGAACGACTGAGCTCTCAATGAAGTTAATTGTGTTTCTTTAAATAAGATTGACTTGCATATCAAAAAATCCGTTTTATCCCGACAGCTGTGCTGGACAGCGTTCGAAGATCCGCGTCATCCGCGTTCCATTGAGTCAAACAATTATTAATTGTCAATTCTCAATTAAAAAAGCTTTTTCTTCGATGGAGTAACTACAAAATCTTTCAAATACTTCGGTTCGAAATAAGCTACATCTTCAAACTCTTCATTAGTGTATTTTTCGAAAGCAATTTCCACTTGTCCAGCGGCACTTGAAACAATAGATTCATCAATAATTACATCACGGTTATTCCAAATTTCTTTGGTTTTACTTGCTCCATCTCCACACACAACAATTGGCAAATATTTTTCGTAAGTTTCTTCTTCTAAGATGTCAGCTGAAAGACTTTTGATCACTTTAAAATCTGCATCAAAAATCGTTGAAAACACCTCCATTCTTCGTGCATCTATCATTGCACAAATCGATGAATTTGGATGTTTCTTTCGTGCTAAATAGGCAATGCTTTCTAATGTGTTTACCGCAATCATCGGAATACTTAATGCATAACATAATCCTTTCGCAGTTGAAACTCCTATGCGCAATCCAGTGTATGATCCAGGTCCGCTAGTAACAACAATTGCACCCAATTCATTCAGTTTCCAATCGTTTTTCTTACAGATTTGATCAATGAAAACTGTGAGGCGTTCGGAGTGAATGTAAGCATCAGAACTTTCTTCTAATAAGTCAATTAATTGCCCGTTTTTAGAAATAGCGACTGAGCATACTTTCGTTGAGGTTTCAATGTGAAGAAATTTGGCCATATTTTTTAGTTCGTTTTGCAAGAATAAGGTTTTTTAATTAATCGCATTTAATTCTGCTAAAATTAGAGTCAATTTGGGGAAGTATTGCTATTTTTGGGAGTTCTAATTCAGAAAATATTTAAACATGTCATATTTATTTACGTCCGAGTCAGTATCAGAAGGACACCCAGATAAAGTAGCGGATCAAATATCCGACGATTTAATAGATCATTTTTTAGCTTTTGATAAAAATTCAAAAGTTGCTTGTGAAACACTTGTAACAACAGGGCTCGTTGTTTTAGCAGGAGAGGTGAATTCTAACATTTATCTTGATGTTCAGAAGATTGCCAGAGATACAATTGAACGCATTGGTTACAACAAAAGCGAGTATCAGTTTGATGCTAAATCTTGTGGAGTAATTTCTGCAATTCATGAACAGTCAGAAGATATTAACCGTGGTGTAGACCGAGGTAATCCAGAAGATCAAGGAGCAGGTGACCAAGGAATGATGTTTGGTTATGCAACAAATGAAACAGAAGATTATATGCCTTTGGCACTTGATTTATCTCATCGTTTATTGATGGAGTTAGCGGAACTAAGAAGGGAAGAAAAAGAAATTACTTATTTACGTCCAGATGCGAAAGCACAGGTGACTATCGAATACAGTGATGATAATAAACCACAAAGAATTGATGCCATCGTTCTGTCAACGCAGCATGATGAATTTGATGCAGACGAGAAAGTAATGTTGGATAAAATCAATAAGGACATCAAAGAGATTTTGATTCCACGCTTGATTAAGAAAATAAACAATCCTTCAATTGAAAAATTGTTTGATGGTAATATTAAGTACCACATTAATCCAACAGGTAAATTTGTTATTGGTGGTCCTCACGGAGATTCAGGGTTAACAGGTAGGAAAATTATCGTTGATACTTACGGAGGAAAAGGTGCTCACGGTGGCGGTGCATTTTCAGGAAAAGATCCATCAAAAGTGGATCGCTCTGGAGCTTACGCTACACGCCACATCGCTAAAAATATTGTAGCTGCTGGATTGTGTGATGAAATACTTGTACAAGTTTCTTACGCAATTGGTGTTGCAGAACCAATGGGATTATACGTAAACACTTATGGAACTTCTAAAGTGGATATGACAGATGGTGATATCGCTCGTGAGATTTCAAAAATGTTTGACATGCGCCCAGCTGCAATTGAAAAACGTTTGAAATTAAGAAACCCAATCTATGGACCAGCTGCGGCATACGGTCACATGGGAAGAAAACCAGAAATTAAAATCGTAACTTTTGAAAACGCTGGAAGAAAAGAAACTTTAGAAGTTGAATTCTTTACGTGGGAGAAGTTGGACTTTGTGGATCAGATTAAGACTGCTTTCAAATTGTAATAGTTAATTTGATGATATATTAAGGAGGTCGGCAGTAGTGCCGCAGGGCAAACGAATTTAACTTTTACACACATAGAAATGTTATTAACTAGCTATAAATAAGTCGATTAACTCTTTGATTCAATTCTTAAAATCGTTATATTTGTCTGATAATCAGATGTATATAGGGATATGAAAAAGGCAAGAGTGATAGATTTTTTCGAGCCGTTAGAAGACAATAGAAGAGCTTCTGGGAACAAACAACATGAGTTGTTAGATATAGTAGCTATTGCAATTTGCAGTGTTATTTGCGGAGCTGACTCTTGGGAGGAGGTTCAATTATATGGTAAAATTAAGTTTGAGTGGTTATCATCTTTTTTAACCTTATCAAATGGTATACCTTCTCATGACACATTTAATCGAGTGATTAGTTCCATATGTCCAGATAAATTTGAGGAATGTTTTAGGAACTGGGTCTCTTCTTTAATAGTAGAAACAGGTGATATTATTTCTATTGATGGTAAAACAATTCGCGGAGCAAAAGTGAATGGAAAGTCCCCTATCCATATGGTAAGCGCTTGGGCATCCATAAATAACCTAGCGCTAGGACAAGTTAAAGTTGAGGAAAAATCAAACGAAATTACAGCGATACCGACTTTGATAGAAAGTTTAGCGGTCGAAGGATCTACTATAACAATTGATGCAATGGGCTGCCAAAAGAAAATTGCAAAAACTATCATTAAGCGAAAAGCAAATTACGTTTTGGGACTTAAAGAAAACCAACCCAAATTATTAAGAGAAGTTCTTGATGAATTTAGATTCTCACCTGTTGAGAAGGTTTACCATGATATTGATTATGGACATGGTAGGATAGAAACGAGAATTTGTAGTGTTATTAAAAACTTTGATTTGGTAAGTTCTCACACAGATTGGCCTTCAATGACTTCAATTATAAGAATTGAAAGTAAAAGAGAGTTTAAGAATAAAGACAAAGTTGAAGAATCTTGTCGATATTATATTTCCTCTCTTGATAAATCAGCAGAAGAATTTCAATATATTATCAGAAGTCATTGGGCTATTGAAAATAAACTACATTGGTCTCTAGACGTTGCTTTTGGTGAGGATTTTGATAGAAAAAGATTTATGAATGCTTCGCAAAACTTTTCTTTGATAAACAAGATAGCACTTAATTTAGCTAAGAATGAATCCTCAAGCAAACTGGGCATTAAGTCAAAAAGAAAAATGGCTGGGTGGGATGAAAATTGCCTATTGAAGGTGTTAGGTTTTTAAATGCGTTTGCCCTGAGTAGTGCCTGCCTTTTTTGGTTGAATAACTTAGAACAAAACAAGGCCAAGGGATAAATGCGGGGCTGGTTGATAAAAATCAAAACACAATATAAAATTTTGTGGTATCTGATTTTTTACCAAGAGATAAAATAAAGTTATCACGAGATTATATCTCGCGGTAACTTTATTTTTGGTTGCATATATGAAAAAAGGAGGATGAAAAACAATAGCGCATTAGCGCTATTGTTTTTCATCCTCCTTTTTTCAATCCTATTTTCTTCCTAATCGAACTAAGTTTTAGTTACTAAAACATAAACTTTAGCTCGAAGGTATAGTTACTGCAAGGTTTTGCCTCGTGGTAACTATACAAAAAAAACATTTATACAAAGTCTAAACCTCGTTATAAGCCCATTTAAAAACAACTACACCATCCAAAGGCCCTTTTTCACCAACATAATCGGAAGCGCTGCTATGAACATAGTCTTCAGCTTTAGAAACAAAGCCTTGTCTGTTAGTACTGTTGTGGATGTAATTAATCTTTCGAGCAATAATATGATTACTCCAGATTTCTATTGGGGGCTACCATGCTGCCAAAATTGATGATTCCATACATTAGATCTTTTTTCTGCATTTCTTCTAAATAGTGTCTGGTCGGAAACAGACGATTTTTATAAATTGTATAAATTTTGAGAAATATTTATTCAATCATAATAATTTTTTAAGGTTTTTCCCGATTTCTCGGGACAGGCTATGAGCTTGCTTCGCTGCGGTTTGGTTTTATTTCTTTAGGAGATACCATAGCATCAGCCGACGAGAAAAAAAAGTAAAATATACGCAAAAGAATCAATTTTAATTTCGTGCTGTTTACGACCAGACACTAACTAAAGATTAGTATTTAAACAATAACTTTAGTTTGAAGTGCCGTTAACGCGATATTTCATCTCTTGGTAACTATACAAACAAAACAGATCGATAAAAATCGTCTAGTTTTTTAACGTCTCATCTAACCATTTAAAAAACTCTTTCTGCCAAATCATAGCATTTTGAGGTGAAGAAATCCAGTGATTTTCTTCCGGAAAGTAAATCATTTTTGATTTTATTCCTTTCAATTTTGCCACTTGGAAAGCTTCGAAACTTTGTCCTTCTGGCACACGGAAGTCTCTACCTCCTTGGATAATTAAAATAGGAGTATCCCATTTGTTTACTAAATTGTGTGGACTAAAATCTTTATATGACTTTTCATTTTCTTTCTCCCAATAGGGTCCTCCTAAATCCCAGTTTGCAAAGAATAGTTCTTCAGTTGTTCCATACCAAGAAGTCATGTTAAATAAACCAGCATGTGCAATCAAAGATTTGAATCGGCCTTCATGGACTCCAGCTAAATAATAAACTGAATATCCACCGTAAGAAGCACCGACAGCACCAATTCTGTTTTCATCTACGTATTTTTTTTTGCTCACCTCGTCAATTGCAGATAAATAATCACGGATTGATTGTCCTCCCCAATCTTTTGAGATGGCATCGTTCCATTTTTGACCAAATCCAGGTAAACCTCTTCTATTTGGTGCGACAACAATATAGCCTTTTGAAGCCATTAATCTGAAATTCCATCGGAAGGAGAAGAACTGACTTACTGCACTTTGAGGCCCGCCTTGACAATACAATAATGTTGGATATTCTTTGTTTTCATCAAAGTTGGGTGGTAAAATAACCCATGTCAACATTTTCTTATTATCTGATGTCGTAATCCATCTCTTTTCAATAGTTGGAGCACTGAATTGCTTTAAAGCCTCATCGTTAGCATGCGTTAACTGTTTTGCTTTTCCAGATTTGATGTCAACTTCAAACATTTCGTTGGGGTTTAACATCGACTGACGCATTGCAATTAACTTTTTATCAGCTAATGCTAAACTTCCATAGTTGTGGTCTCCAGTTGTAATTTGTCTGTGTTTTTTTGATTTCAAATCCAACTCAAATAATTGATAAGTAGCTTCTGTTACAGCAAGGAAATAAATTTTATCTCCTTTTTCGTTCCAAATAAAATCACTTACCGTTAAATCAATGCTAGCTGTTAAATTTATATCTTCCTGTTTTTCAATATCTCTAACAATAATGTCATTCTTGTCAGATTCAAAACCATCATTTGCCATACTTAACCATGCCAGTTTTTGGGTTAATTCATGAACTCTTGGATTTGCATCATATCCATTATAGGCTTCTGTCCAATTACTAGTTTCTTTTTTCTCGATATCATAAACGTATAATTCGGAATCAGTACTTGTAGCATATTCTTTCCCTACCTTCTTTTTAGAAGCGTAAATAACATGTTTTTCGTTTATGAAAGTCACATTTTCTAATCCACTGAATGGCTTCATGATACCATCATAAGGTGTTTCAGCTAATAAATTAATTCCAGTAGGATTCGCTTTTCCATTTTCTATTGTGTATAAAAAAAGCTGTTCACTGAACTCATCTTGCCAAGTGTCCCAATGTTTGTACATTAAATCATCATAAATCTGAACATTTGCCTTAGGGTATTCTGGATAGATGTCCGCAGTCGTTTTCCTTGTTTTTACTCGTTCTAATGTAATAAGGTATTTTCCTTTTGGGCTAATTTTGAAATCAATTAATTCTTTTGCAGACTTCGTTAACACTGTTTTGAATTCAGATTTGTCAATTGATGATGTAACAATTTTCTTATTTTCATTTTCACTAATCACACCTGCTACTCCTCCATGCGTCCAATGCACTCCTTGAATATCTGCATTTTCATTACTGATTTTTTCGTGCGTTCCTTTTTTAAGGTCGTAGATATAGTAGTCTCCTTTCCCTGAGTTTTTATCCATCTCATAAACCGAAGATCTATATAAAACGCTTGATTTGTCAGGTGAAATAGTTCCACCACTTATCCGTTTCAATTCCCAAAGTTTTTCGGGAGTAAAAACCTGCTGTTGTCCAAAAACAAATGGGGCCACCAATAATAATATACCGCTTGTAAATTTTTGTAAATCCATTTTTAGTTTCTTTTTTAAAGAGTGAAAATATAAAAAATAAGTTATGAAATGGTCGTTAATAGGCACAAAGTTAGGAGAGTGATTATTTTATTATGGATTTGAGCAAAAAGAATTCAACAAAATTATAAAACTCAAAGTTTTCATAAATGCAGGGAATATTTTTAAATTTTAGTTCTTTCCTTTTACTATCCAGATAAATGGTAGGTTTAGTTAGATGATAAAACATTTAAAACATGGAATGAACTGTTTGATATTATATGCATCATATAATATTTATTCTATATATTCGTCAGTACATTTCTTATTAAAGATATTTAGTACCTTTGCTAACCTAAAAAACATTAAATTATGTCACACTCAATAAAACCCGGAGTTGCGACGGGAGACGAAGTACAGGAAGTATTCAAATTTGCAAAGGAGAAAAAATTTGCATTACCTGCTGTTAACGTAGTGAATTCAAGTACAATTAATGCTTGTATGGAAACTGCAGCGAAGGTAAATGGACCTATTATTATTCAGTTTTCGAATGGTGGAGGGATATTTAATGCTGGAAAATCTCTTTCAAATGAAAATGAGCAAGCTTCAATAGCAGGAAGTATTGCAGGGTCCCGTCACATTCATTTAATGGCAAAACTTTATGGTGCAACTGTGATTTTACATACAGATCACTGTGCAAGAAAAGTATTGCCTTGGATTGACGGTCTATTGGATGCAAGTGAAGAGGAGTTCAAAAGAACTGGAAAGCCTTTGTTTAGTTCACACATGATTGATTTATCAGATGAGCCATTAGAAGAAAATATAGCCACATGTAAAAAGTACCTTGAGCGCATGAGCAAAATAGGAATGACTTTAGAAATCGAGTTGGGTATTACTGGCGGTGAAGAAGATGGTGTTGACAATAGTGATGTTGACGCTTCAAAGTTATATACGCAGCCTGAGGAGGTGGCTTATGCATATGAGGAATTATTGAAAATTAGCGATAAGTTTACAATTGCCGCTGCTTTTGGTAACGTTCATGGTGTTTATCGTCCTGGAAATGTTGTTTTAACACCGAAAATATTAAAAAATTCTCAAGAATATATTCAAGAGAAATACAAAACAGAAGCGAATCCAGTAGATTTTGTTTTCCATGGTGGATCAGGTTCTACAGTTGAAGAAATTCGTGAAGGAATAGGCTACGGAGTAATTAAAATGAACTTGGATACTGATATGCAATACGCATTTAATGAAGGTGTTCGTGATTATATTGTGAAACATAATGATTATTTGAATACACAAATCGGAAATCCTGAAGGAGCTGATTTGCCAAATAAAAAGTATTATGATCCAAGGAAATGGCTTAGAGAAGGCGAAACAGCTTTTGTTAAAAGATTAACGAAATCATTCGAAGATTTAAATAATATTGATACCCTTTAATTAACTAGATTAAAAACATCACTGTTTTAGTGATTCAAAATTAGAAATTTATGGTTTGGTTTAAGAGAAAATTAGAAGGAATACAGACATCAACCAAGGACAAAAAGGAAACTCCTGAAGGACTTTGGTACAAATGTCCAAAGTGTCAAACTGTAGTTACAACAGAAGATCATATTGTCAATTTTTTCATATGTGAGCGCTGTAGTTTTCACGAACGTATTGGCTCTGAAGAATATTTTCAACTCTTTTTTGATGAAGCAAAATACAAAGAAATTGATAAAAAATTAAAGTCTGGTGACCCTCTAGAGTTTGAGGATACAAAAAAGTATGTTGATCGTATTAAGCAAACGCAAAAAAAAACAGGATTATCTGACGCTATTCGAACAGCTTACGGAAAAATAGACGGTCAAGATATTGTAATAGCAGCAATGGACTTTAGTTTTATTGGAGGTTCATTAGGGTCTGTAATGGGAGAAAAAATCGCAAGGGCAATTGATCAAGCAATTAAGATGGAAGCGCCATTTATGATTATTTCTAAATCAGGCGGAGCGCGTATGATGGAAGCTGGTCTATCATTAATGCAATTGGCAAAAGTAAGTGCCAAATTGAATCAATTATCTGATCAAAAGTTACCTTATATTTCATTCTTAACCGATCCAACAACAGGAGGAGTTACTGCTTCTTTCGCCATGTTAGGAGATATCAATATTGCAGAACCAGATGCGTTAATTGCATTTGCTGGACCGCGTGTTGTAAAAGAAACGATTGGTAGAGATTTGCCAATAGGATTCCAAAGATCAGAATTTGTTTTGGAACATGGTTTCTTAGATTATATTGTCGACAGACATAATTTGCGGGATGAAGTTTCTAAATCTGTAAGAATGTTTATGAATTAGTGATTAAAATTTAAAATAAGAAAAAAGCCTTCAGAAATGAAGGCTTTTTTTCGTGTCTCTAGATTGGTAATTAAATCCGTATAGAGGTGCTTTTTGTTTATTTAGTGTCTGCAAGAAAACTAATCATTTATAAGTCTTTGATAAGAAAACTTCATAGACAAGGCTTGTGAAGTTTTTAATTGTCAAGAGTCCCGACTGTCAACGTCGGGATGACTGCAATTTAAAACAAGCGTAACGCAGTATTTGGAGTTTTCTTGCAAAGACTATTTAAATAAACTACCTGTTAAATCAAGTTCCTTTCCCTTATCTTCAGTGATTTGGGAGGTGTAATTTGCACGAATAGCATTAATCC
>Ga0307948_1000272_pt1 | contig 36236 bp, 35 predicted proteins | sample OrgLakmetagen280_FD_201824 | JGI IMG/M metagenome (GOLD analysis project Ga0307948, IMG submission 201824) | Saline water microbial communities from Organic Lake, Antarctica - #280 | ecosystem: Environmental > Aquatic > Non-marine Saline and Alkaline > Saline | place: Antarctica: Organic Lake...
GCGGACCTGATACTCGATCTGGTCGTCGGAAAGGTTGTAAAGCGCGCTCAGGACCAGCGTCTTGAACATCAGCACCGCGTCTATCGGCTTGCGCCCGGCGCAACAGCATAGACGTATTTGACAGTGGCTTGTGCCGCTTCTGGCCTTCAAACACATAGTCAGACCTCATCGCTTTCAGTGGTTCGATGATCGCCAGCATTTCCTTCGTAAGCGGTACGCGGTGATCCTCACCACCCTTCATCCGCACCGCCGGACAAGTCCACAAACGCGCATCAAAGTTGATCTCTTCCCAACGTAAACCCAATGCTTCACTTGTCCTTGATCCATTCAGGCAAGTGAACATCAGCGCCTTTCGCTACGTACGAAGTCCGCAAGGGTGGCGTAGGCGAGAGCCAGAAAGGCCACTGATCAGCTGGACGATTACTGGTTTGTTCTGAGATCAAAGGATGTTGAGCTTCCGGGAAAGCACATGTTGAGGTTCGGTAACTTAGTGTCGAGTGAGTTTGATACCGTCTCGCCTGTTGCCTCATCCTCATTTGTACTTTTGTCAGAAGCCGTCGAAATCTATCTGAAGCAAAAGGGGAAGGGTCGCCCAATAAACTTCCGCCGAGCTGCTGAGAGAGCATGTGGCTACGTGATAGATGCCTGTGGCGACAAGCACCTCGACGTCTACACCAAAGCTGATGCGAACGCCTTCCGTGATGCCCTGATTTCCCGTGGTCTTGCTGGTAATAGTTTGACCCGTGTCTTTGGGACGGTGAGGGCTGTGATAAACTTTGCTGCCAGTGAGCAAGGGCTGTCTCTTAGCAATCCCTTTGCCGGAGTCTACTACGACAGGAACGCCGGGGTCTCTGGTCGCAACTCAATCCCGCCCAGAAACTGCCCGCCTTCGTCGCCGAAGATGCCAAGGGACGGCTGGCCCGTCGCAAACAGCCGTGTCAGCCCTTCAAAGGTAGGTTCTGTTACGGTCCTGTCCGCGGATGGTGGTGCCGCTGGTTCTGCGCCCAACGCGTCCAGATCCGCGCGCGCGGCTGTCTTCTTCTCTCCCTTGGCGTAAAGCCTTGGCGCGGTGCCGTCAAACTGGCAGACCGGTCACAGGATCACATCACCATCGGCGAAGCGCAGGATCTCTGCATCATAGATGACATCGAGATCGTCGCTGGACGAATGCCGCACCGAAGTCTGGTTTTGGCTTGTCACCACCTCATAGGCCGCTCGTGCAAAGCCGAACAGAATGACATCCGTGCCGTCTCCGGCAAAAAGCAGATCGTCTCCTCCATTGGCCATCAGTAAGTCGTCGCCATCCAGACCATACAGCGTGTTGTCGCCGTGATCACCGGTCAGCGCATCGTTGAACCGCGTGCCGGACAGCATCTCGATCCGGTCATATTCGTCGTCCAGCGCCTGCCCGGCCCAACCGGTTTCGGCAAAAAGCGATGCGCTGACAGCCTGTGCCGCGCTGGCATAGCTGACATGGTCCGTTCCCGCGCCCCCCAGATAGACATCGCGACCGCCCCAGGAGCCGTTGAAAATGTCGTCGCCACCAAGCCCCAGAAACCGGTTCGATCCGGCGGAGCCGTGGAACACGTCGTCGAACCGGCTGCCGCGGGCATCTGCAATGGAAATCAGGTTGGTCACGACAATGGCCGGATCATTTTCGCGTCCCGCAAACGCCATAGCGGAACCGACCTCCAGGTCAAAGGTGACGGCGACGTTGTACCCGCTGAAATCGGCTGTGTCCCGTCCGGTGCCGCCAATCATGGCGTTGTTGACTTCTCCGGCGACGAAAATATCGTTGCCCGCCCCACCGTTCATGGAAACGAAGCCTTCAAGGCCTTGCTCAAATCTGACGCTGACGTTGAACACGCCATAAAGGACATCGTCCCCATCCGCGAACCGCAGGATGCCCATGTCGATCAGCGTGTCGGTGCCATCCGCGCCAGATCCGCGATTATGCGCGACCGTTATCGTATGGTCGCCCGAGGCGAACAGGACAAAGGGCGTTGCCTGGATGGTGATGTCGTATTCGTCCCGGTTGCCGCTGAAAATGGCGATGTTGTTTATCGCGGTGCCATTGAAATCTAGGCTAGCGCCGGTGCCGCCCTCCAGCGTGTCATCACCGCCGCCCCCGGAGAGGATATCGGGCGTCCTACTCCAGCCGCCATGCAGTTAATTGGCGCCCGCATCACCGGCAAGGTTGTCGCCGCCTGGGCTGCCAAAGACGTTTTCGATCCCCGAAAGCACGTCACCTTCGGCGAAGTTGCGTTGCCCCGTGCCACTAGCCAGCGAAACCGAGACCGGATAGGGGAACGAGTTGCCGTAGTTCACCCAGTCGGTACCCGCACCGCCCCGCAACGTATCGGCGCCACCGGTCCCGTAAAGCGTGTCGTTTCCGTTTCCGCCATCCAGCAGGTCGCTGGTCGACAAACCGAACAGGATGTCATCGGCGTCGGACCCGAAGGCCGCCTCAAACCCGTCCAGTACGACACGGCTTTGATCGGTGCCCGTCCCGCTTCGGGCACCTTCGGCTTCGCCTGTCGCACTGAAGAACGAGTTGCTCACCGGGAAGGAGGAGTCTTCGAGAAACACCTGGACAGGTCTGCCGTCGCCGCTGAAATCGATGGTGTCGCGTCCCGCGCCGCCGTCGATCGTATCATTGCCGCCGCGGTAGAGCACCCGGTCATCTCCGGCGAGGGCTTGTACGGTTTCGGTGATCGGGTTGGTATCCAGCGTATCGTCACCTGCCGTGCCGATGATCTGGCCTGTCGCCAGTTGCACCAGAACTTCCCCGCTGTTCATTGTACGGTCAGCGAACTCAAAGGTCTCGAATTCGCTGACGGCGATGCTCCGCACTTCCTGCGTTGTGCCGGTCAGCAGAAACTCGAAACCGGCCGCCGTTGCCGTGATCTCGAAATCCGTCGAGTTGTGGGACTGCAGGTCCAGCGTATCCTGGCCCGCACCGCCTTGCAGGTCAGTGTCTCTACGATACGCGCCCGGTTCGCGAAAGCTCAGATCGGAAAACTCGTTCACGACCACCAGGTCGTTGCCGTCGCCGCCCGTGATCAAGCCACTGTCTACAAATTCTCCGAATTCGTAGTACGGCAACAAATCGAACCCGGATCCTTCCGCGCGGATGATGATGTCATCGCCCGCACCGCCATCGATCCGGGACAGGCCGCCACCTTCGATGGTGTCGTTACCGGCGCCGCCGCTCAGGTTTGAAAGGGCAGCAAACCCCCATAAATAATCGTTGCCGTCATTGCCTTCGATCCGCACCTCGTACGCGCCGCGTGCATTGATCGTATCGTCGCCGTCCAAGCCGCAAAAGAGTTGCCCGAACTGGTTTCCCGCGATCAACGTGACATTGTCGGCATCGTTGCTTGTTGGTGGTGTGGTCTGAGCCAAAGACATACTGAAAATTCTCCGTGAAGTGCCTGCAACCGGCATTCCCCAATTAGGAGAACTTTAGTTACACCTAGCACCTGACTTGCGTCCCGATCAAGCCTCTCGGGCGGGCTGTGCCCTTGCTGTGATCTTCAGCCATGCTAACACGCTGAGATATGTCACATTGCCACCCATCAGGGGCGCCAAAACGTCAGGTTACTTGGGGAATGCGGGGGCAGAATAACCTTCATCCTCCTAGGTGTTTGATCCCGCGGTTTGATGGTGGGATCCTTTCTCAGGAATGGAAGGAAGCATTATGGAACAAGTTCGTCATGGTAGCGCCACGCACTATTACCGGGCAGGGTCATGCGCAGCATGATCCCGGGAGGGCACGCACGCCGTCAGAGCTGCAATACAGCGATCGCAAGCTTCGCTCGCGCAGCCGGATTGAAACTTTGCATTGCATCGTAAAATTGATCAATTTGCATTTCGTGCTCCCTCCACCTGGTTAAGCCCAAGAAGAGAGCAAGAAGAAATGAGCCGTACCAATCATGCCGAGGGGTGGGAAAACTGGTGGGATGCATAAATGATGCGCCAGTTAACTCAATAAATTCAATATACTACGCAGAACAAATGGCGGACCATAGAGGATTCGAACCTCTGGCCTCTGCCTTCGGAGGGCAGCGCTCTATCCAGCTGAGCTAATGGTCCACAGAGGCGGTATAGTCTGCGTGCCCCGCCCCTGCAATTCAAAAAACGGCGCTTTGAAAATGAGCGGCGTCAGGCAAACAGATCGTGGGCCAACTCCAGCGCATCGATCAGCGTATCAACCTCATCGGTGGTATTGTACATCCCGAATGATGCGCGGCAGGTGGCGTTCAGGTCCAGATGGTTCATCAGCGGCCCACAGCAATGCTGCCCCGCGCGCACGGCCACGCCTTTTTTGTCGAGGATCGTACTGATGTCGTGGGGGTGCGCCGCTCCGTCCATGGTAAAGCTGAAAATCGCGCCCTTGTCGGGCGTGGTGCCCTGCACTTGGATCCAGTTGAGTCCGGTAAGTTTTTCCTGCGCGTAGTCGCGCAAGGCGGACTCATGGGCGGCGATGTTGGCGACGCCCACGTCGGTCATGTAATCCAGTGCGACACCTAACCCTATCGTTTGTACGATCCCCGGCGTGCCCGCCTCGAACTTCATCGGCGCGTCGTTATAGAGCACGGCGTCTTTGCTCACTTCGCGGATCATGTCACCGCCCCCCAGGAAGGGGCGCATCTGCGCCATCCGTGCGGCCTTGACGTAGATCGCCCCGGATCCGGAAGGGCCATAAAGCTTGTGACCCGTGACACAGTAGAAATCGCAGTCGATGTCCTGTACGTCCACCGGCATGTGGACCGCCGCCTGAGAGCCATCGACCAGCACGGCCACATTGCGTGCGTGGGCGGCGGCGGTGATGGTTTTTACATCAACAACGGTGCCTAAGACATTGGACATATGGGTAATTGCAATCAGCTTGGTCTTTGGCGTGATGGCGTCGATCACCGCTTGCGGGTCGAGCGCACCGGTCGCATCGACGTCCACCCATTTGATGACCACGCCCATCCGCTCGCGCAGGAAATGCCAGGGCACGATATTGGCATGGTGCTCCATAACGCTCAGGATGATCTCGTCGCCCGCCTGCATGCGCGGCATGGCCCAGCCGTAGGCGACCATGTTGATGGCTTCCGTCGTGCCGGAGTTGAAAATGATCTCATCCTCAGATGCGGCATTTATGAAAGCTGCCACTTTGCCGCGCACTGCCTCGTATTTGTCGGTGGCAAGGTTCGACAGGTAATGCAAACCACGGTGTACATTGGCGTATTCTTGGCTATAGGCAGTCGTGATTGCGTCAATCACAACCTGCGGTTTCTGCGCGGAGGCGCCGTTGTCGAGGTAGACAAGCGGCTTGCCGTTCACTTCTCGGCTCAGGATCGGGAAATCCCGGCGAATTTCGGTCACATCATACATTTGCGGGCACTCCCATCGCTGACATGCCGATGAGGCCTGCCAATATCATTAATCCAAACACGATGCCGACAGCGGCCAAGATTATCACGCCGACGCCGTGCATCAGTCCCGGCAGGCGCATCGCCTCGGTGATGAAGTTCACCGTGATCCACAGACCCAACACACCGATCGCCAGTGAGAAAAGCTGCCCGATGACGGGCGAAATCAACAGCAGCACGAACATCGCCGCCTGCGCTATCGCGCGCAGGCCTTGCAGCCAGACCACCAGCGCGAGAAGCTCGCCCAGATCGCCCTGCCCGCCCAACGCGCGGCCCGTCCAGTAAAACGCGTGCACCGTCAGCACCAGCACGCCCGTCACCAGCAAAAAGAACATCACCGGGTTGCGGAACAGCGTCGGCAGCATCGAGCTGTCGCCGAGAAACAGCGAAAAACTGTAAATGATGCTGTTGATACAGGCGACCAGTGCGAGGCCGGACCACAGCACATCGCGGCTGAGGTTGAGCGACATGATCTTTTGCGCGGCACTGCGCGGGCTCTGGATCGTCTCCAGCGCCAGATCTTTGAGGGCGTCGGTATTCATCATTCGCTTGATCCATCTGCGCTCAGCAGCCCTGAAATCCAAAACCAGCCGAAGACGACCAGCCAAATAAATCCAACCAATTGCAGCTGGATGCTTGGTCCGACGAAACCCGCCATCAGCCCTGCCAACAGCATCACCGGCGTCGATGCCAAGAGAGCCCAAATGAGGGTGAAGCGTATCTCGTAGCCCGTGATCTTGCGCCGTGCGATCCGCGAAAGGCCCCAGACGAGCAGAGCAAAGAGATAGACGAGGATTGGCACGATCAGGATGTAGAAGAACGCCGCCCAATAAAGCCGCGCTTCGAGCGGGATTTCAGGGTCCAACTGCGCCTCGCGCGCCTGATACGGTGCGACGGCGATGAACATCAAAACGCCGGCGATGAGCATGAACAAGAGCGCCCGTACTTCATTGCGCCCCTGCCCCAGGAACCGCGCCACGACACGGCGCGGCCCCTTGTAGGTCGCAAATATATCCTGCGTCAGCGCCATGTCAGCTCCGGTGTCGCGTGAGCCACGCGCCAAGGCGCGCGGTCATGTCGTCGCGCAGGGTCTCGTGGGCGATCTCATCCACCGCTTCGGCCAGAAATGCCAGCGTCAGAAGATCGGTGGCCTCCGACGTCGGCATCCCGCGCGAGCGCAGGTAGAACAGCGCATCCTCGTTGATCGCGCCCGAGGTGGAGCCATGGCTGCACGCCACATCGTCGGCGTATATCTCGAGCTCCGGTTTGGCCAGAAACTGACTGTCGCCATCGAGCAGCAACGACTGGCTGATCTGGTAGCCATCGGTTTTCTGCGCGCCCGCTTTCACGAGGATCTTGCCCTGAAACACGCCGACTGCACCGTTGCGCAGGACCTTTTTGAACACCTGACGGCTCTGGCAATTGACGGCATCGTGGGTGATGAACACCGTATCGTCATGGTGGAAATCACCGTCCCCAACACAGGCACCCGCCACATGCGCAATCGCGTCATCGCCCGTAAGCTCGATGATACAGTCGTTGCGGGTCAGCTGGCCATTGACCGTCATCGTGAAGGAGCGGAAGGCAGATTCAGTGCCCAGACGCGTGAAGATATGCGTGGCCGCGCGCCGCTCATGATCGCGGCCTTGCGCGCGGATGTGGTGGAATGAGGCGTCATCGGCCACTTCGACTTCCAACACCTTGTTAAAGCGCGCGGCCGCCGGGCCATTCTCCAGCAAGGTCATTTCCGCACCCGCATCCAGCTTGATGCAGTGGTGCAGGATCGCGTCGGACGTCTCTGAATTATGGCGATACGTCAGGTTGACAGGTTTGCTCACCTTTCCGGTCACATGGATCAGCACGCCATCGGTGGCGAAGGCCGTGTTGAGCGCGGCAAGCGGGCGTGCGACCGGGGTCTGGCCCCGTGTCTCCAGCACACCGTAAAGGTTCTTGGCCCAATGCAGATCACTGTCAGCGGCGGCGAGGCGTTCGATCGTAACGCCTTCCATGCTCAGATCATCGGAAGCTTCGGCATCGAAAACACCGTCCACGAAAACGATCTGCAAACGGTCCACCCCGTCAAATATCGGCACTTCATCCGTGACGAGGACGGCCGCCTTGGGCGCGCCCACCTGAGTGAGCGTGTCGGGGCGGGTGAATTTCCAATATTCGTCACGCCGCTGGGGCAGGCCCATCGTGCGCAAGCGTGCCAAAGCATCCTCGCGTGCGGGCTGCACCCATGTGCCCTTCGGCATCTCCAGCGAAGCGATCAGCGCTTCCGTCGGGTTTGCTTGAACTGCTACGTCTGCCATTACACCACCTCGGCGAGGATGTCGGTATACCCGTTGTTTTCAACTTCGAGCGCAAGCTCGGGGCCGCCGGTCTTGACGATGCGACCATCCGACATGATGTGCACGACATCCGGTTTGATGTGGTCGAGCAGGCGCTGGTAGTGAGTGATCACCAAAAATCCGCGCCCGGTCGAGCGCAGGGCATTGACGCCTTCTGCCACCAGCTTCATCGCATCCACATCGAGACCTGAATCCGTCTCGTCCAGGATACACATCTTCGGCTCCAGCATCGCCATTTGCAGGATCTCATTGCGTTTTTTCTCACCGCCGGAGAAACCCATATTTACGGGCCGCTTGAGCATATCCGCGTCGATCTTCAGCTCCTTGGCGCGTGCACGCACGACCTTGAGGAACTCCGCCGCCGACATCTCCTCCTCACCGCGCGCCTTGCGCTGTGCGTTCACAGCGGTGCGCAGGAAGGTCATATTGCCCACGCCGGGGATCTCGACGGGGTATTGGAACGCCAAAAACAGGCCTGCGGCGGCGCGCTCCTCAGGCTCCATTCCCAAGAGGTCCACGCCTTCGAGCTCGGCCGTGCCGTCGGTGACCTCATAACCTCCCTTGCCGGACAGCACATAAGACAGCGTCGATTTGCCGGAGCCGTTCGGCCCCATGATCGCGTGCACTTTACCGGCCTCGACTTCGAGATCGACACCTTTCAGGATTTCCTTGTCTTCGTCTTCGAGTTTTACCTGTAGGTTCTTGATGCTCAGCATTGGATGCTCCTTTATTTCTGTATTTGCACGCCGGTGGCGCGCTATTGTTGGCCTTCAGGCCGTTGATTTGAACCGCTCCGGAAAGCTGTCGTGCAGGGCCGCGCGTGCGGCCGCTATCCCGGCGGCGTATGAAATGGGTGCGGGCGTATGGCCCTTGGCGTCTGCATAGCTCATCGGTGCCGCCATATCGCTCCGCCCGACTGATGCGGCATAGTCGAGATATTTGAGCCAGCTTTGGCCACGAGGCGCGATCCAGCAGTTCGGCACGCCGTAGGCATCCGCGACGATCAGCCCGTGCAGCGATGAGGCGAACACATGGGCACAAGATGCAATCTGCAAGCAGACCTTCGCTGCATCACCGCGTGGGTCTATCAGCAGATAGGCGGGATCGGAGGCTATGAATGCGGCCAGCGCCTCATCCTCCAACATCGTGTAATGCGGCACGATGCCGATCCGGTCCGTGCGCGTGCCCTCAAACGGCAGCACCTCGTTGATCAGCAAACCCGGATCGCCGAAACGTTTCAACTCCCGCTTGAGCAGAGCCGCCGTGACGGGGCCGCGCACCAAGGCCAGATCGACATTGTCCAGAAAATCATGCCCGAAGACCGGGTTGAGAAGACCCGTCCCCCAAACAACCACAGGCCCTTTCTCGCGCGGCTCCTTGTGGGCGCGCTTGACCACTTGCAGCACGGAGCCTATCGCGAACATATCCGCCTTACGCGGCCCCTGATGCTCCACCACGCGTCCGGCCATATGCGAGACGACCAACGGGTTGATCGCGTCACCGAAATTCGGCTCGGCCTTCCACCAATGCAATTGGAGGGGCGTGGACAGCACGGCGGAAGTCATCAAGCGAGGCTCACCGCCGTGCCGGAAACAGATACCATCATCATCGAATCGCCAATGATTTCATAGTCGATGTCGACACCGACCACGGCGTCGGCTCCTTTTTGGCCCGCCTCATGCTCCAACTCGGACATGGCCGCCTCCCGCGCATCGCGGAGTTTGTTCTCGTACTGGCCCGACCGGCCCCCGACGATGTCGGTGACCCGCGCAAACAAATCCCGCACCACATTCGCGCCCATGATCGCCTCACCCACTACAATGCCGTGGTAGGCGGTAATGCTACGCCCTTCGATGCCATTGGTCGTTGTGATGATCACGAGTTGCGCCCCTTGTACCAGCGGATGCCGAGCCCCACCGCAAAGTAGAACGCTGCGAAGATCACCGCCGACATCAACGCCTCCGGCCAGCCTTCTCCCTCATCGAGACCAAAGCCCAAGCCGAAAGCCACCGCGAAGTAAATCACCGCCGCGATGGCTGTTTCTTTCAGCAGCTTTTGCATCAGCCGACCGAACCTTCGAGTGAGATCGCCACCAGCGCTTGCGCTTCCATCGCAAACTCCATTGGGAGCGCCTGCAAGACGTCCTTACAGAAGCCGTTGACGACGAGGGCCACGGCCTCTTCCTCGTCCATCCCGCGCGAACGGCAGTAGAAGAGCTGCTCATCGTCCACCTTGGACGTGGTCGCCTCATGCTCCACACGGGACGAATTATTCTTTACCTCAATATAGGGCACCGTGTGCGCGCCACATTTGTCGCCAATCAGAAGGCTGTCACACTGCGTGTAATTGCGCGACTCCTTTGCTTTTGGATGCATGGAGACCAACCCGCGATAGGTGTTCTGCGCCTTGCCCGCCGAGATGCCCTTGGACACGATCCGCGATTTTGTGCGCTTGCCCAGATGCACCATTTTGGTGCCCGTATCGGCCTGCTGCATGTTGTTGGCGATGGCGATGGAATAGAATTCGCCTTGGCTGTCGTCCCCGCGCAGGATGCAGCTTGGGTATTTCCATGTGACTGCGGAGCCGGTCTCGACCTGCGTCCACATCACCTTGGCGCGATCCCCACGGCAATCGGCGCGCTTGGTCACGAAGTTATAGATGCCGCCCTTGCCGTTCTCGTCACCGGGATACCAGTTTTGCACGGTGGAGTATTTCACCTCTGCATCTTCCTCGATGATGATCTCGACCACCGCCGCGTGCAGCTGACTCTCGTCGCGCTGGGGGGCTGTGCAGCCTTCAAGATAGCTTACGTAACTGCCCTTGTCGGCGATGATCAACGTCCGCTCGAACTGGCCCGTATTCTCCGCATTGATGCGGAAATACGTGCTCAATTCCATCGGGCAGCGTACGCCCGGCGGCACATAGACAAACGAGCCGTCCGAGAAGACCGCCGAATTGAGCGTAGCGTAAAAGTTATCCTGCACCGGCACTACGGAGCCGAGGTATTTCTTCACGAGATCGGGGTATTCCTTGATCGCCTCAGAAATCGAACAGAAGATCACGCCCACCTTCATCAGCTCGTCGCGGAAGGTTGTGCCCACTGAGACGGAATCGAAAACGGCGTCCACCGCCACTTTGCGTGGCTCGTCGCCCATGTTCTCCGCACCCTCGACGCCGGCAAGGATCGCCTGCTCCTTGAGCGGAATTCCGAGCTTTTTGTAGGTCTCCAACAGCTTGGGGTCCACATCGTCGAGTGACTTTGGCTTTATGGCCATGCTCTTGGGGCGTGCATAATAATACTGGTTCTGGAAATTGATTTCAGGGTAATCGACCATCGCCCAGTCAGGCTCGCGCATCTGCTGCCAGCGCGCATAGGCGCCCAGACGCCATTCGGTCATCCACTCAGGCTCTTCGTTCTTGGAGGAAATGAGCTTCACGATGTCCTCGTTCAGGCCCAGCGGGGCATAATCCATCTCGATCTCTGTGGACCAGCCATGTTTATAAGCGCCACCCACCTCGCGGACAGCATCCACCGTCTCCTGATCGACACCGTCTTTCACGCCACTGTCTATGATATTGTCCATGCTCATCTTCCTCTCGCGTCAGGGCTCACGCCGCCCGCATCTGATGTTTTTCGAATTTTGCTGCCCATGCATCCGCAAAGGCCAGCACATCGTCTTGTGTCGTCTCAAGGCCCAGCGATACGCGCACGGCGCTCGCCGCTTCGACCTCGTCGTATCCCATGGCCAGCAAAACCTTGCTCGCCTTGACCTTGCCGCTGGAGCAGGCCGATCCTGCGGATATCGCAAATCCCGCCAGATCCATCTGCATCACCTGCGTCTCGCCCTTCCAACCGGGGGTCAGCATGCAGGCGGTGTTCGGCAAACGATCACCTTCTTTCCCGACAAAAATAGTCTGATCTGAGGCGGACGCAATAGCCTTTTCTAGAATACTTCTAAACTGGGCCACTTCGTCCCACCGCCCGGCAGCCACATCACGCCCTGCGGCCTCCGCCGCCGCACCAAAACCGGCAATCCCGACGATGTTCTCAGTGCCGGAGCGGCGGTTCATCTCCTGCCCCCCGCCGCGCAGCATCGGAGCAGGGTCGTCAGGCGTGAAGTTGATCAACGCACCGACGCCCTTCGGACCGCCGAGTTTATGCGCCGACAGGATCGCATAGGACGGTGTCACATCAGCGTAGACGACATGCATCTTGCCTGCCAGTTGGGTGATGTCGCAGATGGTCGAGAAACCGTCACCGCTCCCGACGACACGGCCCGCCGCGCCGAGCGCCCCTGTCTCGCTGTTTGCCGCGGACAGCGCCACCAGCCCGCGCCGCGCCGCGCCTGCGCCGTGCAAAACCTCGTCGGCCCAAATATTGAGGCAGTCGTGCTCCGTCGCGAGCGATGCGAACACACCGCCATGCCGCCCTTTCTGCGCTACCGCCAGCGCCGCCGCCTCCGTCGCACTCGACGTGAAAACGACCTGCTGCGGATTGCACCCTACCAGCGCCGCCACTTGGGCGCGCGCGCGCTCCACCAGCATCTTGGCGCTGCGCCCCTCGGCATGCACCGAGGAGGGGTTGCCCACCACATCCATCGCCGCCACCATCGCGGAACGTGCCTCCGTCCTCAGCGGCGTCGTCGCGTTATGATCCAGATACACCCGGCTCACCTGTCTGGGGCCCTCACTCTCGTTTGCTCAAAAACTATCAATTCCAGCCGATCATTCATCCACCACCGCAAAGATCTCGGGCACTGCCGGACAAGGCGTCATCTGGTTCTCCACCACATCCGACAGTCGCGTCTGGTGCAAAAAAACATAGACATGCGCCGATAACCCCTGCCACAAGCGGTTGGTCAGCGATTGTGCCCGGCTCCCCGATGCGCCCCCGGAGGCACCGGCCCCCTTGTGCATCGCATCCACCGACTCGTCCACGGCGCGCAAGATATCGACCACGCGAATGTCCGACGCCGGCCGCGCCAGCCTGTAGCCGCCTCCCGGCCCCCGCACAGACGCCACAAGCCCCGCGCGGCGAAGCTTCACGAACAGCTGCTCGAGATACGGCAGCGACACATGCTGTCGCTCGGCAATATCGCCGAGCGAAACCAGTTTGTCGCCCGGTTGCAACGCAATATCGGCCAGTGCCACCATCGCATACCGGCCCTTCGTCGAAAGCTTCATATCATCACCCTGGACCTGCTCAGGCTTTTGTTTGACCTGAGCCGACTAAATGCCTACATCCCTCAAGCGCACCGCGCCAGTGGGTCGCGCATATTAGAACCGTTCTAAGGTGTTCGCCCGCTTGCGTCAATAACCCGCTTGCCGCGCTTCTGACATCCACCTTCTGAACCAGTAAGAGAGTGCATCCATGCCCGAGGTCATTTTTCCCGGACCCGAAGGTCGCCTTGAGGGCCGCTATCACCCACAAAAAGAGCGTGACGCGCCGATCGCAATCATTTTGCACCCGCACCCGCAATTCGGCGGCACCATGAATCACAAAGTGGTCTACAACCTGCACTATGCCTTCTATCAGATGGGCTTTACCGTGCTGCGTTTCAACTTTCGCGGAGTGGGCCGCAGCCAGGGTGAATACGATCAGGGCATCGGTGAGCTGTCCGATGCGGCCTCCGCGCTCGATTACCTTCAATCCATGAACAACAATTCCAAGCATTGCTGGGTGGCGGGCTTCTCTTTTGGGGCGTGGATCGGCATGCAGCTGCTGATGCGGCGGCCCGAGATCACAGGATTTATTTCCGTAGCCCCGCCCGCCAACATGTATGATTTCAGCTTCCTCGCGCCCTGCCCGGCGTCCGGGCTCGTGATCAACGGCAGCGGAGATCGGGTGGCCCCGCCTGCCGATACGGTCAATTTGGTGAATAAACTGCACGAGCAGAAAGGCATCACGATCACCCACCAGCAAGTCGAGGGAGCGGGCCATTTCTTTGAGGAGCCGCATATGGACACATTGATCGGTTCCACGAAGGAATACGTGCGCCGCCGCCTCACGGAAAGCACACGCTGATGGCCGACGAAGCCGTCATCAAGATGGCCAATCAATTGGCCGAAGAGTGCCTCGCCGTGCAAAAGGAAACCGGCGAGGACCGGTTGTTCATGGAAGTGGGCGATGTGCTCGGCGCTTCGTCACAAACGTTGGAAGAGGCGTTCCTCACCGCGATCCGCACGCGCATGGCCGAACAGAAAGGTCGCGCGTTTCTCGCGGCCAAGCTCAAGCGCCACCGCGCGGCCAAGGGCGAATGACGCAGCGGCTTGAGCAGCAGATCACGTTTCTCAACGAGGCCGACAAGCTCAAGCAGATCATGCGTGGCACCACTTTGTGTGACGGCAGCCGTGCGGAAAACTCCGCCGAGCACAGCTGGCACCTCACGCTTTACGCGCTGGTGCTGGCCGATCAGGCGGGGCCGGATGTGGACATCGCCCTTGTGATCAAAATGCTGATCCTGCATGATCTTGTGGAAGTTGACGCGGGCGACAATCCCATTTTCGGCAGCTATGATGCAGAGGCGATGGCGCGAGCGGAAGCCAGCGCCGCGGACCGCATATTTGGCCTTCTGCCCGCTGATTTGCGCGACGACCTCCGCGCGGTCTGGGAGGAGTTCGAGGCCGCGCAAACACCGTCGGCGCAATTCGCCAAATCCCTCGACCGGTTTCAGCCGCCAATGCAGAACCTCGCCTCGGGCGGGGGAAGCTGGACGACCTATAATGTCAGCGAGGCGCAGGTTGCGCAGAAGGTAGGCGCCAAAATCGCAATCGGCGCGCCGGGCCTGTGGTCATTTGCCCGCATCAGAATCGCGCGTTGGTTTGCCGACAAGGAAAACTGAACCGCGCGATGGAGCTGTTTTCATTCTGAAAACAATATCCGCTTTGCGATGTCTTTGATCGGCTTTTGCAACGTTTGCCCGAAAAAGACGGTCTATTGATCCAGTAAGACCATAATTACGCCATGCGGAATGGTTAATTTTTATGAAAGTTTCATACAATAGACAGGAAAAAATCAAATGATCTCCTTCAAAAAAGTCGCCCTCGCCGCCACCGTCAGCCTGATGGCAGTCTCAGCACAGGCAGCTACACTCACCTCGAGCGTTGTGACCGTCGATCCGAATGTCACCCCAGCCAGCAGTGACGCTCGTCTTAACCCCCAGAGCGTCACGGTCATCATCGGCGAAGAAGGTAATGTCTTCGGCAATCAGTTTTTTGACGTCAACGCCGGGGCCGGAGACGAATTCACGATCAGATCCACATTCAGCTATGGTGGGTTCTTGTCGCTCGATACGGTCTCCTGGACGGTGTCAGGGCTTACCTTCTCGGACGGCGAGGTCCTGACCGGGATCAGCTTTTTGACCAGCATCGGCAGTGCCACGGTGACCAGCCTGACCGATAGTTCGTTTACTTTCGCATATGAAGATGTCGCCATTCCGCAAGGCGTCTATATCAGAGCGCAGTACCTCACGGCGCCCTCGCCCGTGCCGCTTCCTGCAGCCCTGCCGTTGCTTGTCTTCGGCCTGTTCGGTCTGGGCGCGGTGGCCCGCCGCCGACGCGACAAGGCCGCCTGATCGACACTCGTCTCATCTAACGAAGGCGCGGGACAGTCGCGCCTTATTTCAGCATCGGCGCTTCGTTTGAGGCGCCCACGACTCCAGGAGTGCGCTGCGCCTCTCGCAGCGTCGCGCCCACCTTCCCCTTGTCGCTCCGATAGTTTAGACGGTCGCCAACCGGCCGTTATGCAAAGGTAGCGACATGACCAAGATCAAGGTAGACAATTCTGTCGTTGAGTTGGACGGGGATGAAATGACCCGCATTATGTGGGATTTCATCAAGAAAAAGCTGATCTTGCCCTACCTCGATATTGATCTCAAATACTATGATCTCGGCATCGAGGCGCGCGATGCGACTGACGACCAGATCACCATCGACAGTGCCGAGGCGATCAAGAAATACGGCGTCGGTATCAAATGCGCCACCATCACGCCGGATGAGGCGCGGGTGGAGGAGTTTGGGCTCAAGAAAATGTGGCGCTCTCCCAATGGCACGATCCGCAACATCCTCGGTGGCGTGATTTTCCGAGAGCCGATTATTTGCCGCAACGTGCCGCGCCTCGTACCCGGCTGGACCAAACCGATCGTGGTGGGCCGACACGCATTTGGCGATCAATACCGTGCGACCGACTTCAAATTTCCCGGTGCGGGCAAGCTCACGATCAAATTTGTCGGCGAAGACGGCACCGAGATCGAGCATGAGGTATTCGACGCGCCCGATTCAGGAGTGGTCATGGCGATGTACAACCTCGACAAATCCATCATCGACTTTGCCCGCGCCTCGTTGAACTACGGCCTGACCAAGGGATGGCCAGTATATCTGAGCACCAAGAACACGATTCTCAAGCAATACGACGGGAGATTCCTCGAGCTCTTCCAGCAGATCTACGACACCGAATTCAAAGAAAAATTCGAGGCGGCGGGCATCACGTATCAGCACCGTCTGATTGACGACATGGTTGCTTGCGCGATGAAATGGAACGGTGGCTATGTCTGGGCGTGCAAGAACTACGATAGTGATGTGCAGTCCGATACCGTGGCGCAAGGCTTTGGCTCGCTCGGCCTGATGACCTCGATCCTGATGACGCCCGATGGGAAAACGGTGGAAGCGGAGGCCGCGCACGGCACCGTCACGCGCCACTACCGCCAGCACCAAAAGGGCGAGGAAACCTCCACCAATTCTATCGCCTCGATTTTCGCCTGGACCGGTGGACTAAAGCATCGCGGAAAGCTTGATGATAAAGCCGCGCTCATAAACTTTGCCGAGACGCTTGAGAAAGTCGTCGTCGGTACCGTCGAGGCCGGGGATATGACCAAGGATCTCGCCCTGCTGGTCGGCCCGGATCAAGGCTGGCTCACCACTATTGGTTTCCTCGAAAAGGTGGATGAGAACCTGAACAAGGCGTTGAAGGGGTAAAGAATGCACGGCTGCGGGGGGGTCGACAATGAAACCGCGTATTTGGCCGCTGCCATCGGTACGGCATTCGCCGAGGCCTATCGCGCAAAGAATCCGGAAGTAGACGTCGAAAAAGATCCTGCCCCCGATAAATTGCGGAAGGCGATTAAAAAGCATCCTTTCTTCGCTCGAGCGCGGACCGAAGCAAGCGGAGGTGACAGCGCCGCGCAATCAAAGGCTGCACGTGACAATCATGTGGCGCTGTCAGATGGTCACTCGATCTGGAATGCGCCTGCAAGCCTTGATGACCTCTTGGGGTTCGTTGCGGAAGCTACTGCAAAAGGAGCGGTCGCCGACGGCGCCGTTGCGGCAGCCGAAGCGCTTCTGGGAAAGAAGAAAGACCCCTACTCGCTTGTCGTAGTCGCGTTGGTTCGCAACAGTGCGGTCAGCGGCCGGGGTGAAGGCTTTCTGCATATGAAGGATCCCTTTCTGGAGGGCATCTGGGGTGGGACTAGCCAAGGGCCGAACGACCCCAACGGCCCTAAGTGGTTGCAAAGCGCCCCTCCAGAAGGGATGGAAATGTAGTAACATCACTCCCGGATGATGGGAGCGTCTGCCTTTCATTTGGGCAGGTGCATTTATTCGCGCGCTTTGCGTCTCCCCAACGCTGCCCTGCATTGGAAGGTCAGCCTCTATGCCCTACGATATTTCGCATGACAAAAGCTGCTCCGCGCCCCGATCACACGATGCTCGATGACGCCCAGGGGCTCTCGCTTGGCGTATTTCTTTGCGGCTTCGGGATTCACCTGCTGACCTCTGCGGGTCTGGTCACAGGCCAGACGGCGGGTGTGGCAGTCATCGTGGCATATCTGACGGGCTATTCCTTCGGGGTCGTGTTCTTTTGCATCAATCTGCCGTTCTATCTGCTGGCGTGGAAGCGCCTTGGCTCTGCCTTCACGATAAAATCTATTGTTTCGGTCACGCTGCTCTCGGTGGTGACGGAAGCGATACCGCTCGGCGTCACGATCGACACGCTGCATCCGATCTTTGCCGCCGTATCCTTCGGGGCGCTCGTGGGCATTGGTCTGTTGGCCATGTTTCGGCACAATGGATCGCTGGGCGGGTTTGGCGTCATCGCGCTCCTCGTGCAGGACAAGACCGGATTTCGTGCCGGTTGGGTGCAATTGATCTTCGATGCGGGGGTCTTTGGTGTAGCACTCCTACTGTTTCCTCTGCCAGTGGTGCTGTATTCGCTCGTGGGTGCGGTCGTGCTCAATCTCATCATCGCGATCAACCACCGCCGCGACCGCTACGTGGCGACCTGAGTGGACGATACGTGTTTACAAATCTGCTGGAGCGGTATCTAGCCTTGCAATGTTCCCCGCGAAAGGCCGTCCGCCGTGCCCGTCTACCTGATCCTCGCCTTCGCCGTCATGTTCGAGACCATCGGCACGACCGCCCTGAAAGCCAGCGAACAATTTACCAAGCTGGGTCCCTCCGTCGTTGTCATTCTGGCTTACGGCATCTCTTTTTATCTGCTGTCGATTACGCTGCGCACCATGTCAGTGGGAATCGTTTACGCCTTCTGGAGCGGGTTTGGCATCGTGATGATCGCCACCATCGGCTGGATCGTTTTTGGGCAAACGCTTGATCTGGCGGCGGTTGCCGGGCTTGCCATGATCATCGGTGGCATCGCCGTGATCCATCTGTTTTCAAACTCCGTCAGCAATTGAACGGCGAAGGCTGGCCGCCCGCTGCGTCAGCGGGGGATTTTGCTGGCATTTGCTGCGGATGCACGGTAGAGGCCGCTCAACTCCCTGAGATAAGGTAATCCTAATGGACCTGCGCAACATCGCAATCATCGCACACGTCGACCACGGCAAGACGACCCTGGTGGACGAACTACTGAAACAATCCGGCACCTACCGTGAAAACCAGGCCACGACCGAGCGTGCCATGGACAGCAACGATCTGGAGCGCGAGCGTGGCATCACGATCTTTGCCAAACCCACCTCCGTCGAGTGGAAAGGCACCCGCGTCAACATCGTGGACACCCCCGGCCACGCCGATTTCGGCGGTGAGGTCGAGCGGATCCTGTCGATGGTGGACGGTGTCGTGCTGCTGGTGGATGCGGCCGAAGGGCCGATGCCACAGACGAAATTCGTGACGTCCAAAGCGCTCAAGCTGGGCCTGCGGCCCATCGTGGTGATCAACAAGGTCGACAAGCCCGACGGCGAGCCGGACCGCGCCCTCGACGAAGTTTTCGACCTGTTCGCCAGTCTCGACGCGACAGAGGCGCAGCTTGATTTTCCGATGATGTATGCCTCCGGGCGTGCAGGCTGGGCCGATCATACGCTGGACGGCCCGCGCAAGGGTCTGGATGAGCTGTTCGAGCTGATCCTGAGCCATGTTCCGGCGCCTGCGCAAATCGCAGATGCGGAAAAGCCGTTTACGATGCTCGCGACCACGCTGGGCGGTGACCCGTTTCTGGGCCGCCTGCTGACCGGCCGGGTGGAATCGGGCACGCTCAAGGCGGGCCAGACGATCAAGGCGATGTCGCGCGACGGCAAGCTGATCGAGAACTTCCGCTGCACCAAGATCCTCGCCTATCGCGGCCTCGACCAGACGGCGATCGAATTGGCGGAAGCGGGGGACATCGTCTCCATTGCGGGCATGACCAAAGCAACCGTGGCGGACACGCTGGCCGAGCAGTCCGTGGTCGATGCGATCCCGGCACAGCCGATTGACCCGCCCACGATTACCGTCACGTTCGGCATCAACGACAGCCCCCTCGCAGGGCGGGACGGCAAGAAAGTGCAGAGCCGCGTCATCCGTGAACGTCTGCATAAGGAAGCCGAAAGCAACGTCGCGATCAAGATTTCCGACACGCCGGGCGGTGAAGCCTTTGAAGTTGCCGGGCGCGGCGAATTACAGATGGGCGTTCTCATTGAGAACATGCGCCGCGAAGGGTTCGAGCTGTCGATTTCCCGCCCGCAGGTTCTGTTTCAAGAAATCGACGGTGTACGTCATGAGCCGATCGAAGAAGCCACCATCGACGTAGACGACGAATACTCCGGTGCGGTGATCGAGAAGATTACCGGTGTGCGCAAAGGCGAATTGGTGGAGATGAAGCCAGCGGGTGCCGGCAAGACGCGCATCGTCGCGCATGTGCCGTCACGGGGTCTGATCGGGTATCACGGCGAGTTTTTGACCGATACGCGCGGGACAGGTGTGCTCAACCGTGTGTTCCACTCTTGGTCGCCGCACAAAGGACCGATCCCCGGACGGCGCGCGGGTGTTCTAATCTCCATGGAAAACGGCACGGCGGTTTCCTACGCGCTGTGGAAGCTTGAAGATCGCGGGCGCTTCTTCATCGGGGCGCAGACGGATGTCTATACTGGTATGATTATCGGTGAGCATAGCCGCGAAAACGATCTGGAGGTCAATCCGCTCAAAGGCAAGCAGCTTACCAACGTGCGGGCGTCCGGCACGGACGAAGCGGTGCGCCTGACGACGCCGATCACGCTGAGCCTCGAGGAGGCGATTGCCTATATCGACGACGATGAATTGGTGGAAGTGACGCCCAACGCGATCCGCTTGCGCAAGCGGTACCTCGATCCACATGAGCGCAAGCGCATGTCGAAGTCTGCTTAATTGAGCTTTAAAGTGTGAAAAGGCGCTCCTGATCGGGGCGCCTTTTTGGTTTTGAGTGTCAGTTGGGGCTTTGCCCCCTTGGCCTATGGCCAATTCACCCAGAGTATTTGTGGCCAATAAAAATAAAGGTCAGTCGGAGGTCTCGATGATCATGAGCTCGCGTTCTGATGCGCCTTTGGCGTGGCTTAAGGCGGACTGGTAAGCTGCGGAGTGGTAGCAGCGCTCAGCCGTTTCGACATCGGGAAAACGCGCGACGACATTGCGGGGTCGCGCCTTACCTTCAAGTTGGACAAAGCGGCCTCCGCGGGCGATGAATTCACCACCGTGGTCAGCGATAGCGACAGTCGCGCCTGCTGCGTATTTCTTGTAAGCTTCCTCGTCGGTGACGGTGACATGGGCGATCCAAAGTGCGCTCATCGGTTCTATCCTTTTAAAATGGCTTCTGCCGCAGCAATTGCGGTTTGTGCGTTTTGCGAGGACGCGCCGCCGCCCTGCGCCATGTCTGGCCGCCCGCCGCCGCCTTTACCGCCCAGCTCCGCCACCGCCGCACGCAAGATATCGACCGCGGAAAGTGAGCTGGTCAGGTCATCGGTGACCCCGGCGGCGACGGCTACTTTTTCTCCGGTGTCCGCGATGAGAAGAACCGCGCCCGAGCCAATGCGCGCCTTATGCTCGTCGATGAGCGCCGGCAGATCCTTGCCTGTAATGCCCGCGAGAATCTGAGCGTGAAATGCAATGCCGTTGACACGCTTTGCCTCCGGCGTGCCTGTGCCGCCTGCCATTGCAAGTTCGCGGCGCAATTGCGAAACCTCATTGGTAAGGCTGCGCCGCTCTTCCATTAGGGCGCGCACGCGTTCGGGCACCGATGCGGCGGGGCTTTTCAGCTCAAGTGCGGTTTTCGACAAAAGGCTGTCTTGGGCACGCAGATACGCCATCGCGGCCTCGCCCGTCAGCGCCTCGATCCGGCGCACACCCGCGCTGCTTGCGCTGTCGCCGAGCATTACGAAAGCACCGATGTCACCGGTGCGCACGACGTGGGTGCCACCACACAACTCCAGCGAATAGGTGGCGCCACCGGTACCTTTGCCCGATGCGTCCTGATGGCCCATAGAGACGACGCGCACCTCGTCGCCGTATTTTTCACCAAACAATGCCTGTGCGCCCAGAGCACGGGCGTCGTCTGGCGCCATGATCCGTGTCTCGACAGGGGTGTTCTGGCGGATGTAGGTGTTTACCTCGGCCTCGGTTCGGGCCAGATCTGCGTTGCTGATGGCCTCGTTATGGCTGAAATCAAAACGCAAACGGTCATGCGCGTTGAGGGAGCCGCACTGTGCCACATGATCGCCCAAGGCATGCCGCAACGCCTCGTGCAACAGATGGGTAGCCGAATGGTTGGCGCGGATCGCGCTGCGGCGCGCGTGATCTACTTCAAGAACAGCAGATTGTCCGTTGGAAACGTTCCCTTTTTCAACGGTGCAGATGTGAATGAAGACACCGGCGGCCCTACGCGTGTCAGTAACGATGAGCGTACCGGTCGGTGTTCTGATGATGCCCGTGTCGCCCACCTGCCCTCCGCTTTCAGCGTAAAACGGGGTTTGATTAAGCGCGATGTGCACATGAGAGCCCGTCTCGGCTTCGCCCTGTGTTTGACTTTCAAGCACGATCGCGGTGATCTTGCCCTCTGCGCTCTCCGTATCATAGCCCAGAAAATCGGTAGGCCCGTGTGTCTCTGCCACGTCGAACCATACAGTCGCATCCGCAGCCTCGCCGGAGCCCGACCAGGCTGCCCGCGCTTTTGCCTTTTGTTCCGCCATGGCGGCGTCAAAGCCTGCAGTGTCCACGCTGCGGCCCTTCTCCCGCAGAGCGTCCTGCGTTAGATCGAGTGGGAAGCCGAAGGTGTCATAGAGCTTGAAGGCGGCAGCACCGGACAATGCTACGTCTCCAGGCAGCGAGATCAACTCATCATCGAGCAGTTTGAGACCGCGATCGAGGGTTTGACGGAAGCGTGTCTCTTCCTGAAGGAGCGTCTGTTCGATCATCGTTTGCGCCTGACCCAACTCCGGATAGGCCTGCCCCATTTGGGTCACGAGCGCGGGCACCAAACGATGCATCAGCGGATCCTGCGCACCCAGCAAATGCGCATGGCGCATCGCACGGCGCATGATACGGCGCAGGACATAACCGCGGCCATCATTGCTGGGCATCACCCCGTCGGCCATCAGAAACGAGGTCGAGCGCAGGTGATCGGCGATCACACGGTGGTGCGTTTTGCCGGGGCCGTCCGGATCACTGCTCGTCGCGTTGGCCGATGCCTCAATGAGGCTGCGCATCAGATCGGTGGCGTAGTTGTCGTTGGTCCCTTGCAAAAGCGCCGCGACACGCTCAATCCCCATACCGGTGTCGATTGACTTGTTGGGCAGATCCCGCCTCGTGCCGTCCTCAAGCTGTTCATATTGCATGAACACGAGGTTCCAGATTTCGACGAAACGGTCGCCGTCCTCATCGGGGGAGCCGGGAGGACCACCCCAGATGTGATCGCCGTGGTCGTAAAAAATCTCGGTGCACGGACCGCAGGGGCCGGTGGGGCCGGCAGACCAGAAATTATCATCTGTCGCGATGCGAATGATCCTGTCGTCACTCAATCCTGCGTGTTTCTTCCAGATTTCGACCGCTTCATCATCGGTATGATAGACGGTGACCAAGAGCCGCGAGGCATCGATGCCGAAGGTTTTTGTCAGAAGATCCCATGCAAGCGGGATCGCGTCTTCCTTGAAATAATCGCCAAAACTGAAGTTACCGAGCATCTCGAAGAAAGTATGGTGGCGCGCGGTATACCCGACATTGTCGAGATCGTTATGCTTGCCCCCCGCCCGCACACATTTCTGGGCGGTGACGGCACGGGAATAATCGCGGGTCTCGGCGCCGGTAAAGAGATTCTTGAACTGAACCATGCCTGCGGCGGTGAACATCAACGTAGGATCGTTACGCGGGATGAGCGGGCTGGACGGGACGACTGTATGGGCGTTGCTGTCGAAGTAATTCAGAAACGTCGAGCGAATTTCGTTAAGCGTCTGCATGATAGCCGTCCTTTGGTCACGCGTCATTCGAGAATTGAGATAACGCTGGCATGAAGTGCTGTCCACAGGCATGGCCGCAAAAAAGGGCGCAGACCGTTTGGTCTGCGCCCTCCTCGGCCTGTCGTGCGATCGAAACGATCAATCGTCGAGAATATCCGGATCGTCCATTTTTTCGGACCCGCCGAAATCAAGACCATGCGCTGCACGGATCTTATCCTCGATCTCCATCGCCATACCCTCATGCTCCCGCAGATACGTCTTGGCGTTTTCACGTCCTTGACCGATCCGTTCATCGCCGTAGGAAAACCAGCTGCCGGATTTATCCACGATCCCGGCCTTGACCCCCATGTCGAGAAGCTCCCCCATTTTGGAAATCCCCTCGCCGTACATGATGTCGAACTCCACCTGCTTGAACGGTGCAGCAACTTTATTTTTGACCACCTTCACGCGCGTCTGGTTGCCTACGACTTCGTCCCGATCCTTGAGAGAGCCGATGCGGCGAATATCGAGGCGTACGGAGGAATAGAACTTGAGCGCGTTGCCCCCTGTCGTCGTCTCGGGGCTCCCGAACATAACGCCAATCTTCATCCGGATCTGGTTGATGAAGATGACCATACAGTGAGAGCGTGAGATGGAGCCGGTCAGTTTGCGCATGGCCTTACTCATCAAGCGTGCCTGCACGCCGACGGAGCTGTCACCCATTTCACCTTCAAGTTCTGATTTCGGCGTAAGGGCCGCTACAGAATCCACCACGACCATGTTCACGGCCCCGGAGCGGACGAGCGTATCGGTGATCTCCAGCGCCTGTTCGCCTGTATCGGGCTGCGAGATCAGCAGCTCGTCAATGTCCACGCCGAGCTTTTTGGCGTATTGTGGGTCTAGGGCGTGTTCGGCATCGACGAATGCACAGACGCCACCGGCCTTTTGTTGCTCGGCGATGCAATGCAGTGTGAGTGTCGTTTTCCCCGACGACTCAGGTCCGTAGATTTCGATGATCCGCCCCATCGGCAAGCCGCCGATGCCGAGCGCAATGTCGAGCCCCAGAGAGCCCGTGGAGGACGAGGTGATATCCTGCATCGCCCCTTCGGCGCCCAATTTCATGATCGAGCCTTTACCGAACTGTCGCTCGATCTGGGCCAAAGCGCTGTCGAGCGCTTTTTGCTTGTCTGAAGACTTCTTATCCATATTCAAAAGATCTGCCGTTGCCATTTGGGTTCTTCCCTTACTGTCACAGGGGGACGGTGGCGGCAATCGCCCTCGACACCAAGCTGTTGTGTTCTGCTAATGTTCTTATGCGGACAAAGTAAGAACATTTCAATCGAAATATTATCTAGCTGAGTTTGTGCGCTATTGGTTAAGAAGTTGTTTATATCCGCAGTGCTTTGTATGTTAATCGCAGCGGGAGGCTTAGATGCTTGTTTTCTTTAAAGAACGCCTGGCGTTTTTGTCCGTGCCGAAAACAGGCACGACAGCCTACCAAACCGCTTTGGCCGGTCGGGCTGATCTCGTGATCAGTGATCCGCCATTGCTCAAACATGCGCCGGTCTATCGATACAATCGGTTTATCCGCCCTATGTTCCTCAATGTATGTGATGCAGAGATGGAGCTGATGGCGGTCATGCGCGAGCCGGTGAGTTGGCTGAGCAGCTGGTACCGCTATCGGCAACGACCGTTTATGACGGATAAGCCGAACAACACCCTTGAAGTGACATTCGACGAGTTTGTCTTGGCCTGTATGAAAGGCAAGCGCCCCGGTTTCGCGGAAGTGGGAAGCCAGCTGCGGTTTCTGGAGCGCCAGCCCAATGGGACGGGAATCACGCATCTGTTCAGATATGAGGACCAGCCGAGCTTGCAGCGCTTCCTCGAAGAGCGGCTCGAAGTCACGATTGATCTCGCGCGCGAAAATGTTTCACCTGCGCTGGATGTATCACTGTCCCCTAACATCGAAGAACGGTTTCGGCGCAAATTCGCCGAGGAGTTCGCACTTTATGACAGCATTTCCCACCCCTAATGCAGCTGCTTGTTGACGGTATCCGTCAAATCGCTGAGCGAGAACGGCTTGGGCAGGAAGACCGAGTTCGGGATCTTTTTCTGCGCCTCGCCAAGACTGTCCTCTGCGTAGCCTGACACGAAGACGACGCGCACGTCGGGCCTTTCCTTGAGGGCTTCACGTACCCAGCTTGGGCCGTCCATGCCCGGCATCACGACATCCGTCACAAACACATCGATCTTCAGCTCAGCATCCTCGAGCGTCTCCAGAGCCGCCTCCGCGCTCTCTGCTTCTAGGACCGTGTAGCCGCGCAAGCGCAAGGCGCGGCTTGCAAATGCTCGCACGGGCGCCTCATCCTCGACCAACAGGATGACACCTCCATCGGGCGCTTTATGGGTCTGAACCGCCCGATCCGGCGCCTTTTGGGCAGCGAGCCTCGTGGGCTGGGTCAATACCGGGAAATAGAGACTAAAGCAGGTACCGACCCCTTCCGTGCTGTCCACGAAGATATAGCCGCCGGTCTGTTTGATGATGCCATAAGCTGTCGAAAGACCAAGTCCGGCCCCTTCACCCGTCCTTTTGGTTGTGAAGAAAGGCTCAAAAACTTTCTGGAGTTTGTCAGTAGGGATGCCTGTGCCGTCGTCGCTCACCTTGATCGTCACGTATTGACCTCCGGGCACCGTAACTTGGTCCCGGACCAGAGGCGTTTCAAGCGTTGTGCATTCGGTCAGAATGCGGATTTCGCCACCCGACGGCATCGCGTCGCGCGCATTGACGACAAGGTTCATCAAAACCTGCTCAAGCTGCCTTTTGTCGGCGCGAATCGGCATTAACACAGGATCATGACTGAGCGTCAGGGTGATCTTTTCACCGACGAGGCGATTGAGCAGATGTGTCAGATCCGCGAGCGTGTCACGCATATCGAGGGTTTCGGGCCGCAACGTCTGCTTGCGGGAGAAGGCCAACAGCTGCCCGACGAGCGCAGCCGCGCGGTTGGCGTTCTGATTAATCTGAACCAGATCGCTATAATCGCCATCGCCTTGATCGTGGCGCAGCAGCAAAAGGTCGCAGTGACCCGAGATCGCCGTGAGCAAGTTATTAAAATCATGAGCGACGCCTCCGGCCAACTGGCCGATGGCCTGCATTTTCTGGCTTTGCACGAATTGCGCTTCGAGCGATTTGAGTTCCGTGGCATCGTGCAGGACCGCGATGAGAGCAGGCTCCCCCTCCTCCTCGATCCGGTTCAGCGTGACCTGCACGAAGGCTTCACGGTCCCCACGGGTCAGGCGCAAGAACTCTGACTTTTGCACGAGCCGTCCCGCGAGCGTGTCCTCCAGCCAATCGGTGATGGAACGTCCCAAACCCTCCATCAGCGCGGAGAGGTGGGAACCTTCCACAAGCACCACGCCGATCAATTTCGAGGCCCGTTTGTTGAAGGCCTGTACCGTCCCGTCCGGCGCGATCTTGATCATCGGGATCGGCATTTCCTGAAACACCTGCCAGTCAGGATTCTGCATGGGCTCCCCCGCCTCTGGGGGCGGCAAAAGATAGATCGCGCGCCGACCGGCACCCGCATCGGTCTGGGCGATGAGTGCGGGCTGGTTTCCCGATGTCGTGGACACCTGCATCACCGTACCGGGCACGATCACCTGATCGGGGAAAACGCTGTCAAGCGCTTTTCCGCGCACACCGATGAATTGCCGTGCGGCATGGTTCATAGACAAGATGGCACCGCTTCGGCCCACCATGAGCATGGGCAAGATCCGGCTGTCGCTGGGCATGCTGCCTGCGGTCTGAATATTCTGTGGCTCGACCCGCCATGCAAAGACGTCCGTGCCTATCGCGTGCACGGCGAGCAAAATCTGGCCGCTGTTTGTCACGATCTCCTCGCGCGCCGAGCCATGCTCAGCGGCCCGCGATTGAAGGCGGAACAAAGTGGGTCCGGGATTGCCGAAGCGGTCGGACAACACTCCGGCCAAAGTTTGCTGTCGCGTGGCGCCGAATGTACGGTCGGCCGAGGCGTTGGCGGACGTTATCTGCCCATCCGACGATGCAAGAAAACTTGGCGCGCTGTCGTTTGCGATGAAACGCGTGAGAGTGTGGCTGTTCTGCCCTTGGGCAATGCGGTGACCGAGCCGCAGCATCACAAGCAACATGGCAACCGACAGCAGGCTAAAACCCGTGGCACCGACGGCCAGTTGCATACGCTGTGTGAGCACGGCACCAGCAACCGCAAGTAAAAAAACGGAAAACCCGGCCAGGACAGCAAGACGCCGGGGCGAGATGAGCACCACCCGTTGCGCGAGCGTTTTGCTAACAGATTGCTGCATGCGTCACCTTCCACAAGCGACCGGACACCGCATCCGAATCGTAGCTTCACTCTTGGCCCGAAGGGTTAATTGGCGATTAACCGAAGCAAGAAAGACGCCTTGATCTATCGCTCAGGTTGAATCTTTCGGATTAAACTGTAGCCGTCAAGTGCGCGGTGTAAAAACCGTCACCTAGATCACACACAGGGTACGTCCTTTCCCATGTGCAGCGCCACCCCGGCTTTCGCGCAAGGAAGGCATCAATGCGTGCGCGGTTCTCGGCCAATAGAACCGAACAGGTCGCATAGGCGAGCACGCCGCCCGGCGCAAGCAATGCAGAGGCGGCGTCCAGTATATCGTCTTGAATGTGAATTATTCTTTCGAGCTGCTCGGCCGTCAGACGCCATTTGGCCTCAGGCGCGCGGCGCCACGCCCCGCTGCCCGAACACGGAGCGTCGACCACCACCAAATCGTACGGGCCGTGCTGGGCCAATTCAAGCGTCGGCAGTTGCACGATCTCGACGCCCGCGCGTGCGGCACGGTTCGGCAAGTCGGCCATCCGGCCGGGATCTATGTCGTGGGCGAAAACGCGCGCACCCTGACGCGCGGCGAGCCCTAAAGCTTTGCCACCTCCGCCTGCACAATAATCCAGTACACGCGCGGCCTGCGGCAACGCGTTTACGACAGCCTGGCTGCTGGCATCCTGAAGCTCGACATAGCCGTCCTTATATGCGGGAGAGTTGCGAATGCGCCTGCTGCCCTCGGTCACGGTGAGTGCCGTCGGGCTGAGACTGTTGCGGACGGCGGTGATGCCCGCATCAGATAGCATTAAGAGTGCCTCTGAAGTATCTGTTTTTAATTCGTTTATCCGAAGTGTCGTCGGCGCCCGTTCCTGCAATTGCTGTGCCGTTTGCCCAGCTTCTCCAGCCAAATCTGATTTGAACCGCTCACAGAGCCAATCGGGAAGGTTCCATTGATCCGCTTCAGGTAGCGCTGCGCCTGTCCGCTCAAGCTCATGCTCGACCAAAGGTGGCGGCGCATGTCCTTCTCCGGTAAACAACGTTTCCGGATCAGTGCCCTGCGCGCGCAACAGACCGATCATCAGACCACGCCCCGTCGCCGCCCCGCCCAGCCATGCGGCGCTGCGCCGCTTGCGCAACACATCGAAAACGTGATCGCGGATTGCGGCGCGGTCTTTGGATCCCGCAAACCGGTTTCCGCGGCCCCAACGGGTGAGCACCTGCTCGGCAGGCGCGCCATCTGCGATCATATCGAGGATCTCGATCGCCGCCGCGACCCGTGCAGCCGGTGTCATGGCCTAGCCGATCCGGTAGTTCGGCGATTCGCGCGTGATCTGGACATCGTGCACATGGCTTTCCTGAAGCCCCGCGCCTGTGATTTTGACGAAAGAGCAGTTTTTGCGCATTTCGTCCACAGTGGCGCAGCCAGTATATCCCATTGCCGCGCGCAATCCCCCGACCATCTGGTGGACGACCGCGGATGCGGAGCCTTTGTAGGCGACCTGCCCCTCGATCCCTTCGGGCACCAGCTTGTCGCTGGCGGCATCCTTCTGGAAATACCTGTCGGCCGAGCCACTGGCCATCGCGCCCAGACTGCCCATGCCGCGATAGCTTTTGAAGCTACGCCCCTGATATAAAATGACTTCGCCGGGGCTCTCATCCGTACCAGCGATCATGGAGCCTACCATGGCGCAGGACGCACCTGCGGCGATCGCCTTGGCGAAATCACCCGAAAACTTGATGCCACCATCGGCGATCACAGGCGTCTCACCCGCCGCTTTCGCACAATCCATGATCGCAGTGAGCTGCGGCACACCCACGCCTGCCACCATGCGCGTCGTACAGATGGAGCCGGGGCCAATGCCCACCTTGACCGCGTCCGCACCCGCCCCGATCAGTGCGCGCGTGGCCTCCCCTGTGGCGACGTTGCCCGCCACGACCTGCACCTCGTTGCTGAGCTTCTTGGCCCGCTCCACGGCGAGGGCCACACCTTCGGAGTGACCATGGGCCGTGTCGATCACAATCATATCGACGCCCGCATCCACCAATGCCTGCGAGCGCTCAAACCCCGCATCACCCGTCGTCGTTGCTGCCGCGACCCGGAGGCGGCCAAGGCCGTCCTTGCACGCGGTCGGGTTCAACACGGCTTGCTCCGTGTCCTTGAGCGTGAGCAGCCCGGTGAGCTTGCCCTGCCCGTCCGTCACCAACAGCTTCTCGATCCGCCGCGCTTTCATCAGGCTGATCGCTTCGTCCCGGTCCGCAGGCTCATGCAGAATGGCCAGATTATCACTGCTCATCATCAGATGCACCGGCGTGTCGTCGGCAGTGGCAAAGCGCATGTCGCGATTGGTCACGATCCCCACGACACGCCCCACCTCATCCACGACGGGAAAGCCGGTCACGCGGTAGCGCTCTTGCAACGCCTTGGCGTCGGCCAATGTCTGGTTGGCGCGCAAGGTGATGGGATTGTAGACGATCCCGCTTTCAAACCGCTTCACGCGGCGAACCTCGCGGGCTTGCTCGTCGATGCTCAGGTTGCGATGCACCACGCCCATGCCGCCCGATTGCGCCATTGCGATGGCCATGCGCGCCTCGGTCACCGTATCCATGGCCGAGCTCAGCAGCGGGATATTGAGGGCGATGGACTGGGTCACCCGGGTGCGTGTGTCGGCGGTACTTGGCAACACGGACGATGCGGCGGGAACCAGCAGCACATCATCAAAGGTCAGGGCCTCACGAATCTCCATATCAACCTCCAAGGGTAATGGCATCATTTGGCGGCTTCATATCTCACGGTTCACGCCGATTGAAAAGGCCCCAAGACGGGAACTCTTGCAATCGGTTGGCCCTTGCCCAAAGCTGTCATAAATCAAGGGGAAATGGCATGACAAAACACGGCTATGAAGGGGGCAGGCTCGATCTGCCGTTTGTGGGCATCGCGACCTTTGGCAAACGCCCCTATGAGCCGGATTGGGCGCGGCTTGACGCCGATGTGGCGATACTTGGCGCGCCCTTCGACGCGGGCACGCAATACCGCAGCGGTGCGCGCTTTGGCCCGCGCGGCGTGCGTGAGGCCTCCACTTTGTTCAGCTTCGGCCATGCTGGCGCCTATGACCATGAAGATGACACCACCTACTTACCCGGTGACGTCAACATTGTGGACATGGGCGACGCAGACATCATCCACACCGATACGGAGGCCAGCCACGCCAATATCGAGACCGGCGTGCGCGCGGCCCTCGAGGCCGCAGCCCTGCCCGTCGTCATCGGCGGAGACCACTCCGTCAATATTCCCTGCGTCAGGGCATTCGAGGGGCATGGCGACGTCCACATCCTGCAAATCGACGCGCATCTCGACTTTGTGAACGAGCGGCACGGCGTGCGCCACGGACACGGAAATCCCATGCGCCGCGCGGCAGAGGCGCCTTATGTCACCGGCCTGACCCAAGTCGGCATCCGCAACGTCAGCTCCACCGCCAAGGAAGGCTATGCCGACGCGCGCGCCATGGGCTCGGATATCATCAGCGTGCGCCAGGCCCGCAAAATGGGCACGGGCGGCGTGATGGCGCATATTCCGCCTGACGCGCGCGTCTATGTCACGCTCGATATAGACGCCTTTTGCCCTTCCATCGCTCCGGGGACCGGCACGCCCTCCCATGGTGGCTTTCTTTATTACGAAGTCCTGGAACTGTTGCAGGCAGTCGCTCAACGTCACGAGGTCGTCGGCATGGACCTCGTCGAAGTCGCCCCCGACTACGATCCAACCGGCTCCACCCAAATCCTTGCCGCCCAAATCCTGCTCAATTTCCTTGGCTTCATCTTCCACGCGCGTCGCCAAGGATAGCACGCGACGCCCGCTTTTTCATTTTGCCCGTTAACTACGGGGGAATTGGCGCGCAGCGCCAAGGGGGCTGGCCCCGAAACCGCGACAAATGACGCGCGAACGACGATTTATGCCGCCAGCAGACTTCCCCTTCAGCGGCCCATGGCTATGGTACCGCAAAACACTTCATTGGAAGCCCAAAGCATGAGCGACGATCCACTTGTAATCTTTACCCCGTCAGGCAAACGAGGGCGCTTCCCGGTCGGCACACCGGTCCTGACAGCCGCTCGGCAGCTGGGCGTCGATCTCGACTCCGTCTGCGGAGGGCGCGGCATCTGTTCCAAATGCCAGATTACGCCGGGATATGGCGAATTTTCCAAACATGGGGTCACGGTGGAGCCGGACGCCCTGTCGGAGTGGAACAAGGTCGAAGCCCGCTACGATGAAAAGCGCGGTCTCAGGCAAGGGCGTCGCCTGGGCTGTCAGGCCACCGTTCTGAAGGACGTCATCATCGACGTGCCCGCCGAATCCCAAGTGCACAAGCAGGTCGTTCGCAAACGCGCCGAAGTGCGTGATATCATCCTGAATCCCTCGACCAAGCTCTATTACGTCGAGGTCACCCAGCCCGATATGCACGACCCCTCGGGCGATCTGGAGCGACTGCAAAAGGCGCTGCTGGAGCAGTGGGAGCTGGACGACGTCAAGGTCGATCTACACATCCTGCACGTAATGCAGGCGATCCTGCGCAAGGGCAATTGGGCCGTCACCGTGGCCATTCACCTCGGCGATGATGAGAACAAACCGCGCATTATGCACATCTGGCCGGGGTTCTACGACGGCACGATCTACGGTGTCGCGGTCGATCTGGGCTCGACCACCATCGCGGCGCACCTGTGCGATCTGCAAACTGGCGAGGTCGTGGCGTCATCTGGCGTGATGAACCCGCAAATCCGCTTTGGCGAAGACCTGATGAGCCGCGTCAGCTACTCCATGATGAACGCGCGCGGCGCAGAAGAGATGACGCTGGCGGTACGCGAGGGGATGTGCGCGCTGTTCACCCAGCTCGCCGCCGAGGCGCGTGTCGACAAGCAGCTCATCGTGGACGCGGTATTCGTGTGCAATCCGGTCATGCACCATCTGTTCCTGGGCATTGATCCGTTCGAATTGGGCCAGGCGCCCTTCGCACTGGCCACGTCAAACGCAATGCGCCTGCGCGGCCGGGATCTCGATCTCAATATCCACGAGAGCGCGCGTGTCTACATGTTGCCCTGCATCGCGGGGCATGTGGGCGCCGATGCCGCCGCCGTCGCCCTGTCGGAGCATCCCGACACTTCCGAGGATCTGGTGCTGATCGTGGATGTGGGCACCAACGCCGAAATCCTGCTGGGTAATAAGGAGAAAGTTCTCGCCTGCTCGTCGCCCACCGGCCCCGCGTTCGAAGGCGCACAGATCAGCAGCGGGCAACGCGCCGCTCCCGGCGCGATCGAGCGGGTCGAGATCGATCCGGTCACCAAGTTGCCGCGTTTCAAGGTGATCGGTTGCGATCTTTGGTCCACCGACGAGGGCTTTGAAGAGGCCATCGCGCAAACCGGTGTCACCGGCATCTGTGGCTCCGGCATCATCGAGATCGTGGCGGAGATGCGCATGCACGGCATTGTCGATGCCCCCGGTCTGATCGGCACCTCTGAGCAGACAGGCTCCTCTGCGGTCTTTCCCGATGGGCGTACGAACAGCTACATGATCTATGACGGGAGCACGGGTGGCGGCCCCAAGATCACGGTGACCAACCGCGACATCCGCGAGATCCAGATGGCCAAGGCCGCCCTTTACTCAGGTGCACGCCTGCTAATGGACAAGTTTGGCGTCGATAAGGTCGACCGTGTGGTACTTGCCGGGGCGTTCGGCGCTCATATCTCCACCAAACATGCAATGGTGCTTGGCATGATACCCGACGCGCCGCTGGACAAGGTGACCTCTGCGGGCAATGCGGCGGGCACGGGTGCCCGGATCGCGCTGCTAAATCGCGATACGCGCTCCGAAGTCGAGGAGATGGTGCGCCGTATTCATAAGGTCGAAACCGCGATCGAGCCGCGCTTTCAGGAGCATTTCGTCAACGCCTCTGCCATTCCCAACGCGGTGGAGCCTTTCCCGATCCTTAATTCCATCGTCACCCTGCCCACTGCCACCTTCAACACCGGCGGCGGCGACAGCAGCGGGGCCTCTGGCGGCCGCAGACGGCGCCGCGGATGAGCGCGAACGCCGATCAGCAGGAGTTCTGGACCAATACGGTTGGCGCGGATTGGGTCGCTTTGCAGGCGGTCATGGATGCGTCGTTCCAGCCGGTGCTGGACCTCGTACTCGAAAGCGCGGGGTTGGCGCCGCGCCAATCGGTTCTCGACATCGGATGCGGCGCGGGCACGAGCACGGTGCAGTCCGCCGATCTGGTCGGCGCACAGGGTCGCGTGCTGGGTGCGGATATTTCACAAACTTTGCTGGACCGGGCGAACCTACTGGCGCAGGACCGCGCGCATGTGCAGTTCGTGCTTGCCGATGCGCAAACCCACGCATTCGAGCGGCAAGCCTTCGATCACATGATATCGCGCTTCGGGGTGATGTTCTTTGACGATTCCACTGCGGCGTTCGTCAATATCGCCCGCGCGCTGCGCCCTGGTGCAAAGATCACCATGGCGTGCTGGGGCCCTGCCCCCGACAATCCATGGTTCATGCTCCCCGCTCAAGAGGCGCAGGCCCATTTGGGCAAGCCACCCAAAGCCGACCGAAGCCTGCCCGGCCCCTTCGCCTTTGAGGATCAGGGCCGTGTCATCGCACTGCTGCAAGCGGCCGGCCTGCGTGAGGTCACCGCGACCACGCATCACATATTGCTGACGCCCCCCGGCGACGCCGAAGCCTTTGCGGACCAGCAATCGGTGATCGGCCCCGTCAACGGGATCATCGCGCATTTTAATGGATCAGACGCCGACCGCGCGGCCATTCGCGCGCGGATCATCGTGGCCTGTGCCCGGTTCGAGACCCCGCAGGGCCTGCGCGTGCCTGCCAACATCAACCTGTTTGAAGCACGCGCCTGACCCCGCCATACCGCTTGACGCCCCCACACCGTTCCCATATCTGGGACATAGCGAGCGGGTATGGTGAAAAGGTATCACGGCAGCTTCCCAAGCTTTAGTTACGAGTTCGATTCTCGTTACCCGCTCCAAAAACTCATCGTCATAATCCAAATAAAGGAAGGCCTTTCCCGCCTCAGTCCACCTTGCGTTCCAGCTCGGTCCGGTCTGATCCACGGCTTGGATTTGGAGAAATTCTGGAGAAACCGGACGCCCCTAGGTTTAGTGTTGGGTTCGAAGATGGAGATGATGATGAAGATTGCCATCCTAAAAGCCCGAAAATAGCCCAGCGCAAAGCGCCCTACGCCGAGCCGATGCACGACACTAGCGTGGCCCTTCTGCTTTATATCGGCAAGATTGGGCGCAAGTGGGGATGTAGGACGCCGCTGGGTGACCGCGTGGTGGCCTCAACTGAACTGATAACCTACGAGGAGGCTCGGGCAGAGGTGCGCCGCATATTAGCCGAGGAACAGGCATCCGGCACCAAGCACACCAAGCCCGAGGCAGAGGCACCCGTGACCTTTGGCGATGCGTGGGATCAATACCTGAGCTGGGCGGAGGCTTCAGGCAAAACATCAGCAGCCATCCGAAACATTGACGGCTTCACAGCAACGCTCAGTGACCTGGTCGATAAGGCATGGGTTCATCACTGATGCGCTCTACGCAGGTGTTCCCGTCCAATCAATCGCCGTTACCTGCGGCACATCTGCTGCGATGATCGAACTAACCTATGCCCACCGGATCGCCGAACGCGAGGCATAGGTCTGGGCCAATGTCGGTCCGCAACTGCAAGCGCTTGACCGCGCAGTAGGATAGTCACCCTCTTTTTTTGGGAGGGTTTTTTTGGAGGACGTAAGATGATACCGAAAAACTTTAGCGGTCTGGCCCAGTCTTGGCGCGTGTGGGAGATAGCCCTGAGCACGACGACCGCGAACGCCAGTGGCGCGCCCTTTCCGCCGTGATCGGCTACATGGAAACCCTGCCATTGACGGCGCAGGAGCCGTAACTGCTGCAAACCCCGCGCCAGTTGTGCTCTGAACTCGCGCCCGATCTAGGACCTGGCAGGGGAAATCCGGCCGATTACACGATTAAAGCCGCAGCGCTGGGGACCGTCGCAGCACTGCGCGCGTCCATCAATCGTTGGGCCGATTACTACGAGGTACCCCGATCGCTTGTGCACCGGCTCGCGACACGCGAAAGCACCCACAATCCCACCGCGCGCAACGGTCCCTATTACGGTCTGTTGCAAATTCTGCCCCAAACCGCCCAGACCATGGGCTTCAAAGGGCAGCCCGCAGAACTTCTTAATGCCGATACGAACCTAGAATACGCAGTCAAATATCTGCGTGGCGCGTGGCTTTTGTCGGATGGTGATCATGCGACGGCCATTGGCTGGTACGCGCGCGGATACTACTTCGAAGCCAAACGGCGCGGCATGCTGGTCGAGACCGGGCTCAGGAGCAGCTGAGCAGGGCGCGAAGTACGCAAATCTTTGCAAATGTGGCTCCAATACCG
>Ga0307948_1000285_pt1 | contig 35307 bp, 29 predicted proteins | sample OrgLakmetagen280_FD_201824 | JGI IMG/M metagenome (GOLD analysis project Ga0307948, IMG submission 201824) | Saline water microbial communities from Organic Lake, Antarctica - #280 | ecosystem: Environmental > Aquatic > Non-marine Saline and Alkaline > Saline | place: Antarctica: Organic Lake...
GTAAAATAGATCCTTCGGAAAACATAAAAACAAATTTTTATATTTTTGCATCAGGATGACGAGGTTTATATAGGTAAGGGTCAAAAAGTGGGAGGAAAAATGATAGCGCAGAGCGCCATCATTTTTCCTCCCACTTTTTGATCGTATAACCCCATGAAATCGTCATCCTGAAAATCCATAAAATTTTTAATTTTTGGATTGAAGGATCTTTTTAATCTACTCATTAATAGTTATTTATTAAGGTGAGGTTCTTTACATAAAATTTGAATTATATCCTGATGTTTAAATGGGCAAGCCTATTAGAGAATTTATTTCTGTAGCACACTCCTCGATTTAATTTGCATTCAGTAGTTTAGAAAAACAAAACTACTGAATGCACTATTTTATATGGTTTCAAACAAATCATCCATAGGTCGGCGTACTTTTTTGAATTGCAAACGATAATCTTCTTCTGACCGGAATCCTAAGGCTACAATCACTACTGCATCAAGATTTTCATCGCTTAAACCTAACTCCTTATTTAACTTTTTTCGATCAAAACCCTCCATTGGGCAGGCATCAATCCCTTCAACTGCGCAAACTGTCATTAAGTTACCTAAAGCAATATAAACTTGATTGTCCATCCAAATCTTCTGTTGTTCTTCGGGAAAAGTTAAACTAATACGCAAAGATTTATCATAATCTTGCATCGCCTTATGCGAAACTTCAAGTTCATTCGTCGCTGCAGCAGTCTCAATGAAGGTATCAATATCAGTTGGCTCCACCGTTTTTTTACGGCACATAATAATTAAATGAGAAGCGTCTTCAATTTGCGGTTGGTTGTAAGCAATTGGTGTGATTTTCTTTTTAATCTCTTCAGACTCCACCATCACAAATTTCATCAATTGCAATCCCATTGATGTTGGTGTCAATTGCAAAGATTCTTTAACCCGATTAATTTTTTCATTCGTTAGTTTTTTTGAAGAATCGAATTTCTTCACTGCATACCTCCAATTTAAAGCTTTTATAATGTCCATATTTATCTCTATTTCGCTGTTTATATCGATATTTTACAAAAATACTTTTTCACAATCGATAAAAGCACTTGATTGAAAACGAAAATCGCTTATATTTGTTCATTCTGAATTCAATAATAAACTAATCAAAAAAAATGGCAAACGAAAAAACAAGATTCTCAGATGAAGAATTAGTAGAATTTAAAGACATAATTGACAATAAATTGGTAGAGGCGGACGAAGATTTACAGATCTTAAAAAACTCACTTTCTCATAAAGATGATCATGGTACAGATGATACTGGACGCTCATTCAATATGATGGAAGACGGTTCTGATACTTTATCTCGTGAAGAAATGGCTCAATTGGCTTTACGTCAAGAAAAATTTATCAAGGCTTTAAGAAATGCCTTGATACGAATTGAAAACAAAACATATGGGATTTGTAGAGCAACTGGAAAATTAATTCGCAAGGAAAGATTAAAATTAGTTCCTCATGCTACGCTAAGCATTGAAGCTAAGAATGCACAAGACTCTTAAATGAATTAAGGTTTGAGAAAAAAATATTTAATCACATTTGGTGTAGTCCTTTTGATTTTGATTATTGACCAATTGGTTAAATTCTGGGTTAAAACAAGTTTTGCATTTGATGATCCGAGTGTTCCGCTAATTGGTGAATGGCTGCAATTGAACTTTGTCGAAAATCAAGGAATGGCATTCGGAACTCAACTTGGTAGCGGAATGTGGGGCAAACTCACACTCTCTATTTTCCGTGTTGTGGCTATTACAGCGATCATTTACTACATTCTCAAACAAATTAAAAAAGAAAACATAAAATTAGAATTTCTGATTGTTTCAGGAATGGTACTTGCTGGTGCAGCAGGAAACCTCTTCGACTCCATGTTTTATGATTTTATTTTTAGAGACTATTTTGATCCATGTGTTTCCTATAACCAAGTAGAAGGTTCTGGAATTTTTTCAGAGTGTTCCTATTTTGGATATACCGAAATGGTTGAAGTGCGTCACAGAGGCTTCCTTTTTGGAAATGTGGTAGACATGTTTCAATTTAAAGCTACCTGGCCTACATGGGTCCCATGGCTTGGAGGTGGACAAGTTTTTCCAGCAATATGGAACGTAGCAGATTTTGCTATTTCTTGTGGGATGATTTTGGTTTTATTAAGACAAAAGGTTTATTTCCCTAAAGATTAAATATTTTGTCCTGAAGTAGAAGAAAATTATAATCGACTAATATTATGATTTTTGCCTTCTGCGCATTTTAAAAAAATTAAAAATGAAAAGTACATTCCCTATCATTTCTCTGTTGACTATTGGACTATTCTTCGCAAGCTGTAATGATGATTCTGGTGAAAGTAGTGGAAATTCAAATTCAGATAATATCTCAACAGAAGATTTAGTTAATTTTGTGGTTTTTGATTTGCGTCCTTATGAAATCAATGCTTCCTTAATGATTCATAAAGAAGAAACTGCGGACATCAAACATCAACTGGATACTTACGAATGGGATCTAACAATAGGAGAAAAAACATACATCTCTATTTATGATTGGGGGACAAAAGATGGACTTGAAAACTATCTTGAAAAATTAGAAAACCATCCTGAAACAGTCGAATTCATAGAAAAAGAGGAAAATTTCATTTTATATACATTAACCACTGGAACAAGTAAAACAACATATCACGCCGCTGCTCAACATAAGATTGACGGTATTAATTATCTTTTTGAATCAAACGAAAAAGGACTATCAAAAGAAGAAGTGAGAAATGCAGTAATTTCAGTGAAAAATGTAAATTCACTGAAATAAAATTATTTCTCCACCTTGTTTTCTTTGAAAGCTGAAGGAATTAAGTCTGGAATGATCTTCAATATCAATGGCAAGAGAATTAATCCACCAGGTAACATAAAGATGGCTAAAGCAGGCAATGATTTCGCCAAATCCTTGAATTGAGCTTTTACTTTTTCTTTTTCCTCTGTATTTAATTCATGCTGAAAGGACTTGTTTACTAAGAAAATCAATTCTTTACTTTCCCTTAATTCTTCTATAAATTTATCTTTGTTTCGACCTAGAATCTTAATCCAACGCTTAGAGAAATTTCCATACAATTGTTCATAGGAAGACCGTTCTTGAAGAAAAGTAATTTTATGATTATTCTCCATCACAAAACGCTCAATCATGATTATTGAACGCTCCATTTGCACATGATTAACCTTTAAATGATTACACAATTTATGAAGATAAGTGATTTCCTCTCCTATCGCCGATAAATCAGAATGAACAGTTAAGACAGCCATATCAACAAGATAGAATTTATATAAATCATCATTTCGGTCGGGCAAAACGATGTCTTCAATAACCAATTTTTCGTCGGCTAACTTTTGCTTAAACTCCTTACGCCTCTTGTCTTCCATATTTGCAGAAGCCAGGTAAACTGTCAATATCTGGTCTTCGGCTTCTTGAATTTTATGGTCAACTCTCGACATCACACCAATGGTATTCAAAGCACCCATTACAAAGGAGTCATAACTTTCCTTGTGCAGTTTCTGATTGATTAAAAATGAACGAAACGCTAAAACATCGAGATAAATTAAGCTATTGTTAAGGTAATTTACCCACAATTGATTACCCAATGTTTTTTTAAGGTGAACTCTCTTTTTAAGAATATTCTCTAGTTTTATTTCTCCTTTTTCCTTGAATAGAACTTTGAGCACATTGAGAGAGGTTTTGTTATTATATTGTTCATAAAACTCCAAAAGCGCCGTTACAAGCTCGTCTTTACTTACCTTCTCTTTCTCAGAAAGGTAAACCAGGAGCAAACATTCAAACAAAAGAAAAGTTGTTTTTTCATCTGTTGTCCACTTTGAAGAAAGATCATTTTTAAAAAACAAAAACTCACTTGGAAACCCAAAGACAATTCCAGAATTAAAAAAAACACTGTGTAAAAAAGATTCTTTCGATAAATAAGAAGGTTGTGCATTCGACTTGAAATCAATTACACCTTCATCAATCAAAGAAAAATATTTATCAATCCAATTTTTGGCACCCGGTTGCATCATTTTCGTACAATTCTTTAAATAGAATATAAATATAGATAAATCCCCAATTTAATTTGGATGATTAGGGAAATAAAAGTATTCCGTTAAACTTACTTTTTAACCTATATTATTAACTTCGTTGAGCGCGCAAGCTCGGTTCATGAATTTAATTTTATGCAGCTTTTTATTCATAAGTGTCTATTTTCAATGGTATTTCCCGATTTCTCGGGACAGGCTATGCGCTCACTTTGTTCGGTTGGTATCGGACTTTGCAGACATAGTATTCTATTTCAATAAGTGCGTAACGCAGAAGTTGTATGAAAGTAAATCAAAAAAAACTCAATTTTAAAGAAGTTTTCTTCTTTAAAATATTGATGTAAATTATTGTGTTATAATGTGTTATAATATTTTTGAGTGTTTTGATGAATAATACAGGTTAATTGTCTGTATTTAAACACTGTGTTAAATATATATGACAATTGGTCTGAAAATTTCGGGTTTAAAAGCTAAATTGGTAATATTGTGTAAATTAAATAAATTTCAAATAAACCTAGATGAATAAATTCTACATAATAATAGTATTTTTCCTTTTTACGATTCAAAGTCATTCACAAAAGAAGCATGCCGCACTGCCATCTGAATTAGTAGAAACTTCTGCTTTGGTTAAATATAAATGCTCATTTCTTTCACTTAATGATTCTGGAAATGCTTCAAAAATATTCGTCTTTAACAAAAGAGGTAAGATCAAGCACACTTGCTTTATTGAAAATGCCGAAAACTTAGATTGGGAAGCACTAACTTATGATGGAGAAGCTTTTTTATACATCGGAGACATTGGAAACAATGCCAATAAAAGAAGAGATTTAGTTATATATAAGTTGGAACTAGACAAAGTTTTGAAGAATGACACCTCAAAAGCAGAAAAAATCGAATTCAGCTATTCTGAACAAACAAATTTCCCACCAGAAGAAACAGAATTGTATTATGATGCTGAAGCGCTTATTGTAAAAGATAACCAATTAATTATTTTTACTAAAAACAGAACTGTTCCTTTTGATGGGATTTCTAAAGTGTATACCCTACCCACAAAAGCAGGAACTTACGTAGCCAATTTTGAAGGTGATTTACACCTATTGCCAACCAATTGGCGTGAAGAAAGTATTACAGATGCCACTTATTTTGAAGGAGAATTATTTGTTCTTACCTATGCTAAAATTTACAAATTGATTTGGGAAAATGGAATGTGGACTAAAAAAAAGGAATATAAACATGATTCTTGGACACAGAAAGAAGGAATTGCTGTAGATAAAAAGTTTATTTATTTAACGGACGAAAATGAATCCGGAATTTTCTCTGGCAACTATCTTTATAAATTGAAGAAATGATAGATTTCGAAACTATTGACACTGTAATATTTGACATGGATGGAGTTTTAATTGACTCCGAACCTATGTGGAAAGCTTCTGAAATCAAAGTTTTCGAAACTATTGGAATTGACTTTATAAAAGTCGGTGGAGAAAAAACTGTTGGCCTGCGCATCGATGAAGTAGTCGATTATTGGTATTCAAAATATCCATGGAAAAACAAATCGAAAGCACAAGTTGTAGAAGAAATTATGTTAGAAATGGTCAATGGAATTAAAGCCAATGGTCAACCCATGAAAGGTGTTGTTGAAATTCTAGAGTTCTTTAGATCGAAAGGATTAAAAATAGGATTAGCCAGTTCTTCTTTTCGAGTACTCATTGATACCAGTTTAGAAAAATTAGGAATCAAAGATTATTTCCATTCGACATTATCAGCACAACATTGCACTTATGGAAAACCGCATCCTGAAGTCTATATTCAATCGGCAATTACTTTAAGAAGCGAACCACAAAACTGCTTGGTAATTGAAGATTCTTTGAATGGAGTTATTGCAGGAAAAGCTGCAAAAATGAATGTTGTAGCTATTCCTGATGGAACGCATGATGTTTCTGAGCAATTAAAAGTGGCTGATTTACGAGTGAATAATTTAAAAGAACTTTTGCAAGTTCTTTTAAATTATGGGAGAGGGAAAGTGTGAGGGAGAAAGAGATTTAACTTCGAACTAGCGTATTTCTGAAATCTGAATCTATTTTGAAGTTAAAAAAAAGGTGATAATAAAGCTATTCCTTTTATTATCACCTTTTTCTATTAAATTCTATTAATTAAATGTGGAATCTTAATCAGCTAGGAAGAACTTTTTCCCGATACTCACACTCCCTACTCAATACTGTATCCCACGATTCATCGTGAAATACTACCCGAAAACTTCATCCAAAGCATTCTTAAATTGCTGTGCTGCGTTTTCAAGAATCTCTTTTGTATGCACGTAAGAAACAAATCCTACTTCATATCCACTTGGTCCTACATATACATTGCGCTCTAAAAGTGCTTTGTGCAACTTCTTAAATGGCGTCATATCTGCATCAATTTGTGAAGCACTTCTAATTGTTGTTTTATTAGAGAAGGCAATCCAGAAAATTGAACCTATTGTAACCAAGGCAAAATCATATCCTTTGTCTTTGGCATGTGCATTTATACTATTCACCATCGTTTGTGTACGTTTCTCTTGGTCTTCATAAAAACCAGGTTGACTACAAACAGTAAGTTGTGCAATTCCTGCTGACATCGCTACAGGATTTCCACTCAATGTACCTGCCTGATAAACTGGCCCATCAGGAGAAACACTTTGCATGATGTGTTTTTTTGCTCCATACGCTCCAACTGGCAGACCACCACCTATTATTTTTCCATAAGAAACGATATCTGGAGCTATATCGTAATATTCCGCCGCACCAGAAAATGCAACACGGAAACCAGAAATCACCTCATCAAAGAACAACAATACGTTGTGTTCTGTACAAATTTCACGCAATTTCAATAAGAAAGATCTTTCTTGCAATAGAAGTCCATTATTCGCTGGAATTGGCTCAATAATTACACAAGCCAATTCATCTGCATACTTTTCAAAAGCAGCTTCTAATGCTTCAACATCATTCAATGGAACGACAATAGTATCTGCGACCACATTCTCGGGTACACCAGCACTTGAACTCAGTCCTGTAGTGACTAATCCTGAACCTGCATTCACTAATAATGAATCAACATGCCCGTGGTAGCAACCTTCAAACTTCAAGATTTTATTTTTCCCAGTATAACCACGCGCCAGGCGTATTCCTGACATTACCGCTTCAGTTCCAGAACTTACAAATCGTATTTTATCGATATATGGATTGCGAGAAATAATAATTTCAGCCAATTCATTTTCTAATTTTGTTGGTGCACCAAAACTGGCTCCATTTGCTAAATTATCGACGATATTTTGATGAACATCTGGATATGTATGACCCAAAATAAGTGGACCAAAACTACAACAGAAATCGATAAATTGATTTTCATCCTCATCCCAAATATAAGGGCCCTTTCCTTTTTTAATGAACAAAGGAGCGCCTTCTACCGCTTTAAAAGCACGTACTGGAGAATTTACTCCACCTGGAAAATAGTTGAGTGCTTTTTCATATAATTTTTCAGAATTCGAACGTTTCATTTAGAACATTTTTTATTTCCTACAAACTTAATGATTCCTTGGCATATTCTTGAAATCTAAACAATATTTATCTTTACTTAAAATGGTTATACGACTCTAAATCATTGAATACTTCGTCTAAATGACAAACATATAGATCTTCTGCACTCATAATAAATCCATAGAAGAAAAATATTTTAATCCATTTAGGTCACTTTTTATATAGAACGCTTGTGATAATTTTTATATTTACGAACCTACATAAATTTAAAACACGTTGACGATGTCAAATTATCAAAACACACTTGCTTTTGCACAAGAAAAAGATCAAAATGATCCGTTAAATAAATGGCGTGATGAATTCTTTATTCCTGACTTTCATGAAAAGCCTGTGGTTTACCTTACTGGAAACTCATTAGGATTACAGCCTAAAAGAACTCAAAAATACATTCAACAAGAATTAAATGATTGGGCAAAATATGGAGTTGAAGGTCACTTTGATGCAAAAAACCCCTGGTTTTCTTACCATGAATTACTTACCGAAAAAGCGGCAAAAATTGTAGGTGCCACAAATAAAGAAGTGGTAATTACGCATTCGTTAACAACAAACTTGCATTTATTGATGGTTTCATTCTATAAACCAGAAGGAAAACGCGTAAAGATTTTATGCGAAGGAAAAGCATTTCCATCAGATCAATATGCTTTGCAATCACAAGTGAAATTTCATGGCTATTCAATTGATGAAACAATAGTTGAAATCTTTCCAAGAGAAGGAGAACACCTTATTAGAAAGGAGGATGTTATTACAAAAATCAATGAATTAGGCGACGAATTAGCAATGGTTATGATTGGCGGAATGAATTACTACACAGGTCAACTTTTCGACATGAAAGCAATTACCGAGGCAGGCCATAATGTTGGTGCAATAGTTGGTTTCGATTTGGCGCATGCAGCAGGAAACGTAGAACTTTCATTACACGATTGGAACGTAGATTTTGCAGCATGGTGTACTTATAAATATATGAATTCAAGTCCAGGTGGAGTTTCAGGGCTTTATGTTCATGAAAAACACGTCACAAATGACGATTTACCTCGTTTTGCAGGTTGGTGGGGTCACGATAAAGAATCTCGTTTCAAAATGGGAAGAGAATTTCAACCCATTCAAACTGCGGAATCTTGGCAATTGAGCAATGCTCCAATTTTAGGAATGGCAGCGCACATGGCATCATTGGATATTTTTGATGAAGTAGGAATGGAAGCAATCAGTAAAAAACGCGATGATTTAACAGCTTATCTGGAATTTGTAATTCAAGAGATTTCGAAAGAATCAGAAAATGCAGATTTTGAAATAATTACTCCAAAAGACCCTTCAAAAAGAGGTTCCCAATTAAGTATTTTAGCCCACGGACAAGGGAAAGGATTGTTTGATGAAATGACCAAAGAAGGAGTCATAGCAGATTGGCGTGAACCGAATGTGATAAGAATTGCGCCAGTTCCATTGTATAACTCTTTTGAAGACGTTTATCGTTTTGGGGAAATTTTGAAAAATTCTATTCGATAAAAATCGAACTGAATTTTTTAAATTACGAATTACGAATGGGAGAATTACGAATTTTTGAAACTTCGAATTTGATGCTTACTGATTTAATAAATTTTTGGGTATAAGGGATTAGTCAATTAAGAGAGGAAGAATTATTTTCTTTTGTAACCTCGAATTGAAATATACTTTTATCAAATTAAACTTGTAAATTTCGCTCTGATTTATTAAAATAATTATTGAATTTCACGTTAACAATTAACCATTAAAAAATCCATGATCAAGAAAATAGGTATTTTAGGTTTGGGAAAAGTAGGGCGTTTGGTTGCTACTTTATTGAGTTCAAAGTATGAGGTTGAGGGAATAGATCATGCGAAATCTGATGAAGAATTTTCTTTTGAAGTTAAAATAGGCGATGTTTCTAAAGAAGAAACCATTCGTGATTTTCTTAAAGACAAAGAAGCAATTGTTTCTTGCCTGCCGTACTTTTTGAATATTAAAATTGCGCAAACAGCGGCTGATATGGGCGTGCATTATTTCGATTTAACGGAAGATGTACCAACATTAAACGCTATTCAAGAAATGGCGAAAGACAGTAAAGCCGTTATGGCTCCACAATGTGGATTGGCTCCAGGGTTTATAGGGATTTTGGGGGCAGGACTGTACAATCAATTCTCTGAAATTCGTTCTGTAAAACTGAGAGTTGGGGCGCTGCCTTTGCATCCAATGGGACAATTAGGATATAGTTTTACCTGGAGTGCAGATGGTGTAATCAACGAATACATTAATGATGCAGAAGTAATTCACAATGGAGAACGCAAAATGGTAAGTTCTTTAGATGATGTGGAATCTATCAACATCAACGGAAGACAATATGAGGCGTTTTCAACTTCTGGAGGTTTAGGAACGATGTGTGAAACTTTGGATGGAAAAGTGGACACATTAAATTACAAAACGATGAGATATCCAGGTCACCGCAACGGAATGAAATTATTCCTTTATGATCTTGGAATGAAAAACGACAGAAAAACAGCGAAAGAAATACTAACTACTGCTTTGCCATTGGTCGATGACGATATCGTCTTGGTTTATGCAGCAGTAGAAGGGAAAATCGACGGTCAATTGAGAAGAAAAGAATTCAGCCAATCTTATCAAAATATTAAGTTAGACGGAAAAGATTGGAGAGCAATTAGCTGGACAACAGCTTGTAGTATTGCAGCGGTCGTTGATTTGGTTTCAGAAGGAAAATTGAAAAACAAAGGATTTATTAAGCAAGAGGAAATTGATCTTAAATTATTTTTAGACTCGCATTTTGGATCTATGTATGAAACTTATAAAGACAAAAATAATTAATTACGGAATTTTTAATTACGAATTACGAATTATTGAGCATCCTTCAAATTCGTAATTCGTAATTGTTTCAATCCTTAATTATCTAAGTGTTTTTCATTGTCTTTTGGATGCTTCCAATTATTCTTAGAATTTCATCGACATCAGAGAGTAAATCCAAGCTTAAAGCTTGCGGTAAGTAATTAGAATCTCTTAAAAGTCGAATCCAATATTTAGTTTCTCTGGCTTCTTTATAGGAAATAGTCAATTTAGCGAAAAAGTCTTTTCTAGATTGCCCTCCGATAGCTTCCTCTACATTTGCTCCAATTGATGTACCCGACCGTAAAACTTGTCGGCTTAAGACATACTCTTTTTTGTCGTATTGAAGATATTTGAATGCTTCAATGATTTTTAATGAAAAAGCATAGCTCTTTACTTGAATTACGTTTTCTTTCATGTGATTTAGTTTTAAATAATTACGAAATTGTTAATTCCGAATTACGAATTGTTGTACTTATAAATTGTGGTTATTTTCAATTAAGATACATCAAAAGATTTAATAATTCATTTTTTTTAATTGTTAATTCCCATTTGTCATCTTCCAAATTCGTAACTCGTAATTCTCCCATTCGTAATTAATTATTTCCTTATCTTTGAATCAAAATATTACATTATGTTGACTCCAAAAACAGAAAAAAAACTTTTTTTACTTGATGCTTTTGCCCTAATTTATAGGTCTTATTTTGCGTTTTTCAAAAATCCTCGTATAAATTCAAGAGGAGAAAATACTTCCGCTGCTTTTGGTTTCACCAATGCGATGTTGGATGTCATTAAAAAAGAAGAACCTACACATATTGCAGTAGTTTTTGATCCTCCGGGAGGAGCAACGAATCGAATTGAAGAATATTCTGAATACAAGGCCCAACGTGAGGAAATGCCCGAGGATATTCGCAATATGATTGAGCCAATAAAACGTATTATCGAAGCTTTTAAAATTCCTATTTTAATGAAAATGGGCTTTGAGGCAGATGATGTGATTGGAACTTTGGCTAAAATGGCGGAAAAAGAAGGATTCACCACTTATATGATGACTCCGGATAAAGATTTTGGTCAATTGGTTTCTGAGCATATTTTCATGTATAAGCCTGGGCGCGGTAAAAAACCAGCTGAAGTTTGGGGCGTTCCTGAAATTAGAGAAAGCTTTGAAGTTGAACATCCTCTTCAAGTCATTGATATTCTTGGAATGTGGGGTGATGCTTCGGACAATATCCCTGGAATCCCTGGAATTGGAGAAAAAACAGCGAAGAAACTCATCAAAGAATATGGGTCGATGGAAGCTCTTTTTGAAAATACAGACAAACTTAAAGGGAAACAAAAAGAGAATGTTATCAACTTTAAAGAACAAGGAATTCTTTCGAAAAAATTGGCTACAATTATTTTAGATGTTGATGTTCCGTTCGACGCCGAAGATTTAAAGATTTGTCCACCAGACGAAGATAAAATTCGTGAGATATTTACCGAATTAGAATTTAGAAATATCGCTAAACGTGTTCTTGATGAAGAATTGGTAATTACTGCTCCAAATGCAGGGTCATCAGTCGACAATGGGCAATTGGATTTATTTGGAACGGCTGCCTCTTCAAGTTCACAGGAGGTTGTAGAAACTGAAGAAATGAAATCTTTGGAAACTGAAAAAGCGACTTACCATTTCGTAGAATCTGAGAAAGATCAACAAGATTTAATCGAATTACTTTTGAAACAAAAGTCTGTTTGTTTTGATACTGAAACATCAAGTTTAGAAGCAAGAAATGCAGATTTAGTCGGAATTGCGTTCTCTTTTAAGGCAAAAGAGGCATATTACGTTCCTTTTCCAGCAGATTTTGACGAAGGTAGATTGTTGTTAAATGTTTTTGCTCCTTTCTTTACATCGGAAAATATTGAAAAAGTAGCACACAATATTAAGTATGATGAGCAAGTAATTAACCGTTATGGCATTAAATTACGTGGCCCTCGTTTCGATACAATGATTGCACATTATTTACTTTCACCAGACAACAGACATGGCATGGATGCTTTGGCTGTGTATTATTTGAAATACAAGACTTTCCCTATTGAAGATTTGATTGGGAAGAAAGGAAAGAATCAAAAATCGATGCGTGATATTGAGCAAAAAGATATTGTTGACTATGCTTGTGAAGATGCAGATATCACTTGGCAATTAAAAGAACTTTTTGAACCAGAAATTCAGAAAGACCATTTGAAAGATTTATTCTATGATATGGAAATGCCTTTGTCTTCTGTATTAAAAGCAATGGAACAGGTTGGAATTCAATTAGACATTGAAAGTTTAAAAACATTTTCAGCTGAATTAGAAATTACCTTAAATGATATTGAAGAAAAAGTTTTAGAATTAGCTGGAGTTGAATTTAATTTAGATTCACCAAAGCAATTGGGTGAAGTTTTATTTGAAAAATTAGCCATTTCGAAAAAACCAAAGAAGACCAAAACAGGTCAATATTCTACATCAGAAGATACGCTTCAAAAACACGTAAATGACCACGAAATTATTCCATTGATTTTGGATTATCGTTCATTGCGTAAATTGAAAAGTACTTATGTTGATCCACTGCCTGAATTGGTGGATGAACATGATGGAAGATTACATACGCATTATATGCAAACGGTGGCAGCGACAGGAAGATTAAGTTCAACGAATCCGAACTTACAAAATATTCCAATTCGTACACCAAAAGGTCGAGAAATTAGAAAAGCATTTGTTGCCAAGAATGACGATTATTTCCTAATGGCAGCCGATTATTCTCAAATAGAATTACGTATTATCGCCGCTTTAAGTGGAGATGAAAACATGATTAATGCATTTCAAAACGGTTTGGATATTCACGCAGCAACTGCAGCAAAAGTATACGGAATTGAGATTGAAGATGTAACGAGAGATCAAAGAAGTAATGCCAAAGCAGTCAACTTTGGAATTATTTATGGTCAATCTGCTTTTGGACTAGCCCAAAACTTGGGGATTTCACGTAGAGAAGCCAAATCAATTATCGATAGCTATTTTGAGCAATATCCAACGATCAAAACGTATATGGAAAAAGCGAAAGTTGAAGCCAAAGAAAAAGGATATGTTGAAACCATCATGAAGCGCCGTCGTTATTTGCCAGACATTCATTCTTCCAACGCAATTGTGAGAGGTTTTGCAGAACGAAATGCGATAAACGCACCAATTCAAGGAAGTGCTGCTGACATTATCAAAGTGGCAATGATTAATATTTACAACAAAATGCGTGAACAAGGATTAACTTCTAGAATGTTGTTACAAGTACATGATGAGTTGGTTTTTGATGTTTTGAAATCAGAAAAAGATGTTGTTGCAAAAATCGTAAAAGAAGAGATGGAAGGCGCCGTGGAATTGATAGTTCCATTGGATATTGAAATGGAATTTGCAACAAATTGGTTGGACGCGCATTAGGACAGTAGTGAGTTTTGTGTATTTAGGTGCTTCGAAATGAGCATTTTCCTAACTGATCTATTTTTATAATAACTTTTTCCCGTTAGTCCCTGATTTTATCAAACTTTCGGGTTTTGTTTTTTTATGTCATTCCTGAACCACACATATTTTTTACTTATCCACTCCAATAATCCCCAAAAGAAACTTATATTTAGTTCCCAAAAGATAAAATACAATTATGCAAGAAATAAAAAGCTACATCTGTGGTGAGTGGAAAAGTGGTGAAGGTTCTGAAACCGAATTACACAACGCCATCACGGGTAAGAAAATAGGAAGTGTTTCCAGTAAAGGATTTGATTTTGCTGAAATTTTAAATTATGGTCGCACAACTGGAGGAAAGAAATTAAGAAAAATGACTTTCCATGAGCGTGGTCGAATGTTGAAAGCACTTGCACTCTATCTTTTAGACAACAAAAAGAAATATTACGAAGTGAGTGCCTGGACAGGCGCTACAAAATCAGATTCGTGGGTAGATATTGAGGGTGGAATTGGAAATTTATTTGCCAATGCATCATTGAGAAGACAATTCCCAGATTTACCATATTATGTTGACGGAGATGCAGCAATGTTGTCTAAAAATGGAACTTTCATTGGTCACCACATTATGGTTCCCAAAGAAGGAGTTGCAATTCACATTAACGCATTTAACTTTCCTGTTTGGGGAATGTTAGAGAAAGTTGCGGTGAATTTAATGGCTGGAGTTCCAGCGGTAGTTAAGCCATCAAGTGTTACAAGTTATTTAACGCAAGTTGTTGTTGAAGATATTATTGCTTCTAAAATTTTGCCAGAAGGAGCCTTACAATTGGTTTTAGGTTCTGCTAGAGCATTAATTAACGATGTAACTTCCTCAGATATTGTAACATTCACAGGAAGTGCAACCACAGGATTGAAATTGAAATCAAATCCTGTTATTACAGAAAGAAACGTTCCTTTCAACTTAGAAGCAGATTCGCTAAATGCAATCGTTTTAGGAAAGAAAGCTACACCAGATACAGCAGAATTTACTTTATTCGTGAAGGAAGTTGTACGAGAAATGACTACAAAAGCGGGGCAGAAATGTACAGCAATCCGTAGAATTTTCGTTCCAGAAGAATTAATGGATGAGGTTCAAGCAGCGATTTCTGCTCGTTTGGCTAAAACAATAATTGGTGACCCATCTGTTGACGGTGTTAGAATGGGATCTTTGGCTTCACCTGATCAAGTTAAAGAAGTACGTGAGAAAGTAGAAGAACTTTCAAAATCACAGAAGATCGTTTATGGTGACATGGATGAATTTGATGTTACAGGAGCTAACAAACATATTGGAGCATTTTTCCCGCCAATATTGTTTAGAAATGATGCCCCTTTTGAAAGTATTGATGTGCATTCAATTGAAGCATTTGGACCAGTTTCGACAATGATGCCATACAAAACTATTGAAGACGCAATTGAATTAACCAAATTGGGATTAGGTTCTTTGGTTTCATCAATTGTTACACCTTGTAACGACGAAGCAACTCAGTATGTGCTTGGAGCAGCATGTATGAATGGTAGAATTTTAGTATTGAACGAAGAATGTGCTAGGGAAAGCACAGGGCACGGTTCTCCACTTCCATTATTGGCTCACGGAGGTCCAGGTCGTGCTGGAGGAGGTGAAGAAATGGGAGGAATGCGTGGAATTATGCATTATTTGCAACGCACAGCAATCCAAGGTCATCCAACGACAATTACAGCGATAACACAAGTTTATCAACAAGGAGCAAAAGGAAAAGAATTGGATGAACATCCTTTCAAAAAGTATTACGAAGAATTGAATGTAGGTGATCAATTGATTACCGAAGCACGTGAAATTACGGCAGACGATATTGATCAATTCGCCGCTTTATCAGGTGATAATTTCTATGCACATAAGAGAGATACTAATTTTAAAGGTACAATGTTCGATGAACAAGTTGCTCATGGTTATTTCTTAATGAGTGCTTCTGCAGGTTTATTCGTAGACAGCTATGAAATGAATCCTGTTTTATTGAATTACGGAATTGATAGTTTACGTTTTACGAAACCGGTTTATGCTGGTTCAAAAATGCACATTCGATTCACTTGTAAGGAAATGGTTCCTAATGATACAACACCAAAAGATGATGATCCAAAGACGCTAATTAAGCGAGGAATCGTTAAATGGTTTGTTGAAATGTTAGATGAAGATACGGAAGAACCATTGGTTGGATTTGCAACGATTTTGACAATGGTGAAATTGAAAGATCAGTAGTAAATCAGTATTGAGTTTGAGTAAGGAGTTTTGAGATAAAACGCAATGCTAATAGAAACTACAAAATATTAAAAAAGCGACTTTCTTTCGAGAGTCGCTTTTTTATTATCATATATTTAATTCTTTATAGCTAGTTCTATTAAGGAAAAATCTTGATAGTTATCACTATCCCCTCCTTACTCCCTACTCCCTACTCCTTACTCCCTACTCCTTTACTCCCTACTCCTTTACTCCCTACTCCTTTACTCATTACTCCCTACTCATTACTCCCTACTCCTTACTCCCTACTGATTTACGACATTATCCGTGCATAAACCGAAGTGCCAGGGAACTTTTCCATTATTTTCTTAATCAATGCCGTAAGTGGGATAGATAAAATAAGGCCAGGAATCCCCCAAATGAATCCCCAAAGTGCGAGCATTATTAAAACTGTAATTGTATTTATCGAAAATGATTTCCCCATTAAAATTGGTTCTAAAACACCTCCAAATAATGCTTGAATACCTGTGATTACGATGATAAAGAATAAAAGTGATCCAGTAATATTTAGCTCTACCAAAGCAAATAGCGTAAGCACTGCAACTGAGATTACTGAACCAATCATTTGAATAAAGTTAATTAAGAAAGCAAATAATCCCCAGAAAATCGGGAAGCTTACGTCAAATGCATAACACGCCAAACTAAATCCTAATCCAGTGAAGAAGCTTAAGATGAACTTCACTACAATAAATTTAAAAATATCTTTTTCAATTTGCCTGAATGTCTTTACCGATGCATGTTTTTGCTTAAATATGAGTAACTGCATGACTTTTTGAATATTCATAGATCCTGACAAAAGTAACACCATAAAAAATAGCGTCATCAAAAGCATACTTACAAAATTTTTCGCAATATTTAGTCCATTTCCGACGTTTCCAAAAACATTGGCACTAACTTTTTCATCATTCAGTAACGCCTGAAGTTTGGTCTCATCTTCTTTAGGTTCAATCCCCATTAACTCAATAACTGGAGAAACTACTTCATTTAAACGGTCATTAAATTTATCACGAAAATCTTCATCTGCACTTGCTAATTCTTTACCTGTTAGTTGCACAGTTTCATAGGCGATTTTAATACCAGTAGAAACGATTAAAAGAACTATAATTACTCCAATAAAATTAGGAATACCCTTTTTTGCAAACCATCTCATCAATGGAGAGAAAATAAGGGCACCAAATAATCCAAAAGCCAATGGAATAAAAATAATTGAAAGCACACTTAATATATACATTATCAGCGGAACAACTATAATTAGTAGTAACTTTCTGATGGCTAATAATTCTTTTCGCATTTTATTTATTTATAAAGTTCAATATTAAGAAATAAAAACAAAACTATACTTAATAATAAAGTAGCAATTTGGTAATTTTTAATAAAATTAGAATGAGTATTGATAACCCACTTATTGATTAAATTATCATCTTGAACAATTTAGGGCACCTCTAAAAACCCTAATTTGGTTGCTAACTTGTTCTTTCTTCCAACTACTTCGTTGCCGAAACACTCATTTAGCTCAGCTAAATTCCGTTTTCAGCGCCTTATATCTAAAAAAAATAACTGCCTTATGATTACAAACAGAGTTCTTAAAGATGCCCTTTAGTAATGATTAGTGTTCGTCAAAAATTCCTTCTGGCCTTCTTAGCGTGTACTATATTTAATTTATAAAATCATTAACCTTTGAAAACTCCTGCCTTTCAAACATTCTATGATTAAAATATCCTTACTTTTATAATCCCAAAACAAGTAAATTGAATCACAAAGTATTATATCTTTCCTACGATGGAATGACCGACTCACTTGGTCAATCTCAAGTATTGCCCTACCTTTTTGGATTAGCAGATAAAGGCGTTTGTGTTCATTTGATTAGTTTTGAAAAAAAAGAATTCTCAAAAGACATTGCAAGAATTAAGAAACTCTGCGAAGAGAATGGTATTCTTTGGTACCCGCAGAATTACACTAAAAAACCACCTTTAATTTCTTCTGTTAAGGATCTTCAACGAATGAAAAAAGTAGCGTTGGATTTACACGAAGCAGTAGGATTTGATTTGGTACATTGCAGGAGTTATATTCCTGCAATAATTGGTCGTTTTCTTCAGAAAAAGAAAAACTTGAAATTCGTTTTTGACATGCGTGGTTTTTGGGCTGATGAACGGGTGGAAGGTGGAATTTGGGACATCAAAAACCCTGTTTTTAAAACAGCTTATAATTTCTTTAAACGCAAGGAGAATGAGTTTTTTAGTAAAGCAGACACAATTGTATCGCTAACAAATAATGGGAAAAAGGAAATAGAAACTTGGAATAATATTCCGCATTTACCAAAAATTGAAGTCATTCCATGTTGTGTTGATTTAAATCATTTTGAATCAGAAAAGGTGGATGCACTTGCTGCTGATCAAAAACGCAAGCAACTCGGAATAACAAATGATGATTTTGTCTTAGGTTATGTTGGCTCCATCGGAACATGGTATATGCTTCCTGAAATGCTAGATTATTACGCTGTTTTACGTCATCAGAAAACCTACACTAAATTTCTTTTTATTTCTCGGGAACCAAAAGCTAATATTATAAATTTAGCACTTGAAAAAGGTATCCCTGAAAATGAAATCATTGTTACCGGAACAACACATAATGAGGTTCCATTGTATTTATCACTATTTGATTTCTCCATCTTTTTTATTCGTCCAACGTTCTCCAAAAAAGCCTCTTCTCCAACGAAACAAGGCGAATTAATGGCTTTGGGAATTCCTATCATTTGTAATGCAGGAGTTGGCGATACAGATGTAATTATCAAAGACGCCAATGCTGGAATTGTATTGGAAAAACTCGATTCAGAGAGTTATGAAGCTTGTGATTTAGATCCTTCTCAATATGATAAAGCTGAAATCAGAGCTGGAGCTGAAAAATGGTATAGTTTGAATAATGGAGTGGAGAAGTATTATGGGATTTATGAAACATTGCTTAATTCCAAAGAGAAATAAATTGATAAAAAGGTTTGGGGCACCTCTAAAAACCCTACTTTAATTGCTAACTTTTTCTTTCTTCCAAACAGAGTTATTAGAGATGCCCTTTACTCTTTCATAAAAATATTGTCGTTCAGAATTACAGATTCAAACTTATTATCATCTGATTTTTCAAAGTTTATTGAAATACATATTCGAGAATAAATTGGACTATGACCCATCGCTTCTACAATTGGAAAACAAATCAGGCTTAAAGTATTGTCGTCATTGATCTCAATATTCGTTTGCCAGCTTATGATTAAATGACTTGTTGCGTTCACTACAAAATTGACGATTAAGCTTTCGTTCGTTTCCTGAATAGAAATAATTGAATCTGCAGTTATTCCTCTAGAGCGGATATCATATTGATCAAAAGAAATGTTTGATGGAGATCCACATTCTAAAATTTCTTTTAAAATCAATCCTTTATTTTTCAATTTTGATATAGTGTTGCTTTTCTCAAAACTTTTAATGATTCTGTTAGCTGTTGATTGATAATAGAGCGAATCTGCAGATTGGCAAAAAACTTTAGAAGAAAACACCATTTAAAACAAAGTAAATGAAAATAGAAAAAACGGCTTATTCATAATTATTTTTGAGACTCCACAAGTTTAAATGAAAAAGGTTCAAAACGCAGAGAAATATTTGGAGATATATGCAAGATTGTTGAAATAAGTAGTTCTTAAAAATCCACATTCCGAAAAGCACGTGATTTTAACTCTTGTTCTGATCGTGATATTTGATACTTATTCGCAATTTCTCTCCAATTACTAACTGCTGATTTAACTTCTTCAATGATTTCTTTTGCACGTTTATCTTTTAGTCTGAAATATTGACAAACCTCTAAAGCCAACTCTAAATCCAAAGAGTTATCATTTTCATTAATATTTAACTTTAATCCTGTGCCTGTTTCTACTGGATTTATATCATAAGCTGGTGATAAAATCCAACCTTCATTTGTTAGAATAAAACCATGGTTTCTTAAATGATCGTCTGTATTTGAAACACAAATACTAAATACAATTCGTCTCCACAACTGCGCCAAGTCATCAGTTACATTTGCGCCATTGGTTATTATAAAATCTACTAATTCTAAATAGCTCACCCCATCTGCAGAGTCTTCGCCATCTATATGTCCGAGTAAGGTCATGGCAGATGCAAAGTGAAGGCGCTCTCCTTTTAAAGTTCTGTCAAAGCGTTTGGTTAAGAATGTATGGTTCTTATCTGTGAACTTTTTCGCTTGTGCTTGACTCCTATTTATTCCTGCTGCAATAGCCAATTCATAAGTTACAATCTCCCAACCCCCAATATCATATTCATCATTCTTACTTGGGAATTTTGCTATCCATAGATGTTGGTCTTTATCAAGAACACTTGCTTTTGGTCTTGCTCCACCAAGAGAAGACCCAGGTGCAACCAACATGTTTAGCCACTTCATATATTCTGGATCATTGACAACATCGTCATCTTCTAGGCGTAAACTAATTTGTTCTAATTCTCTAATCGATGTCCATGGTGGACTAGCCATATCTTTATTATCATTCAAAAATGAGTCATTGGGATCAAGTTTGAAACGCAATCCACCCATTCGTTGTTCATCAAAGACTCCTAGAAGATATTCTGTTTCAAAAAGACTTTGCTCTGGACGTTTTTCTTCTCGTGCCAAAGCAGCTTCTCTTCTTCTCATTAGAATTCTCCCCCATCTATCTGGTGAAGAATCGAGAAATATTCCAAAATCACTTTTAGTAGGATTGTTTAAATATTGAACTCCCTTAAATAAAAACAAATCTGGATCAAGAGACTGTGCATATCTCGAAGTAAGCCAAGTCGAATCATACTCTAAAGAAAAAACTTCTATTCCTCTTAAAAGAATACTTTGCAAAATCCCCATCAATTGTGGTTTCTCTAAACCTTGCCAATCAGCATAAACATAGACTAGCCGTTTCTCTCCTTGTTTTGCCATGATTTACATTTTTTTCGGTGCTCGTTCTTTTACCACTAATCCAATATCCTGTAACTTCCTTCCCAATTCATCATCTTTGGCTAATAATAAAAAATCGCTTTCAAGTCCTAGAATATTCAGAACATTCAAATAATAACCTATTCCGACTCCTTCATAGCCTTTTTCAATAGAAATGAGTGTAGACCGACTTATTCCTGCACGCTCTGCAACTTGCTCTGCACTCAGCTTACGTCTTAATCTTGCTAACTTGATATTCTCTCCAAGCTCAGCCAGAATTCTCTTCATTCTAGGTAATAAAATTGGACTCTTATTTGCCATAACGTTTAATTTGATTTTCAATCGGGTTGCATCGTTTAATTAGCCTGTATTATTAACTCCGTTGAGCTCGCAAGCTCGGTTCATGAATTTAATTTTATGTAGCTTTTTATTCATAAGTGTCTATTTTCAATGGTATTTCCCGATTTCTCGGGACAGGCTATGAGCTCACTTTGTTCGGTTGGCATCGGACTTTGCAGACATATTATTCTATTTCAATAAGTGCGTAAAACAGAAGCTGTATGAAAGTAAATCAAAAAACACTCAATTTTAAAGAAGTATTCTTCTTTTAAATATTGATGTAAATTATTGTTTTATAATGTGTTATAATATTTTTGAGTGTTTTTATGAACAATACAGGTTAGGGACTTTTCTTGGTACTAAATAGCGTAAATAGCTGTACGCAAATATGGTTGTCTCTCTCACAGAAGCAGTTGATTTACAATAGACAGATTAAATAATTGTTTTTCAGGAATTTAAAAATTCTGATCTCTAAAGAGTAAGTGAAACCTAACTCTCCAAAAACTTCTCAATCTGTGCTTTTATTTCCACAATATCTTGATTTACCATACATTTAAAATGCCCTTTCGGACATTTAGCAAATCCTATTTTTGAACATGGTCTGCAGGACAATCCTTTTACTTCGTGGATTGAATAAGAATTGGGTGCTTGTGGTCGGTAAGGATACATTCCGAAGGATGGCGCGGTATTTCCCCAAAGGCTGACAATTGGTAACTCAAAAGCAGCAGCAATGTGCATCATTCCGGTGTCGTTTGTAATCAATAATTGCGCATCTTTAACCACTTGTGCAGACTCATGAATGGAAAGTCCACCACAAGTATTATTGATGTTTTGATTCGGCAATAATTGCTTGATTTTATCTCCTTCTTCTCTATCGCCTGGACCTCCAACAATAACGATTGGTGTAGCAATATCACTTAAGACCTCACTCATCTCTTCGGCAGGCATTCTTTTGGTTGCAAACTGAGCACCAATGGCTACTGCAAGATATTTATTTTGTGTTGGAAAACGTTTTGTAAAAGCTAAAAAATCGATTTTAATACGAAATTCCAAGCCCTTATTATCGTTCTTTACACCAATTGCTTTTACGGCTTCAAAATAGCGATCTACAATGTGAATATCTGGCATTAAATTCCATTTGAAATTCACGTAAAGCCATTTCTGCACATTCAATTTTGGGAAAGAAAAACTCTCTTTTCGTAAATGACTTTTTATTTTTGAAGTACGTAAATTTTTGTGTAAATCAATTACATAATCAAATGAAGCAACTTTTAAATCCGATAAAACCATGTCATTATCCTCTCCCCATTCATGCAAAAAATCGATATATGGATTTGTAGAATAAAGATCTGAATATTGTTTTTTTGTCAATACATGTAATTCTACATTCGGAAGTTGTTCCTTAATGCAACGCAAGACTGGACTTGTAAGTACAATGTCACCGATAGAACTAAAACGAATGACAAGAATTTTGGTCATGGGGCAAAGGTAATTAGAATCTTAATCAATTAGGAATTTTAAATTAGGAATCAGGAATTGTTTGAGTCTCGTTTAATTGGGGTTTTTTTGAACACAATAATCACTATTTATCTAAATATGTTTAAAAACAATGAAACTTCTGGGCCCAAATCATCTGTGTTTTTTTCGGTTATTTTTCCTGAAATACTCTTAGAATATTTCAGTTTATATAATGCTTTAAACAAAAGTTCCGCTTGCTCTAAAGATCGGATATGATATGACGCTCTGTTCGCATTTATAAATGACCTTTGCTTTCCTTTTAAAGCAAACTTCTCAACGTAACTAAACTTGAGTTTATATGCCCACAGTCTGGAATAATATGATAATGCAAACTCATTACTTGGCTCTCTTGTTGATTCCAATGCATTCACCATAATCAGTGGATCAATTTTTAATGAATCAAATCCCAATTTTAAAGTAGGAAAAAGAACACTATCAATGACAGAATGATCCTCATAGTTAATATGATGCGTTAAAAACCAATTGCCTGGCTTAAAGGATATAGTGCGTCTAGGATGTTTTACAACAATGTATTTATATTTTGTTTCACCCCATTTGTCAACAGGTAGCTTATGAACCAAACTAGACTTATATTTTCTTTTCATACGTTTAAGAAGCTTCCACTTCCAAGCTGTTCCTACAAGGCTTTCGGCAGGATATCCAGATGATTCAACAAGTTGAATGTAGTCATCTCGTAAAATATTCATTTCATGCAAATAAATAGCCATAGATAGTGAATCTTTCCGCTTCAAATTATCTAATACGATTTCCCTATATGCATCAATCTCAAGGAATTTAAAAAGCAGTGTTGTATCAAGTCGTTTCATTGACTCACACCTTATCGAATCAAAATCCAAATCAAGTTTTAATTGCGAATTATTTTTAATCCACAGGTCATTATAATAACTAAACTGATTTTCCGTCATTCCATTCATAACAGATTTCCTGAGAAATAATTCTGCTACACTTTTGTTTTTAGCATAACAAGCAACATAGAGTCCTTGCTGAATATGTTTAGAAAACGGATAATTAAACATTTCAAATGCATTTTCATAAATAGAAACTGATGAGTCAAGATTTCCCTCAATCAATGCTTGTTCGGCAAGAATAATTTGCTTGTAGTACTTTGATGCAGGAGTTTGTGAGGTGGCTGTTGAATCTACACAATATAAAGTTAAAAATAATAGTAAAATATGTTTCATGACTTATTGACTAACAAATAAAAAGATAAATTATTGTCCGAAAAGGATAAAGTAATTGAGCTGTTGAATAGATTGAAGTAAATATTTTCACTGACTACTTAAAATATTTTCCGCTTTTCAAGAGGATTCAAAAAGATTTACACAGAGAAAAAAGGTTCTTTTCGCTGCGCTCGTCGGATTTATTACACAGAGATGCACAGAGGGTTTTCACAGAGATGCACAAGTGTGTAAAAAACAACCTGCATCCATGCGAATAATCTATTTCCTAAACCAAAAAGTAAAAAATACCTCCATGAAAATAATTACGAATTACGAATCTGAGAATTACGAATTATTGAATTCAGGATCAAATAACTTTTAATCCCACTTCCAACCTCTGTGTTCTCTACTTCGACAAGCTCTGCGCAATGCTGCACAAGTGTGTAAAAAACAACCTGCATCCATGCGAATAATCTATTTCCTAAACCAAAAAGTAAAAAATACCTCCATGAAAATAATTACGAATTACGAATCTGAGAATTACGAATTATTGAATTCAGGATCAAATACCTCCGTGAATCTCTGTGCCTCTTCCGTGCACTCCGTGTAAAAAAACCTGAGTGCGGCGAACCCATCCCTTCCAAATAAAAAAAAATATTTTCCAAAACACTTGGTACATGATTAACTTTTTTATTATCTTAATTTAGCATCAGTAAAAAAACGGCATAAATTAAACGATAATGAAGCAAATTACAATCGACATTCAGTCACCAGCAGATTTCACAGAAAGATTCATTAACCAAACCAATCATTCTGTGTTTCTTACAGGAAAAGCAGGGACAGGAAAAACCACTTTACTCAAGAAAATCATTGATTCTACGCACAAAAACACAGTAGTCGTTGCTCCTACGGGAATTGCAGCGCTAAATGCTGGTGGTGTTACAATACATTCGTTTTTTCAAATGCCTTTTGCTGCTTTTATTCCAGATTTTGGTCAGCCTCCTTTTGTTGGACAACGAACGCAGTTCAATACGAAAACGACCTTGCTTCACAATTTCTTCATGCACAATAAGAAAAAATCAATCTTCTTAAAACTGGAATTATTGATTATTGATGAAGTGAGTATGTTGCGTGCAGATTTATTGGATGCAATGGATCTTATCTTGCGCAAAATCAGAAGAAATGATACACCGTTTGGTGGAGTTCAAGTTTTGTTTATTGGAGACTTAATGCAGCTTCCTCCAATTGTAAAAAGAGAGGAAAAGCCAACTTTAGATAAATATTATGAAGGAAGTTTCTTTTTTCATGCGAAAGTAATTCAAGAACAACCACCACTTTATATCGAATTAGAAAAGATTTTTCGTCAAAATGACCCGGAATTCATTGAATTGCTCAATAATTTGAGAAATAATCAGATTTCTGATGAAAACGTTGCTTTGTTGAATAACTATGTAAAACCTGATTTTGACACAACAAAAAATGAAGGTTTTATCACCTTAACAACACATAACGCAAAAGCAGATGAAATCAACGATAAAGCTTTAAAAGCATTGGGAGGGAAGTCGAGAAATTATGACGCTAAAGTCGCTAAGAAATTCCCTGATCACATGTTTCCTATTCCTAAAACCATGGAATTAAAAGTTGGTGCTCAGGTGATGTTTATCAAAAACGATATGTCATTCGATAAACGTTACTATAATGGTAAAATTGGTCGAATAACAGAACTTTCAGCAGATGAAATCCGTGTAACTTTCCCAGAAGAGAAGTTGACCATTACAGTTGAGCCTTACGAATGGGAAAATGTAAAATTTACATTGGACGAAAAATCTGGAGAAATAAAAGAGGAAACGATTGGAACGTTTGTGCATTTCCCATTAAAATTAGCTTGGGCAATTACAGTGCATAAAAGTCAAGGTTTAACTTTTGAAAAAGCAGTGTTGGATTTATCTAATGTTTTTGCATCGGGCCAAGCTTATGTTGGACTCTCACGTTTGGTTTCCTTAAAAGGATTGGTATTGATGAGTCCAATTCGTTTGAATGGATTGAAAAACGACCAACATGTTGTGGATTATGCCAAAAACAAAGCGGATGAAAAGCTCTTAACAAGAAAACTAGAATTGGGGACCGTTTTATATTTACAAAAACGCCTACAGAAAACATTCAATTGGGATGCCACGGTGAGCCGCTGGTTATCACTCGAAGCTGCCCACAAATCAGCGGGTCCTAGAAGTGAGATGGCGAAAAACAAAGTTTGGTTTGAAGAACAAATTAATGCGTTGATGAGCACTTTGGAACCTTCTCGAAAATTCAGATCACAATTGATTAAGATTTGTCAGCCAGACCAAATGGATATTGAAGTTTTGTATGAGCGCTATGAAGCGGCATACAGTTATTTCATAAAAACAATGGAGCCGATATTTAAGGGGAACATCAAGCAGATTTTATTGCTCGGTAAGAAATCGAATGTTAAACAATATTCAGAAGATTTAGGAGAATTGGATGACTTATTGACGGATGTTATCATGGATTTAAAAAAATCTAGGAAATTGGTTCAGAACCTTTATAACGGAAAAGAATTATCGAAAGAAAACATTTGGGATGATCAAATTCGAAACTTTAAGATTGCCAAAATTCAAGTGGTAAAAGACGAAATACGAAGAGAAAACCCGAGTTTAGGAGAATTAGATGATTTCTATTCTGAGAAAAAAGTGGCAAAAAAAAGGGAAAATAATGGGAAGCCTAAAGTTACCACTTTCGACAAGACATTAGAAATGTTTGAAAAAGGATGGAAAATTAAAGAAATCGCAGATGAACGTGTTCTCAAAGAAGAGACTATATACAATCACTTAAGTAGACTTATTAAAGACGAAAAGATTGAAATCGATGCTGTGCTTGATCAAGAGAAAATCGAACTTTTAAAAGAAAAGTTAGGTACAGAAATCGAAGGAACATTAACTGAAGCCAAAGAAAAGGTAGGGAAAAGTATTTCTTGGGAAGAGCTGAAGGTCTATCATGCGAGTATTTTGAAGTGATTGTGAGCAATAGAAGCTTATTTTACAAAGTAGAAAAAAGCTCTTCTATTACTAAAATACTTCACAGTTCGTTTTGCTGGTGTGGTCGGAAACAGCACAAAATTAAAATTGAATCTTTTAAGTATATTTTACTTTTTTCTCGTCGGCTGATGCGGCATTTCGACAGGCTCAGTGCAACGCTGCGTAGCGCATAGCCTGTCCCGAGAAATCGGGAAAAACCTTAAAAAATTATTATGATTGAATAAATATTTATAAAAATCGCCTTTTCCCGACTAGACACTAACTATTTACCGTTGGATATGAATATAACTGTGGCCATCATAAGTTTGACCGTCCTTTCCTTCAGCAGAGTAAATAACAAAATAAACCCCATCAACTAAATCACTGCCAGCCCATTCAAAATCGAGTTCATCAAAGTTGTACACTTCATTTCCCCAGCGATTAAAAATTGTTCCTTCCAATGAGACGATATTTTCGTATTGAACTTTATAAAAGTCATTGGCTCCATCACCATTTGGTGTAAAAATATTCGGGAACACGATATAAACATCTCCTGATTCCAAATTAATGAATTGTGTCATGCTGTCTGTACATACACCATTTTGTACAATCAAAGTAACAGGATAAATCCCTCCCTCCTGATAGGTTTGACTTTCATCACCAGGGAAAGTGGAGTTATTCCCATTTCCGAAATCCCAAAAGTAATTTGTGGCATTACTGCTGTTATCAATAAAATTGATGGTCATTGGAGCAACGCCAGACAATGTATCTGGATTGAAATCTGCTATTGGTGAAGAATACACGACTATGGTTGTGTTTAAAGTATCCTTACACCCATTGGCATCTGTCCCAATTACCTGAAAATTTAAGGTGCCTTCTGAAACAGAAAAAGCATTTCCATTATCTATAAGTGGTGTCCAGACATAAGTTTCGGCACCAGTTGCTGTAAATGCAACCATGTCTCCAACACAAGCTTCGTTTACCTCATCAATAAAGGACATTGTAGGATTTGGATTGACCTCTATCAAAGTATCTAAAGTGCTTATGCAACCATCAGCAGAAGTTACTGTTACTTGATAGGTTCCAGTTGTATTTATAATAAATGGAACTCCATCTGCCACATTATTATCCCAAGAATAAGTAACGCCTCCGTTTGCTTTAAGGGTTATTTCATCTCCCTCACAAGGATTATTGTCAAAACTATCTAAGGTAATTGTTGGTAATGGATTTACAACTTGGGTAAATGAAATCGAATTATTTGCACCACAACAATTAATTAAACCCGGAAAAGGTGTAAAACTGTAAGTTGTTGTTGATGTGGGAGAAAGAAACAACGTATCCCCTGATTCAACATTTGTTATTGTATTAGAAACACCTCCATTAGAATATTGAATATCTACTGGATTGCTATTATTTAATACCTCGAAAATCACCCAAGCTTCTTCGCCAGCGCAAATTGGGCCGCTAGATTCAATTATCTGGTAGCTTTCCTCTACATAACCAATTGTGATATAGCGTGTACTATTCAAAGGAATTTGTGTTGTCGAAATTCCCGTAATAGTTATTCTACCATTGTTCTCACTAAAAGTTATTCCATTCGCTTGAGAATAAAGATCTGCATCTGAAAAATCTCCGTCTAAATCGACCATTAATCGGAGGTTTGATAAATCAATATTCGCAATTGGAGAACATGGTTCTGACAATATATCCGTATTAAAATCCTGATTAAATTCAGTATTTGTTATTTTAAATTCGCGCGCTAATCGGGATGAAACAGGCGCAGGTGCTTCCATATTTAATGCAACAGAACCGCACAAAGTAGCGTTATTATGGCCTGCTGTTATATATGAAATATCCGTATTAATTATACCAATATTGTCTTCATTTGAGGCGGAAAGCCCATCCACATATATCCGTAGCTTATCATCGAAAGTATGTGATTGTTTTTGATATAAATCCTCATCATCATCACGCCCAATCCCAATAACTTGATTGTGATAATCTGTGGTTAAACTTGCATCCCAAATAATTGTTCCGTCTGTTGCGGTATAGTCTCCATTTATTCCTCCTCCTTGTTTACTTAAAGTGATTCCATATTTTATTGCCAAATAAGTATGAACTTTAGACATTTCAAGGTCAGTTAAGTCGCTATTGAAAAATATAACTTCATGCATAAATCCGTTGTATGCCGAAGAACCCTCGCCTGGATGGTAACCAAGGTATAATCCATCTGGTCCAGAAGATTGAGAAGGGCCGCCAATATTAGGAAGTAAATAATCCTGATAATATGCTTTCAAACTTGTTGGAGTGGAACGATTACCTTTGTAAGAAATAATGCTCGGTAAATTAGTCTCCGTCCAATCTCTCTTGGCATTAGTTGAGTTTGAAAAGCTCCTACCAATGGCAAGTCTTCCGCCGTTTGCCAAATTCCTGCACTGTAATCCTGTATTTCCATCATTGTAAAGCGTAAATGTTCCATTACTAGATGGTGGAGTAGGCATGTAGTAGGAATAGAAATAAGAGCCCTGATGATTTGAAAGCATATTGGTTAATAGCACTGGAGGATTTGAATTTCCTAAACCTTGAAGCGTGCCTAAATTATTTCCAGCAAAACTATTTCCTGTAAATAAAATGGTGCGGTTATAATTAGAGATATTTCCTGTAGGTGTAATTTCCAATTGCGGATAAGGTGGTTGACCATCCGTCACGGAAATTGCTCCAGGACCAGTAGGAAACTGAGTTGTCCATGTGGATACATTTCCGACAGCCAAATCGTCTGCGCGAAACCAAGCCGTAAGTCCAGTTGTTCCAACACCTCCCGGGGAAATTTGAGCCTCTAAAAAAGTAGAAGATAAAAGGATCAGTATAAATAGAATATTATTCAGCGTTTTCATAGTAATTGCGTTTTGACCTTTGTATACAAACCTACAATATCAAAGTAAGAAAAACAAATAGTTTTAGTCTACAACGTGACTACATGTTGTTACATTTTATGGGAAGACAAGCAGTTAGGAGAATTACCAAAAGAGCTTTTGACACAAACATCACAACTGTTCAACGAAATCAATAAGCAACTTCACAATATTATCATAAGCAGAAAAAGACAATTCCTCGTATGTATCATAAACATCGTGATAATGTTTATTGGGACCCATTGCATAAATAAAAAATGAAGGAACTCCTTTAACATGGAAGTGATAATGATCGCTATTTGCTGTTTCTCCTCTTGACTTTATTTGACTTAAATAATTCTTTTGGTCATTGATTTCTTTCAATTGCTCAAATCGCTCTTCATGAATCCGGCCATTTACTGCAGTGATTCCTTCTTCACCACTTCCCATGATGTCAAGATTTAGCAAAAACTTGATCTTTGAAAAGTTTATCACTTTACTTTTTACGAAATATTCAGAACCAACAAGTCCAGCTTCTTCTCCTGCAAAAGCAATAATTAAAATATTATATTCGCTTGGATGTTCAACAAAATAATCTGCCATAGAGATTAACATGGCTGTTCCGCTGGCGTTATCATTTGCACCTGGAAAGTACGTTTCTGGAGTTGTTCCCATTCCTCCCAAATGATCATAATGGGCTGTAAAAACTATAGTTTCTGCTTTTTTCTTCTTTGCTGGAAGATAGCCGACCACATTTTTACTTTGGAACTTTTTAACCAATTCCGCCTCTATTTTGATGTTTAATGGCGTTTTTACATCAATAAAGCCTGATTTAATATGTAAAACTGGATATTTCAGTTGATTTCTTCCTACCGACCAAGTGAATTTTTGATCCGTTGAATAAACTACAGTTCCTAAAACAGCCAAAGAATTAAATTGTTGAACGGCAGAATAAGCATCGGTTGGTGACATTCCAGTAAGGTTAACATAGAATCCATTTTTTTCACCACTTCTAACTTGATTCACTAATGGATTGATTAGATGTAACCTTGATAAAATAGTTGTATCGACTTCAATTAGTTTCAATTCCCCTTCAAAAGACCCAGAAGATGCATCCACTAAATAATCTATTCCTGGTTGTAATAGATTATTATCTGCTTTTACTTCTATAACTCCTGGAAAAGTATTCACATCAAATGAAAAAGATTGGAAGTAGGAATCATTTTTAAAAAAAGGTTGAAGTCCTGAATCTTCAAATTCATCTTTAAGAAAATCTGCCGCTTTATTTACTCCGTCCTTTACATAACCTCTTCCATAAAGTGAATCACTGCATAAAACTTCTGTAATACGCCTTGCTTTTAACTCTTGACCAAACGATAGGAATGAAAAAAAAGTTATTAGAAAAAGCATAGTCGTTTTAGTCAACATATCTTCTTGTTATAAAGTGTGCAAATTCTTCAACTGATGAATCCTCTTTATTCCAGTTCTCTTTGGCTGCAACCTCACTCAGTTTAGCTAATGCTGCTTTGCTATTTTCTTGCTGGTCTAATTGATCAATTATTTCGTTGTACAAACTAGCATCTCCTCTAAAAAGTTCACTAATAAACTGTAAACGATCATTTAAACCTATTGCTCCTTTTAAAGAACTTATTTTTGAAGTCCCAAGTCTGTCGCCTGCTGCTGCATTATAAGCTTTTAGAAATTGCTTATAGAAAACAGCTGATTTATTATCATCCTCTTTAAGTAATTCATTCAATGATGAACTTTCCTGTTCTTGAAGAGCAGTTTTATCTGTATGATCAGTGTGTGGCAAAGGCTCTTCTTTTTCAAGATTACTAATGAGATCTGCTGATTTTTCATCGGCATTGCTTTCTACTTCCTCAATAATTGGTTCTTCTTTTACAACAGGCTTTTCTTCTGCTTTTGCAGTATCAAATCCGCCAGAAAAGTCAAATTGAACTCTACCCTCATCTTCAGTCACCTCTTTTTCCAGTATTAACTCCTCTTGTTCATCTTCAATAATCTCATGTTCCTCTACAATTGCTTCCATATAGTTTTCTGCAACAGGTTGCTTAGTTTCATTATCTTCTACCTCATCTTGTTCATCTGAAAAAGGAAAAGTTGAATCCAGCGCTTTATCAGATGGTTTTCCATAAACACTTTCTTCTTTAGCTTTATAGCTCAAAATAACTGCTCTTTCATAGATTTTTCTTGAAAGTGTTTCAAATTCTTCCAATTCTTCTTTGGATAAGTTAGAAGTAGAAAGTTGATTTGTAAGTTCATTTAAACGTGAACTAATGGACTGAAGCGTATCGAATGAAGTCATAAAATGATGAAATATTTAGTGTCAAAAATAGCGAAAAACAATAACACCTTCTTCCAAAACTTGAAAGAAGGTGTTAACAATATCAAATAGTCTTTACAAGAAAACGTCAAATACTGCGTTTTCTGTCAGACACTAAATAAAAGGTTTTATAAAGTGCCTCTTAAGCTTTGCTCACGCTCGATTGATTCGAAAAGCGCTTTAAAATTACCAGCACCAAATCCTCTTGCTCCCATTCTTTGGATAATCTCGAAGAATAAAGTTGGACGGTCTTCTACTGGCTTAGTGAATATTTGTAATAAATAACCCTCCTCATCAGCATCAATCATGATTCCTAATTTCTGAAGTTTATCAATATCTTCTTGTAACTCGTGATCAAATTCTTTCAATCTGTTTGGAACCAAATCATAATAAGATTGTGGCGGTACAGAAAGAAAGTCAACTCCTCTCGTTCTTAAATCAGCAACAGTTTTCAATATGTCATCAGTTGCAACTGCGATATGCTGAACGCCTGGCCCTTCAAAGAAATCAAGATATTCCTCAATTTGAGATTTCTTATTTCCTTCTGCTGGCTCGTTGATTGGAAATTTAATTCTTCCGTTTCCGTTAGACATTACTTTCGACATCAATGCTGAATACTCCGTGTGAATTTGCTTGTCATCGAAAGATAAAAAGTTAACAAAGCCCATTACGTCTTCGTACCATTTTACCCAAACGTTCATTTCATTCCAGCCTACGTTTCCAACCATGTGATCGATAAACTTTAAACCTGTTGGTTCTGGATTGTAATCAGATTCCCATTTTACATATCCAGGAAGAAATTCACCTTTGTAATTCTTGCGTTCAACAAACATGTGAACTGTTTCTCCGTAAGTATAAATACCTGCACGAACAACTTCCCCATGTTCATCTGACTCAACAATTGGCTCCATGTATGACTTGGCTCCTCTTTTTATTGTTTCTTCGTATGATTTACGTGCATCCTCAACCCATAAAGCAACAACCTTTGCACCGTCACCATGCTTTTTAACATGCTCTCCAATTGGGGATTCACTGTTTAAAGCCGTTGTCAACACTATTCTAATTTTGTCTTGCTTTAAAACATAAGATGCTCTATCTTTTACTCCCGTTTCTAATCCAGCATAAGCATGAGATTGAAACCCGAAAGCTGTTTTATAAAAATGAGCTGCTTGCTTTGCATTTCCTACATAAAACTCAACATAGTCAGTACCTAATAAAGGAAGAAAGTCTTGCGCTCCTTCAAATATCTTTTCTAATCCGTACTCTACATTCTTTACACTTTTTGCCATTGCAATTTTTTTATAATTATTAAATACTATTTTTTAATCTTCTAACCAACTGTAAGCATAATCTGGATCATTAATATCCAAAGCTGCTTGGGTTAATTTTAGTGGTTTAAAAGTATCCACCATTACGGCTGTTTCACTCGTTTCCTTTTTACCAATACTTCTTTCCATTGCTCCAGGGTGTGGTCCATGTGGAATCCCCATAGGATGTAAAGAAATAAATCCTTTTTCTACATGATTTCTTGACATAAAATCTCCGTCTACGTAGTAAAGTAATTCATCTGAATCGATATTACTGTGGTTGTAAGGAGCAGGAACTGACTCTGGATGATAGTCATATAAACGCGGAACGAATGAGCAGATCACAAAGTTGTGCGCTTCAAAAGTTTGATGAATTGGTGGTGGCAAATGAACTCGTCCTGTGATTGGTTCAAAATCTTTAATATTGAAAGCATATGGGAAATTATATCCGTCCCAGCCTACAACATCAAAAGGATGTGAAGCATAAGTCAAGTGATGTAATGCATTTTGTTTTTTAATTTTCATTAAAAATTCGCCTTTTTCATCGTGTGTTTCCAGTTCACTAGGAGCACGGAAATCTCGCTCACAAAATGGAGAATGCTCCATCAATTGTCCGAATCCATTCCTGTATTTTTTTGGTGTATATATTGGAGAAAAAGACTCTACAATAAACAAACGGTTATCTTTTCCATCAAAATGAATTTGATAAATAATTCCTCTGGGTACAATTAAGTAATCTCCAGGACCGAAAGGAATATTTCCAAGCACTGTTTTCAGAGTTCCTGTTCCTTCATGAACAAAAATCATCTCGTCAGCATCGGCATTTTTATAGAAATAATCATGCATTGATTGCTGTGGTGCAGACAATGCAATGTTTAAATCGTTGTTGAACATCACAATTTTTCTACTGTTTAAATAGTCTGCTTCTGGCTTAACTTTGAAACCATTTAGCATTTGACTTGTCACAGATTTTTCTAATACTGCTGTTGGGGTAAGATCAATTGTTTCACCAATATTTTTTACCATTGTTGGTCGGTGAACCTGATACATTAACGAAGCTGTTCCACTGAAACCTTCAGTTCCAAAAAGCTGCTCATAATAATATCCACCTTCTTCTTTTTTGAATGTGGTGTGTCTTTTATGAGGAATTTTACCAAGTTTTGTATAAAACGGCATAAAATCGAGTTTTAAAATGAATTGATATGATTTGTAGATACATTAGAAATTAAGAACGGAATCACTCTGGATTGCGCTTCAACAATGCTTTTCTTTTCGTATTTAAAATCCCGAATACATTCATAAAGTAAAATTCTTAATTACCACAAATATATGAAAATCAATTACGAATTACGAATGAATCAATTACGAATTTTCAAATCATTGAATCTTTGAATCTTTCGAATCTTTGAATTCTTGAATCTTTGAATCCATTAACAAAAAAAATAAGCACTTTAATTCTATAGTC
>Ga0307948_1000293_pt1:0-7500 | contig 34150 bp, 36 predicted proteins | sample OrgLakmetagen280_FD_201824 | JGI IMG/M metagenome (GOLD analysis project Ga0307948, IMG submission 201824) | Saline water microbial communities from Organic Lake, Antarctica - #280 | ecosystem: Environmental > Aquatic > Non-marine Saline and Alkaline > Saline | place: Antarctica: Organic...
TTGGAACGTCAAGAGCTATTGATTGGTAATATAAGAGTCGAATCTGGGAGGGGGGTGGGGTGGGGTGGTTCCCCATGTAGCTTATGTTTTTTTGGGGGGGTCTCCAGTTTCTTTCTAAGCCACTTCCACGGATTTTAAAACATATCATCGGAATTCTGAGCTCAAGCCCAGTCGATTGCCACCCTTTTTGAGAAAATTGGGTAGAAGGGGGGGTCTTTGGACATGTCCGAAAGTCAGAGGCACACGCGCTTGGTTGTAGGCCGTGGGGTGAGTCAATGCAGATGGATGCCTGATGAGCATGCAGATGGATGCCTGATGAGCATGCAGATGGATGGAGAATTCCAAAAGAGCAGATTGGTACCCTTTTTTTGTCTGGTGGGGTTACTAGAAGGGGGGTTTGGGGGATGGGTGGTCCCTCAGGAATGTCTACCCCAAAAAGAACACGTGCCTTTCACAAAAAAAAACTTGGCAAGGACGTTGTTTCTTTGATCTGTGCAAATTACTGGGATAATGCGACCCAAACGAATGAATCCCAGCAATGCATTATAAAAAAACCACGCTTTACAAGAGTTTGCACAGAATTCATGGCCAAACGTGTGTTCAACAGGATTGCACAACACAAGGCCACAAAGGGTCTTTGTGGCGTTATTCCACACCACACCGTGAAACGGTACGCCACAGACCACGCCACGGCAGTTAGAGATTTGGAAAAATTGAACTTTAATTACTCAGCGCTCTCCCCCAAGCTCCATTTTCCCTCTGGGATCAATAAAATATATAAAAATGTTAACATGTAGGGCTAACTTGATCCAGTTGCACTCTAACTTGGGTGGTTATGAGTGTGTTTTAGTACTGCCACGGTTGTATGCCACGATTTAGGGGTCAGCTGTGGCGTGACGTGGCATGGCCGTGTTGTGCAATTTTGGTCTGCAACTAGCGGTCATCATAAAAACCACTTTCCGTTTTCAAGCTGGAATTTGGTGCTAAACCACAGATATATGCATGATCAATCGGGGTAAGCAGATTATCAACAAGGTACATGCACAGCCGGACTGCGTTTACACCGCCATGGCGGTAATCATATATGATTGCGTCTTGGGTGCAAAACAAGTGCAAAATTGAAGGTTAAAATTAACACATTGAAAGGCTGCGTGGTGTTGGTTTGAACACCGCCATCATGGCCGCAGAGGGGGGCGGTTCTCCCGTAAGAGATCATCAGAGAAGCAAGATTGAAAGGTCTGACAGTGAGGAGGGCAGCCGAGCCGATGGCCTGGGGGAGATGGAGTGCTCAGAGCAGCCCAGTGAACAAGGCCACAGCTGAGCCACAAACAGAGGAGGAGGAGGAGGAGGAGGAGGAGGATGGGAAAAGGTGTTCCTTTCTTGCCCCAGTCACGCACCCTGGAAGCCTTGCCTATGAGTTTTGACCAATATGCCTCCGGGTAGCTGTAGCCAAGCATCTCTACGTAGCTGTAGCCAAGCATCTCTACAAAGTGTACAACACGCTCCCTGACTTGCAGACAGTTTGGTCTGGGGAGGCTGTTGCACGTGGCCGAGCAACGCCGCGCGTCCTCATAAACACCAATGGGTTTGTCTCTATTCTACATAACTTTACTATTCTATATTTTCCGTGACGGATCGGCATATACATCGGCAATTAAATCGGCATGCCAAATAAAATTCCGTTCCCCAGAGCCATACGTTAGTACAGGGAACCGCCAGAACGACTCAAACAAAAACAACTTGCGTTCTTCAGAAAAACTGCATGCATGGTATTGTCAAGAGAAATATTAACATGACTTTAAAAATGAACCCTGTTGGTTGCGGTCTGCGGCCAGCCAATCTTGATTGGAAATGTGGTGCTACCGTATGCAAGCATCCCGTCAAGATGCTATTGGGGCATCAAGTAACCAGCAGCAAAACATCATATGCAGCAAAAAGAGGCAGCAGTGGAGGGGCGCGACTGACCAGTGGCCGCGCCCGCTTGCCAGTGCTGCAGTCCTCAGTGGTTGATGCCGCAGCTCCATCTGGCATTCCAAGCGGGACCCCATCTCGCGCACCCCCTGCTACCACCAGCCTCACGTTCCAGGTATTAAATGGCAGAATGGGAGTGCAAGTGCGTTTCTGCCGAGTGTGCGCGTTTGCGTCTGTGGATGTGCGTGTGTATAAGTGTGTGTGTGTGCGTGTGTGTTGTGTTTGTGTGTGTGTGTGTGTGTGTGTGTGTGTGTGTGTGCGTGTGTGTGTGCGTGTGTGCGTGCGTGTGCGTGCGTGTGTGTGTGTGTGTGTGTGTGTGTGTGCGTGTGTGCATGTATGTGTGTGTCTTTGTGCATGTGTGTGGGTGTGTGTGTCTTTGTGCGTGTAATTTTGTTGCGTGTGTATGTGTGCTTGCATGAAGTTGTGTGTGAGTGCGCACGTCTGTGTGCATACTTATGAATATGTATTCGCATGTGCGTGTGCGTGTGCGTGTGCTTGAGCATTCGTGTGAGTGATTGTGCGGATGTGTGCAAGTGCGGGTGCATGTGTGCTTGCTCAGGCGTGCATGCTTGCTCATATGTTTTCCGCTTCTTCTTTGCCTCTGTGGTGCAGTTGTCAGTTGCAAAAAAACAAAGCTGTCTTTGTTAAGACTATCATGTCCAGGTTCAACTTCTGATTCCACTAAATTTGGACAAGGACCTCCTTCCGGGACAATCCCGCAAAGCCTGTACTTCACAAAATATTGTAAGAAAGGCCTTGTATTTTAACTCCTTTAGGGGAGTCAAGTTACCTTTTGGGCATCATCCATCTCTCCTCACACCTCACCGGGACGTTTGGATCTAAGCTATCTTCCCGGGCAACTGAAGCTAGCAATGTTCCGTGCTTCATCTGGGTTCCAGAGATTCGGTGGTGTTGCGCATCTTAAGAAACGTAGGGTCGGACAGCTCGTTAGGTGCTCAATTAGGTAAAGGACTTACTGACAACAACATTTACCAATCTTAGTTACAGGAGGTGGTAATTTAAGGTCGTCAGGTGTGCCCAGTGTAGGCCAAATGCCTCTTGTATTTTAGCGTTAAGATGCGCCAAGATCTGATCAGTGGGCGGCAAGCTGGAGCGAAAGCTCAGCAGCTGGTGCACTAATTGAACCTGGTGCACAACTCACTAGTTAAAGTAGGAACAAATTTTCAAGTTAACACGTCCAAGGGCATAAGCGTATGTCGTCATCATTTTATGCTCTGCCCAAATTTATTGCAAGAGGTTGTGCCACTCGCCGCAGTAGCTGAAGTTTGAACACGCACACAACGAACGCATGGACGTACATGCAATGCACCCACCTCTTTTCACATGAACACCACAACAATGTCACGAGAGGCCATCGCCCACCTGCGACTATACATTACAACACACACGCACAACAGCAAATTACCAAACACACATACACACACACACACTTCTGTCACTGTTCTTGCAGGAGGCCATCACCCGCCTGCAACTGTACTGGTCCAGTCGAGGCTGTGCTATTTGGCTTCCCCACAACACCGAGGTGATTGCGTTAGATTTTGGAAGGCTACTTATCCTTTTGCAAGAGCAGGAGGGGTGGATGGCTTTAGAGATAGAGCAGAGGACCCACTCGTTATTAGTGCCAATTTCAGGTCTTCATTTGATTCCAGATCCTTTTATAAGGCATTGGTGCCAATCAATTTGGTGGCAGCTCACCCCATTTGTGGATAGGGAGCACGAGTTGCATTGGCTCAAAAGTCCAACCTCTATTTTCAAGTGTACCCTGCCATCCACAGCCACCTTTTGTCACCATAACAGACCACCCCATTCTTCCTCCTTACATAGGGTTGGCCAGATCTGTATATATACACCGGATATGACCGTACAATTGGTGGTTTCCCCTGCCAAGAACGCCGTATATATTGTGTGTGCATTTTATATCTAATGCTCTGGCCAATCCTAATCTCAAGGCATCTGCTTCCAATGTTATCAAAGAAGGGTTTAAATGGTGGTTCTTTCGCGTAGAGCACCAGTAAAATCCGGTTTTCATCGGCCCTTGCGACATAGTCCTTTGCCATCATGCCTGGCAACAAAACTCGCAATGGCACACCTTTGCGTGCACCATAAATCAACTTGCTCCCCCAGTTAAAACGGTGTGTCTCTACTTGCTGCCCCAGTTAAAAAGGTGTGTATGTCTCTTTCTCTTTCACATTATGTTATTTAAAGATGCACTGCTTTGAATCTCTCTCTATTCACATCATGCTATTTAAAGATGCACTGCTTTGAACCAAAAGCACATGTCCGATCAGGCAATCTTGCGGTGCTTTCTAGTATGGGTGACCTGTATCAGTAGGCCTGTGTTGGTCCTTGGGAAACCCCTGCAGCGCTTATCTGTGCATGCGTTTGTGTGTTTGTGTGTGTGTTTGTGTGTGAATGTGTGTGTGTGTGTGTGTGTGTTAACAACTACACGGAGGCTTGGGCAAGCATATACACATGTATAGAGCAAGCACTCGCACACATGCCATCGAAAGTGATTTTGCGCAACATATACCTGCAACTTATCTCTGTTTGCTGGAAGCCTTGACTGTCAAATGAGGCCTCACTGCAGGCATGCACATCCTCTCTCTCTCTCTCTCTCTCTCTCCCTCTCTCTCTCTCTCTCTCCCTCTCTCTCCCTCTCTCTCTCTCTCTCTCTCTCTCTCTCTCTCTCTCTCTCTCTCTCTTCCTCTCTCTCTCTGTGTGTGTAAATGTGCATGCGTGAGCGACCCTGCACCTGCGCTGCTGGCGATCCAGGGGGAAGTGGAAACCCAGACACAGCCCAGTTGGCGCAGCGATCCATTATGCCCATGTTCTACGAGTGCAGCAAAACCAGCAGTGATGAGATGAGAGGCAGCGTGATGGACATGGCAGGTTTCTTGCACCCTCATTGTGTGCATGGCAGCAGAGCAAATACAGAAGTAAACAATTAGGCAGTCACGTTGACAGGGGGGCCATTGATACAGCAAAGCGTCCTGTATGGGCAAGCAGGACAAAGGCTGAGAAATACTCAAGCTGGCGGATTGAAGCTTTGAAGAAACCGTCATGCAGTACTTTGATCAGGGTCAGCTTTGCTGTTGAGTCCATGCGCTTCGCCAGTAGTTCAGCCAAGCAATCTGCAGCAGCCCCTCTGAGTTGCAGTGGGCTGTAGCCTGAATCCAGCAGCGCTTGCAAGAGCGTCGTGAACCTGCGCGCGCATATTGTGCCAGCCACACACTTTTTGAGACCTAATCTCAAATACGTGAAAAAGCAGATCAAAAGAAAGGGGTGCTTATTATGTCTGTTGTGGACGAGAACTTAATTGCTCAAGGTAATACAGGCAGGCAGGGAGCCGATGTAGTTGCTGCTTGATTTGAGTATGAGGGGGCCTCGTTTGGGGTCACCAAGGCACACACATTTCTAGGGTTGACCAAAAGCATACATGTAATGCAGAACGTGAATGTTTATGCGGTATGTACTTGTATATGCGGTGCATATACGATGTTGTTAGCAAGGAAACCACTGTACCTAGGGACGTATACGGTGTTCATGCACGTTTTTTCATTTCACACAAGGTGAGTATAGAACCCACTTTTCATTGCCCACAAGGTTGATGTCAATCCAGGAGATGTAGCGCTGCATTGTTTGCAACACAAAAGCTGCCAGCTCAGGCGCCTTACTGGCGTAGGTCTCCGTCAGCAAATACCTACAGCCGCGTTAATTGTATGTGTGTTATGTGTGGGTGAGTTTGCGCTATACAAGTACGCAAATGTTTGTGCCAAACTAGAAAGGCATTAACCTGTAACTATTATAAGGGTGAATCATTATTAACAAAATCAGGAGCAGTCTGTGTCTCACAAGTAGAGCATGCGTGCAGGCAAGCAGCAAGGCAGAGAAAGAATGTGCGTCAAGTTCAGGCAACAGCACCCTGCTGCACGCACCATGTTGCCGCCACATCCACGATGGAGTTTTCCCTCATGCTGTCTTTGACGTGCATGCTCAGCTTGCTCTCGTTCTGAGACCTGTGTGAAAATGGATGGCATTGGAACCGCAACATGTCGTCGCAAGGCTTGTTTTGGCTAGTCCACCCTGCTCGCCTACTAAGCAGTTTGTGGCATTGCAAAGGAAATGATTGAGTGCACTCACAAAAGCACAGCAAATACACACTCACAACAACCCCCCACACACACATATACACATACACACACACTCACACACACACACACACATACACACACGCAAGCGCGATGCGCTACGTGCGAGACGACTTCCAAACGTCAATATTGCCACCCCTTGATTGATAAAGCAAACAGAGATAGAGCAAAAAAGGGAGCAAACAAAGTCACTGACCTGGGAATGTCCAGCGAGACCAAGTCCTCGTCCACGCTAATCAGGATCCGGCAAAACATGTCCACGACACCTTCGTTGCCCTGAAAAGCCCGAAATGCAATCATTTAAAACTGTCTTTGGGCTGCGTGATAGAAGGAAAGGCCTTTGCCCCTTTAGCAGCAACAAAGTCATTTCATAATTTGCACCACGAAGCCAAGAGGCCACACGCTCCTGCATCCTTATCACGACAGCCTCTTTCACCAATTTTGTAACTGAACTTTAGCGTTGCAACCAGTGTTAAGTTCATGTTGAATGACAAAGAATGAATTGAGGCCCTATCCGTGCCACATTACACTGTGCGTGTTTTAAGGGGAAAAATGACATCTTAACGTTTCACACACCTGAGCGACTGGGCCCAGCACCATCGGACCTCCTGGTGTCACCGTTGCACAGCAGCCCGGAAGCATCACACGGATGAGGTCCTCAAAGAAGGACGACCAGGTAGAGGGGTACTCGTACTACGTGCGGGCAAACAGGATACGATAGCACATGTCAAATTCAAATAAAAAAAGTCTCAGGTATGGCCTGGCTACCCATAGTGCTGCTGTTTTTGTGCACTGCTTCTGTCTGGCTGCAGTTGGAAACGCTGCCAGTGTTTCGACTGGCAGCAACGCACCGCCACTGTGTCGCATTTTGGCCGTCATGGAAACGGCACTGCAACGAGTAGAGAGTGAGAGCGAGCTTGGGTCTCACCTGAAGCACGGCCACCAGCGTCTGAGCGATCTTGTTTCGCAGGAAGGGAGCCAGGGGGACCTGGGTGCTGTTGCAGTCCCGCGTCACCCACGTCATGAGGGCCGTTTTGATCTGCATGGCACGAAGGAGGGCAACGAGGTTGGCGCACAGCAGGACGGAAAAGGTTGATGCATAGGAAGATGAGTCTTGCGCCTCAATAGGACCAGACATCTTAATTGGAAGGAGAACTGCCCAGAGAGGGGAGTTGCTGGCCAGTGTTTCAATTAAGCGCGACACGTTTCTTATGTGTCACATTTTGGCCATTTTGGGTAAGACACAGCGACGCCCGGCAGGGCGTCGCTGAGCACCCAGTGTAACCAAACGTTGTCCGGTGGCGACACAAAATGTACCTGTCGATCACCCAGTGTAGCCAATAGTTTATAAGTTTTAATT
>Ga0307948_1000293_pt1:12500-34150 | contig 34150 bp, 36 predicted proteins | sample OrgLakmetagen280_FD_201824 | JGI IMG/M metagenome (GOLD analysis project Ga0307948, IMG submission 201824) | Saline water microbial communities from Organic Lake, Antarctica - #280 | ecosystem: Environmental > Aquatic > Non-marine Saline and Alkaline > Saline | place: Antarctica...
ATGCTTGCGTGCTGATCGTTCATTGACCTTGGCAGCTCCAGCAGCCATGCTTGCCTGCTGTTTTTGGGTCTGCTGCTCCTGATCTGGCTGTGACTGCAGTCCCTGTGGCGGTTGTGACGCCTGTGTACAGCTCGGTTCTTTAAGAATTGCCTTGGTGGCATCCATTTTATAGGCTTGAATGATGGTGAAACCAAGTTCTCTTGAGAGGGACATCACCTGGCTGGCCTGTGATGATGAGTATTATAAAGACATAAGTTTGCAAGGCGGGGGAAATGTTTCGAGGCACCAAGGATTTGCAAGAAAAGTACAAAATTGTTGTTAATTTACACCTTTTTCGTGATTAATGTGGGAAGTGCTTTTTAAATTCTCATTTTCTTTCCTTCATCATCCAGAGTTTATCATTTAGTCGGTTCATCATTAGCTCATCATTAGCCGTGCTTTGGATATTAGTTATCCTACGGATTTCCTTAGTAGCAATGCTCTTGCCAGTCTGATATAGTGCCGCAGATTTCCACCCTTTTCCAACAGAGACAAACGGTGCAGGCCACACATACCTTTGCGTGTGACCGGTCAAGCGCTATAACGGCCCCTTGGTCCCTCATAAGCTGTGCTATCATTGTTGTTTTTCCGCCCGGAGAAGCGCACCTGCGGTCGACATCAGTTGGCAGTACACTTTGTACCAAACAGACAGGCAATAGCATCTAAGAGATGCGCACCAGATAGTCTCCTCTGATTTACACTTGACATACCTATACCCACATCTACACATGTATACACATGCACATTTACACTCGATACTGTAAGCGAACGAGCCGTACCCATGTCATGCAACTTACATATCCAACACTCGGCTACCAGGGGAGGGCTTCAGAGCCATGGCTGCAACAATGGAGGGCAAGCTCTGAAACATGACGGGTGCTCTTAAACCTGCAGATGGAAAAAATGTACAGCACCTCCTGAACAAAGGGTTCCAACGCCTTCTTATAGGAGGGGGGACGCGCAAATACCATGCGTCAAGAATGGCACAGCACAACATATTGTATATACAGGATTAGGCAATTTGGGCAAGGAAGGGCATTCTAACCAGTTGTGTATGCACAACTACAACAAGGTCAGCAGAAACATTTATTTACCTGCAGTTGGTGCTGGCACAGGGAAAACTGGCTGCTCAATTTGTACTGCCAAGCCCGAGGATTGCCGGAATATATCTGCCCTGCGTACAGGAGGTTATGAGACAGACCCTGCATGAGCAATCTGTGTGCCACAAAATAATAATCTAATCGTTTCTCATCGGAATCTGATCCTCTTTTTGCGGTGGGAAAGGTAGAAGAAAATGGGCAGACATGGCAAACCTACCTGGACATCTGTGCTCTTCCCACACCAATGTAATATGCCGATCTCTTGAGGGAATATCCCTCTGAGAGAATGGTTCCGCGGGTGATGCCACAAGAAGTGCTGAGGGTCACATATACACAGATGCACGTGAGTGGGCATCTGTGTACTGCTCCTATAATAGATTATTACAGGCACTGTTGCTGATGTATACGTGATGCTCTAGACAAGGAAAAGCAAAAAATGTGTGAGAGAGTGTGTGTTTGTGTGCGTGTGCGTGTGTGTGCGTGTGTGTGTGTGTTTGTGTGTGTGTGTGTGCTTTGTGCACAAATCGCTGGCAAATGCATCCAACAAACCGCTTGCAAAAAAGTTCCCTTCAACTGGCTTGTTGCCTGAAGTAAATCGATCTAAACATGCAAACTCACCTTCCAGGTTGCTCGACGGCAATGGAAACTGCGACGAGGTCTCCTGCAGCAACGGAAGCACTGCACGCAAGGACACCTGCAAAAGGAGTAGGGGGTGGTTTTGTTGCCTGTATTGCTTTCAGTTCTTCTGCTCTTGTCAATTCGGTTTCTTTCATGGGAAAATGAGCTTGCTTCGAAATGGAGTGTGACGCGGACTTTCCCTAGTCGTGATCACTCAGTATTATGAACTATGAATGAACACAGCAGCTGTGCTCTTGCGTCGATCATCATTGAGCAGCAGCTCTTATTAAGAGATTGAGATGTGTGCTCATTCATTTCACAAAAAGCAAGCAGGGTGTCCTTCATTTCTTTTGCGTTGATTAAACAAATCAATGAGGAGTTGACAAAGTTGTCCGAGGCACAAGAATGCAAAGAAGCTTGATCATAAGCCAGAAACCTAAGCCCATGCAGCGTGGGGCAAACCTGGCGCAAAAACTGGTGCGCCCCGTAGCACCGCTTCTCCTGTCTTGCGAGTGATTACAACCTCTTTTCCGCCTGTTTTTTAGAGAAATGAAAAGATTGTTTAAAAAGTTGAGCGCTGAAAAAATGGATTGTTCAGGGGCCTTGGCACACATACACACACATACACACATAACCACGTACGCACATACACGGAATGACACACACACACTAATGCATACATGCACAAGCGCTTGCACGCACACAAACACATATGCTCGCGTGCATATCTTATCATGCAGTTCATTGAAATGGACAGAAGTAGCAGGCCAGGGGACCAAATACTCATCCACGGAATCAGTCCCATTGAGTTGGGAGGCTGCAGGTACAGCAGCAGGTGCCAATTTGACTAACAGCTGCTTCTATGGTTGCTTGGTCAAACGTCTCTGATGAACCTCTAGCTGCCCCTACCTGCAGAGCTGTAATCAATTTTGCCTTTCAGGGAAAGGCATGGGAGAAGGATTGCTGAGGGGACTAGGGGGTGAACAATAGCTGGTCGATGATCAGTGGCGCCTGCAGCAGTGCTTAATTGCTCCAGTACTTCCTGTGCGGAGAGAGGGGAATGTGTGATGCGCAATGTATGAAAGATCTAAACAAGTCCATTGCCAATTTAAAATGGGCAAAAATGCAGGTGAGGTCTCCATCTTGTGCGTGTGAAAAGCATTGTTTCTGTGAAGCTATGTGCATGAGTATGAGTGTTTGTAAGTGTGTGTTTGTGAGTGTGTGTGCCTATATATGTGTGTATACGTGTGTGTTTGTGTGCATGTGTCAGTGAGAGTGTGTGTGCATGTGTGTATTTGTGTGTGTGAGTGTGTGCGTGCACGTTTAGTGTGTGTGTATGTGTGTGTGTATGTGTGTGTGTGTGTGTGTGTGTGTGTGTGTGTGTGTGTGTGTGTTCGTGTGTAAGAACGTGTGTGCGTGTGCGTCCATGTGTGTGTGTTTGTATGTTGTGTGTGTGTATATGTCTGTTTGTGTAAGTGTGTGTGTGTATGTGTGTGTGTGTGTGTATGTTTGCACGCGTGCGCACTCACGTACGCACATCTGTTGAAATCTTCAGCGTGTTTACACGCAAGCAGCCAAACGCAGGTGGCTGTGTGAGAGCAGCTTTTATTTCTGCAAACTTGCCACGTGGGAAAGCATCTGTGAGGTAGGTCTCTACTTGCTGGTCCCATTGCACATCAGGAAGCATTTGTCTTAATTCAATTTATTTTCAATTGAAGTGAAATAAAATTAACTGGAAATTTTTAAAGGTTACTTGGTGCCAAAAGTATAGTAAGAAAATTTACGACTGCTTCCGACCATTCGGCGGGGTTTGGCAACGTTAAGGGTCATTTTAAGAATGCATGTCGTTGAAACTGGCCAGAATCCAGCAATTTTCACAAAGGGTAATAGAGAAGACTCAATAATTATGATGAATAGGTAACAAAACGAAAAACCACGTGAAATTTCTTGGCTTGGATATATCCAGTTCTAGTCGTGGAATTTGATGGAATGTTAAGCAGATCTTAGAGCAGCGGCCCAAAAGGAAGAGGACAGATGATCCAGCGTTTGTTAAATGAGGGGAAGAAAGCACGCATTAGCAAAAACTGAACTTGACAAGCAAGTTACAGGCAGGGAAGAACACTAACGGGGTGAAGGCTGCACATGGTTTAAACGTTGCAAAATTTGTTCCTGTCCTACAAGCAACTGAGCACATGTGTCTGCCACCGATTTTACGTTCTCTTCCACAGCTTTTAAGCGCTCACTAAAACTCTGCGTCACGTCAATCTGCTGGCTTGCTGCTCCTCGTGACGTTGATGAGGGCACTCCGTGTTGGATGGGAATTTCCTTTTGCAAGGCGCTATTTGCCGTATTTTGGATGAGCTTAGACATCAGGCCTCCCCCGTCAGCTGCTTTTGACATTTTCAAGCTCAATGACTGGAGCGATTCAGGCAGTTGCAAGGCGTCGCTCCCCTCAGCACTACCTGCAATCACAAATGCCAGCTGTGCACCTTTTAAAAGTGTTAGCAAAGGAACGTGCTGGGCATTAAAATGGATGCAGCTACAGAAGGTTGGGATCACGCTGGACGGAAGAAAACAAAGGAGGGGAAATGCTCTGGCGCACTCGCAGTTTTAAACGAGAGAGCCTACCTTGTATGGCATGCGCCAGTAATTGTCGAACTTGTGCGCTCTGAGTCATGTGAGGCTCAGGCTGGCTGTGCAGACCAGCCTCGCTTTGTGTGACAGCGGAGTGCTCGTCAGTGACCTCATCATCATTCAGACTACTGCATTGCAAGGCCTGGATGGCGCAAACACCTTTATTACCACCATTTATCGAAAGTAGCCGCAGTCTTGCCTGAGCTACAGGTTTTGGGAGTGTTATGCTGACATCAAAGAGTGTGCCACTTTGCGAACTTTCTGGCTGCTGATCCACGGGCTTCCCTTTGTGGCTAGATAAGTATGAGAACTTGCCGCCCCCTTCCTCGTCAACCAGCAGCTGGAAAATGGAGAGGGATGACTTGAGAATGAGCACATTGAGCAGCTTTCGTGATCTGCTGGCCACACGGCTTATCACGTGGTTTGGACAGGCTAGGGAATGAGGAATAAGGCACGTGAAATTACGCATTAAACAATGCAACGTGCACAGTATGTAGATCAATATTTACCGGACTTTCTGTCCTTGGCTCATACATGGCTCATGCAAGTACTTATCTGCTAGGAATCATGCGCAATTTACGGATATCTTTTAGCAGAAAAGCGAAGCAACGACCGCAAACACCCACCTCCACAATCTTCGATGGGCTTTTAAAACTTATCTGGCAGGGTGTGGCCACCTTGGTGCGTCAACAGACGAGTGAGAAAAGAAACAGGAGGGAGCGTGTGTGTGTGTGTGTAAGTGTGTGTGCACACGTGTGTGTGTGTGTGTGTGTGTGTACGTGCGTGCGTGCGTGCGTGTGTATATGTGTGTGTGTGTGTGTTTGTGTGCGTGTGTGTTTGTGTGTGTGTGTGTGTGTGTGTGTGTGTGTGTGCGTGCTTTTATGTACGCAGTCAGTCTTCATCAATAATCTCCAAAGGCGCGTACCTGCTGCTGTCGTGTAAGGTAAAGCTCCAGCTTTATGCATGTGCCCGGGGGCTGCTTCAAAACATGGGAAGAAAGGTGGCCATGCTCTGCTGGCCAAGAGGCTGTCATCGAAAATGGACTTGAGGCTGGCAACAGGAACATCTTACTGTAAGAAGCATAAATTTGCCAGTCAACGTTCAGGGCAGGGCGTGCAATGTTATGTGAATTAAACTTGAAATAACGGAAATGAAAAGGAACATACATGTGTTGTTTCCCTCTCGGTTGACCTTCGGTTAGCCCAGAGCCCAGAGCCCAGAAAAAACATGTCCATGGTATGTGTGTGTGTGTGTGTGTGTGTGTGCGTGTGTGTGTGTGTGTGTGTGTGTGTGTGTGTGTGTGTGTGTGTGTGTGTGTGCGCGTGCGTGTATGTGTGTGTGAGTGTGTGTGTATGTGAATGTGAGTGCAAGTGTGGGTGTGTGTGGTTGTGTATTTTAGTTTGTGTGTTTGGGTGTGCATGTCTTTGTGTTTGTATGTGTGTCTGTCTGTGTCTGTATTTTTGCGTGCATTTTTGCGTTCGTGCGTGTGTGTGTGTGTGTGTTATGAATGGATGCGAGTGTGAGTGGGTGTGGGAGTGGGTGGGTTTGGGTTTGGGAGTTTGCACATGTTTGTGTGCAAATGTACATACATGTGGGTGTGTGAGTGGGTGTGTGCATGTGTCTGTATAATACTTGTGCGTGTGTGAGTGTGTGTGTGTATGTTTGTATGCGGTGTTATGTATTGTGTGCGCGTGAGTGTGTTTTTATGTAAGAAGGCAAGTGCGTGTCTACATGCTCAAGTTTAGGTTGTTGTGCCTGCCAAAACTAATGCAGGGAGAGAGCACCAAGCGGAGGATTGAATCTGTCATCCGGTCAAATGCACCCGCTGGATCAGCACCAGGGCAGTACGTGGGTGGTTATGGGGGCGGCATGGCCGGCACCTTTGGCAAGGCTGCTCGTGGAATAGATGTTTTTGGAAATCCCTCTCCTGCTGGTGGAGCGCCCCCCAGGTGCGCTTGTGTTTGTAGAGGGAAAGTGCTTGTAGAGGGAAAGTGCTTGATGTACATGCCTCGCTGCGCTAATGAACATTGATTGGCATGCCATTCATCAAGGTGCCCACAGCTGGCCTTGGGCTTGCTGCCTCTCTCAGTCAAATGAAAGCAGCACCGAAGCCTTGGATCTCTGAACGCACATGACGTATGATACTGCCAGATGATCAAGGGCACGTGTATAGCGCAAGTTTTAGCTACGTGCCTGCCAACCTCACTACGCTCTAGCAGGCCTTCTTCTGCTGGGCGCGTACGGCCTGGGAGTGGCATGGGTGGTGGTGCCATGCCTCTTCCACAAGGCTTTGGCAACAACAGGCCCTCCGGATCAGGCCGCTTCAACGAGGCGCCTGACGCCTATCGTGCCCCCTCGGTGGGCTACGGCACATCTGCAGGGCGCAGGGAGCACGTGCGTGCTGCTTCTGGGGGGGTCAAGAGTGCGTGGGACGTGAAGAAGGACCTCCCCAAGGCACCTCCTCACGCCCTAACCTCAGGTACTGTGGTCAAGGCGTGGTTTGTGCAGCAAAGCAATGCGCAGTACACCTCACAAGTTTCACAGGGGCATCTTCTAAAAAGACCGGTGCTGCACGCGTGTGTCCTCAGCACAGCAAAACCACTGTCCTTCACCCTCGACCACTGTCCTTCAACCTCAGGCAAAGTGCGCCCCAAGAGCGCCACGGTGGCCCACACCACCAGGCCCCTCGCTGGCCTCAACACGTCGGAGTACAAACTCCAGGGAATGGGCATGGAGAACAAGGGGGGCATGCTGAGTGCAACAGCCAAGGCAGGGGGCGCGGGGTACAGCAGCAGTACGTTCGGGCCAGGAGGTGAGTTCAGCCTGTTCGCCAGGGAATGATATAATATCAAAGGTATGGAAAAGGTGTTGGAAGGTTATGAGTCCCTCTCCATTGCTGCAGCACATCTGCTGCAGATCTAAGTAACCCAGCTTGCCAGCCTTATGGTCCCAAAGACCATTTCACTCCGTTGTACTTCAAGGTTTTTAATGTCCCATTCTTTTACAGTGTGACACAGCCCTCACCCTGGAAAAGGCAGCAATGGCCGACCCTAGTACATATCCTTGACATGAATGACTCTGCACTGACTCAAGAGATGGCCTGTGCATCGCCTGAGGTGTTGTTCAGGCATCGCAGGCCTGAGGTGTTGAGGCATCGCAATCCTCCAAATTGTGCTGGATTGTGCGTAGGGGGCAAGCAGCAGCGGCCTGGCAGCGCTTCTGGCTATGGAGCTCCACCACCCTCAGGAATGAGGCCCCCAGCTGGGTATGGCTACCCACCAGGTGGCGGTGCAGGAGGGGATGATGAAGGGGGGGTGCTGGACGCCAGCAAGCAGGAGCTGGCGCGCATGCGAGCTCTGTGAGTGGGACGAGGGGCAGAGTGTTGGATGTGCGCGGTCAAACCGAAGGGTGGCGTGATTGTTTAGATGTTTGTGTTTGTGTGTGTGTGTGTGTGTGTGTGCATGCGTGCGTGCGTGTGTGTGTGTTCAAATTGAAGGGTGAAGTAAGGTGGTGCGTGCAATCGTACCACAAAGGAAAGTAAGGGGAAGGGTGTGGGAGTGAGGATTTGGGAGGAGCAATGGGGTGAATATCTGGTAAGCTTTTATTTTATGCCTTAGGGAATCAGAGTGGAATCATGCCTGTAGTGAGAAAGGAAGTATGTCAAGAGGGGAGATGCAGTAACAGTGGAGCCATATGAGCATATGAGCCAGACATGGAAAAGTAACCTGTGATTCTTGCGCCGAAGGGCAACTAGGACTGAATAGTGGTTATTGTGCGCGCGTGCATACACACACACATGCACATACATACACACACTCACACATGTTTGCAGGCAAGCCGCTGATCCCAACTACAGTGGCGCCATCACTGAGGCCCACTTGGCAACTCTGGAAGACGCCATCAGGGACGCTGTGCGTGCCAGGCGGTCCGTTGTCGAGGGTTCCAAAGAGATGCTGCTGCGCATATTCAAGTGGGTTAATTTAACAGCTCCACGAACACACAACCACCTGTGTAGGCGTTTGGTTATTTGCGTTGCCGTGTTTTTGTACTATTTCTGCCTGTTTGCTTGCGCACAGGCGTGTACTTGGGTGATGGATCTTACAAGTTATTTAAAAAAACACACCTGTCAGCATTTGGTGATGGAAATTCGTACGGTGTATACGCCACAGGGAAGTCGATGATGGGAGCGGCGACGTGGATATCAACGAGTTCTGTGCAGTCTGTGCTGAGGTGCGGCAGATGCTTATGGGCTGCTTACTGGGCACAGGCCATTTAACAATATTGCTGCCTCTTCAATCTTTGCCCACTTGTGTGCGCCTGAAGAGGTGAGTGATGAACAGCTTGTCAGTCAACGTAGGTAGGCAGACCTATCACCTAAACGTAGGCAGGTAGGCATACGCCATCAATCGTTAATCTCCCAGCAGAAAGGTTTGAACTTTGAGCCTGCGTGTAACTAAGGAAGTCGGCCCCACTGCAGGGGCTCTCACAAACTAGCTTCTTGCAATGCTTCAGCTTGTTGTGTGCCTGCTGTGCCTGTTATGCAGGTGGCGGTCCTCATAAGCCCTGCCGAGGCGCAGGCCCTGTTCAAGCGGTTTGGATTTGAGACGGTCATGCCGTATGAGCAGTTTGTGCATAATCTGGTGACTCAGCCTGCTCGGCAGCTGGCCAGTGACATGCCAGGTAAATGAGAGGCTGGTTGTACATGGTTACGGGGCGGGCCGGTGTTTTTGCTTGTGAGTTCCAGGAGCACTCAGCGCAAGGGCCTGCCTTAACTTCTGCTTGTGAGCTGTTCAAAATTGGTTCGTATATGACAGTCAATGTGCACTGTTCAAAAGTGGTTGGTATATGACAGTCAATGTGCACTGGTGTGTGCTTGTACCCCAATGTTTGTGCTCATGCTTCAACTGGCCCTACATTAGAGAGTTGAATTTGAAAATGTTACATGAGAATATTGGAAATCCTGCGTATGTAGGTGACCCACCGGTTTCACTGCACCAAATTCCACTGACTAGCTGCTGCTTGGAGGACGTGATCACAAATCATTTGTAAACAAGCGATCTGAGCTCCAAATTGCCGTTTGTGCCAAAATTTTGCTACCCCTACAGTGCGCAAGGGCGCCTTCCAGGCCGGCACCAACTCTAACTTCCATGGCAAGATCATCTATCCCAAGTGCCGCAAGCCCGTCTACACCCCCAGTGACTGGGACCCTGCCCTTGCAGAACGAAGCTCCGACCTGCCAGATGCACGATTGGTGCTGCAGTATGTCTACGGGTACCAAGGTATGGAATTCGTGAGGAAGTGTGAGAGGGCATGAAGTACTAAAACTTCAGCCCAAAAAGGGGCGTAATAGATCCTGAAAGGCCGTGGGCATTGGACGGGTTGCAGAGACAGAGCGTGAGATTCTGGAGCCACAATCTTATCCATATCGGGCCTCTCCAACAAATATGCTCAGCTTGTATTAATTGATGGCGATGATGAAACGGAAATTGCAACACGTGATGTCAGTGCAAGCCTGGAGGCTCGGTCGAGAGAAAGAATTGACCCAATGGTCGTGTCTCTTTAGGCAAAAGTGTCTCTTTGACTGCGTTGTTTTTAAGTTGTTTGCAGCCGAAGGGTCTTCAGTTCTCCTGAGTGCTCTAGTTCCACTTGTGTTCTACATGCAAGGTACACAACAACCATTTCTCACGTGCAATCACTTTGTTTTTGTGATGATAAATTTGTTCACGAAACGCTGCTCTAGGCTGGCGATGGGATGGACAAGCGCTACTTTGTCATCTGTTGTGCTGAACACATACAAGCGCTACTTTGCCATCTGTTGCACTGATTACATACAGGCTTCACTCTGCTCACTCTTGTTCTTGTTTGCAGGCAAGGACAACACCGCACAAAACTTGTTCTACAACGCTGACAACAAGCTGGTAAGAGAGTGTACAGCATTTGTTTATAGCTATTGGCAAAATACGCACCACGCTTGTTGAACATGTGCAAACCTGAGATTATACACGCACGCATCCGTGTCAGGCCAAACAGACCCACCTTGTATAAACTTACACCAAATATGCACACTCCCTGGACTATTTAACCTTTCGGGTGTATTTCATTTAATAACCTTGCAGGTGTATTTCATCGCTGGCGTGGGTGTGGTGTACAGCCGGCCCCCTGCCAACACACAGACCTTCTTCCTTGGTCACACAGACGACATCTTGTCCCTTGCCATGTGCCCTGCACCCGTCAAGTTTGATGGGCAGACGTACCCTGCATGCACGCTAGTAGCCACAGGACAGGTGCGTGGCATCGTGGCGAACATGTGGGACGCAAGCTGTGTGCATGCTGTCGCGCATGCTTGTGAGAACAGGTGTATTTTGTATTGCATTGTGGCGGGGATGTGAGAGGCAAGCTGTGTGCTTATTGATGTGCATCTTTGTAAGGACATGTGTGTGTTATTGTGGTGGAGATGAGGGAGGCCAGCTGTGTGCTTGTTATTGTGCACCTTTGTAAGGACAGGTGTGTGGCATCGTGGCAGGGATGTGGGACATAAGCTGGGCATGATTTTGTTTTTTATGTAGCTGAGTAACGTTTTGGCAGCAGCTGTCCAACAGTGTTTAGCGTCAAATGTTGCAGTGGCAGTGTGTCGACCGTACGTGGCCGGCTGTGTACAGAATATTTGATCAGATCTCAAATGCTATACTTGTGTGACTCAGGACACACACACATACTTACACACACAGATCACGTCCGCCAACGAAGGACCCTACATTTGTATCTGGGACTCACGCGCATGTGCCACCTCACCTGACTGCCCCTCTTCCACTCCAGAGCTGGTAAGGCCAATCTCTTATGTACACACGTCCACACGCACCTAAACGCACACACTGACACGCTTCACTTGCGAGCTCTGAATATTTTGTCGCCAGTGTACCCTCCTTACACTTATGTACTAGTATACCAGTTACTCAAACCAATGCAACCCGCATGTAAAACCTGACTTGCCATGCTGCTGCATTTTGTGTTGTCACGCAGCATAAGCGCAAACCATTTGGCATGGTACCTTCTGATTGACGGAAGCATGCCATACAGCCGATACAATCTGCATAAACTGGGCATGCTTTCAACGCTTGTTGAAAAAACACGTAAGCAGGTGGTCAACAAAAAGCACATAATCAGGCATTTGACCTACGCACTGTTTGTTCCAGTCCTGGAAGCTTGCCTCGTCCCTCATTCACTGATCTGTGTGAGTTCTTTGTGCAATTTCCTAATAAGCTTGCTTACCTGTCTGCACAGACCCGGCTAACCTTTGACAAAGAGGAGCGTGGCTTCACTGCACTGGCCTTCTCTCCCTGTGGTAAGCGTCTAGTCGCTGTGGCCACCGACAATTACCACACAGTGTACGTTTGGGACTGGCGGAAGAAGCGTAAACTGCACAGCAGCAGAGGCCAAATGGGGGACCCTCCGCAGGTGTGATGTGGTGCAGGTGCATGGTGTATGGTGTATGGTGCAGGTGTGCTATGGTGCAGCTGTGATATGGTTCTGTTTGGTGATGCGCATCCTGTTGATCTGTAGTGTTTTAAAAATGTGTGGTGTAGGTGATGCTGTTTGGTAATGCGTATCACGTTGATCTGTGGTGTCCTTAAAAGTGTGAAGTGATGCTGTTTGGTAGTGCGTATCATGTTCATCTGAATTTTTCTTGAAAGTGCAAAAAGGGGAAGGAGATGAATGCTATCTGGTGGTGCGCATCATGTTGTTTCGTAGTGTTTTTAAAACATGGTGTGTACCTGGGATGGCAGGGAGAGTGCAACGTGTGCAACGCACGCCTCTGTAACTTTGTGCGCTCAACTTCTACTCACCGCATCCCTTTGCCTTTCTTTCTGGTACATGCCAGCATATACACACGGGCACGCGTATACAGCACGTCCACATGAGACATAACCTATGGGCCTTGCAGGTGTACGGCGTGGAGTGGAACCCCCACCAGACTGAGGGTATGGTTCCTGCTTTCATCACGTTTGGGCGGAAGCATATCAAAATGTGGACATCAGAGGACCCCAAAGGCAACTCGGGCTGGAAAGCAAAGCAGCTGTCCTTCGGCAAGCTGCCCATGCAGGTAGGCAGGGGGACTGTTTTTTTTTGTAGCACGTGGGAGCCCTGCTGCTTCACATGACATGTGGGGCTTGCTTCCTTGTCATCTTGGCTTGCGGCCTGTAGCACAGGCACAGCACCTAGCATTCATTAGGAGTTACAGGTGAGACGCACATGCAGGTAAAAAGAAGAGTTGTGGAAATTTGTAGCACGTTGTGAGCCTGCTGCCTGAGCTGTCATTTCCTTGGCTTGCGGTCTGTAGCACGAGCACTTTTTTAATGGTACAGGTTAGACGCCCTTGCAAGAGGACCCTTGGTCACCACCCCTGTGTGTTTCGCTGATAGGGTTTCAAAATGTGTTATGGAGTCCACCCCGGCCTGTCTACTGCCTCCTGCTGCCTAGTGTATAAAAGGCATGTACTATAAAATCCGCCTCAGCTTTTCTCTTGCCCCCCCCTGCTTCCTTACAGCCATCACGTTAACGTGCAACTGCTTAAGTTGAGGTAGACCTGTGTCATCACCTTTGCCCCCTGATTTGCATCGTCCCATTTACTCCTTGTTTCCACTCACTCCTTGTTTTTGCCATGATTATATGCTATATGCTCTGTGCCCTGCAAGGCGTGAGTTGATGTGCTCCATTTGCTGCAGAACTTGACTAAGTGTGACTTGGTATGCTCTGCGTTATGCTAAACATGACTTGGTATGCTCTGTACACCTACAGAACCTGACCTCTGCGTAGTGGCTGCCTCCTGTGCCGGCTTCATCAAATGTCATTCCTTGTTCATATGCTCTGCGTTCTGCTAAATATGACTTGATATGCTCTGTGCACCTACAGAACGTGACCTCTGCGTAGTGGCTGTGCCCCCGTGCGCTAGCTTCACTGTGTGTCACTCCTTGTTCATGCAACTATATACAAGTATGACGTGTTGTATGTGCCTGCAGAACGTGACTTCTGCGCAGTGGTTGCCCCCACGTGCTGGCTTCACTGAGTGCCTCATTGCAGCAGGCATGGCCGAAGGTAGCATCTACATCTTCAGGGTGAGTGGATGCCTGCTGCTGACCCATTGAAAGCGTGCTTCCTGTGTTTGTGTGTGCATGCATACACACGCATGCTTTATGTTTTTATGTGTACGTGTGTTGTGTAGGTGAGCATGTATTGACTGAATGCACATGTGTGCTCTTTAAATGTAATCCATGGATTTTGCGATCACAAATGCACCAAAAGAAACCAGCAAGTCCAAATGTTTGTGTGTGTGAGCTTCCTTAAATTGTATACCGAAATGTTGCATTCTCAAGGTGGCACAAAAACAAACAAGCCTCACACACACACACACACACACACACACGCACACACACACACACACACATGTGGTTGAAAACACAAACCTACAGGACACGGTTGCCATCAAGTCCATCACTGCCCATAGGCGAGGTCCCCAGGTCACCCTTGATGGCCAGCCTGGCTTTTATGGAGTACGTGGGCTTAGGCTTTGCAAGAAGAACAGCGTGCTCATGTCTGGTAGGTCAGCTCAGGGGCACTCGTTTTTTGGCCGTGTGCAAGCTGGCAAATAAATCCTTGCTTGTCAGATGCAGCTGCAGCCTCTGCAAAGCCTCCTTGAGCACAAAGCTTAAATGCACAGAGGAGAGTGTGGAGTGGCATGTTGCCCTTGTAAGTAAAACAAATGAAACAGTCCAGGCACAATGGCTGCTTCCGGTTTCAGAATTTGTTTTGTACCAGACACACATAGGTAGGTTAGCTCATAGGTAGGTCAACACATACACGCATAAATGACTGTGCGCGTGAAAAAGCAGGAGGAAAAAAAATATGCTACTTCAGGGCTATGCAGACTATGTTGCATGCAAACCGGGCTACGGTGCACGCAGGGCTTCCTCGCTCAGACACCTTTTCATCCCTGCTCTGAGACTGCTTGTTGCACACGGAGCAGATGGCACAGTGCTGCAGTGGGCTATGTTGTGCACCCCTTGCTTGCTTGGAGTGCAGGCAGAACAGACAGCACAGTGCTGCAGTGAGCTATGTTGCACAGCACCCCTTGCTTTTGGATTCCTTGTTGCAGGTGGAGGAGATGGCACGTGCCACAGTGGGCCACACTGCAGTTGCAAATCCCTTGTTCTGGAATTGCTTGTTGCAGGTGGAGCAGATGGCACGGTGCTGCAGTGGGACGTGTCAGACGGCACCCTGCAGGAGTCTCGCTTTGTTGCACCCTCGGTGACCATCCCTAGCCCCTTTGGTCCCACAGATAAGTGGGCCCCCAGCATCAGGTAAGATGGGTCACGAGCATAGATCTGCTCTTGTTGTGTGGGTGTTTTTGTGCGCTCAATGTGTATGTATGTATATTAGGTGTGGGTGTGGGTGTGAGTAGGCCACATGTGAGTCGGGTGGAAGTGCGGCTTTGTGGGCGTGGGTGCGGGTGTAGGTTTGGGTGTAGGAGCGAGTGTGGAGCATGAAGAGGCGATGTTGAGGGGTACTGCCTGTTTAGTAGTGTTTAAACGAGCTCTAAAACGCTAAGTGTTTTCTCAGGCACCCCTTTGGTGCTAGTTGCACAGGTCTCTCGACTACTCAGAAGAGCTGGACCGTGTCGTCATCGGGACCAACCATTGTGATGTAAAGGAGCTTGCAGGCGACCAAGTGGTGAGTGCAGGATGGCCCTCTAGATTGGTTTGTGGCAGTATAAGGCCTTGGTTGGATGGACTAGCTGCGTGGAGGAGAAGGATTGCAGGCAGTGCGTACTGCCTGCCTTGTAAGGCAGGACCCGATGCTTTTTGCAGGCGTGTGACATGCTTGCAGGTTAGATTACCCATCTGCAGGCTGCCGGTGACTGTTGAAATCTGTCTCGCCCTACAATACAAATAGAATTTAAGTAAGGAAGGTTGCAGGCTTGGCTTGTGACTGGCCCCTGATGTAATGCGGTCACGGTACTGGAGAGGGCACGTCTAGTGTGGACAAGTTTAGCCGCGTAGTGGACGGAGTGCACAAGGAGTTTGTTAGCAAGAAGCTCTTTGAGAATCAAGACCCGGTTTGCCAAAAGAGTGTGAGTTCTGTAGATGGTGCCACCCACAATCAGACTGCTGATGTGGAGAGAAATGGAGGCTCCTAGAAAAAGGGTGCAGCGCTCTTAGTGCTGTTCCTTTTCAGTGTCCAGCTGGTTCTGGGGTCTGGTGTCCTCTCATGGTGCTTGATCTCAATGAGGTTTCAAGTTAAATTGTGCCAAGATCTTTGGGTCGGTGCTGTCTGGGAAAGGTGGGTCTGCCGATGGCTGGCGGTGCTGCTGAGATGCTCCCAGCCTTCCTCAGTTGGAAATTTGGACGCTGTTAAGCTTTCCTTGGCATAGGCATTTTTGATGCTGCCATTCTCTCAATCATTTCCCTTCGCTAATCTCCACCATCACAAATTTCTTTTAAACCTCTTCCTCCTCATTCCCTTGAAAGAATTCTACGCTAAATTCAGTCAAGGTGCATTCAGAGACACACTAACGTCCAGACTTACACAAGCCAGGGCCCAGCAATGGCCCATTTTTTCACCTCTACTGCCCCTCTTCTACACCCGCACAGGACGTGTTAATGTATGGCCACTCAGGCGATGTGTACCAACTGGCCTGGCACCCTGCCCTACCCAACATCATGGCTACCGTCTCTGACAGGTGAGCCTTAAAACCACAGCTCTGCTTGTTCCTTTTACTTTGTGCTGCACAAGGTGTCATTTGTTTCTCACTTTTCCATCCATGGCACTCCTAATCCATTATGGATGTGTTGGAGCGCTTCCACTGCTTTGTGTCCTTGTTCTGTCATTTTATGATCGCATCCATCATAACAGGGAAAAAAGGTCCATCTGTGTCTCGTGAGGTGACAGCAACCGCATGGGAGAGAAGTGTACCAAACCAAGTCACGATGGACAACTGATCCCTCCCTCCCCTTTGTGTCCAGTGGCCACGTGCATGTGTGGGACTCCAACCTCCGCCAGATGACACACTTGGCAGCTGTGGGCTTCATGCCGCGCACGCTTGCCTTCAGCGCCAGGCCTGTGGCCCTCACGGGCACCTACCACATAGCTGTGGGGGGCTCAAAAGGCCAGATCAAAGTGAGTGTGAGTTGTCGCTCATGCATCGCTGTGCTGTGGTTGTGTGCGTGTAGGGTTGGCCAGAACCGTATATCTGCACCGTATATGAACGTATGTATGGTGATTTCCCTGTTAAAAATACCAAAATGCCGTACGTTAACCGTATATACCTAGGGTTGGCCAGAACCATATACATACGGTGTATATACGGTAATTTTGGCAGGGAAAACACCAAATATACGGTTATATACGGTGTGTATATACGGTTCTGGCCAACCCTATATATACCTATAAATGTATGGTTCTGGCCAACCCTATGTGCGTGTGGTGAGGCTCAGAGAGTCGAGGGGGGAGTATCAGGCTGCAGACTGGTGTCTTGATTGACGGCCACAGAGCAGGATGAATTGTTCCATGTGCCTTTTACGTTTGATTTGACCGTGCACATGTGCTAATTAGTTTGTGTACATGTGCGCTAGTTAGCTGAGAGCCTGTTTAAAGAGCCCGAAAGGGTGTTTAAAACAGATGCTATTGTGTACCGTGTCTTCCATATATTGAGCATCCCACTGTGACGTGCTGGGGCCTAATTAAGAAGCAGGAGGTCAATGCAACATGGTTGCTGTTGTTGTTGCTATTAGTATGGATGTGTTGTGGAACCTCTATCTAGCTACAGCAAAGCTTCATGCAGAGGCCCTCCAGCCATTGCTCAAGGGGCAAATATCAGCAGGTGGCACTGTTGATCACTGTTGACAGAACAGGAGCGCAAGGCCTTGATGCTTGACAAAAGAAGCAGCATCGTGAAAATCAAGCCATAAGCCCCCTGCCGCGCAGAGGACTGAGTGTGTGGTGTGGGTTGTGCGTGTGGAGCTCTGTCGCTGCACAGCATTTGAGCAGTGTAAACAGTTCTTACCTGGTCTTATGCACCGCTCACCATGCTGCTATCTATGCACATACACAGATTCTAGACGAAGGGAGCAACCTGTGCCCCATCCACAGCTGCAAGGACAGCGCGCAGGGCGTTTCCGACATCATGTACTCACCCAACAACCGATTCATGGCTGCCAGCACATACGACACGTGGATTGACATCTACAAGTAAGGGCAGACACATGCTCCGTCAGCATGGCTGTACTCCAGGCTGCCTCATTGTCGCTGCTGACTGTCAAGAGCAAGTTTAAAGGACATTGTGTTTGTCTGTCTGTTTGTGTGTGTGTGTGTGTGTGTGTGCATGTGTGTGTACACGTGTTGTGCTTAATAAAAAATGTTAAAAGTTTGCTGGTCCCTCATCTCCATAGTGCTCGACACTCCACAGGCAGGCAGCAGTTATCATCTGGGTAAAGTACTTCTCACGTGACAGTGACTGTAGCTGCACGGAGGAATGTGGCTATGAATTGCTGCATCGTGCAAGGAGGACGGCTGCCACGTTGTTCTATCTTGGCTCACAGCTCATCATTTAAATACTAGCGGCTGGCAAGACAATGATCTCCCGGCGTTGGTGCAAGGACTACTGATCGCTGCCCTCACCCCATGTATGTATTTGTGTGTGTCCACAGTGTGGACAAGGGCTACACCCGCGTGCAGCGCTGCACGGGGCACAGCGCCACAGTGCGCGGGGTGGATTGGTCAAAGGACTCCTCAATAGTCATGTCCCACTCTGCAGACCTGGAGCTGCTGTACTGGAATGCCCGCACAGGGAAGCAGGTGTGGAAAAGCTGAGAGCAGTCTGCTCTATAAAGGAGATACTCCCTCATTCTCATTTGTTCGCACCCTGAGTTTGTACGTAGAGAGAGGTCTGATTAATGCAACATTCTTTGGTTACTTGCATGCCCTGCGTTTTTCTACAGAGACCAGGAACCTGTGTTTCCAACTCCTTCTCGTGCTAGCACATTTGTTTAGGTCCGTTCATGCTCAGCTGGCAGATATGTTGCAGCCCCATATGCTAACACGTTGTGTACTCAGGCTTCAGTATCCTTACTTGCTGCCGGTCATTGTACTTGACTACACCTCCCCCCCGGACACAGATTTACAATCTCGCTTGCCTGTGTGTATCCAGATCACCCTTAACCAAAGAGACACAGACTGGGAGACATACACTTGCATCCTGGGGTTTCCTGTCATGGGCATCTGGCCGCCAGAGAGTGACGGCACTGACATAAACAGCGTGGACAGGTCCAAGAACTGCAAAGTAAGATGGTGTACACAAAAATAGGTGCAAGTTTGGCGTGCAGGCTGGGAAAGAGGGTATGCTTGACTGTCCGAGCTATAGCACGGCGGGTTGGCTTGTTGGAAATCAGGAAGGCAGTACATTTCCTGCGTCCTTTTTGTTCCCCCCTTGGTTGGGTGCATTCAATAAGAAACCTGACGGCATCAACTCTGGCTTGCTTCCTATGGCTAGCTAACAAGAGGGATGGCTTGCATAGTGGAACTGTACGAGCTAGTGCTGCAGCAATACGTTCATATTCACTAATTTTTGCAGTATGCAGCATAATGTTTACCTTATTAACTAACCAAGTTTCTGCTAAGTGGCAAATAGACAACTAGTACGCATGCCCAACCCACATTTACACTGTGTTTGTGCTCCCTTTCCTTCCTGGCATAGTACCTTGCCACTGCCGATGACGACGGCATGGTGAAGCTGTTTAATTACCCGGTCGTGGTGGATGACGCGCCACACAGGGCTTACCGCGGCCATTGTTCACACGTCATGGGTGTGCGCTTTAATAAGGACGGCAACTTGGTACGTGGCCTGTGTGTGTAATTCCATGTGTGTATGTGTGTGTGCGTGTGTGTGCATGTGTGCAAGCTCCCATGCACGTGCCTGAGTGCAGCTGATGCAGAGTTCAAGCACCCAACGCACTTCCTTTATTCAAACAGTGCACACCTGTGTGGCCGTGCTTTTCCATGCAGCTGTGCAGTGCAGGCGGCAAGGACTGGGGCATTTTCCAATTTAGGGTGGCTGCCATACCCAAAGATGCACCGCCACCTCCAAAACAAAAAGCTGTTTGGGGAGCGCTGGACCCTCAAGGTAATTTTTAAATATGAATCTGTGTCACCAAATGTTCTGATAGGATTATCGAACCAATGTTAAATGGAGTGGCTCACAAGGGCGTTGACACCCTCTAAGCATATCAAACATGGAAGCAAACTTTTAAGATCTACTGATCAGGGCCTGTGTCAAAAGTGCTAGCATCGTCACCTGCAGTTTCTCTAGTTCCTTTTTTGTATGAACCATGTCAACATGCCTGCCAGAGATAATGAGCTCCTTTTTCTCCTTTCCACACATTCGCAGGCAAGGTGTATGGCTACACGCCAAACCCGGTGCCCTTAGCCTCTGGATCCGACCGCAGAGGAGGTGGAGGAGGCGGAGGTTCGAGTAGTGGTGGGCAGCAAAATTACCAGCAGCAGCAGCAGCAGCAGGCAGGGTTAGGCCACTCCTCTCTGTCTTTAATACCAGAGGGCGAAGATTCGGGCATCTCTCATGCCTCCAGCCTCTCTGCACCAGCAAACTGGCCACAGCAGCAGCAGCAGCAGCAGCAGCAGCAGCAGCAGCTGACTTTTCCAGAGCACAAAGAGGCCCCCGATTTAAATTGGCAGCAACAGCAACAACAGCAGTGGCCTCCAGCTCCTCCCCCCATTCCCCCCCCTGCAGGCGCACTCAAAACCAAACAAGGGGCACCACAGGCCAGTCATGGAGGGGACAGCGACTACGATAATTCTGACATAGAAGATAGCATAAGCCTGGGTGTAGGAGAGGTGTCTTCATAACAGTAGCAGGCCTTGCACCTTGCCCTTTGTCAGCCTCCTGCTGACTATTTATAGAGACAGGGTTGACTGTGATGACACGTGCTTGCAACCAAGTGCGTTAAGCAGATGCTTTTTGTATATTGTTTTAATGTTTGAGCGGCGGTGAGCTTTGGCCAAGGTGCCCTTCTCTTGTGGTTTTTAAGGCACTACTAGGCAAGGTAAGGTTGTAAGCCTTTGTAAACCTTCATTACACAATCTTTAACACACATAAGTAAAAGGTGATTTGGTTTTCAGGGAAACCTGCCCCCTCTGTGCTTTGACGGTGTACTGCTCCCCTACACAGACTCATTCAAATATTTGGGCATAGTGTGGGACAAGCAGATCAATCTGAATACCCAGCTGACGCAGTACTTCGCCCATTCACGGCAGGCACGATCAGAGTCAACGAGAGTTTGTTCAGAAACATATCCTTACTAACAGGCTACACACGTACATTTAACATCTCAACATACGCTTTTCCTGCTGGTATATATGCGAGTCAGATTTGGGCCACTCCTTACTTGCAACAAGGCAAAGAGATGGACAGTCCCCTTCAGAAATGGCTGTTGGCAGTGTTAAAAGGATATTGGGGGTCAGAGACACCACGCCTTCATGGTGTGTCATGCGAGAGTGTGGATTGGAACCCCTACAGTTCAATTGGTTTCACGCGGCAATGCGGCTGTACATTTCTTTGACTATATCCAACAGCTACACAATGAATCGAGACACTTGGAGTACAGGACACCATAACTTAGTAACTCTGTAACTCTGTAACTCTGAAACTCATCTGAGACAACACAACAGCAAACGCTCTACTTATCACCAATGGTGTGCTCATCCTACAAGAAGGGCTCTGGTCACTCATTCGCCTTACATCCTTCCCAAATACATCATGTATTTGGGGAAGAAGGGTTGGGAGGCAGGTTGAGAAACATGATGTTTCTCAGCCTGCCTCGTGATGTCATCCGTAGTACAGCTCGTTTCTGACTTCGTGTCCACACCCTACGTTCTGGGCCAGCGACATGGATCAAAGTAACCCCACCTGTAACCTGTGATACTGGTGATATCGAAGATGAGCAGCATGCTTTTTTGCCAAAAGGATGTGTAGGTAAGGTAAGGTTACCGTGTGACATCGCTATATATGCCTCTGGTGGGCATTTGAGCGGAATCTTGGAAAAAAGCCTGTAACTAAACCAAAAAAACGCTAGAAAAATCAGAGGGGGCTGACTGAGCAAAAGTCCTGGAATGCGACTTTTTTGATGCAAACCATATTTGAATAACATAACTAGATGGTTTGCAAAGTTTGGGGTCAAACGGACCTCCCCAGTG
>Ga0307948_1000307_pt1 | contig 32981 bp, 36 predicted proteins | sample OrgLakmetagen280_FD_201824 | JGI IMG/M metagenome (GOLD analysis project Ga0307948, IMG submission 201824) | Saline water microbial communities from Organic Lake, Antarctica - #280 | ecosystem: Environmental > Aquatic > Non-marine Saline and Alkaline > Saline | place: Antarctica: Organic Lake...
TTTTTTCCTCTGACTATAAAGACACAGAGAGGACACACACGTACCTGGCAAGGTGTTTATGTCAAGGCAGTAGCTGATCTTGTGAGGGCGCTGCTCTGTTGCCGCCTATGGACGTGGATGCATGGCAGGGACGTACACACAGCGGGTTGTGCAACCGAGTTAATGTTGTGGATGAAAGAGTGGATTAGGCTAGCACAGTTAAAGGTGTTGGCTGTAGTGCTGAAGGAGAGGGCCCACTAGGTTTAATGATTGTCAAGTCAAAGGAGATTCTTTGTCACAAACACGAATGACGTGTACAAGCACCCTGGATTCAGGTTGTTTAGAGCTCTTGAACATATGATATGCGCACCAGCGTGATGTGTGCAAGGTTTGTAAGCAAATATTATAGAAATATACTGTCTAGATAATAACAGCGATGTGACTACTGTCATGAAACATCTCCTGTTATCTCCCAGGGAGTTCTTTTCACCTGCTGCTTGAGCATCGGGAACTGCTGCTGCACCAGTGCCTGTGCCTTGGCCCTGTCCCACCCCACATCCAGAAAGGCTTCCCAGGAGCCATCAGGCAGGAACTGAGCTCCTTTGGGCATGCCTGGCAGGGGGTGCATCGGAGGTGCTGCGAAGGACGCATCACTGATGCCTGGTAGTTTGGTTTTTTGCTGGGAAGCCAGGAGAGCACGCGGCACACGGGAGGCTGTGTTGTAAAAGATTTCGGAGCCCACACTGCAGATGAGCACGTCTGTGAGGGGACGTATGAGCAGGCAAGAGAGGGGGCACAGTTGAGTTGCGATGTTAATATACCGTGCGTGCTCGTCCTGCAAACTGCTCGCAAAACAATGAGGTGTTCGGGGCACAGGTGGTTGATGAGAAGACGGAGGGCCTCCATCTCCCAACCACCTTCCCTCTTTTCTATAGCGAAGCCCACGTACACACCTGGAGTGATCAAGGGAGCCTCAGTCCACAGCTGCTTGAAAAGCTCTGGGCTCCTGTGTGAGCATGTATGCGTGTGCAATTGGTGTCTAGCGTATTTGCGCGTGAATTCACGTGTGCGTGCAACCAACGTTTTGAGATGGGTTGATTTGGGGAATGTGTTCCCACCGCTCACCTGCCAGTGGAGAAGACAAGAAGCTTCTGGGTATTGTCCGTGAGCCAAGCATGGTCGAAGGCCAGGAGGTACTTGTGTGCTTGGTCCTCGTTCTGAACCATCGTATGGTCGAGATCGGAGGTTAGCACAAGCATGGTGCGGCAGTTCAGGTCTGTGAATGCGAGAATAAAAACAGAGATATTTAAATAATAATTATACTAGACGGATGAAAATCGCAGGTGACCAAACTATTTTCGTTTAAGGTTTTGAATGTAAATAGCCTACGTATGTGTTTTACAGCAAGGCTTTGAGTGGGGTAAAAGAGCGCGGCCACCCCAAGAACGGGCAAAAGATGCAAGCACCAACCCCCCCAAGCAACAGCAAGAGCACAGCAGTGCATGCCGGACATGCCCCTCCAAGGCAGCCCAAACCCGAGGAGACGGCCAGCATGTCACTGTTCCGGCAGGTAGCAGATCTGTAGTTTCGGAATTAAGGACACTTGATCAAGCACTGCACGAGCAAACACTTTCTTGCACGCACACTTGATCATTAACACAGGCGGAACAGCAGGGCGGCGTGTCCGTGTGCTTTGCAAACCCAGGGACCACAGAAATGCACCTTGTCTCAGCATTGGATCGGCTGTCGGAGCCAGGTACGCATTCTAACGTGCTGTCTTTCTTCTACCGATGTGCCTGGTCCCCCTGCCATCACTCAAGGACAGCTAAGCCCAGCGTCACTGATTTGCTTGTACAGGTGAAGATGGCAAGACACGTGAAATACGAGCTGTGCTCGGCCTGCATGAAACTGTGTGCACTGGAGCTGCCGACGGGTACGCAAGGATGAGCAGGACACCTGCGGCTGTGTTACTACACCTTGGGTGAGAAGGAAGATGAGAAGATTTTGCCAGCTGTGCTCCCAGAAATGTGTCAATTGGTAGGCAGCTTGCGTTCGGTATCTTGTGATCTCTTTCTCTTTGAATGTACACAACACTTACGTACGTGGCATGCTATCCGCATACGTGCACAGGCCCGGTTTAGCCAACGGCCTCAGCAACCTTCACAATGCTAGACGCGCACGAAGCCCTATCATTGTGATTGTAGGCCAAATGGTAAGATTTGTCCTTGAAACTCATTAAAACCATGGCTGCAATTTTTTTTTGGATGCGATGAAACTTATTAAGCCAGTCTAGGCTACACAAAGCTCAACCACGAGATTAAAGTTGGGCACATCAACCTTTACAGTCATAAGTGCACCAATACATACTCCCATCTGTGATCTACCTACAGTCAGGCAGTCATCAAGAAGCAGACCCATCATGGGACCCTCTCCTCAACATGGACATCGCTGCAATTGCATCCACGGTTAGTGCGCTTGTGCTCAGCCCCAAACTGGTCAAGCCCCCGACCCCCAATCACCTCCAGTCCTTCAGAGCCTTCAGCCCCTCCCCCACAGCCGGTCTGTCCACAGTGTCTGAAAGCAGCTTCGGCGTGGGAGGGGGCAACAGCAGGTGCGCACGCCCTTAACTTATCATATCACTTTGAATGTAGCTTGGGTTCTGTAAATCCAGGTTTGATCTCGTTTTTAGGTTACTAGACATGGTAAGCTCAAGTGTGTTTGTTGGGGCACACAGGTCCAGCGTGTCTTGCACCACAAAGCCCATGAGGGAATGGCTAGAGAGAATGGGCGAGGTGTGGGAAGTGTTACGCGGAAGCAGCTTTTCACTTGGATCAGCAGGAGGGGGTGCAAATGAGCTGGGTGGGGTACGGGATGGCGCTGAATGCAACAAAGATAGTAGCAACGGCTTCGTGGTTGTCGAGGACAGTGGCAGGCCTACCAGTGCGTCCAAGGTGTCAGCGGGTGGGACCGAGCCAATGGTGGAGGTGTGTGTCACCAATGCCGCAGCTGCCAGTGGCAGCAGGATTGTGACGCTTATTGTTCCACATGATCTGAGCTGGCAGGTGCGTCTATGAGTTGTATAGGGGTTGCAGTGAAACACAAATGGGACACAGCTGTCTTGAGCAAATAGCTTGAACAGCAGAGCCCAAATAAACGCACACTCCTTGAAACAAAAAGTGCCTGGAGATATTACCTGCGAACGCCTAAGAAAAGAGAAATTGCAGAAAGTGACATTCCTCCCCGCCACATCATTGATAGATTTGAGTATGACCATACAAGAGGAAAAAAAACTGTGTAAATAGCATGGTGTACTTTTCAAGCCCTTTTGGAAGCGCCTCAGAGCCTTCTGCAAGCTTCACGTAGTTATTGTTTGTGTGCGCTCACAACAACCTAATATGTGCAATTACAGACGCTGAAGCACCTCCCACAGCAAGCACCGGCAACTGCCCCCATCTCTGTGGGCCAAGAAACACCTGTGAGCGGCCCGTCAACACCAGATGCTGCAAGTCACCAACCCACGATACCGAGTGGTCCTGGGTCTGACATGCTCAGTTGTGCTCCAGGCAAGTGGTATGCTCTGTTCTAATGTGCCGCAACGTGTTGTAGTATGTGGTTTGGTGTGGGTGTGTGTGTGTGTGGTGCATGATGGAAGTAGGCTGGCTCTGCTTGGTCAGGCTGAAATGCAATCTAGTGTGGACCAAGATTAAAGGCTTGCGCAAAAAGCAAAATTTGTAAACCAGGCACATTCATCAGTGCAACATTTGGCACAGCTCAGCACATTTGTTTTAACTAACTGATTTGAAATGATATCTGTGCATCAGGTGCTGTTGATTTTGTGCGAGCGTGTGCAGCTGCGCTTCGTGCTGTGCCACATGGGAAGGCTGCCTTGTACATTGGGGGAGAGGCATTACTGGAGGAAGGTGCGCTTCAAACCTGCATGCCAACTCGGTAGCTGATCAGTCTTGACAAATGGACATGTTGTCACATTTGTCTGATGCGATGACATCTTTCAGCCCTTTCCTTCATAGTAACATAAACACAACTATTATACCAATACAACAGGCGGCGCTTTGCACTCCGCTGGCTTAGTGGCTGCTGCAACAGGTGCGTTGTAAATCATTCGCTTTACGTTGTCCATGTCAATACCACATGTGTGAGGTGAGCTTTCAGGTGTTTGATGAGTGGCCGGGTCTTGAGCCCGTGCCTGCCGTCCGTTATGCCAATAGTAGCAGAATGCTAGCCTATTAGGTGATCTGATGATCTGAGGATAAGAAGTTGGTTCTGCTGCATTTCCCCTCCTTAGCTGTATAGACGAAAATTAAAACACCCGCGTAGGATGGAAGTTCATATCATGCATAAGTTGAAAAAGGATGGCATTGGTGCAATTCTGTAGGTGCCGCTTTGTTGTGTGGGACAAGCTTTGCACGGATGGACAGGGGCGCCGGCCTCCCGTGCCCAACCCGTTTGCCCTACTTTCCCCAAGAGGCCATTGTGTGAGTACCCGGGGCTTCATTCTTTTGTGCCAAAGCGCAAGTTGACATAAATTTGGCAATTAAATCAATGCTTTGAGCGCCTTGCAAAGGTTTTTGATATATCCCCCCTTATTGCATTGCAGGGAGCTTAACAAGTACCAGCTGCTGGTTGTCGTTGACGTGCCGCTGCCTTCTGCCCTTTTCGGCTACAAGGATGCACCTACACAGCTAGTCCAGTTGCCTCAGGCAAGTTTTGCTGCTTCTAAGATCATTCAGCCCTGCCTGGTCATACAAGCTTTGATACTCTTAAAATTACCTACACAAACTGAAATTCACTCACTTCCAGGAGGCTGTGTGGGAGTTTGACACCCAAGCGTGGGGTTCAGGCAGCGCTGCTGTGATGCTTGCATTACTATCCTCAGAGCTAGGAGCAGGGCAGCGTGTGCAGCCTGGTCTGAACTGCGGAGGGTTGTTCTGCTCGTCATCTAGGCCCCCCTTCCCACCAGCAGGCAAGATCAATCGCTGGAGAAAAGTGTGCAGCCCTTAGAGTAGACATTATAAACTGGTGTTTTCCTTCCTAGCACTCAATCAATTTATTTTGCTCACGTGCCATTGTTTAAGCAAATATAAAAATGAACCTGCTTGCAGGCATGCGCTTGTCTCCGCCTTTGCTCTGTGCTGTGGTGGCCTGCATGCAGCCATCTGGCAGCATTATTGTTGATGAATCTCTGACAAGCGGCGGCTCCTACTGGAATGCCTCAAAGGTGAACTAGTCTTCATTTGCACTCTGCCCATCGTAGACGTTGAAACGTGGCATAGCTTGCTTCAAAGGAGGAAATCACCCGACAAAAACAATACACAGGCTGTTGGCTTATGGTATCGGTAACCGAAACTTAATCATTATTCATCAAAGCATAATGTTTTAACGATAGGAATTAGGAGGTCGGAGGCTGACCCTTAAGTGCCTGTACTGGTGAGATTCTTAAGCAAACCGGTTAAGGCGTGCTTGGTATGAAACAGAACAGCGCTGGCGAACCATCTAAAATAAAACCCATTTGCTTCTACTTGGTGACATCCTTATTTGTAGGGTTGCCCAGAATCATATATATACACGGTATTTTTGGCAGGGAAATTGCCAAACAACGGTCATATACAGTGCATATATACGCTTCTGGCCAACCCTAATTATTTATCGTTCACTGAGTCAGGTTATTTGGTAATGGGAATTCTGCAGAGGTTCATTTGTAGATCCCTTGTAGCAGCGTGCTTCACACGTTGTGTCAAAGTGTTTGCCTCTTTTCCACACCTGCTGCTTGTAACTCATGTTTTATGCTCACATTTCTAGCAATTATACAACTTTTCGTCTCGCATGCTTACATGTACCTAATCTTTTTGTCAGGGAGCTCCACGATTTTCCCACTTGACCCTAACTGGAGGCGCAATCGGCTGTGGCCCACCTTTAGCTTTGGGAGCAGCAATTGCATGCCCTGATAGACAGGTCATCAACCTCCAAGCAGATGGCTCTGCAATGTATGGGCTTCAGGTACTGGAGCTTTTGTGCAAGCATGCTGAAAAGTAATGATAAGGGCCAGGTGGATAGCTTTGAGGTAAATTTCATCAGTAGTAGCAAAATAAGGAACGAAAAGATCCAGTCAGTGGTAACTATGTCGAGACAAAAGTGCAAGATGCAATTGCATGTATTTATGAACATTAACCCTTATTCTCTGGGCCATCATGAGCATTAACGCACTAGGCACTGACACAAGTCATGCGCACAGGTCTGCACTTCTCAAAGGAGTTGCACGGTGTACTGCATGTGAACACAAACAAGAGTCCTGGTGCTTTTCATGCTATGCAACTGCATTGAAAGGGGGCCTGTAATATGTTCTATATGTAGTACTGCTCCATGTAACAGGAATGCACTTGCGCATGGTACTATATTTTGTTTATTGAGGGGGAAAGACATTCAAGATCAATCATAACATTTTTAGTTGCTGCTTTGCCACTCCTATAAAGAGATATGATTTGCATTTGCTTGGCTGTGATCATTGCAGGCATTGTGGAGTCAGGCCAGGGAGAAAGCCAACGTGTTGACCATCATCTGCGCAAACTCAAGCTACGCCATTTTGAAGGTTGGTTTTGTGCTCGCTTTCTTGATACAACATGCTTAATAGCCTCCGACACTTCCATGCCAGGTTTATTTGTTTTACGACGCTTAAATTTTACATTATTCATTGCACAGTGTCCACGCTGTTCAATTTGATATGCCGCAAACAGGTGGAGTGTATGCGGCAAAGGCTGCCGCCCGCAGGATCAGCGACACGATCTTTAACCGATCTAGGGCAGCCTCGGCTTGACTGGTGCAGCTTGGCTCAAGGCATGGGGGTGCCTGCCGCAAAGGCAACTACTGTGAGCGAGCTGCAGGCAGGGATGGAGAAAGCCCTGCAGACTCCAGGACCCTTTTTGATTGAAGCCCTCCTCTAAGTTTGAATATTGTTACGAGACAGATGTGGATGTTCCTGATCAAGAAGATGCAAACTGTTGTTGTTGAAATAAACTTTATGTTTCCCTTGCTAGGTGAATGTACCCAGCCTCTCTGGCAGACTTGCATTTTTTACAGAAACGGACAAGTTGCTGCTCTGATCTAAGCTAAATGTAAAGAACAGTGTGAAAGAATTATACAATTTAATAAAGCCAAATTAATACCTTCAAGTGCATTTAAGTAGCGGGAAAGATAAGAGTCGTGCAAAAAAATGTAGCAATCATTTTGGCTTTCTAAGAATGCTCTTGTTTACCAAAATAGTTGCCACAGTTCTTTCCTGCTACAGCTTGATTCCACACAAATGTTACAAAACAGGGCTGCACGCTCCGGCTCGGCTTCAGCTTCTTCTCTGGCGTCGGCCGAATAGGAGCACTACTGAAGCTTTTTTAACTCTTTTTTCATTATTGCAGGCTCAATAATTTCCTGCGAAGGAAATTTGTGCAGCAGTGTCACATCTGCAAATGATGTTGCGCCAACTTCACCACTTGTTTTGCACAATGAATATGTGGCAAGCGTGAAAACATCCAGCACAATAAAGGCTTAGCACATTACGGCGGACCCGGATTGGTGGTCATCGGAGGCCCGAGTGTGCAACCCTAGCCTGCAACTTTAAGGATTACCAAAGAATCAAGACATCCCTGTTTCCTGCTTATGTTTCATCAACTTTAGTAGGTTCTGCAACTTTGTAACAACCAGAAAGGCCATGGTTTTATGCACCCGCCATTTAAATTGCTGCCAATTGCAAACACCTTGGTACACAATGGGTTTGTCGGATTGTCCAGATGCTGTTCCGGTTGCTCCCATCTCTGCCAAAACAAAAAAGCAACAGACTAGCAATGAAGGGGGGGTGGGTTCTTAGGAGTGGCAGGGATAAATTGTAAGACGAAACATTTAATTAAAGGCATGATCCAAACCAACTGAAAATGACAGCACAACCTTCTGGGATGCATAATAATGATGTTTGCATAGATCTTTTAGGTATTTTAGGTCGCGTGCACGTCTTGCTTTGCATGCCTTCTGAGCCCTAGGCGTGACAAGATTTTTCTTTCACCAATCAGTTTTTAAGCACCCTCTTGGTTTCAGACCACCCTGATTACTCAGGAGCTCAATTTCCAGGCCGTTCCATTGAGTATTGAGATGATCCCTTTTGCTAGTGACATGCCGAAAAGGGGGTGATAGGTGTGCTTAACCCGTAAGTTTGCAATAAGTTTTGCAAAAAAGCACGGAAAGTTGGAATGAAGTCGCATGTGAGCACTTTTCATGAATTTATTTACAGTTCCAAATGCAAGTTATCCCTTGTGGTCAAATTTGGAAAAGAATCCATATGCGTACAAGGTGCCACCAGGGGGGAGCACAGGCAGGACAGGCAGGGAAGGAATTTGCCTAGTGCTGAGCTCCAAGTTTTAGCACCGCTTTTCATTCTCTGGGTCAGGTAATTAATACAATACGTAATGTTTGGTTTAGCGACAAGGAGTCGAACAGGGACAAACATGTGCCTTCGCGGCATGCCCTGGAAATCGGCACACCCTTAGAGTGGTAATACAGTAGCTCAATCGACTTAAAATTATGTTCCAAGGTGCTCTGTGTGGCCTGTCCTGGTATTTGCAGTTATGGCAGTTGCCAGGTGTGGGGCGTCAATCTAAACCTTATTTTGTGAATTATTAGGTATAGGTATATTATAATACCTGTATTATTTATATGCTGCAGCAATATCCCACACACGTTCCCTTGAATGTATTCCAGAAGGGGGCCGTGGCTGCCCTCTCTGCAGCAGGTGCCCTGTTAAGGTGTGTGTATATGTGTGTGCGTGTGCGCGTGTGTATTTATGTGCGTGAGCTTATGTGTATGTGAGTGCGTATGCGTGTGCACGTGCGTGTGCACGTACATGAGCGAATGCGTGTGGGTGTGCACGTGCATTCGCATGTACATGAGCGAATGCGTGTGCGTGTGCGTGTATATGTGTATGTGTATGTGTGTGTCTTTGTGTGTATGCTTGGGTGCATGTGTGCATAAATATGTGTGCCTGCAACTATTGCCATTGAATTTACTCTTTGTACACAGTCGCTTTGTACACAGTAAATTTCCTCGTGCTTGCTTGCACCCAGGCCTGCCCGGGCAGACTTGGTGGCAGCCGTGGGGGAGACAACAGGCGGATGGCATCTACAGCGATTGAAGGAGCGCATGCTGGCAGACCCCACAGGCCGGCTGATCCTAGAAGAAAAACCGCGGATCACGGTAATGAGAGACATTTGTCTGCTTGTATTGTACATTGTGCTTTAAAAAGCAGGGCAGCTGATTGTTTAAGGAGTATGACACACATTCTGCCAGCCATATGGAGCACAGGTACCGCCAATACGAGCTGATCTGTTTCTTTTTCCTTTTGTGCAAACATAGGATGAATCTCTTGCGCACTGCTGGGATCTCCCACCCCACACCTTTGGGGGGGCTTACGCACAGTTCATGAAGCAGCGCCACTTCCATGCAGACGACCGGCCGCCTGTGAGGTGGGCGTTGTGGTGTGGAGCCACTTTCATTTGTGCACATCCTGCTACAAACGCAACAGTGCTTGGGAAATGTAGACTTGCTTTCAAGTAAAAAGTTCCTCACATTTAACTTGTGCCCATGGGCATGTGCTACATATCTTGCACAATTTGATGAATCATTGTTTTTTCCCTTCTCTCCAGGTTTGTGGATGATGCTGACCTGGCATACGTCATCCGTCGGATGCGAGAGGTGCACGACCTTTGGCATGTACTGTTTGGCTGCCACACAAATGTGTTTGGAGAGCTAGCGCTGAAGGCTCTTGAGTACGTGCAGGTATAGAGGGAAGGAGGAAAGGAAGATTAAAGCAATGATAGGGGGGGAGTGTGGTGACTTTGGAGGGTCCCTTTCTTTGGAATATATGGGTGGTATGTTAGATCAAACAAGGGCAGCTTTGGTAAGAGCTTGATACACGAACGTTAGTGGGTGCCTGAACCACACAATTTGCCTAAACAGTGCGGATTTTAGGCAGGTGGGCAAATCCGCTCCCCCCTGATGATTGCAAGACCCTGCCACGTAGGATTGTTGTAGCTGCTACTCGTATGCTGACCCCAACCAGGCATGCAAAGAAATGCACTCTCTTTGCTTGGCATCCTATGCCTGCATGTAAAAATATAACGGGAACTTGGAGTGGGCCCCAGGTAGTAGTATGAGCACTTGGCTTGCATCTTCCTGCACGCATGCTGATTAACACTTCTCCTGAATGCGTGCGTGCCCCCAATGATATTTTGTTTATTGTGTTTGAAAACTGCGTTTGGTATAGCCTATAATTTGCTCTTTAGCATTTCCAAGTACCAGTGTCAATTTGAATAGAAGATTATGACCTAAAACTCCAGCACTTCTCCTGCTTTCAACGCGCAGATAGATGTGCCCTTGGCGCGGCTTATTGCTGAGTCGATAATCTTGCACACCAGGTCTAGCTTGGTAGTACTCTCTGGCATGCCTTTCAATGAACTGCAATTTAAGATACAAACAGGTTCAAAACTCTCCCTTCATCAGAGCAGCCTTCCCAGCTTATTGCCCTGTCCAATCTTAACTAGACTAAAATCTGATAGGGTTCTTGGCCATGACCATATATATATATTCAGTGCATACACAGTACTTTCAGCAGAAATCCCTTCAATATACGTTCATATACGGCGTATACACACGGTTTTGGCCGGCCCCTAAAACAAGCTCACTCCCTTCTTTGAACTTACAGACAGGCGTGCCCATGACCGGACTCGCTGTTGCGGGCGCGCAGTTCCGACTCAAGCCCCAAGACCGGTTGGTGCTGCAGCAACGCTTTTTGCCGTGGGCCTTACGGGCCGGCAACAACTGCCACGACCTGATGACCATCTACTACGAGCACCACCTGGAGGTGCGGGATTTCGTTGGTGGCTCCGGCGACAGCCACGCCTTTAACATGACACTTGCTACGAGCACCAAGAAAAAAGGCAGTGAAACAACTACAAAAATAACTGTGCAGTGAAACAGCTACAAGTATAACGTAGAATCTGTATCGTAATTCCAATCAATGTCACATTATAAGCACGACCGTTTCCTATGTGCTCGCGTGATGTAAATTAGCTCTATGAACTGATCCACTGTGGATCGCATGCTGTGAAGGAGTGTTGTGTGCCAGCGTGTGCGCCTCCAGCCTTTGTTTGGGGTGTGTGCTGCTGTGGAGTGTTTGTGTCAGCCTGCAAACATTATTATTTTTTACAAGCATATGAGGTAATGGTGCAAAACTTTGTTTGCAGTTCTAACACTGCCACCATGGACTCCAATTACCAGGTTGCTACATTGAATCTGCTTCCTGGAAATGGCTAGTCTCGAGGTGACAAAATAATGTGACAGTGTGCTTGTGCAGTCAAAGTGGTATTCACCCAAGATACTGCACTCGTACTATTTATTATGTGCCCAAATCTTGATACAGCAAACGTGGTTAAGGCCTTTGACTTGTACCCATGTTCGTACCATGTAACATTTTCGCACACCATGTCACATATGCACACACCATGTCACGCTTGACTTTCTCACAATTGAGAGGCTGCAGACAAGGAGGAGGAGGGTGAGGTGGATACGCTGCTTACGGAAGAGAGTGGCAAAAAAGACTCTTGCTGTTGTAGGCCCGACCAATTGGTGCTATGTCGTGCTAGTGTGTTAAGAATAGGGTGTTTAGGGTTAGGTGTTCCATTCCTCAAGTTCCAAATAAAACCCACGTACAGGAGGATTTAGACGATCTTCGCAGCCGGTGGCGAATCATTCCTGCTCCTGCTGCCCCTTCTCCCCTTAAAAAGGCTGCACCTCCCCCAACTGAATGAGAGGTTCCTGCTAGTAGTAGCTAGGCCTGCTTTTTGCTGAATGCCTCCTTTTACAGCCTTCAGATTTGTAATTGTAATCCAGTGTTTATATACAAGGCCGCACGGAAAATTTAATTTACATCAAGCATTGCTGCTGTAAGTTTCCCTATGATGTGCGTTGCGTCTTTTTTCCATCGCTTGCCATTTGTCGATCAAGTTCATTCTTATGCTATGACTGCAGGAGATATCATTGTTTTGTGCAGTAGTATTTCTTTTATGTCTCACCTTGAGTTGGTGCTGTGGTGGTCACGCTGCCAAGACACGCCAATACACTCTTCTGTACACATTTGTGTGGAGTATGTTTCTATGTTTTCTTATTCCTGTGTTTGTCTTGCCGTATTGAAACGTCAAAGACGAGGATGCTACCTATACCCAAAACTATGCACGTCCATTTACATGCAAGTGTTATGTTACAGACTGCCCTGCTTCTCTGCCCTGTAGAGATATTGAGCTGTAGCCGCGAAATTATCATATACATTAGCTGCCGGCAGGCTTTGCTGATGGTACACGAGGATAAGGTAAGGTAATGTTACATCGCTACATATGCCTCTGGGGGCATCTGAGCGGAAGCTTGGAAAAACCCTGAAACCAAACACGGTACACGGGGATAAACATTACGTCACGTCCTGCTCGCAACGGTTGCGAGCAATGTGATTCAGTGCTGAGCATGACATCTTTAAATTAACGTATTATGAAACACCCAGAGATCCTAGCTGAAGGCTACTAAAAAACTGCACCATAATATGTGCATCAACGAAGCTGCGTCTCTAATTTGAGCAAGCATACCATTACTAAGTAGTATAATTTCATAGTTACAGATAAAAGCATATTATTAGAGCGGCCATATCGTCAATTCCGCATGCTCGATACAAGTGTAGCTTGTAAAAGTTGGCAGGCAGATTTAAGTGACCTTCATCTAAGTGTAGACTTCAGCTTCCTATACTTCACAGCCAGCATGATCAAAAGAGGGGGCTTAATAAAGGGGCATGATATAGGGGCGCGGGGCTCACAAATAAAATCAGTTGGATTACATGAGGCAGCCAGCCTGGCATTAGCAAGTCAACAATGAGATCGGCAGCTGCACTTGGTTTACTTCTGAGTTGTGAAAAAGCAGATATCACTATCAGATATTGATATCACTATCAGAATATGATCAAATAAATGGTTGAATTTATGCCTATGCATACCATACAATGCCCGGGCATGAAAAAATGACGTGTTTCTCATCTTGAACAAGAACCCCACTATCACATAGTATACTACAAACACGAGAACTCCGGTATAAAATCATATAACGATATAAACAAGTGTCACACTCAGATCCATAAAAGTTAATCAGAATAAGGAGTTGAAGGAACCAGCAACAATCTTACGCAGGAATGGGCCTTATGCTAGAGCATTAAGCCTGGTGCATTAGCTCCTCTTCCCTCTCCCAAGGCTCCTCTTCCTCTGCCTCCCACTCGTCCACTTCATCACCGTCTGTGGGTCTACCATCAACCGCGCCCTCCTCCACTTCTTCTACTGTGACCATGCCATCCCCGCTGCCACTGAAAGAAGAAGAGGCTGCCTTGCCCCTCCACCTTGCCGGGGTGTTTCCTCTCCCACTGGCCTGCGTGCGTGACAAGACAGGTATAAGGTCCACGTTGTTAGTGTAAACGCTATCAATATCGATCAGGAAGGAGCGCTGTTGCACCACCCAATGAAAGCAACTCCACACAACATCTCACCAAGTCAGACAGAAGAGAAGGATCAAATCCACAAAAGGTAGTCTCAGACCAAAAGTTTGCGAAGAGCAAAAGTAACGCAGGGGGGACAGAGAAGGAGAGGCCTCAGCCTGCAACGAGAGTAACTCAAAAGAAATCTGACCTCTTTATTGATCTCAGTGAGCCCTGCGTGCACTCTGACAAACTGCTCTTGGGAGAACGTTCTCCTTGCTCTTACCTTCTCGCTCTTCTTTGTGTCAGATTTGCGAGGTCCCAGTTGCTGGCCAACCCCCTCCCCCAGCACCATTCGCAGGGCCTCAAGCAAAGAGGAGCAGGGCAGCAGATCTAAGCCCTTGAGGCGTGAGTCACGTCGCAGCTTTGCCAACTCCTCTGAGTAGTGGGGCTGTGGGCATATGCATCACACCAAGCACGGTTGGATAAAGATTAAGAATTAGTAAAAAAAAAAATAAAAATTGGCAACAGGTTCCCAGAGGCAACATCAACTATCAACGTGAGCCCTTGGAACATAGTATTGTGCAATGGCATTTGTGGTCAGTGATGGGGTGCAATCAAAACAATTTTTTAGACAAAACTTAGCTAGGGTCGGGCTTTATACCGTACACGATCGTATGCCACTCACTGCCTATGCTACTGATTCAAGGTGGCACCCCAAGATCTGTCTAAGAATGCATCTAGGGTGGTGTAGGATTTCTTTGGTGTTTGGATCCAATAAAGCAAAAGCATTGTTAATGTCAATCCCAGACGGGCAAGCTGAAGAGACAAACCACACACACAAAGCTGTGCGCCATCAGAGCACAACACCGATGTTGAACAAATAGCAGCGCAAGTAGGGTGGCACACCTTTGGAATGACTGCTGATTTGATGCCCAGCTTGGCAACTTCAGCTAATCTGGCGTCTAAAGACTTGACAGGGCGGAGGCCGCCCCCTAGATCAATCTGCACCAGTTCGCAAGATGTACTTACAGATGAACACAAAAGGCGTCAGAAAGCAAGAACCTTGCAAGCGGACGATGGATGCTAGGTCAATCCAAGATTGTAAGGGACAAAGAACGTGCAGTGTAGTTTCACTCAAGCTGCGGGTACAAGATAGCTTTAAGAAAATTGGCAACGGGCTTGTTTTATAATTGTTACGTCATTCGGCGTATGTTGTGAAGTTTGTACATGGTATGAGATGGACATGTTTGCAATGAACAGAAGGAGTAGTGCAGCGACCTCGTTAATTGGAAAACACAGACTGGGCCGTGGAATATCCTGGAAACAGGGACAAATGTGTGGACATGGGTAGCACCCTCTCGACTCCCCTGTAGCACAGGAACAGATGGCAAAGGAGCCATGGGCCAAACGCACCTCACCGATGACGACCATGTCACGAGGGACTGGGATACTGTAATAGCCGGAGACGATGGCGACCGCAATGGCAAGATCTGCAGCAGGTTCTCGCATCTGAGAAAGGAGTTGCGGGTATGTGGGTGTATGAGTGTGTGTGTGTGTGTGTGAGAGAGAGAGAGAGAGAGAGAGAGAGAGAGAGAGATACTGAGAAACTTGTACGACAGCTGCCCAACAGCTTCTATTCCCACATGCAATGTATAATGGGTAATAAGTGTCAAGTATTCAACCTTCAATTAAACAACATGCAAGCATCCTCTGCCTCCCACAAACATTCTCCGCGTATTATTACACAAACACACACATACACACACACCTGCAAGCCCCCTGTGATGGAAACCACAATGTTCTGGTTGTGAAGGCGCAGCACAAACTTGTGCAGCACGCTCACGATGATGGGAGCCAAGCGCTCTCGATTGACCCCACTAGGCTGCCGAATGGGAGGGGCCTGGCTCTGAGGGGGCTGTGCAGTCACCAGGGCCTGTGTTAATATGTGAGTGAGGGTGTTTGCATGTTTGTGTGTGTTTAAAACGTGTGTGTGTGGTTTATTTGACGCATGTGATTTACACTGTTTGTGTGTGTACCTAGTATGTGTCGTCTGTGACCTTGTGGAGTGAGGCAGCTCATCAAAAAAATAGCCGCCTTAGAAACGTCGCTGTACGCTGCACCAAATTTGAAGGGGCTTAGGGTCAACCAAGGCTCAAAGTTGGTGCGTGGATTGGCGGTGTGGCTGAATAAGACACTGCAATCTCTCAGTTTGAAGCTAGGTTGGGTCCAATTTGATGAAGTGACAGCCGGAGAATTGGAAACTTTACTTGCAAAGCATTAGGCGTATTTGTCATAAAATCCACATGCCTCGTCACCTCGTCATGTAGTTAAACAGTCAGACCCGTTTGCAAAACACAAACTGGAGGCTTGTATACTCCACACCAGGGATGTGTCATACGTCATACGGCGTAATCGTATAATACGCCGTTTTGTATTAAATGCGTATTTTACCAGAAGGGGCTTACTGAGGCCCAAAATGGGCAAGTTTTTATATGCTCTTTGGCTTATACGCACCCACAATTGGATAGCTCCAATAGATGTAAAATTTGGAGCTTGCCAATTGTGGGGCGTGTGCTTAATTTGCTGTGGCGTGCAGGCCATTTTTTTACCACAAAACTCTTCAGACCAGATCACCCACTGCACCAATCTGGGATAATTTTATGGTATATAATTCTTATTATAAAAGAATATCATTGCAACAAAAATGAAAGAAAACGGCTGAGTGGTTGGTGTTTTATGAGGATTTCAGCCATTTATCCCATGGAAATCACCACATTAGGGTTACATGCACCATGTGTGCTTAATCCAGTCTATCTCAGCACGCAAAGTGACCCACATAAAACTGGGCACATGCTCAGGTAGCTCTCAATGCCAGCTACAGTTTGGTACTAAAATGGTGTCGATCGGATGAAGTGGCTGTGAGTGGCTGCCTTCTGAATGAAGAATGCGCATTTTCAGGCATTTCCTTTGCTAGCCCCCTCTGGTATTTTACCATATTGAACAAATCGGGCCGCATTAAACGGATGCAAAAATTTTGCCCATTTTTAGCCTTTAAAGGCAATTTCTGCCCCAAAAACGGCCTTTCAGCGAGCTTCCGATGTTTTTATATAATATATTTATAACACATACTTTAGGAGAGAATTGGAAACGTTTTGGGTGATTTGGGTGGTTCGGGTCCATTCTAGGTCGAAAATCGGGATGTTAAATACGATCGAATTATACGTATTTTTTTTCGTATTGAACACGTATTTAACGATATTGAGCGTTCCAATGACCGTATGACACACCCCTGCTCCACACCCCGCGGTCGTGCGCTGACCATTGTCCACGCATGTCTACATGAATGACCAAATCGTTGTGCACTACACATGTTGCACTACAGTATGCATGCCAGCACTGTCACGGTCAGTGGTTGTGAGCTGCTCATTTTGTTTGCATACCCACAACCACTGCAGAATTGCAATTACACATACTGCACTTCCAGCTTAGTGATGGTGAGCTGCTCATTTTGTTTGGCTACCCACACAACTACTGCAGGAACTGCAATTGCACACACTGCACTTCCACGCTTAGTGATGGTGAGCTGTACACCTGTAATCACCATAGTATTGTATCTATCTCTATGTGGGATAGTAGATAATTAAACTTCATACAATGCACTTCTGTCACCCATGGTTGTGAGCCGCCCACTGTTTACACACTTACGCGCACAGGCATTGTAAAAATCACACCAGCACACACACACCTGCACAACCACTGCGAAAACCGCACCAGCACACACACACACACACACACACACACACACCTGCACTTCCATGGCCAGTGGTCGTGAGCTGTCCAGGGTGACAGTCAGAGCACTGGACACACTGCTTGTAGAGCGTGAAGCGAGGAACTGCTCTGACAGGTTCTCCACTGCACGCATGCCTCCCGAGTCCATAGAGAAAACACCCATCTGCGCATGTGTGTGTTAGTGCGCGTGTGTGTGTTAGTGCGTGTCGTAGTGTGTGTGGTAGCGCGTGTATGTTCGTGCAAATGTATGCAAGCTCGTGAGTTTGTCTAATTCCACCTCTTTTGAAGCCACATTCATTAAAGGGGCAGCATAAATGTTGGAATTCAACAGCCCCTCACGGAAGGAACTGTACAAGGGCCTGTCTGTGACAGTTCCAATCACACAAAGTTTGATGTTTGATCAAAATGATTGGCACCCCCTCGACTTTCATTTACAATATCAGCATCCAAGCAATGGCCTATACTGTTGGGAGCATCAAAGCATTTGCCTACACTTTAGGGCCCAGAAACTCTACCTGAGTTTGCACTCTCTATGACATGAAGGCGCCAAAGTTGTCTTGGAGCAATTGCTTTACTTCTACCCGCTTTCTCAGAGTTCTCCAGCATTTCCCCTCCTTTACTGATGGAGAGTATTGCGGCTACAAGAACCAGAGGCGGCTCCCTTTCCTCTAATTTTATGCGAGGAGCACGTCTCGCTGCCTGCAAGATTTCCTTACAACCTGTAGCGTTACCTTCATACAGTGTCCCCTCTTGCATTTTTGCTCTGTCGCAAGGAAGCACTTCGTGATGCAGACAGTTTGGTACATGATCAATTGCTTGATCAATGCGCACCTCTGACGTGCTGCCGTTCCTATTTTTGTCAGCTCGCAGCATACGAAAAGCCTGCGCAGTGTGTGTGCGTGTGTGTGCGTGTTTTTGTGTGTATGTGTGTGCTCACATGCGCGTAAATTGGTGTGTGTTTGCGTGTGCGCGTGTGTGCACGTGTTAGGATGCCTGTGCGTGTGTGTGTGTGTGCTATGGATGAACATGCGTGTATTTCTGTCAGCTCGGAGCATAGCATCTAGAGAATGTTGCAAGGATAAGAGCAGAGCCGAATGAACAAAGTCAAAAGCCCAGGGTGTCCACAAGACTAGTACTTATTTCTTTGTAGGCAAAAACATCTTTGTGCCCTGAACGCCTGTATTTCTGTGCTTCCAGACATACGTTTCCTACAGCCCCAGTGAATTACAGGCAGACATTCAAAGCCATAGAATGAGCTATCTCTTGCATCCTGCTCACCACCGTGACCATGCCACTTAAGGTTCCAGCACTGCTGACCTGATCAGCCCTTTTGAACGGAGGGTCTCTTCTCTCTCTCTGAGCCATTCCAAGACTTGAGAGCATGAACGCTTGCTGAAAGGAATTGTGGCAAGTGTGCCACAGAGACAAATGTTTCCAGCACTGCTGCCTGATCAGCACTGAAAGGCATTTGTCTTTGTGGCACACTTGGGCACGATTCCTTTCTGCGAGCGCTCATGCTCTCAGGTTGGAATGGCTCAAAAGGGCTCCTTCATTTGAAAGGGCTGCTACGTATCCCTTACCTGACTCATGTCCTCTTCCAGCCTCAGCACCACATCCACCATATGCATCATGGCCTTGGGGCCAGCGATCTGGTTACTCTTGGTCATGTGACCTATGTGTGCAAGTGTTTGTGTGTGTGTTTGCGTATGTGTGCCGCTACTGAGGTGCTGAACCGAAGATTTGTACTTGCAGCAGTACAGACAGGTATTAGACCTCAAAAAACGACCAACAGCTTGCTCTGCCCTAATAGATGGCAGACTGCAGTTTACAAAATTTAAAGCATTATTCTGGCAAGGAGCAGCAAAATGCACGAATATGCAGTGCCAGGCTTGGGGTCAGGCAAGATAGTGTTTGTCGACAGTGGCTATCAGTTGACGGGTGTAAGGACACAAACGTGCACTTCCAGCCAAAGCATAAGAGTGCTGCTCTCAAATAAACAAGACGAGTCCTTACACGCAAGTGCCAAATGATGCCAGTTTTTCTTGCAGGCAGACGATGTTTGGTGCAAGAAAAATACCGAAAATGCCACAACTCCCCCCTCCAAGTACACACACTGTTGGTGGAGGTAAGGCTTGGTGTGGTGAGAAGAGGAAAAGGCTTCAAAGAAAAAGAAAAGAAAAACTACGCAGGCAGTGAAAGATCACTCCCCACATTAATAAAGGAAAAGGAGCCACTTGGTACCGGCTTCAAACCTACCGATGGTGATCAAACCTACCGACAATGAACACCGTCAAACCTACCGACAGTGAACACCGTCAAACCTACCGATGGTGAACACCGCCATCTTGTTTGTCTGAGCAAGCTGCTTCAGGCAGTTGCAGCACTCCACCAACTGCAAGGGAAAGGGAAGGAGAGGAAACATCATGGAGACATCACTGCAGAGACATCACTGCGACTGCAAGGGAAGGAGAGGAAACGTCACGGAGACATCATAAGGTGCATATAGGCAGAAGGGTCAAGCAGAAGATATCACACAGTCTGAGCCTGATTTCGTACAATAAGATGGTACGATGGTGAAACATGGCAAAGCTTTGAATGATTGCCTTTTATTAAGTTTTGGAAGGGCGTTGCAAATACTCCCAATACGAAATTCAAACATCCTACATAGAAACAGATATAGTGCTTCTAGGAGATGTGTGGTTGACAATGCCGGACCCAACGCATCTAAGGCGTGGCAAACAGATGGCTGAAGGATGGTTGCATCCGCAGACTGGAAGCAACCCCCTGTGGTGAGATCCTAGAAAGTTGCTAGAAGCACAGCATTTTAATCTGTCCTCTTCCACAACTCCAACACCAACAAAAAGCATAGCACTCGCAAAATTTTCTCGTTCACACTCACTTCATACACACACACACACACACACACACACACACCTGGATTGGACTTCCCATGGGATTGTTGAGCTCTGCCAATGACATGGTCTGTATGCTATCCACGACCAGGGCTGCAGGCCGCAGGCGGTACACTTGAGCACACACGGCCTGTTCAAACAAGGCATTGTGCAATATGAAGTGCGGAGAGGATGACATGAACATTGACATTCAAGCACACACGGCCTGTTGGAACAAGGCAGCGGAATGTGCTGTGAGAGCAACATTTCAAACTTGAGCACACACAGCCTGCTTGGACAAGACATTTGGTCCTCTGTGAGGCAATTCAGCATTCTATTCACTTATGTTGTAGGTGACATTACACTCTGTTGTAAGAGTCATAGTGCATATGCTGCGATGTTATGCTCCAACAGCACAGCAATCAAGTCTGTGAGCTGTGACGATGAACAGGCGAGAGGTGTGAGCGGAGGTGTCAGGAGATTGACTGCAGCTACCCTGGTATTGTTCAGCACAAGCAAATAAAGTGTGCACGAGTAATTGTTTTAGCAAATACTGACAGCCGAAGGGCACTCCACACAACAGATGCCCAGCATGAAATGAAGAACGGCTCTTAACAGTCTAAAGATGTCCAAGATCATTCTTGTCTCTTTTTTACAATTCTGCAGATGGCATGGAGGCTGTTTATATTCTGGCTTCCCAGCAATGAAAAGAATGTGCGAGCGGCAATTCTACCACTGCTCCCGTACACTCCCACGTCCCTATGCTTCACACAAACACATGCATACTTGATAGCCCACCTTCTCTGCAATGCAGGCATGTGTTCAGGCTAAGTTCCCTCCTTACTCTCACCCTGTCCTGTCATACATACCCAGCTCGTACCTCCCATGCAGCCTTCTCTTCACTGCAGGCAGGTGTGCAGACTGTTCACCCTTGGGCTCACTCAGAGAGACGGCCTCACTCTGACCCTGTCCTGTCATACACCCAACTCATACCTCCATGCGATAGTCACTTAGCACGTAAAGAGAGGTACAGTCCCCCAAGCCCATGCGAGTCGCTCGGTCGTACACCTAATTGGAAGAGATACACAATTGTGAAATGCACGATAATCAAAAGATGATGCTGTGAATCATTGTGCGCGCACATGCATCATTGACAGCCAACGTGTTGCTGCTTGATCAAACGCCTGACAAGATGGAACACGCATGAAGATAATAGAAGGGGAAAAGATGATGCTGTGAATAATTGTGCGCACATGCATCATTAACAGCCAACGTGTTGCTGCTTGATCAAGCACCTGACAAGATGGAACACGCATGAAGATAATAGAAGGGAAACCCTGATTCCTTGCGAGTGACAATCGGAACTGTTCCTCCAGTAAGTTTACGGAGTATGAGACTATGAATGGTCCAAGATGAATCATACGTCATATACTTTCAGTCAGGGCAAACACCATTCATTGCAGACAAAAAGGTCACGCCTGATCACACATATGTGCAAACACACACACACACACACACATACAAATACACGCATTGATCAACACACCGGATGTGAGGAAAGCTACACAACACCTGTCACACGCACACCTGGTCGGCCATCTCCTCGCCTGAAACATACAGCACCGTCCGCGTGATCAAAGCTGGGTCAATAGACTCCTCTTCTTCCTCCCCTTCTTCTCCCTCATCCTCTTCATCGCTACCTCCTCCTTCCTCTTCTTCCTCCCCTCCACCCTCTTCCTTCCCGCTCCCAATCCCAGACTCCTGCTGCCCAAGCGCCCCCGCCCCATCACTCCCACTGCCACTCATCTGCAGCTCGTGCTGCTGCCTATGACCATCGACCATGGCGTCATAGTTAAGGCCGGGGGCTGCTAGCATGCCTGCAATCTGAAGGAGCAGTGTGGATTTGCCCACCCCTGGGTCACCGCCCACGAGCACTAGTGAGCCCGGCACCACCCCCCCTCCGAGCACTCTGCGTGGTGTGGGAGTAGGAGTATGTGTGTACATGTATAGTATGTTGTGTGTACGTGTTTACAAGCTTAAGCTTTGTACGTTTGGTGCATGGGGAGGTTAACCTTTGCATTGCAGGAAGGTGTGACGTGATAGTGAGTGTGTGGTGCGTTGATGCCTTATTGAGTGCAGTCTAGTTTACATATGAGCACAGCTGGATAACAGAGCACGTACGCAAAAAGCTGGATAACAGAGCGCGTACAACATGCAAGGGCGTGTTGGGCACGTGGGTGTGCACTCTTGAGCAATTAAAGATGTTAAAATGGCCATGTAAGTGCGTAGCGCATTGTCAAGAACACTTGCAGTTACGTGGTATATGCACATCACGTACCTGCATGCATAAATGGTGGAGGGCGTGACAATACACACATGTCAAGATGTGTGCTTGCTGCTTTGGTTTTGCAAATGCAGTGGTCATCACTACGATGACGCATACGCAAGTGGGCATGACTATGAGCAGAACAGCATTGATGTGTCAGTATCACAAACCATAAGTATGTAACCATAAGTAAGTACCACAGGCTGCCTTGGCTTTGTTGATGCACCACATCATTTAGATTTGATTGCCTCAGTACATTATTTGGATTTACTCATGCGCTACATCCTTCCTTTACGCAGTCAGAGAACCTTAGAAGTATGACAAGTGGGTGTTCATGCACGGTATTTCTTTGTGCAGTTAGTACGGCTACAAAGCAACCAATGCTTAACAGTAACAGCAGTGCCCCTAGTGGAATTTATCAAACACTGCTCATGCCAAGCTTTGCTTAGTGCTGCTCCTCTCGTTTATTTAGCTTCTCATACACAAAAAGGTGCTCGCACACACGAGCTTGTGCGCATGCATGCACGTATGGACAAGGTACACACATGCATGCAACAGACACCACCCTCATAACACCAGCTCACTTCCTCTCCCTTGCCCCCATCTCGCGCATTAAATAATCTAGGCTTGACCCAAGCTACATACAAATGCACAACACACTCATGAACGCATCCTCGCTCAGTACAAACCTGGCAGGTTGTGAGTGCAGGCGGATCTTTTCCAGCAAAGCATACGTGGGCACACATGCACACAAGCGCGTACCTGTTCACCTCCTCTCCTGTGCGCCCGCTTAGCGCAAACCTGGACGGCCGTGTGTGTCTGTGCCTGCCCAGGGTGCGCATGCTTTGGGGTGCTACATCCAGCAGATCTGAGGGATCAGGCTCCCCCTCTCCTCCGCCACCCACACCAGCACCGTTGCTGTTGCCCACCCAGCCCTTGCTGCAGTGTGAGGAAAGTTTGTGTGCGTGTGTTGCCATGCTAGCACTACGTTTGTGTATGTGTTGTGTGTATGTGAGTATGGGTCTGTGTGCGCTTCGTCATGTCATGCGCAATGCGCACGTAAAAGTGTGAGATCACACTCGTGCAGTGTGATGGATACCAAACAGCGCTCCTTCCTTCATACACCAAACAGCATGTGCAGGGTTGGCCAGAACCATATATACACGGTGTTATACGGTATATTCGGCAGGGGAATTACCAAATATACAGTCAAGTACGGTGTATGCGTACGGTTGTGGCCAACCCTAAGCATATGCTAGTTTTTGAGGAGTCCCTGATATGCTCTGGATGCGTCAGATAGGTACTACTGATCAGCCCCTCGTCCTTGATGAACGGCGTGCGTAGGACAGCAGCTTTGTCCTGAACAGCGTTCTTGTCCTGCTCGCAAGTGTGTCCCCACCCACCTGCGTACCCCTCCGCTTCCTTGGCTGGCCATCATCTTGCTAGCCATCTTGGATGCATTGATCCCCACACTGCCTCCCGTCCTAGAGTCACCCCCTTCAGGCAAGACCTGCAGCATGAGCGTACGTTGCTAATCGCGTGTGCGCCTCACATTTTGTGTGTGTGTACAAACATACATGCACATATGGCGCTAGGTGCTTGCACGCCTCTTGAATTTAAGTGTGTGTGTTGGGAGTGTTGGGAGCTCGTGCTTATGATTGCCTGTGCACAAAATTGCATGTAAAGCTGGGAGATTATTCTGGGAGCGACAGATAGAAAGTGCAAGTTCCTTAGCTTGGATTTGAGGCTTTTACCTGTGTGCGCTGGGCTCAAGCACACATGCACTGACCCAGCAGGCCACTCACACCACATAGATACCCTCTGCATTAAAACATTAAAACCTTGCAATCCGCACTCCCCAATTTCAGTGCTGCGCACCTGTCGCTGCTCCAGGCACGCCCTCCCCCCGCACTCCTTGCATTGACCTAGCCGTTGGATGTGCTCAAAGCCACACTTGGTGCACACGTAGCGTACCTTTACACACACATACGAGAGGTGCAGTTGCAGAGTTTGGTGCATGTACGCATACAATGCGTGATACGTCTGTGTGTGTCTGTGTGTCTGTGTGTGTGGGTATAAGTGAGAGTGAGCGTGCATGTGCATGCATAAAGTTTTTTGTTTTTATGCGTGTATGGGCGAGCACGTATGAGCATGCATGTGTGTTTTTGTATCTGTGTGTGTATGCGTGTGTGCGCATGAGCATGCATGCGTGTGTCAGTGTGTGCCTGTGTGAGAATGTGTGTATGAGTGTTTGCATGCATGCGTGTGCGTGGGTGCATTGCCCACGGTGTCGTCGTGCGTACACAACCTCTAGCATCATACCTTTGCTTTTGAGGCGTTCATTATCACGCTCTGCCTGCTCGCTGCTGAAGGCTTGTTGACACAGCTCCTGGCGTCAAACATGGGGCTGCACACATCGTTTGCGCCTTGAGGAGAGCCAAAGGAAATTGGCAGGACTGACCGAGGCAGTGCGATGCAAGCTGCAGATCTCCTCCTCGTGCGTGTGTGTGGTAAGCCCAAAGGTGCTAAGTTTGGTGGTATTTCAAAGAGGGGGCTGGCTGGTGTTTGGAGAGAGGGCAACATTTTTATTCTGTACGTGTGTGATCAAAAAGGACTTAGGTTAAAAGTAGGGCAACATTTTTATTTTGTACGTGTGTGACAAAAAGGACTTAGGTTAAAAGTATCAAATTACATGGAAGTTGAGCATCAATACTTACAGGCACGCACAAACACACACGCACACATACACACACACAGACACAGACACACAGACACACACAGACACACAGACACACACACATACACTCACACACATGCACACATGCACACACACGCGAGCACACACACACACACACACACACACACACACACACACACACACACACACACACACTCACACACACACACACACACACACACACACACTCACACACACACACACACACACACACAAACACACACACACACACACTCACACACGCACGCGCACACACACACACTTACACTCACACACATGCACACACGCGCACACACACACGCACACACACACACACACACGCACACACACGCGCACACACACATGCACACACATACACACACACACACACGCACACACACACACACACACATACACACACATATACTCGCAAGCTCGCATAACCTCTTTCATTAAGGGAAAACACCCACTACCTATTTCAGCCCTCTTCAACCCAACGTGCCTATTTTCCTTTCTCTGGGTTCCTAACTCACAGGCCTTGGACCTGCTGCTTTCCCCTTCACCACAAGACCACAAAGCAGCTGATGCCTTGCTGCACAAGCTGGGTCTGACGTGGAGGCTTTCAGACTCCGTATGGGCATCCAGCCGCCCAGCTTCTTGCAGCCCCTCCCTTCCCCCTCCCACACCTCCAGACCCTCCGCTTCCCTCCTGTTCACCATACCGCAACCCTGCGGGTCGCATCTTTGACCAAGCAGCGCAACTCAGGACACCTCTGGTGTTCGACCCTTGCCCTTCCCCACAACCACCACTGCAGCCGACACCATCACAGCCGCCTAATCCTCCGTCCTTCATTGCCAGCTACAGGGATATGCCCCCACACACACGACAACCGTCACAACCACAGCCACACGCACCACAACCGCCACTGCAGCCAAATCAGTTCAGGCAAGCAAGCCCAGCCTCCTCCATCGACCCCTCGAGCACACTACAACTTTTTAGCACGACACAGCCGTCTCAGCAGCCCCAACAAGCATGTGGCCTCCTCCCGCCTGCGCTGCTCTCCTCTCTGCAGTCAGCGTTCGACCCACACTCCTCTCCTTTTTGGTGAGAAAATGCACAGGGGGAAAGACACACCTATTTGGCCCACACTCCTCTTTTATTTGGTGATGTTTGAGAAGACGCGCAGGAGATGACATTGTTAGGCTGTTAGGCAGCAGGCAGTGTTTGAGCCGACTCCTCTCCCTTATGGTGAGGAGACGCAAAGGGGAAAAACGGAAAAACACACCCAACTGGGTGAAGAGCTGTGCTGGACCAGTAGTGTAAGTGGCAACGTCAAAAGCATGACGCTGCGTGTGATGCTGCGTGTGACGTGACATGCAAGTTTGATCATCGTTCTTTGTTGTGGTGTGCCTGATGCCATTCGTCAACATACACACACACATGCACGCACGCACGCACACACACACATGCACGCACACTGTTGCACACACACATAGCTCATAAACATAGAACCTTCAGGCAGCTGTACTGGCCAGACAAAGACATGCTGCCAGGTTATGTGTTTTTAATCGTCCCCTCATTATAAACACTCTCTTGTATGTTTTTGCTGCTGAACTCTGCACCCCACCACTCATTGTTTGCCCTCATCCTAAATGCAGACCATAAGGCAATCCACCCTTAACGTTTGCTTCTCCAATTAATACACGAACTGCGAATGCTACGAGCAATAAGCGCTAGTAGGCATATGAGATGCTATTCCAAGCAGGCCTAAACAGCACACTCGCAACCGCACAGAGGCATCCATTCCACCAGGCCTAGTGATCTCGTGCTGCCTTTCAGAATGACAACATTTTCCAAGAGTTAGACTTCATTTGTAGGGTTGGCCAGAACCCTATATATACGGTGTATATACGGTATTTTGGCAGGGATATCACCAAATATACGGTCATATTCGGTGCATATATACGGTTCTGGCCAACCCTATTTATTTGATCAAACGTTCCCCTCGGTATATACGCAGGCGTGATCATGCATATGACGACCCTGACACTCCCTTTGTTTCGTACACACACGACCTACGGCAGCCTCCGAGGTAATTCCTCCTAGTATAGTGAACAGTTCCTGCGCCACTTGTTTATGAGGCCGAAAAAGTGGCATGTTAAACGGTTCTGTGTCTCATGGTTTGGGTGGCCAGAACCCTATACACACACAGTTTAGGGCAGAGTGAATGGAAGGCTCCCTACTGGAAACACCGTATACGTATCCGTGCTTCAGCTTGTTGGGAAACTGTGTGCATAGTTTTGAAGTGTGGCGTGATACAGAGGGAGATGAGATGGTGGGCGTGATACTCTGTTGCCAGAGTGATCTGCAATGCTAAATAGTGACTCCTACTGTTCTGGTTCAAGTCTCAAGTGTGTCTCCTTTGTTTTTTTTAATTGTTGTACCTCACAAAAAACTGTATTACGGTATACGATAAATTTCTGTTTTAGTCGATTGCTTACAAGTATTTAGTTTCCTTTCCAGCCTCTATCTGTCAGCAGCGTTAAATGTGCATGTGAAATGTGACTAGCCGTTGAAGCAGATTTCAGACGCAGCATAGAGTACACGTCATGCCTTCCTCTTCTCTATGCCGCATAATCAGGAGCAAACATGTTATCATGTATTATGTGATCACGTGGGTTCCCACTCACACACACACACGCACACACGCACGCGCACACGCATGCACACACACATACACACATACACGCACACACGCACACGCACGCTGTGTATGTGCAGCAACATCGTGGAGCTGGCAGCACAGACCATGTGGGCTGGCCTGGCCAAGCTCTGGGGGGTTACAGAGCCAAAACAGGCGATGCCAAAACAGGCGGAGCGACAGCAGACAGGTCCAGCATGTGCACTCCCAGCAGCGCACCCTGCAGGTGATCCAGCAAACACAGGCAGGCCTCCTCCATGCTCCCCCTCCTCTCCAGCCCCCTGGCCTTACAGCCGGGTGACGCACGTGGAGTGGTGGGCTCACACGCGTTCGACAGAGGGTAGCAGCTTTGGGCACCAGCTGCACTTTGACTGTGATGAAAGGAAGCTGGGCAAGGTGTGTGATGTGTGATGCTGGAGGGTGGTACATGCGCTTGTGTATGGGCCCATGTATGTGTGCATGTGCGCGTCTGTGTATGCGTATGCGTGAGCGTGTGCGTGATGTGAGATCTCGTCATGCAAGATCTTGGCTTGATCTTGAGTGGCATGATTAGTTGGTGCATCTGGAGTGGCATTGGTCAGATGTATCTGAAGAGAGGTTGCGTGCTTAGATTAATTGGCAGATGAGTGCGCTTTGTGACCTAACAGGGGACATGCCGGAGGTGCATGGAGCTTTTCCTGTGCAGGACATTCCTAGTATTATAGCGGTTGCTTGTACTAGCAGTAAGCTGGACACTGTCATCACCAAGTAGCACAAGTTTTAAAGCAATACCGTCCCCTCTTCAGCTCCTTTGACCCCAGGTTTTGTGAGAGCAGCATCCGCCACTCGCCAGCCTATTTCTGGTTTCTGAAAGTGCAATTTGTGTGAGTTAAACTGTTGTTGTTCAGCCCCCAAGTTTAGTTGCGGGATGTGCTGGGCCTGTCTACTTTCACAGCAGTCCTTTGTCTAGAAAACCGGCCTCCAAATGCAATATGTAAGCTCGATTTAATCAAACATATGATAAACATGCAGGGGTATACCGCCCGGTCCATTTAGAGTTGATGATGTGCATCCTAGATCAGGCAAACGCATTCAATTGCAATGACGCACGCACTCACACACACAGGGGGCTGCCCACTACCGCCTCGTTCACCCGGAGCTGAGCAGTGTGGTGTTCCTGTCAGGGTCGCAACCTCACGCTGCTGTTGGCGAAGGAGAAGCAGCAGGTGTGCAGGACAGGGAAGCTGCCAATGGTGGGAGAGCAGCAGAAGCTGAAGCTGAAGCAGCAGGAGCAGCAGCAAGAGAAGCAGCAGCACAAGCAGCAACAGGGTGCGAAGGAGGACCCACAGTGGTTTTGGAGCAGTGGCCTAAAATGGGTGCCGGCCAGATCTTGCAAGGAAGTTCATCGTCTGCAACGTTGACCACGACACCAGGGAGGGCTGTGCAAAATGAAGAGCTTGAAGATTTGCACGGAGGAAGGGAAACGTGCTCAGAACCAGGGAGATCCTTGGCGAGAAGGTGCTGGAGCGTGCATCCAGTCGCAGGCAGAGTGCTGCTGTTCCCAGGTAGGTAGGTGTGTGTGTGTGTGTGCGCGTGCGTGCGTGCGTGCGTGCGTGTGGGGGGTTGGGTGGGTGGGTGTGTTTGTGTGTGTGTGTGCGTGTGTGTGTGTGTGAAAAGAGCAAGGAAAAGCATGTAGGCAGCGATTAATGTGTGTGTGCAAAAAGAGCAAGGAAAAACACGTAGGCAGCGATAAACTGCTTCCCACCTAATTTTAAAAAAAGGAGCTACTTTGGTATCCAGTACTGTAAGACTCCTCCACTGCAGACAAGTAGAGAAAACACTCTGCATATTGCTGCTACTCGATCAATTGTGCCACACCGCTGCCACTTCCACAGTTGCATGCACGGTCTTTGTTTTAGGTTGTTTGTTGTCAGTTTAATCTAAGGCGTACGACATTGTGTTCATGCACCCTTTGATCACCGACTGTAATACAATTCTTATGAACTTGTCGTGGACTTGACACTTGACGCACGCACACACATACACACACACACGCACATACACTCCCCAGGCAACATGCTTTATGACGTGTTTCCCATCAACTTCATGCATGCAGCATCTTTTTGCTTTGAATCGAAATATTATGCTTCTGTCACCCTCCAACTGATGGCACTCTATTCGCTTCCTACTAAGCTAGCACAGTGGGCTCTTATAAGCCTCTTATTGACCTGATCTTATGGGCACCTACACTCCACCCAGGCAACCTGCTGCACGGTGTGCTCCCCTGCAGAGCTGGCAGAGAAAATTCAGCAGACAGCTTGCCAATTTTTCCACAGCAGCATGCTCAGCCACAGCCGCAGCTGCAGCTGCAGCCGCCGCAGCAGCGCACAACTCTTGTGTTTGCATGGTGGGCTGATCATGAGGAGGACGTAGGCGACCAAAAGCAGTTGTCTGTCCAGCAACAGCAGTCAGACCAACGGTGGCACTTCAGCCAGCAGCAGCAGCAGCAGCAGCAGCAGCAGCACGAGAACAGCAAGCAGCATCGGCAGACACAACTTTTGGAGCCACAAATGGTACCTCCTACTCGTGCCTGGCTTGATCAGGCTAGCAGGAAAGCTCAGACATTCCTGCAGAGACACCAGCGCCCTCCTACAACAAATTTGGCACACTCAGCTACGAAGGTACACTCAGCTGCTGTGTGTAGCTCTGATCCTCATGCTGCTGCTGCTGCTCCTACGGTTGCTGGGAGGGGAGAGGCTCTGCTGACTGGTGATGAAAAGGGAGCGGCAAAGCGGCGCAAACTACACACGTTGCCTGCTGAAGGTGTTGGGTTGGGGAGGGCGCATGCAGGTGGGCTAGACACAGAAGTTGGTGAGGAGGAAGAGGGTGGCGATGGTGGTGGTGGCAGCAGTAGCAGTAGCAGTAGTGCTGGCCGTACAATTGGAGGGAGGAGTGAAAGAGCTTCAGAGGGGAGCAGAAGCAGCACCAGCACCAGCAGCACCAGCAGCACTAGCACTGGGAGCGTGAGCAGCAGTGGAGGTAGTAGCGAAGAGGAAGACAGCAGCGTGCAGGTAGGTTACACTGGCATGTGTGATGTGTGTGCAGGTAGGTTACACTGGCATGTGTGCAGGTAGGTTACCTGTGTGTGCAGGTAGGTTACATTGGCATGTGTGATGTGTGTGCAGGTAGGTTACACTGTGTGTGCAAGTAGGTTACACTGGCATGTGTGATGTGTGTGCAGGTAGGTTACATTGTGTGTGCAGGTAGGTTACACTGGCATGTGTGATGTGTGTGTGCAGGTAGGTTACATTGTGTGTGCAAGTAGGTTACACTGGCATGTGTGATGTGTGTGACTCGTTCACAAGTTCACAAGCAATGCTGATAATTAGTGCATGCAAAGGAAAAGGGTCCACAATCTTACCAACATGTAACGTGAAAAGTAAGAATAGGCCACAAGTGGCCACCAAGAGCAGTATTGGATAGGACTAGGATATAGCCCAGGCATGCCGTGCTAGTTATTTAGCAAAAAGCTGGAAAGTAATAATCTAGCACATTGCGAGCAACATGAAGGATGTGAAGTGTAAAAGACACATTGTCATTGCCTCCCTCGTATTTTCCTCACCTTGTTTCCTCATTCTCAGAGCTCGCCAATGTATGGGGCGCTCACGCTGCCTCCTTGGTGCCAGCGTTTTGTTAAGCTCATGCTTGATGCACAAGCCACACACACAGGTAGGTGTTATTTTAGTTAGGTCTCGAGGTTCTTAATGGCTTCGTTAGAACGTTGTGGTGTAAGGATGTCAGAGATCCACATTTATTATTTAGAAAGCCACATCGCAAAATTCAGAAGGGTTCATTTGCAAAGCAATGCCCTAGAGCACGTTTGATCAAAATTGCACCAACAAGACCGTGTGAATGAGGATACAAATATTCTGTGCCTGCCATATCCATTTATGCCGAAAATGAAGGATGGAAGGATGGAAGGAAGACATAATGTGACTCCTTCCGTTTGCATCTGTTTGCAGCGCTGTATTAATAGGAAGTGTTTATTTGTCTTTGATTTGGGGTTTAGGGTTAGGGTTTAATTGGCAATACCCCCGGGGGCTGCCTGCACTTCCCCTGTCTTATTTGCAACACACCATCTTCCGTCACTTCCTTATTTTGCAACCCTACTTTTTGTTTCCTACGTAGGCAGTTTTGTAAGCACGCTCGACAGCCACCCCCCCTGTTTCATTCCCCGTGCAATTAGCCCTGCTTGGACAACGATAGAGCCAGTTAAAGTGCAAGGAAAAAGGGGGATGGATGGGGAAGCAGATGTAGGGGAGTTGAGTGATGCTGATAACCACGGGCGTAAGGATTGTAGCTCCTGCATCTCTACCATTCCTGATTTGCGTTTCTGCATTCCAAGTTCCTCTTTTTTCAACGAGTTGTATCCATAGTGTCAGGCCCTCTTTTATAAGTTGAATTTATTGTAAAAGAAAAACTACGCAGGCAGTGAAACCACTCCCCACATTAATTAAGGAAAAGGAGCCACTTTGGTACCGAGTACCGTAAAGCTCCTCCACCGTGAAAAGGAAAGTTAAAATCAATGGGGATCAGGAGGGTTGCAGGCTTGGCCTGAAACCGGCTCCTGATGAGAGTTGATAACAGTACTGGAAAGGGCACGTCTAGTATGGACAAGTTAAGCAGCAAAGTTCACTGAGTGCACATGGAGCTTGGAGGCAGGCTTCTTAACTCTTTTAGAATCAAGACCCAGCTCTTTGAAAGGCTTCAAAGTGTGGGTGTTGTAGATAGTGCCGCCCACACCCAAAAGGATGATGTGGAGAGTAACGGAGGCTCCTTGGAGAATGTTGCAAAGATTTTTGTGCTGTTCCTTTGCGGCGTTCAGCTGGTTCTGAGGTCTGGTGTCCTCACAGTACTTGATCTCGACAAGTTGGATGTCGCGCCGAGTTTTGTTGAGGTCTTTAGGTCGGTGCTGTCTGGGGTTGGTGGCTGTACTAGTGGCTGGCGGTGCTGCTGAGGTGCTCCCAGTCTCCCTCAATTGC
>Ga0307948_1000313_pt1 | contig 32807 bp, 22 predicted proteins | sample OrgLakmetagen280_FD_201824 | JGI IMG/M metagenome (GOLD analysis project Ga0307948, IMG submission 201824) | Saline water microbial communities from Organic Lake, Antarctica - #280 | ecosystem: Environmental > Aquatic > Non-marine Saline and Alkaline > Saline | place: Antarctica: Organic Lake...
ATTGTGTCATGAGTATCGGATCCAGCACGATGCGGGCTTGGTCGCTTTGGGCCGGATTCGCACCGGATGGTTCGGTCTCGAATTCGCCGTAAAAGGGAAAGCCGCCGCCGATAGCCCGGAGCTGAATTAGGCGACTCTTCCCAGCTTCGGGGAAATAAGCCATCGATGCAAAACGGATCTCGCGGGCCTGCTGCCCACCGAGTCTATTAAAAAAGAGCTCCGTTCGCTCAGTGAATGCGCTGCGCGACGTGATTTGCAAGTCCGCCCCAAGCAAGGATTTCGCCTCTCGATCCAGGGCGCGATTGAGATTGTCGGCGAAAGAATCGACCGCCACCAGCGCCGCCACTCCGAACATGATCGAGAGCGCACAAAGCAAAAGCCGCCGACTCTGGCGGCGACCGTCGCGAAACGCAGTTTGCAGGATGAATCTCATGCCGGTGCATTCGCCACGATGCGACCGTTCTCCAGCGAGAGCTGCTCATCACACTTCGCCGCCAGCCCGAGATCGTGCGTCACGAGCATGAGGGTGGTCTGCCGCTGCGCGTTCAGCTCAAACAACAGATCGATCACGTGCCCCCCATTGGAACCATCGAGATTGCCAGTCGGTTCATCTGCAAACAGGATGGCGGGCTCGTTAATGAAAGCACGCGCCAGAGCCACCCGCTGCTTTTCCCCACCCGAGAGCTGGATTGGATAGTGGCCGAGCCGGTTCCCCAAGCCAACCTCTTCCAACAGCTTGCGGGCCCGCGCCGCACTGTCGGGCACCCCGCGCAGATCGATCGGGACTGCCACGTTTTCGAGAGCGGTGAGCGTGGGGATCAATTGAAAATCCTGAAAGACGAAACCGACCTGCCTCCCGCGAAAGTCCGCTCGCCCATCCTCATCCAGTTCCTCCAGGCGGGTGCCAAGGAGCTCGACCGATCCGGCGCTGGGCGTATCGAGCCCGGCACAGAGGCCCAGCAAGGTCGTCTTGCCACTGCCGGAAGGACCGACGATCGCCAGACTCCGGCCCGCCTCAAGGCGGAAGTCCACCCCCTCCAGCACCGTCAATTCGGACTCTCCGGAAAGGTAGGTTTTCTTTAAGCCGGACACATTCACGGCAGGTGGATTTTGACTGGAGGTTTGCATTACAAGAAAGGACTCATCTATTTGTTAGTCTTATGCAGACACGAAGATTTCAGTTTGTCAGCTTTTTCAAGCGTTTTGGGTTAATCCTTTGCCTCCTGATCGCCTCAGGATCTTTCGCTACAGCCCAGGCCGATGAAACGCAGCGCATTCTCTTTTTCGGCGACAGCCTGACCGCCGGTTACGGAATCGACCCCGAACTCGCCTACCCGAATCTGATTCAGGAGAAAATCGACGCCGCCAAAATCGATGCGGCGGTCAATGTCGGTGCCGTCAGTGGCGATACCAGCGCCGGCGGCCTACGCCGGATCGATTGGATGCTCCGGCAACCAGTCGATATTTTCGTGCTCGCGCTCGGTGGCAACGACGGCCTTCGCGGCGTCGACCTCAAAGCGGCCGAAGCCAACCTGCAGGCCATCATCGACAAGGTGAATACAACTTACCCGGAAGCCAAAGTCGTCATCGCCGGCATGCGCCTCCCTCCCAGCATCGGCCAAAAATACAGCGAGGCCTTCGCCGCCATCTTCCCCCGTCTCGCCAAAGCCAACGACGCCACCCTCATCCCCTTTCTGCTCGAAGACGTCGGCGGCCGGATTGAGCTCAACCTCGCTGATCGCATCCACCCCAACCCCAAAGGCCATACAATCATCGCCCAAACCGTCTGGTCGCAGATCAAGCCCTTGCTCGCTGCAAAATTTAAAAAGGTTGAATATAATAAAACGTCGTGCGATGATTAATACATGGAAGGACTCTCTAAGAATCAAGTCATGCGAGCGTTGCGTCGCTTGGGCGAACTCGCACAAGCCAGAGAGATCGAAGTCGAAATCTCGATTTACGGCGGTTGTGCCATGATGCTGGCCTTTGATCGACGAGCCATTACACGTGACATTGATGCAGTCTTTCATCCCACAAGTGACGTCGAGGGCCTCATCACTCAGGTCGGCACGGAAATGCAGCTGCCGGAAGAATGGCTGAATGATGATGTTCGCCAGTTTCTCGCACCTGTAGGTGCCATGCGCGCACTTCCGCTCGATTTGCCGGGCCTGAAAATCACAACACCCACAGCCAGCTACCTATTGGCAATGAAGGCATTAGCCGGACGCACAGCACTTCCTGGATACGATGGCGATGAGGCCGACCTGCGTTTTCTTATTCGCAAAATGAAAATACGCACGATTGACCAAGTCCAGAAGCACATCGACCAATACTACCCCGATGACCTGCCCAGTGAATCGGCACGCGCCATGATTATTCAGATCATACGGGAAGAAAATTCAAAATGAAAACTCCGACCACAGCATCACTTCCAGCCACGTTAGCCGAGGTTGCGGAGCACAGTCAAAGTCTCAACGATTTCGGATTGCGCGTGCGTGAGTGGAACCATGCCGTGACGCGGGGTGATATTTCCAACCGGCCGGCACTCACCAGTGCGATTCAGAAAGCGCCGGACAAGCTGGCACCGCGATTTACCGAAGGCGAAATAGCCGATGCTTATCTCGCCGCCTACGCCGAATGGATTGCCGACCAGTCCGGCATACCTCGCCCGGAATGGACAAACGACCGCAGTCGTTATCTGAAGAAACCCTGGTTCGCCAATAATGCCCGGGCCTCGCTCTTAGTGTTGGCCCCCGCATCCTTCCGGCAACGCAACGTCTTCACTCTCCCCGAAAAAGTAGTCCGCCTAAGGCGTGGGCGCCCAAAAGTCAGCACCGCTCAGAAAAAAGCCAAAGCCCGCGAGCGTGACCACCGCTACCGGCAACGCATACGCGAATACATCCAAATCGGCCGTAAAGCAACCGCTGCCTCAAACCTTGAGTCCTAAAACTTCAAAATTAATCCCTGCGAACGTTTAAGCAACAATGCCAAAACCCGCGCCATTGCCGCTTCGTCTCCCACCCGCTTTCTATCTTCAGGTCTTGATCTGCGCGGCGCTCTGGGGCAGCGCCTTTCCCGTCATCAAGAACAGCTACACGGAGCTGCAGATCACGAGCTACGGCGAGCAACTCGTTTTTGCCGGCACCCGCTTTCTGCTCGCCGGGTTGATGGTGCTGCCCTTTTGCCGGGGCAAGGTCCTGACCAAGCTGAAGCAGGCACCCCGGGGTCCACTCATCGCTCTGGTGCTCGGGCAAACCTATTTCCAATATATCTTTTTCTATTATGGGCTCAGTGTTTCGGCGGGCACGCTTGCCGCACTGCTGGTCGGCGCCGGTAGTTTCTGGTGGATGCTGCTCGCACCGCTCATCCTCAAAACACCGCCCCCACGGCCGCTCCACTGGGTCCTCCTGGCCTGCTGCTCGGCCGGCATCGCCTGTGCGGTTTATGAGCCGGGGACGGACATGAAAAACGCCAGCCTCGGAGCCGCCGCCTTCCTCGCCGCGACTTTCTCCGGGGCGGTGGCTGCCACTTTTCTTAAAAAAGTCGCCCCGATCTCCGGGAGCCGCACCGCGACCTCTTTTTCGCTCTGCACCGGCGGCCTCCTGCTCCTTCTGACAGCCCTGCCCTCCTGGTCCAGTTATTTTGCACACTTCAATTGGGTCACCCTGCTCGTCACGATCTACCTCGCCCTTGTCTCCGCCACCGCTTTCACGCTTTGGAACCGGCTCATCGAGCACTACAGCGTCAACGTGCTCGCCTCCTTTCGCTTCCTCATCCCCCTCATGGGCATCCTTGAGTCCACGCTCTTCATCCCCGGCGAGACCCTCCGCCCGGGCCTCATCATAGGCGCCGTGGTAGTGCTCGGCTCGCTCGTCATCAGCTCCCGGATTAAAGAAGCCCCGATCGAGGCGCGATTGATCCGGCCGTAGGAGAGGCCGGATTTTCCAGGGACATTTTAGTCCCGAAACCAGACCCTCCAAGCGTTGATATTGATCAGTGATTACGGCAAATTAACATCAAGCTTAATAAATAATTTCGTTTGTTCGGGAAGTAAGACTTCATAGACTGGATATTCGTCTCGAAAACCAATCAATTGTGGTTCCGCGGGGATTGGGCTCCATGCGGCCTCAAGGTCTGCGGTCCCCAAAACTTCGACTCCGTCAGCAAATACATGTGGGTTCAGTGGAAAACGAAGACCCGGCTTACTCCCACTTGTTACAATTTGAAGCGAGACTTGATCGTTTTTCCGTGGGTTTGTTCCGAAAGCAAATTCGTTGTCGTTGTCGCGTCCGTCCCTATCCGGGTCGGCGCTTGGGCTGCTCAAAGCATCGTTTAGAAGTTCGCTCGCGGTAAAGTGTACCTGATTCCAGGCGCTACAATCAGGCACGAAGTGAGCCACTGCTCCCGCATCTTCTGTGACGACAAAGACGATCTCTTCATTTTCGTCGAGCGTCGGCGATGACCAACCTACGAATTGCCAGCCTTCTTCAGCGACCGCTCGTAGGAGCATTTCGCTACCCTCCGGCAGCTCTCCGCTATCGTTCGACGTGAGCACCTGCCCTTTCCCCTTCTTGCTGACTGAAACAACGTACAAGGGGCTAAATTGAGCAGTCACCTGCCGGTCCTGATCCATGACCAACTGCAGCTGCCCGACGCCACCGTCCATGTCGCCGCTCCAACCCGTGAAAACATGTCCCTTCTCCGGAACCGGCACCAGGGACAATGAGGTTGCGTGTGCGTAATTCGCCTGCCGCTTGTTCAGTTTTACATCACCCTGTCCCTGGACGAGCAAGTCGAGATGCCACTGAGGAATCTTAAGCACTCGCTCAGGAGTAAGGGCGTAGTTGTTCGCTTTAGTAATCTCGAACGGACCGTCAGGCCATTCCAGTCGCACATAGAGGAAAAAGGCGCCTGCGGGCTGTTCCAATGATATCACGGTATCCAGAGAGATTTCAACGACTTCACCAGGGGCGATGCTTCCCGACAAGTCAATCACTCCCGAAAGTACATCATCCGAGTCATCAATGAAGCGGTTTCGGGTAAGCTCTACCAGCAGGCGTGCACCTTCAGTAAACGTAAGCGTCTTGTCTCCATTATTACGAAGTTGAACCGTGCCTTCAATGGCTTCGCCTACTCCATAGGTTCCCGGTTGCACTTGCAGATGGCTTAAGCCCAGATCGTCATAGACCAACTTCGACAAGTATCCGGTACCATAGACGTAGACCTCATCCTCCCAAACGGAAGCTCCGGTACTGACGGTCTGATCTGCCGAAAGTAGCATGAAGTTTTCGTCCAATTGTAAAAAGTAGTTCGGATTGCCGATACTCGTGACCAGATATCCTTCGGAATTCCGGTCGATATCTCGAAGGTCTCCGCCAAAGGTGGCCACTTCAGTCCATCCATCAGCTTCAGTGCCACGGTAAACGCTCGAGTCGGCCACGCCAATCCAGGCCCCTCCGTCGTACAACACCTTCCAAAATTGCTTGGAAATATTATTCAGTGTCGGATGAGCATCCCAGACCAGGCCATCCGTGGAGGTGTAAACCACACCGCGCGTGGTGATGATGAAACGACCTCCCCCCCATGCCAGCCGCAGGAGGACACTGCTGTGATTGACTATATTAACCTGTGACTCTGTCCAGTTCTGACCGTCAGTTGACCGGAATACACTGCCTCGGTCGCCACATGCGATGAATACTCCATTCGCATAAATCACATCCTGAAAATTCGGCACGTAAGCGTCAGCCTTTGAGGCGGTCTGGACATTCCAGTTACGGCCATCCAGTGAATCCGCAATTTGCCCTTTGTTGCCGACAACAATGAAACGTCCGTCCCCGTATGTGGCACCATAGACATTGTCCATAAGGGTTAAAACCTTATCCCATGAATCACCCTCTGGTGAATAAAAGACGTCTTTTGACGCGATAGCGATAGCTTTTCCATCCGGGCCAAAGAAAATGCCGCTTGGGTAGAAAGAGCCCACCCCATCTGGAACAAGTTCAGTCCAGACCTCGCCATCGGTCGAGTGCAGCCGAATATTGTTAGGCAGTGCGATGACAAATCCTTCCGGCCCACCCACAACCCGCATCGGATAACTATTGATGACTTCATTCGGATTCACTTCAGTCCAATTGATTCCATCGGTCGAACGCCAGATGCCAAAGCGGGCAGCCGTTACATAAACCCCCGAAGAAAATCCGATTTCGTCATAGGTCGGTCCATCGGAACCAATTTCCTCACTGTTGGCTTCAATCGGTATCCAATCGTAGCCATCGGTTGAAGTCCCAGCCAATCTTGCATGAGAGGAAGTGTTACTTGTGGAATGACCGACGAAAAGGCGCTCCCCGACCAGAGAGATGTCATAACCGCCGCTGATTGCCTCGGGCACATCGATCTCGGTCCAATTGAGGCCATCCTCGGATTCCCAGATGCCCTCACCGACTGCGATGAAGCGGTCACGAAAATAGATTACATCACTAAAATTCGCGGGGAGTGTCTCGGAAATATCATGCCAGCTCAGTCCATCGGCGCTGAAATAGAGGTCACCGTGTCGATGTATTCCGATAATTTGCCCGGGGCCTCCGGACACGATGCGCTGGATACCAATATCGGAATCGATGAGCGATGTGGAAAAGCCCTCATCCCGGTTCCAAACCATTGCCTCACCTCGGTTGACTGCGACGAAGCCAAACGAGGTTGTGGCAAAGGCGGTAGTCAAAAAATTACTTGAAAGGTGTTCAAAGCTATAACCGTCTGTGGACACATAGAAGTCCCCTTCGGAAGTTGCAGCAATCAGGCGCTCGCCATCCCATTCGATGTACTTGACCGTGCCGGTCACCTGCATCGGGAGCGGCTCCCAGTCAATGCCGTTAAAGGAGCGCTCCAGACGTCCCGCACCGACAGCATAGTAAATATCGTTGAGCACAATAATATCATAGGGGCCTGACGCATAGTTGGAGCCATAGAGCTTGCGGGCATTCGTAGTGGAATAGCTGATCGAGATAGAGTCTGCAGTGCTAAAGCCACTCGCATCGGTCGCGATCGCCTCGATTGTAGTTTTGTCGACGGATGTAGGCAGATAGACCGTGGAGAAGGGGGGCTCATCCATTCGGGTGAACAATTGGCCGTCGATATAGATTTCCAGTCCAGTTAACTCGCCCTCTGGATCCCAGGCCTCGACCTCAATCATTTGCTCCGTGAATGGCTCCTGGGTGGAAAATCCGTTGGGCCTCGAAATGTTGCAGATTGGTGCAGCCGATTCGGGCGTACCACATTGAATTAGCCCCGGACCAATCCCTAAGAGCGTTCCCTTGAAGCCAACCAGCTCGCTGACACCGATGTTGCTTGATAGAATCGGCATTTCATACCAAGTTTGCAGGTCGCTGCTGAAATACAGGTCGCCCGAAACAACAGCAAGGAATCGTTCCTCAACTGCAGTAAGCAGAGTATAAGAGTCAGCAGGTTTCTTTTGCAAACGTGTCCACTGCACACCGTCACTTGAAGAGTACCAGTGATTGTGGCTGCCCTTACTGGCGACCAGAATACGATCAGCACCCACGACCAGAGTCTCAAAATACTGGGATTCGTTTATGGTCACTTCGTTCCACTGTAGCCCGTCACTTGAAGTGGAAATACCATGGCTGGTCAGGCCTATAAATGAACCGTTATGAAACTGTAGATCACGGAAATTAGGAACGATACCCGTATCGACCCATGTATACGTATCGGCGGACCGCCAGAGCTTGCCTGCGCTATCAATTGCCAAGGTGTGACCATTGCCGTGCGCAACATATCTGAAGTTAGAGAGATCCTGCGCATTAAAGCTTAGAGTTCTGGGCGTGAATCCACGGAAATGCCCCCCTCCATAACCGTAGGTAGGTATGCCGATGAAGCCCTGATCGGTTTCGACTAGTATGTTTAAAGGTTGTGATAGTCTGATATCGGACGCCTCACTCCAATTGACCCCGTCACCTGAGGTCGCCACAGTATTCGTACTGTAAGCGGTCAAACGCCCTTCTGCTTCCAAAAAGCGCGACGGCGATCTTGAAAATGCTTTAGGCGGCGACCGAAGACTTAACGGATCATCACCATAAGCGGTATAACCTTCGTAGCCGACAACGACATATCGTCCATTTCCATAAGCGATGCTCCTCATGTCTGCGCCCGGCATCTCCGTCGAGTTCCAGTCCAGACCGTCTTCGGACCAAGAGACAATTGTATAAAACATGCTGAATATTTTCCCGTCCAATAAAGTTAGGGCGTTCGGACGATGTTCAGAGTCCGCCTGAGACCAGTTGATGCCATCACTTGAAGTCCACAGTGAGTCTCGCTCATAAAAGATGAATTTCCCGTTTCGGAATTTGAGCTTACCATAATCGCTTCCAAAGTGGTTCAGCGGGAAGTAAATTTCCCATGTATCGCCATCGTCGCTTGAAAGGTAGGTGGTATCGCCGCTTAAGGCCAACCAAAGTCCGTTGCCATACTCCAAATGGTCCACCCGAACCTCTTTAATGTGCTCCCAGTTCTCCCCGTCGTAGGAACGATAAAGGTGTCCGTAGCTGCGCGCGATCCAGCAGCCATCGCCATAGGAGACATCTCTGATCGTTTCGCTGAAAATTTGCGTGCCCACTATGACCGACGTCCAGGTCTTTGCGTCGGTTGAATGGATGATGCTCTCACTGCGCCCCCATGCCAGATATTTCCCGTTATCGTAACGAATATTGTCGATCCAATAATGCGCTTCGGTTGGATGAAAATCCCAGTTTTCACCATCCGGACTAAGCATGACCGTTCCGGACTCACCAACGGCAACGAATTGGTTCTCCGCAAAAATAACTTTGGCCAAATCAAGCGAAATGGGTAACGGGTGCCTCCAGCGCCATTCGCCCCAGGGATTATTCGTCAGTCGTATACGCGCCTGTCGGGTTTTTATGGTGCCTTCGGAATTGCTGGCTTGAAGTTGATACTCGCCGGCGTCGCCACTGGCCAGCGTTTCAATGCGATAGCTGGTTTCTGTGGCACCCGCAATGGCGGTTCCATTCTTAAACCATTGGTAGCTTATCGGGGCATCACCGGTAAACACCGCAGAGAGTGTCGCACTCACGCCGATAACAGAGTCAATGTCACGGGGCTGCACGACCACCCGCGGGGCTTTCTTCAAAATCTCCAGGCGGACGATATCCGAGCTAACCGTACCATTTTGGTTCGAGATTTCCACATGGTAATTGCCCACATCGGAGGGCTCCACCTCCGTGAATCGGAGCAGCGATGTGTTCGCCAATACGATCGGCTCACCATTATGAAACCATTGGTATCGCTTGGGATCGCTACCAATGACCTGAACGCTGAACTCCGCATAATCCCCCTCGAGCACAGAGAGCGAATGGGGTTGGTTCACGATTCTTATGTCGTCCAGAAAAGACCCTTTTATCTGTACCGGCCCGTTGCTGGCACCGTATCCATCCACAGCAATGTAGTAGGTCTGGCCGGCAATAGCACTGAATGAGGCGAGGCTCTGCAGGGTGCTCCGGTCGCTATCGTCATTTTCCGCAACATGGACCAGCTCTCCCACCGCATCGCCCTGATAAATCCCGAGCACGGTATCAAATTTACTCCCGAATGTATCGATGGAAAACAAGCCATCACTTGGAGCCGTCCAACTGTACCAAATAGAACCGTCCGGGTTTTGGCCGGCATGTAATGGCTCTCCTGGCTCCCCGGTAGCGAGGCTTGTGCTTCCGGTTGCACTGAAGCTGCCTCCGGTAACGATCGCTGCATTGATAAAGTCGTCATTCAAGGGGGATTGTTGTAAATTCAGCCACATCGCGCTTCCGCTACGTGCGCTTGAAGCCAATCGAATATAATAAGTTTGCCCTTTGACCACGGGAAACGAAGCCTCTCGTTCACTACCATCAGGCGAGATAATTGCCCCATTCGAACTTAGGCTTTCAAGCGTATCCCCCGAAAAAAGTTCCAGAGAAACGGGGCGCATCCCGCGAAACTTCAATTCGACTGGCTGCGATGCAGCCGCTTCCCATTTAAACCACAAAGAACTTTCAAGAGAAGCGTCCGGAAAAACCGGCTCCGCACTTTCACGCGTTCCGTTCTCCCCGGCTCCATTCCATGAAGCCAGGTATCCTGCGAGAACCTGAGCATGGATAAAATCATCATTGGGAGGCAGTGAAGATGCTTGCAAAGATCCAACCAGGTTGGCACGCCGCCCGCTGCGTGTCGTGTTCGCCAGTGTGCCCACTTGCTCCGCCCCGTTTAACATGCGATGGATTGTGACTGCACTGGAATCATTAGGATGATGGGCCTTCAGCATCGCAGCGATACCCGTCACAAAAGGTGCCGCCATGGATGTCCCCGATAGTGATACGTAGGCTTGGTCGGAACGATTGGATGCGGAATGAATGGCGCTGCCGGGTGCTGCCAAATCTACGCTGGAACGACCATAGTTTGAGAAAAAGGACAGGACGTCACCTGAATCAATCGCAGCCACGCTGATCAAGGTAGGGCTTTCATAGCAGGCAGGATAGATCGGTTGAAAATCCGTGTCGCGACTCTCATTCCCCGCAGCGACAACCACAATGATTCCCTGTTCGGCAGCTCGATTAAGCTCCCACTCCAAAGCCGAGCTGCGTTGCTTGCTTCCCCAACTGGCGTTGATGACATCCGCTCCTTCGTCGATCGCGTAACGCACTGCGCGAATCGAACCGGAGTTTGTGCCGTATCCGAGGGCATTCAGGAATCGAACGTCCATCAGTTGCACATCCCAGCAAACTCCGGCCATCCCGATGTTATTATTGCCCTGTGCACCAATGATGCCTGCACAATGCGTTCCGTGCCCATTCGGATCGTCGGATGCGGCTGTGAATTCAATGAAGTCTGCTCCGTGCACGTCGTCAATGATTCCATTGTTGTCGTCATCAATCAAATTACCCGGAATTTCATCGGGATTTACCCAGAGGTTATCCCGCAAATCTTCATGCGTTGAACGAATACCGGAATCGATCACAGCGACGACAATATTGGGTTAGAGGCATTCAGTAACTGTTATAACCTTGAAAGCATAAACCTTCCGGAAGGAATTACGTTGATTCCGGAAGAGGCATTCGAGCATTGCCGATCCTTAAAGAATATCAACTACCCGAGCACCTTGATTGAAGTCGGCAAAAGGGCTTTTTATCGATGCCTGGAATTGAGGGATTTGCAGCTTCCCGAGGGATTAACGACCATAGGCATTACTGCCTATGATAATTGCCCCATCGAAACGATAATTTTTCCGAGTAGTTTGGAAACGGTGGGTGGAGAAGCATTTTCCGGATGCGCAAATTTGCGCTGGGTGCAGTTCCTCGGTGATGTGACTCGCGTTTCTGGCCGTGCCTTTAACAATTGTTCCAACTTGCGCTGGGTCGAGTTTGGCGGAGACCTGTCGGAGTTGAATGTAGATGCATTCTCTCGCTGCACGAGCCTTTCATCGATTATTTATCATGGATCGCAGGCACCGACCCCACTGGGATTCAACTATTTCTATAACACTCCCGATGGTATCACCATCTACCATTTGCAGGGCGTCACTGGCTTTGATCATACCAAGTATAATTCCTGTAGAAAGGTCGTGTTTCAAAATATTGGTCAGGGTGACGGTTTTTTCTACGTAGAAGTCGATTCTGAAATATGGGTGGCTGCTGCCGACGATCTTTTTGAGACGGTCCTTATTCCTGATCAGATTTCCTCGCATCCGGTGACCCGGATTGCATCTGCGGCCTTCCTCGAAACGGATCAACTCAAGCACATCACGCTGCCCGATACCCTGGTCGAGATCGAAGCGGACGCCTTTTTCGGTTCTTCACTACTGACGATTGATTTCGGTTCAGGTTTGGAGGCCATCGGGAATCGTGCCTTTTCCAACGCTCATTCACTGACTTATGTCGAACTGCCCGCTTCAATTCAGACCATCGGTATCGATGCGTTCAGGTGGTGCTTTCGTTTGGAAACCGTTGTCCTGGGCGCAGGTCTCCTCAGTCTGGGTGATTACGCTTTTGATTTCAATAGTGATCTGGACACGGTCATCTTTGAAGGTAACGCACCGACCCTTGGCGTGGATGCTCTGGACAAATATGCAAACTACTATTATCGGTCGGGGGCCACAGGTTTTGATCTGGAGCCCTGGGTTTCCTGGGAGCCTCAAACCTTTACCGTATACGGTTTTCTGGATGGGATGCATTACGTTGGCGACGCGAACGGTATTTCCATTGTTGGCTTCAGTAACTGGTGGACGGATGATGAGGTCGTAATCCCCTCGGAAATTAACGGGACCCCGGTCGTGACTCTGGAGGCAGGCCTGTTCTATTACAAGAGAGTGAATTCGGTTACCGTTCCTTCGTCAGTGCATACGATCGGAAACAATGCGTTCAATACCGTATACGGCCTTGAGAAAGTTATTTTCGATGGTGTCCTCCCAGATGATTTCTCCGGCATTAGTAATGCCTATAATTACAGTCTCTACCACATCAACGTCCCCGATGACTATGTGTCGCCGCTCTTGCGCCCTGTCATATTCACAGGGGTTGATCCCGAAAGCGGCTTGGTTTACTATAATACTGGCTCAGAAATTCGCATTGTGGACAATTGGAGCACGGATGCGGCTATCATCGTTCCATCCATGATAGCCGGTTTGCCAGTGACGCAGATCGCGGATCGTGCGTTTGAGTCGGATAGCGGGATCACTACTATTCAGTTGCCCGACTCGCTTGAACGGATTGGCGATTACGCCTTTAAGTCCTGCGACCAGCTGTTGGAAATCATAATCCCCAACACTGTGGCAACTGTCGGGAGAAATGCCTTTGAGCGCTGTAGTTCGCTGTTCCGTGTTCAGTTACCTATTGCTTTAGAGGTGATCGAGCCCGCTACCTTTTATTTATGCACAAGCCTGACTGATATCACATTGCCCGATACCTTGTTATCGATCGGAGACTCCGCTTTGCGTGGATGTGAAAGCCTATCGAGCATTCAAATACCTTCAACCGTCACGACAATATCCACCGGGGCCTTTCGTGACTGCACGGGTTTGGAGACAATAGAAATCCCCGAAGGAATTGTGGCTCTTGAAGCCTACACGTTCCAAGGCTGTTCCAAGCTGGAAACTGTCGGGTTGCCATCCACTATGAATCGCTTGGGAGTTAGGTCTTTTTACCTCTGCTCCAGCTTACGCCATGTGGTTGTTCCGTCTACGGTCACTGAAATTGATGACGGGGCCTTCAAGAATTGCCATTCATTAAATACCATATTGTTCGAAGGAAACGCCCCGGTTCTAGTGGGTGCCGATAGTTTCAACGAAGTGGGTCGTTATTTTTCTTTTTACTATTTGTCCGGGGCGTCCGGCTTTTCCCTCCCCACTTGGCAGGGGCAGCCAGTTCATGGGGTTTGGGAATACGGGTATGACCAGGGCTTGCTGATGGTCAGCTACAGCAAAGAGGCGGCTGTACTAGACTATAGCGGTGAGCATGATGTCCTTGCACTGCCAACCCACTTTGACAGCGTTCCTATTGTGGAAATTGCGCCCGCGGCTTTCATCGGACGTCAATCACTGACATTGGTAGGGGTTCCTGATACTGTCTCAACCGTCGGCCCATACGCTTTTGCAGGCTGCGACCAACTGACAACGATCACTTTACCCATTGGCCTGAACAGGATCGCAGAAGGCACTTTCAGTTCCTGCTCGGCTCTTCAATCAATTATACTGCCCGAGTCGGTAATGTCGATTGGAGCCGGTGCCTTTTCGGGCTGCACTCGCCTCAGTATCAATAGCCTGCATGAAGGGATTGAGTCGATTGGCGACTATGCCTTTTCCAGTTGTGATTCAATTGTCTCAATGCAGATGCCGGACTCCGTGATCGTTTGTGGAAAAGGTGTTTTCAAGGGCAGCAAAGCTCTGACTGATATTACGATACCAGCGGGTCTAACAGTTATACCTGAATCCATGTTTCAGGATTGTTCCGCGCTGCAAAATATCCAGTTCCCGTCTTCCCTCCAAGGCATCGGTGATTACGCTTTTGCTAACTGTAGGTCACTTCAGGGGTTTAACTTTCCGGATAGTCTTGTTGCCATAGGATCGTACGCGTTTCAGGGCTGCACCGCTTTGTCTTCACTTTCCTTTCCACAAACGGTTACGACCTTTTATGATTTTGCTTTTGATGGCTGCATTGGCTTGAGCTCGATCTATTTTGTCGGCGATGCGCCGCAGGACTTTGGGGATGGGGTGTTTCCGAGTCACAGTGAAGCGCCGATGGTCTTTCATAATTCTTCTAGCACGGGCTTTAGCTCGACCACCTGGAACGGAATGCCAGTCGGTGGGGCAAGCGGACTCATCGGAGGACTTTACTTCAGGATCGTTGATGGTGGCGTTGAGATAACGGGCACTTCGGAGGAATTGCCAAATGTCAATATCCCTTCTAATATCAACGGCTTACCCGTGACTTCCATTGCGGCTCAGACATTTAGTAATCATAGCGATCTGCTTACCATTTTCCTGCCTCACACGATCGAACACATTGGGGAGCGCGCCTTTAATGGGTGCACCCGCCTAACCAATATCGTGCTTCCTGATAACCTGAAAACAATCGGGGAATACGCTTTTTATGACTGTGATACCTTGGTACATCTACGCATCCCGGAAGGAGTCGAATCCGTAGGCAGCCACGCCTTTTCCGACTGTCTCCACTTGCGTTCAGTCAACATAGGTGCGAGCCAGATTTCTTTTTTGGATTACACGTTTAGTTACTGCTACAATTTAGTCTCGGTTCTTTTTGAAGCGGAGGGTCCGTCCAGGTGGGGGCCCAACAGTTTAGCCAGTTCCCACCAAAGCTGCCGTATCTGGGTATTGGAAGGAACCGAACTCGCCCAGGACTATGCTATATTCCAAAATTTCCCAACGCGACTCATCGCTGGGTTTGCCGACGGGATTTATTACCGAATTTCGGACGGAACGCATTTACCGGAGGGAGACATTGAGATTGCAGGTTTTTCAGGGCATACAGGATGGCTCGTCATTCCAGTTGAGATCGATGGTAAGACGGTGTCCGGCATCGCCTACCGTGCCTTTGAGGAATGCGATGAACTACGTTACGTCTTTATCCCGGAGGGGCTCTTACGTGTCGGTTCTTACGCCTTCGTCGGTTGTAAGAAGCTCGCATTTATCGATATCCCGGATTCGGTCATGGAGATCGGCAGTTATGCTTTCGACGGTTGCACGGGCTTGAGGTTCGTTTTGATCGGTCGCGGGATCGATGTGATCGGCGATTATGCCTTCTCTGCGACTACCAAATTAATGGAAATTCTATTCACCGGGGATGCTCCTGAAAATGCGAGCACTAACTTTTTCGGGGAGAACCGCGTCGTTAAACATTACTATGGGGCGACCGGGTTCGACGCTTCCTCGTGGTCCCGCTATCGGACGAGAGGTGTTTCTCACGATCAATCTTCGTGGAAGGAGTTTTATAGTTTGACCGGAGGGCTTGACCTATGGGGCGCGAAAGACGAGACAGGATCGCCTCTAATCTTCAGATACGCATTCAATCTCGATCCCGACAGTGCAGGGGAAGTCTATTCTCTCACGCCGCCCAGGAGTGGAGAGGATTTGGAGATCTCGTTCTACTCGATGGCGGATGACATTCTGTATTTTGTCGAGACTAGCACTGACTTGGTTCAATGGGGCAGTCAGAATGTCACGCTCAGGGAAGATTTGGAGAATGGACGGACCATCGCCACAATACCTTTCGTCGAAGGAAGCAATTTCGTTCGATTGCGAATTGAAAAGAATCCGATTGACTGAGGTAGTCCCGCCGTCGCTGGCTAGAGGACATTCTTACCCTTTTCTTCCAGCATAGCGAAAGTCGCTTCTGCCGAAAGCCCCACATCTGCCTTCTCAGCCAACGCACTGACTCCCGGCGAAAGCAATAGGACCCAACAAGCCACGATTTTGTTGTGTAACATTTTCATCGATTTTACGGCCAACACATTAAAAAATCAAATGTTCCCTTGAGGATGTTAGGACTGGATTTGACCCAATTCTCCTTCCATCCGAGATTCCATATCCCTTTATTCTTAATTAAGATTTGCCGATTAGTATGGGGTGGTTCACCTATTAGGGGCAAAGCTATTCAAGTATGTATTCGGAGGGTCATCAGTTTAGAAAAATAGGAAAATGGGCGCGCGGCTTCCTCCTCGCCTTTCTCATATTTTGGGCCCTTGTCGTGCTGCTTCTTGCCCTTTTTGGCACGGTTGGCGAAGGTGCTGACTCTCAATGGACACTTTTTCTCGGGCGCTTTCATCCTTTAATTTTACACTTGCCGATCGGAGCGCTCTCGGTGGTGGCGTTCATCGAGTTGGGACGTTTGCTGACATTTGGAAAATGGGTGCCCGACGTGCGGCCTGCGCTCGGGCTTGCCGCCCTCTCCGCCATCGTTTCGGTTGGGAGCGGTTTTCTACTGGGGCAGGGTTCGGGCTATCGTCAGGACCTACTGAACGAGCACTTCTGGTGGGGCTGCGGTTTCGGTGTATTTCTTTGCCTGGCGTTCGTCGCGCGCCTGGGCCGCAGTCGTTGGAGCGCGGCCTCGTATAGGATCCTGCTGGCGCTCAGTCTGATTTCGATGACGATGGCAGGCCACCACGGCGCATCGCTCACCCATGGCGAAAATTATTTAACAGACCAGGCACCTCCGGTGGTGCGAGACTGGCTCGGGCTGGAAGAGCGAGAACCCACCGCGGCAGAACTGGCAGCACTTGAGGCAGAAAAACCAGTCGACGAACAAATCTTCTATATCGGCTACGTGCGGCCGATTCTCGAACTCAAATGCTACGAATGCCACAACGCCGACAAGCGCAAAGGGAAGCTGCGTATGGATACCATTGAGGACCTGCTCATAGGCGGCAAAGAGGGCCCTGCGCTCGTAAAAGGAAGTTCGGCAGAAAGCGAGATGATTCGACGCATCGAGCTACCCGAATATGACGAGCACCACATGCCGCCGGAGGGGCACGTTCCCGTTACGGACCACGAACTGGAAATACTCAAGGCTTGGATCGATACCGGCGCAACGGATAGCGCAACGGTGGCCGATCTGGGGATTGATCAAAATCTCTTAAAGCAAGGACCGCAGGAGGAAGTTCCTACGGTTCGCCCCGAGAAGGCGAAGATGCTACCCAAAGAAGAGCTACAGGCCCTGCAAGCGGAACTGCGAAGCTTGAGCGAGAAATACCCCGGCGCGCTGAGTCTGGTCTCCCGCGGCGGCGATGCATTGAATTTTAACGCCAGCGTGCTCAAGGATTTCGGGCCGAATGGACTGGAAGATCTCTCCAACTTTACCGGCCGTTTAATCGAACTAAACTTGAGCGCCGCACAACTCAGCGAAGCCGACTTTGAACAAATCGCCGGGATGTCGTCGCTTCGCTCTCTCGTGCTCAATGGTGCTGAATTCGACGAGGCATGGCTGCAACATTTGAGCGGCATGGAGAAGCTGGAGGTATTGAGCCTCTTCGCGACTTCGGTCCGCGCTGAATCACTCGCGGCAATCCGGACCATGCCAAACCTCAAGCGCCTCTATGTGGGTCAGACCGATCTTCATGCAGACGACCTTGAAACTTTATCCATTAGGCCTGACCTTCGTGTCATCAGTGGTCCCTGACATGAAACGCACTCACATTTATTCAGCAGCAGCCCTTGTGCTCCTATGCGGCCTCCTATGCGGTTTTTCCGGTTGCACTCCTAGAGAGGAGGCTTCGGCCAAAATATCCGAAGCGAGTCATGACCTGCCTGAGATTATTTCATACTCGGAGCACATTCGCCCGATTCTGAATAACAACTGCAAGGCCTGCCATGGCGGGGTGATGGCAGCCGGCGGTATTTCCTATTTATTCAGAGAAGAGGCACTCGCCAGAGGTGACTCCGGCGAGTGGGCCATCAAACCTGGTGACCCCGAGGCTTCATTAATGCTGAAACGCATCGTCGACCAAGACGACCCGATGCCCCCGGCGGACCATGGGGAGATGCTGAGCGAGCGGGAAGTCGCACTTCTGAACCGTTGGATCGCAGAGGGTGCCGAATGGGACCAGCACTGGGCCTACAAAGCGCCCATCCTTGACGAAGCCGTGGCGGAGGCCGCTTCGATTGATCACTTTATAGAAAAACGACTTGTGGCAGAGGGGCTCTCATTTGCACCCGAGCAGACCCGCGCGCGCCTCATTCGCCGGATGTCGCTCGACCTTACGGGGTTGCTCCCAAGCCAAGCCGACTATCGCGAATACGCTGAAGGTGACCTGGAGGCCTATGCCGATGACCTGCTGGCACGGGATGCCTACGGCGAACGCTGGACTTCGATGTGGATGGATTTGGCGCGCTACGCCGACACCCGCGGCTACGAGAAAGACTCCCCACGCGACGCCTGGCCCTATCGGGATTATCTTATTCGCAGCTTCAATGCGGATAAACCTTACGACCAGTTCATCGCCGAGCAGCTGGCCGGCGATTTGATGCCCGAAGGCGGCATGGAGCAACTCATCGCCACGGCATTTCACCGCAACACCCAGACAAACGACGAGGGCGGCACCGATGACGAGGAATTCAGGATCGCCGCCATCATTGAGCGCAACAATACAACGTGGGAGGTCTTCCAGGGCACCACCATGGCCTGTGTGCAATGCCACAGCCACCCCTATGACCCGATCCGCCACGAGGACTACTACGAGAGTTTTGCCTTTTTCAACAATACGAAAGATGCGGACGACTTTGACTACCCTCACCTGCCCGTCCCCGATGACCCAGAGGCATTCGGCCAAGCCATCGAGCTATGGCGGGAAATTATCGAGCAGCAAAATCAACTGCAGCAATCTGCCAGCAGCTTGATTGAAAGAACGTCCTGGCAACCCGTAGAAATCACTGCATTGAATGGCTCTGCTGAACTCAAGCAGGATCCGGAAACGAAAACCATTTCCACAGTGGGAACCGTCCCAGCCAGGTCGGAATATCGGGTGAAATTTACCGTCAGCGGTGAGCTATCTGCGCTGCGACTGGAGGCACTCTTGAGTGACGGCCTGATCGGCCAAGCCAACCGCGGCTTTGAGCTCAGCCAAGTTCAGCTTTTCCTGCATGCGCGCGACGTGGAGACCCGTGAGATTTCGCTCATCGGCGCGTTCAGCGACTACTTTCGCTCAGACTCGAACCTGCAAGATGTCCTGAAAAAAAATGCCAATGGCTGGAATGTCTACCCCAGGCAGTATCACCCGCACGGGCTCGTTCTGGTGCCGGAAAAAGTGGAGGCTTCACCCGACAGCGCCGAATTTGAACTCGTCCTACACCACAAGCGGAACCACGTGACCAGTGCGACGACACTGAGAAATTTCCGACTTTCCTATGGAACGGACGCTGATTGGCAGGACTACGCTGAATCAATCGACACCTCTGAACTGGCCGCGACGAAGAAAGCGCTCCAAAAGCTCAAGGGTGCGGCCCTACCGATTACGCTGGAGCGCCCCGACCCTGTGGCCCGCCAGACTCACTTCTTCGCGCGGGGCAACTGGATGAGTCCCGAGCAGGAGGTGAGCCCCGGCGTGCCGGACAGCCTGCCTGATTTCGAAGGTTCCACTCGGCTGGACTTTGCCCAATGGCTCGGCTCCGAAGAGAATCCCCTCACCGCCCGGGTGATCGCTAACCGCCTCTGGTTCGAACTCTTCGGGCGCGGCATTGTAGCCTCACTAGGTGACTTCGGAACCTTCGGCGACAAGCCGAGCCATCCCGAACTGCTGGACTACCTCGCGCTCCGCCTGATGCACACTCACGAGTGGCGTTTAAAGTCACTGCTGAAGGAAATCGTTCTCAGCCGGACTTACCAACAAGCCCCGGAGTCCCCGCCTGAGCTGCGCGAACGCGACCCCGATAATGCCCTACTGGCCCGGGGCCCGCGCACCCGCCTGACTGCAGAAATGGTGAGAGACCAGGCCCTTCAAGCGGCAGGGCTATTGAGCCGAAAGAAATTCGGCCCCTCGGTCATGCCCTACCAACCGGATGGCGTCTGGCAAACCGTCTATTCGGGCCGGAAGTGGAAAGTATCGGAAGGCGAGGATCAAAACCGGCGCGCCCTCTATACTTACTGGAAGCGTACGAGCCCCTACCCGAGCATGATCAGTTTCGATGCACCCAGTCGCGAAGTCTGCACCATCCAGAGAGTCGATACCAACACACCACTGCAAGCACTGGTCAAACTGAACGATCCGGTCTATTTTGAAGCCGCAAAGGCCTTTGGCACTGCCCTTTCAAAAAGATTTGATCTCAGAGAAGCTATCGCAGATCTGCATTTTAAATTGAGCGCTCAGGTTGCTTCCGAATCGATTCTCGATGAGTTTATCGCTTTCTACAGACAGGCAAAGAATGACTATGAAGCCGAACCTGAAAGCGCCATCCAAGTCGCGGACTCTCCTCAAGCCGCTGCGCTGACAATTGTTGCCAATGTCCTTCTCAACATGGATACTACCCTGACCAAGTAAAACTCATGAATCTCGCAGAGCAAATTGCCCACGACCGCCTTCAGGCCATCACGCGGCGGCACTTCTTTAAAAAGTGCAGCACAGGACTGGGTGGCATGTGGCTGGCCGCACAGGGCGCAGCTTTTGGCAAACAACCGCTCTACCTGCCCCGATCATCGACGAATCCTATGGCACCCTTGCCGCCCCAGTTTGCCCCCAAGGCAAAGCGGGTGATCTTCCTTCATATGGCGGGGGCACCTAGCCAGCATGAGCTCTTCGATTACAAGCCCGAACTCGCAAAGCTCGACGGTCAGGACTGCCCGAAAGAGTTTCTCGAAGGCAAACGGTTCGCATTCATCTCAGGCGTCCCGAAAATGCTGGGGCCCCAATTTCCCTTCCATAAAGCCGGCAAAAGCGGGCAATGGATCTCCGACCGGCTCCCTTATTTCGAGGAGGTGATTGACGAAGTCACCTTTGTGAAGTCGATGACGACCGATCAGTTCAATCATGCCCCGGCACAGCTCCTTTTCCAAACCGGACAGTCGAGATCGGGTCACCCCTCACTCGGGTCGTGGGTGACATACGGCCTCGGCACGGAGAACCAGAATCTACCGGGATTCATCGTGCTCGTCTCCGGCGGAAAAGTGCCCAGCGCCGGTAAATCGGTTTGGGGATCGGGATTTCTCCCCTCGGTTTATCAAGGCATCCAATGCAGGTCGAAAGGCGACCCGGTGCTCTACCTCTCCAACCCCGACGGCGTCGACCGCCACATGCGACGAAAAGCTCTCGATACGCTGAACAAATTAAACCAAAAGGCTTTCGAAGAGGCTGGCGACCCGGAAACGTTAACGCGCATCTCGCAGTATGAGATGGCCTTTCGCATGCAGATGACCGCCTCCGAGGTCATGAACATCAACGAGGAGCCCGACTATATCCGCGACATGTATGGCGTAGAGCCCGGCAAAGAATCTTTCGCGAATAACTGCCTCTTGGCGCGACGCCTGGCCGAGAACGGCGTGCGCTTCATTCAGCTCTACCACTGGGGCTGGGATTCGCATGGCGCTGGAAAGAAGGAAGCGCTCAACATGGGCTTCAAAGAGCGCTGCAAGGAAGTGGACCAACCGATGGCTGCCTTAATCAAGGATCTCAAACAGCGAGGCATGCTCGAAGACACGCTCGTCGTTTGGGGCGGCGAGTTCGGGCGCACACCGATGCGGGAAAACCGCGGCGGCAAAGAAATGGAACTGATTGGCCGCGACCACAATCCCGGCGGCTTCACTATTTGGATGGCCGGCGGCGGCGTGAAACAGGGCTTCAGCTATGGAGCCACCGACCCGATCGGTTACGAAGCGACGGAAAACCCCGTCGAAGTGCGCGACCTGCACGCAACCTTACTCCACGCCATGGGCTTCGATCATAACCGGCTCAGCTACCCCCTACAGGGGCTCAATCAAAAGTTGACCGGTGTGAAGCCCGCCAGAGTCATCAGCGACCTTTTCGTCTGAGCTGGCTGGAAAAGCTCTGCGGCGGCACGGCGACTCTAACGGTCGGCACCAACATTTAACCGGTCGCCGCGCCGGGAGACATGGTTGGGCCCTTCTCCGGGGAGGCGGCGGAAGGAGCTATCCGGCGGGGCGGCAAAGCCGCGTGGCACATGGGGGAACTGTGCGGTGACCACATAGTGATAGACGCCCTTTGGATATTCCGGGGTCACGGCAAAGCGGCCGTTCAGGTAGTCTAGGTCACCGCTGCCTTTTTGGTATTCCCAGTCTGCGGTGTAGCGGCCATCCGGCAGGCCGCCGGGTCCTTCGGGTGGCGCTGGGCGGCTCTCGCCTTTGAGCTGCCAGGAAGACTTCAATTCGACCAGCGGGCTACCGGCATAGTCGGGATCGCGGTAACCGAGCGATCCGTAGATCGGATACCCGTCGGCCGCGTAGCCGACGAGCGTAGGTTGGTCGGCCCGGATCATCGGCGCGGGGATTCCGTGGTAGTGATAAGCACCGGTGCGCTGCACGTGCGCGTTGGCGTAATCGACTCCGAAGTCGATCGAGCCGCCGATGGCTTCGTGGACCCAATCCCCGGGGCGTCCGCCGCGGCGAAGTCCTTCCGGCGTCCAATTCAGCCCGGTGGCGGGCTCGAAAGGCACGCCGTTCAGGGCGAGGCCGAAGAGGCGCCCCCGATCACTGTAGACGGCCCCGGGGCCGTGCACCGAAGCGGTCGGAGCCGGCGGATCGATGGGAATGCGAAAGTGGTAGTCCTGCACACTGACGACATTCGGATTACCTCGGTTGGGAAAGCGCCCGGTTGCATGATCGGGGATGCCATTGGTGGCGACGTAGCGGTAGCCGTCCCGGTTCTCGGCAATGACCTGTGAGGTGGCATCGGTCGACCCGCCCGAGGCCCGCTCCAGAGTGCCCGTAACGTGAGTGGCTGCGTCGCGCGGGGTCAAACGGGTGTCGGGCTCATGCTCGTGCACGGCACTTGGACGATCATGAGACTGGGCGATGGTGACCGTGGCCAGAGTCACGAGGACGCTGAGAATGTAAGACCGGGCGGTATGGCAAGGATGCTGATAGGTAAGACGATGGTGCATGGAGATAGTATCGTCCGTGTACGTGATTAGTTACAGCGGTCCGCGGGTTTTGAGGGGAGGCCGGAGACAGATGAGATCAAACTCGACTGGCGCGAATTTAAGTCCACGGGAGTGGCGGCTGCCCCAACCGCCGAGATGCGCGATAGGAACCTCTTAAACCCAAACTCCAAAAAAGGAGGGGCATGCCACATACATCCAAGTCAGCCGCGGGCTTTCAGCATCGCATCTTTTGCTTCGGTAAAGCTCTGGATCTGTGAGCCGGCGTATTGCACCAGTTCATCAGGTAAGCCCTGGCTGCGGAGCACATCGGGGTGCATTTTCTTACACTTCTCGCGGAAGGCTTTCTTGATCTCGGCCTCGGATGCCGATTCAGGCACCCCTAGGACTTCAGCGGCATGCTTTAAACTGCTGTGCTGACCACCGATTTCCCGGTCGGTATAGCCTGCGGGGAGCCGGAGCTTTGATTCGGCCAGACGCAGAATATCAACTTCCGCCTCGTGCATTTGACCGTCCGCTCTGGCGATCTCCAGTAGTATCTTATAGAGCACCTGAGCCTGATTCGAATCCCCTCGGGTCAGTTGAGAAAATTGCTCAAAATAGGCTCCGATATCCGAATTCGAATTCCTCTCTTTTTGAAAAATGTCCTGCGCGGCATTTCGAGCCTCTCCGGAAAAGCCGAGCTGCGTGAAAAACTGATCGATACGCTCGATTTCCTTCCGGGAGACACGACCGTCCGCTTTCGCCATCTTGGCCATCGAAGCGACTAGAATGAACATGTAGGCCACGGTCACCTCCTGCTGTTTCCCGACCTTGTCCGCTGCCCTGTCGAACTGATGTCCGAGCGCCGCGCCCAGACCGATACCGATGGGCCCGCCGATTGAACCGAGCACTCCGCCAATAATTTTACCCCAAACTGCCATATGCTTTCTTTTTGATTTTAAATTTCAACTCTCTGCCTAAGGAGGAGAAAAAAGGTTTAAACGCAAAATAATACGTTCACCAGGCATAAAAATTAAAGCCCTTTAGTCTTCGCGCACGGTAGGGAAAGACACATTTAATCCACAAACTTGCACTCTCACTCCCCTTCTTTTTCATTTGTGGTGATGCCAACGAATGATTTTTCAGTCATCAGCAATCAAAAACGGAGCATGGACATTCCTGTCCATCAGCGGCATGGCCGATTGGGACGCGGCTACTAGAGCGAACTTATCATCAAGGCGTATCGCCACAGTGCGACCTGATCTATTTTACATCCGTCGCCTGGTAAACCATTCCCGCGCCCACTAAGTCGCTCAGGGCCATGCCGATGGATTTAAACATCGTGATCTCGTCGTCGCTGCGGCGGAGCGGCGCGCTGCCCTTACACATTTCACTGAGCTCTGCCACGATTGCCTCCTGCCGGAAAACACCTTCGCTAATGGGCAGCAGAATCTCTCCGGCTTCCTTCATCGCGTTGACGTAGCTGTCGACGTAGACCTTTGACTTTTTGACCAGCGCCGTATCGCACTCCCGCTTCGACGCGTGGTGGTTACCGATAAAATCCGTATGCGTGCCCGGCTGTATCCAATCACCGAGCACAAGCGGCTCATGCGATCCGGTGGCCGACACCACAATATCTGATTCCGCGCAGGCCGCCTCGCGATCATCCACCGCCACAATTTCAATCGCCGGCAGCTCGACCCGCGACGCCTGGCAAACAGCTTCAGCCTTCGCGTGATCCCGCCCCCAGACCATAATCTTCTTCAGCGGCCGCACGCTCGCATTCGCGCGGATGAGATAGCTCGCCAGATTACCGGTGCCGAGTAGAAGCATCGTTTTGGAGTCCTCGCGCGCGAGCAACCGCGTCGCCAGCGCGGAGATACCTGCCGTCCGCCAGAAAGTCACGCTCGTGCCATCGACCATGGCCAGCGGCTCGCCATGCGTCCGGTCGAATAACATGATGTTTGAGTAGAGCGACTTGTAGGGCGCCTCCGCCTCCGGAAAATACGTAAAGGCTTTGACCGCGATAAACGCCTCCCCCCAGGAGGGCAGCACCGCGAGCGCATCATGGTTCGCCTCGTCATCATCGAGGAGGAACACCTGCCGGGGCGGCATCTTAAACGAGCCCGCGTAAGCCTCGCCAAGCGCATCAACTAATGCAGGGTAATTCAAAGCAGCATGAACCTGTTCAGCGGAGATAACTTTCATGGTTCATTTGATGGAGTAAGACGACCTATGCGAACAGCTTAAAATCCAGCGACTTGCGCGTCCTTCACCTGCCAGTAGGCAATGGCATACGGATCTTTCGAATCCCGGGTAAAGCGTTCAGCCCAGAGGCTCAGGATAGACCTCGCTTCTACCCGATCCGATCCGCTTGGCGACAGTTACTTTCTAACTTTTTAATCAGCCATCAAGAACGGAGCATGGATATTCCTGACCATCTGAGGCACGGCAATTCGGGACGCATCTCAATTTAGGAACAGCCTACTCATGCGATCCGGCGGGACGGAAATGTCCCGACTCCTTAATTTACCAATGCAAATCGCATCCGTAGAGATGTGTAAGCAGGACGCTTCGGCGGCTTCCCGGTATCATTCATCAGTCATCAGAAATCATCAATTAATGACCCAGAAGCTGAGATTCAAGTAAGTCGCATAGCCCACCCAGAGCAAATACGGCCCGAGCAGAAAAGCTGCCGTGCGGCTGATCGGCAGCGCCAGACGGATGGTCAGCGCAATCAGGCCGAGCAGCACCACGATGAGCACCCCCGCAGCTTCGATCTGCTGCAGCCCGAAGAAGAGCGGCGACCATAAAAGATTCAAGAGAAACTGCAGCCCGAAGCAGCTCAGCGCCCGGCGCTTCAGCCGCGTGGACGCCGGCCGCTCGCAAAGCAAGGCCAGAGCGAGGCCCATTATGGCATAGAGCGTCACCCACACCGGCCCAAACACCCAATTCGGCGGCGTGCCCACCGGCTTCTGCAGCGCATCATACCAACTGTCGATAGCCGAGGCCGAGATCAGTCCACTCACGTTCCCCAGTACTTCCAACACCAGCACGCACAGCACAATTTTTTTCCAAAACGACATCAGTATCAGACTGGGCTGCCGCTGCTATAATGCAACGCTCAAGGATAAAGAGCGTATTACATCCATTCGAGTGGAGAAGCCGATGTGATTTCCCGGGATACGCTGATCGCCTACGACTTCGGATGGTTCGGCAGTTGGCTGTTTTATATCGGCGTAGCCGGCACGACCGGCTGGCTTTACAGCTGGATCAAGGGCTGGCTTCTCCCAGAACAGGATCGCGCGTGCGAAAAGACTGAGGCAGATAAAGACTACGTTGAGCTACCCATCACTGCTGATTTGGTTCAAGCAAACGACGAATAGCTTCATTCTCAGGGTTATGCCGCAGAGCTATTTGCAGACGATCGTCAAGTCCCTCAGTTTGCTCAAGCTGGCGGGCAAGCCGCACGTAATTCATGGCGGCGACGGGGTTGTGCGGCGCCAAATCAGCCGATTCCCGGTAAGCCTCGAGCGCACTTTCGAGCTGTCCGATTTGCTGGCGGGCCACGCCTAGGTTGATCCAGCCATTCACGAAATCCGGTGTGAGCCTGACACAACGCTGCAGAAGCTCGACCGCCTCCGCTGCGCGTTGCTCCTGAAGGAGCAGCCACGCATAATCATATAGGGCCATGGTATAATCCGGCGACAGCTCGACCGCCCGGCTAAAGGCGACCTCCGCAGCTGCCGTTTCCCCCAGTGAGAGCAGCACTTTACCCAAATTATGCTGCGAGGTGGCGTTATCAGGCTGGAGCTCCAGTGCACGTCGGAGAGCTTTTCGGGCTAGCTCCAACTGCCCCGCTTCCGCGTCAAGGATGGCCAGATTATTTATAGCCTGCACATAGTCCGGCTTGGCCTCGATCGAGCGCTGATAAGCCTGACGGGCTTCAAGTAGACGGCCCTGCGCTTTATAAGCCAGGCCGAGGTTGTTATGCGCCAGCCAACTACCCGGCACCACTTCGGCGGAGCGGGCCATCAAGCGTTCGCTGTTTCTCCAGTAGCCCACCTGACGCCAATGCAAAACGGCTAAGCATATAATAAAACCCGTAAGTATCAGCCGCCGCAGCAGAACTTTGTCATGGAAGATTCGATACACAACCGACGACAAAGCCAAATAAAGCCCGATAAATGGAAGATAGGCATAACGATCCGCTGTATGTGCAGCACCGGCCTGGACAATGCCAATCATCGGCACCAGCGTGCCGAGAAAAAACAGGAGCCCCCAGAGCAACTGAGGCAGGACTCGCCGCTGCCACCAGGCAAGACAAAGCAGAGCCAGTAAGACGCTAAGAGACAAGCTGGCGGCGAGCCAATCGGGCTGCGCAGGATAAGGATAAAAGACGGCCAGATCAAATGGCCAAAATAAACGCTTTAGATAGATGCCATAGGCGGTTAGCACATTGGGCACGCGTTCGAGTAAGGGATAGGCCTCTGCGCTGCCAATCGCACCGATGGATTTTTGACAGAGAACGGTCATCCAGGAGGCAAGAATCGCAGCTCCGAAAAACGGCAGGTAGCCGGGAAGTGCGGCAGTCACAGAATCCTTTCGCACAACACGCACCGGCCAGACATCCAGCATAATCAGCACACAGGGCAAAGTCACCGCCAGTGGCTTGGCCATCACCGCCAGCGCGCACGCAGCCACCGCAAAACCGTAGAACAGGCGCTTACCACTCGACCGCCAACGCAGCCAGCTCAGCATAGTCAGAAGGCTAAAGAACAGCGCGAGCACATCTTTGCGCTCCGTGATCCAAACGTAGGATTCTACATGCGTAGGGTGAACGACAAAGAGAAGGGCCGCCAAGCCTGCGATGCGGTTTGCGCCGTCGTCTGGCGTTGAGACGCCATAGCTCAAGATACGGCTCAAGACAACAAAAAGGAGGCCGGCATTTGCTGCGTGCAGCAGCACATTGAGGAGGTGATGCGGTCCGGCCTCAGTCCCGAAGAGAGAGACCATGGTCTGATGCGAGAGCCAGGTGAGCGGAATCCACATGCTCGGACCATGAATCTCAAAAGACCAAAGGAAATTCTCCAGAGTCAAGCCGCCGAGCACGTGCGGATTTTGATAGAAATAGGCAGAATCATCGAAATTGACGAAACCGAATTCGACCGCGCGGACGCCCAGCCCAAAAGCCAGGAGTGTTAAAAACAAAGCTGTGGCCTGTCGCGTCAACGTGCTAAAGGTTCAAAACGAAAGACAAGAAGCCGGCAGACAATCCTCAGACCCACTTTAAAGACAGAAACTTTGGTGGCACCTGCCTGCCTGGCCCGCGTGGAAACCGGCACCTCCGTCAAGCCAAGGCGGTGGCGCAGCGCACGTGCAGGGATTTCTGCCTCGTATTCGAATCCATCACTACGCAGATCAAGCAAGGGAACTGCCTCTTTCCGCCAAGCCTTGATTCCCGCCAAGCTATCCGTTATGCGACGCCGGAAAAGCAAACTGAACCAGGCACTGATAAAAAAATTACCAAAATCCCGGACCAAACTGGCCTCACTGTCCAGCCCACTCCCGGGAAGAAAACGACTGCCCAGCACAACATCCGCCCCACCCGCTTCGAGCAATGCGAAGAGCCGCGGCAGATCCTTGGCAAAAAATTGCCCGTCCGAGTCGAACTGAGCCTGAAGGCGACCTTTTGCCTGCTGCATACCGGTCCTGATGGCGTGGCCTTTGCCACGATCGTCGGGATGCGCGATATAGCGCATATGGGGAAGTGCGGCTCGCCTGGATTCCACGACTGATCGGGTCCCGTCGCTTCCGCCATCGACAACCAGAACTTCTGTATCCGCAGGTAAATGTGCCGCAACATCATCGAGCACCGCGCCAATCGAGGCTTCCTCATTAAAGGCCGGGATGATAACAGTGTAGGCAGGGGGCATTCCGCAGGACGTTTGTGACAGGCAGAGACTCTGTAAAGTGGAATCTTATCGACAAGGGTGGCTTATAGAGCACATTTTAGAAGCTACTTACGACAAAACTGACACCCGCAAATGACTCGCTCTTACTGCTACCTGGTCGCTTCAATCACCAGCCTGACCCTTTCGCCGGGTCTGTGGGCAGCCGATTGCGATCCAGGCTCATATGATCCAGATGGAAATGGATGCATTTTGGCTGAACCCGGCTACTACGTTCCCAGCAGCGGGGCAACGTCACAAACGGCAGCCGACCCGGGGTTTTATGTCAGTGACTTCGAGGCGGTTGACCAAACCATCGTGCCGGCAGGCAGCTACACGGATCAACCCGCAAGCACCGCACCGATCCCCGCACCCGCGGGTGCCTTCGTGCCGGTGGACGGCGCGACGTTTTATACCCTAGCCCCCGAGGGGCGTTATCAGGATGTGGAAGGGCAGACGTCAGCTAAAACCACTCAACCCGGTTCCTACTCCGACCAAGAGGGGCTCACCGCTCCCATTCCCGCTCCCGCAGGGTCATTCGTTGCGGACGCAGGGGCATCCGCACCGACGCTTGCACCGGAAGGGTCTTTCGTCGCAACCGCAGGGCAGTCGGCAGCCACTCTGGCTCCGGCAGGTTCATTCGTAGCGACTGAAGGGGCAACCGTTCCGACTTCAGCGCCCGCGGGCTCCTACGTTCCTCTGGAAGGGCAGACAGAAGCGACAGCCAACCCACCCGGCACCTGGACCGGTGGTGGGGCTCCGGCGGTTCGGACAGCTGACAGCAACGTAAGTCGTGGCGGAGATGTGGTGGGCCCCATTTTTGCCAGCACCCCTATATCTGGGAGCGAACTGGCCCTGGAAGATGTCAACGGTAGTCCAGGAGTCGTCCTCAATCTGCAAAATCAATCCAACGACTTGGGTGCCCCCTCGGAACTCACGGATCTGACGATTATTGAAGCCACCGTAAGCGGACCCGCGACAGCTGCATTTTCGCTCAACGAAATCCTACCCCTTACACTCTCTGAGGAAGCCAGCGGATCGATCAGCTGGGGCATCGACATGGCGTCTTTACGGGGTGCCCAAACGCTCTCGATTGAGATCGTCACCGACCAACATGCGGAGCCAGACAGCGCCGGCGACAGCTTCACCTATAGTGTCGATTTTGTGGCCAGCATAGGTTGGACCAATTGGCTAGAGGATCATTTCTCACCGGCTGAAATCACCGCCGGCACCCTCACGGGACCCTCTTTCGATGCAGATGGCGACGGCATTCCCAACCTCGTTGAAGCCATCTTTGAGATGAATCCGAGGACAAGCCTGACCGCAACAGAACGTGGCTTCCTACCACGCATGGTAGATGGCACAGGCGGACCGGACATCGCCTTTTCGCTACCGGTTGGTGGTGTTGAAAATACACTGCTTCATATTGATCGCTCACTCACACTGGAAGCCAACAGCTGGGCATCGATCGCATCGGGCGACAGCAACGGCAACTGGACGGGCGATGCCAGCATCGTCAGCGAAGCTTCAGGAGGACGGATCAACTACACGATCACTCCCCCAGCCGAAGGCGGGGCGGACAAAAGTTTCTTCAGGCTGCGCGCTGTGCAGCCCTAGCAATACCCGGCCCTTGCCCCGATGTCCTTCTGGAATGAACAGTCGGTAGCGATCACAGGAGGCGCGGGCTTTCTTGGTTCTTATCTCGTAGATGAGTGCGTGGCTGCCGGCGCGCGTGTGACCGCAATCGACAACCTCTCATCCGGCACTTGGAAACGTATTACCCATCATGGAGATGAGGTGAGACGCATCGAATGCGATGTCAGGGAGCGTCAATTCGTGGATCGGATCGCCGGCCATTCAGTAATTTTAAATGCCGCTGGTCTAGCGAGCGGCCTCTGCGCAGGGCCCACCCGCCACGACCTCCTCTTTGATGGAAATTTAGCTATCGCCCGTGCAGTGCGTGCCGCCGCACTCAGTGCCGATGTCGAGCATTACCTAGAAATCAGCTCATCGTGTGTCTACCCCGACGATGCACCCGTCCCCACCCCCGAGATGGAACTTGAGGACACTCAACCGGAGGCCGTTAACCGCGGCTACGGCAGCGCCAAGCGCCGAATTGAAGCTGAGATTCAGGATGTCGCGGCGCAGCATCCGGGCTTCAACTTAACAGTGGTTCGCCCCTTTAACCTCTTCGGCACCAGGGATTGGGGCTTGCGCACCCATGCCAATGTGATCCCGGCCTTGATACAACGCTTCATGCAATCCGATCGGGAGATCCTTGTTTGGGGCGACGGCAAGCAAACGCGGAGTTTCACGCACGCGAAGGATGCCGCACGCGCCATGTTGCAATTACTTGAGCATCATCCAAACACCGGCCCGGTCAACATCGGGCGCAACGCAGAAATTTCCATGCAGGAACTGGCCGAAGCCATCAATCGAATGGGCGGCTTTGAGAAAGAAATTACCTTCGACCCGAGCAAACCGACCGGGGCATCCCGTAAAGCTTGCGACCCGGCGCGACTACTCAAACTGCTCCCGGACTTCACCTTCAACTACGATACGAAGGCCGGCCTTGAAGAAATGGTGCGCGAATATCGATGAGAAGCATCCGGCCTGAATTAGCAAACCGCTCACCATCGAAGGCAGACTCAGCTAGATGCTGATTTGCGTTGTTGGGCGATTCGTGCGATTTAAAATGACTCAATGCGACTAACTTCCTCCCTCTCAATTGTCTTTTGCGGCTTGTATACGTTTCTTTGTATCCAAAGCGCATCAGCCGAGCCTCACAGGATTATGCAACACTTGCGGACATTTACAGACAGCGAAAAACCGGAATGGCGCGCCCAGAATGATGGCGTGATGGGCGGCGTGTCCAGCGGCGGGGCTCGTCTTTCAGATGGAAAGCTTCATTTTGAAGGCGTGCTCTCACTGGAAAACAACGGGGGCTTCGCTCAGATCTACTCACCTGCCAAGCACAGCGACTACTCCGACCATGCTGCGCTGCGACTGCGGGTGCTCGGAGATGGACGTGAGTATCAGTTCCGCTTGTCAACAGATGCCAGCATCCGCCAGTCCCGCATCGCCTACCGGGCCACTTTCCCGACCAAAGCCAGCGAGTGGACGGAAGTAAGACTGCCCTTCGACGCCTTCGTGCCAAGCTTCCGGGGACGGACCCTGAATGGCCCGCCGCTCGACTTGAGCTCTATCACCCAGATGGCTTTTTTGCTGGCGGACGGCAAACCAGGCGAGTTCGCCCTGACCGTGGACTGGATCGCGCTGGAGCATTTCGAGGACTAAGAACGACAGGCTGGAAGCCTATCCTACGTAGGACAGCGCTTCCAGCCTGCCTCGAACAGCTGCGCATCAACAACCATGCCGATCGTCAAACAAAGTTATCATTTGATATCCAAATTATACTTCAGCATAATTAACCTATGATAAAACGAATCCAAAATGTATCTCTGAATAATGGTGTCAGCATCCCCGCAGTCGGATTCGGCTGCGCCTTCGGAAACTGGACGAACGAGGATGAGATGATGGGCTTTCAGCCCGATCAAGCCTGGCGGGCGTTAAGCCTAGCGCTAGACGCAGGCTACTCGCATTTCGACGGGGCACATGTTTACGGAACCGAGCGGCAACTAGGTGACATCTTAGGTCAAGCCATGGCGAAAGGACATCTCAAGCGGGACAATATTTTTGTCACAACTAAGCTCGCCCACCCGAGCACGCCGCCCGAGGTCGCGATTCCGCATCACTTGTGCTGGGAC